>Ga0066790_10001078_pt1 | contig 11279 bp, 10 predicted proteins | sample OrgsoiDNA2013050_FD_70963 | JGI IMG/M metagenome (GOLD analysis project Ga0066790, IMG submission 70963) | Permafrost soil microbial communities from the Arctic, to analyse light accelerated degradation of dissolved organic matter (DOM) -... | ecosystem: Environmental > Terrestrial > Soil >...
GCGATGCTGCGCGACTGGGGCTCGTGGGATTCGTCGTTCATCGCCGTCACCACGGCGATGCGGCGCGACCTGCTCGCCATCCTCCACGGCGAGGCCTCGCACGTCGTCGTGCCGCTTCAGGGCAGCGGCACGTTCTCGGTCGAGGCCGCCGTGGCCACCGTCGTGCCGCGCAACGGCCATGTGCTCGTGCTCGACAACGGCGCGTATTGCAAGCGGCTCGGCAAACTGGCGACGCTGATGGGCCGCAAGACGACGGTCCTCGGCCACGCCGAGGATGCGCCGGTGTCGGCGGCGCAGCTCGAGAACGCGCTCGCCTCCGACTCGAGCATCAGCCACGTCGGCTTCATCCACTGCGAGACCGGTACCGGCGTGCTCAACCCGTTGCAGGCGGTCGCGGATGTTTGCGCGCGCCATGGCAAGGGCTTGATCGTCGACGCCATGAGCTCGTTCGCGGCGCTGCCGATCGATGCCCGCCGCGTGACCTTCGACGCCCTGGTCGCGGCGAGCGGCAAGTGCCTGGAGGGCGTTCCGGGAATGGGCTTCGTCTTCATTCGCAAGTCGGTCGTCAACGCCGCCGCCGGCAACTCGCATTCGCTCGCCATGGACCTGCACGATCAGCACGTCTACATGGAAAAGACCGGCCAGTGGCGCTTCACGCCGCCCACACATGTCGTCGCGGCGCTTGCCGAAGCGATGGCGCAGTTTGCCGAGGAGGGCGGACAGCCGGCCCGGCTGGCGCGCTACACCGCCAACGGCGAGGCGCTTGTCGTCGGCATGAAGGCCCTCGGTTTCGAGCCTTTTCTCAGGTCCGAATTGCAGGCGCCGATCATCTTCACCTTCCATGCGCCCAGCGATCCGCACTACGAGTTCAAGGCGTTCTACGAGGCGGTGAAGGCGCGCGGCTTCATCCTCTACCCGGGCAAGCTGACGCAGGTCGAAACCTTTCGCATCGGCTGCATCGGCGCCATCGGGCCGGGCGAGATGCGCGAGGCGGTGGCGGCAGTGGCCGAGGCGATGCGCGAGCTCGGCATCGCCTCGGGCGCGCCGAACCTTCGTTGAGCGTGGCCATTGCCGGCGCGCGGAGAATGCATCCATGACCACGCCCACCCCCGAGCATCCCGCCCTCACCGCCGTTCGCAAGAGCGGCAGCCAGAAGGTCAAGGTCGCCGTCAGCGACATCGACGGCGTGCTGCGTGGCAAATACCTTCACATCGACTAGTTCCTCGGCGCGGCCGAGCCACCGCCGGGCGGTGGTTTCGGCTTCTGCGACGTCGTCTTCGGTTGGGACATGACCGACCAGACCTACGACAACACCACGCACACCGGCTGGCAACACGGATTCCCCGATGCGCTGGCCCGCCTCGACCTGGCCACGCAGCGCAACGTGCCGTGGGACGGCAACGTGCCGTTCTTTCTCGGCGAGTTCGTCAATGCCGACGGCACGCCTTCGCCCATCTGCCCGCGGCAGACGCTCAAGCGTGTGCTGGCGCGCGCCGAGAAGATGGGTTTCATGCCGATGTGCGGCATGGAGTTCGAGTGGTTCAACTTTGTCGAGACACCGCAGAGCTGGGCGGCCAAGCAGGGCGTCGGGCCGACGCCGCTGACGCCCGGCATGTTCGGCTATTCGGTCTTGCGCATGAACCACCGGCGCGAATTCATGAACGCGCTGATGGACGAGATGCTCGCCTTCGGCGTGCCGATCGAAGGCCTGCACACCGAGACCGGGCCCGGCGTGTACGAGGTGGCCATTGCCTTCGGCGAAGCGCTCGAGCAGGCTGACCGTTCGATCCTCTTCAAGACCGGCGCCAAGGAGATCGGCGCGCGCTTCGGCGTCATGCCGAGCTTCATGGCGAAGTGGAGCCAGCAATACCCAGGTTGCAGCGGCCACATCCACCAGAGCCTGAAGGCAGGCGAGGACGGCAAGGCCAATCTCTTCTACGACGCGAACTCGCCGCGCAAGATGAGCGCTCTGTTCGAAAGCTATGTCGCCGGCCAGGTCGCCTGCCTGATGGAATTCGCGCCGATGTTCTGGCCGACCATCAACAGCTACAAGCGCCTCGTCGACGGCTTCTGGGCGCCGGTGAAGCCGACCTGGGGCATCGACAACCGCACGGCGAGCTTTCGCGTCCTGGCGGGAAGCCCGAAGGCGACGCGGTTGGAAACGCGGTGCCCGGGCGCCGACGTCAACCCGTACCTGGCGATGGCTGCGGTCATTGCCGCCGGTCTCGAAGGCGTCGAGAAGGCAATGAAGCTCACGGCCGCGCCGATCACGGGCACCAACGTCGGCTCCGATCACATCGCGCGCGCGCCGCGAACGCTGATCGAGACGACGCGCATCTTCAAGCAGTCGCAGATCGCGCGCGACTGGCTCGGTGACGATTTCGTCGACCACTTCGCCGCGACCCGCGACTGGGAATGGCGGCAGTGGCTCGACGGCGTCACCGACTGGGAATTGAAGCGCTACTTCGAGATCATCTGATGCGGTTGGCGACCGGCGCGCCCCGAACGATGCTGCGACGCTGCCTTGCCGGCGCGCTGCTCGCCTTCGCGGCGCTCGGTGCCGGGCAGGCTGCGGCGGCTGCGGCTATTCGCATCGCCACCGCGTTCGACCCGCAGACAATGGACCCGCACGCGCTCGCCCTGCTGTATCACACGCGGGTCGTGCAACAGGTCTACGAGTCGCTCCTCAATCGCGACGAGCAGTTCCGCATCGAACCCTCGCTCGCACTCTCGTGGCAGGCGGTCGATGCGAAGACCTGGCGCTTCGGGCTGCGGCCAGGCGTCGTCTTCCACGACGGCACGCCGTTCACGGTCGACGATGCGGTCTTCTCGATCCAGCGTGCCATGACGCCGCCCTCGCAGCGCGCCTTCCAGCTCAGGGGAGTGACCGGCTCGCGCAAGGTCGACGAGCAAACGCTCGAGGTCGACCTCGAGGCGCCCGACGCCGTGTTGCCGCAGAAGTTCGTCAACCTGCCGATGATGAGCAAGGCCTGGTCACAACAGCACAAGGTCGAGATCGCGCAGGATTTCAACGGCAAGCAGGAAACCTTCGCTGTCCGAAACGCCAACGGCACGGGGCCGTACCAGCTCGAGCGTTACGAGCCCGACACGCGCACGGTGCTGAGGCGCAACCCGCGCTGGTGGGGCTGGGCCGAGAAGCGCTCGGGCAACGTCGACGAGGTGACGTGGCTCTCGATCCGCTCCGACGCGACGCGCCTGGCCGCGCTCATTTCGGGCGAGGTCGACATCGTGCTCGACCCGCCGGTTCCCGACGTGGCGCGCCTCAAGTCGGAAAGCGCGCTCACCGTCATGCAGATGACCGACCTGGGCCAGCAATATCTCGTGTTCGACGTGGCGCACGATGGGCTCGAAGGCTCCGACGTCAAGGGACGCAACCCGTTCAAGGACCTGCGCGTGCGTCGCGCCGTCTATCAGGCGATCAACGTCGACCTCATCGCCCGCAAGGTGCTGCGCGGGCTGGCCCAGCCGACCGGCGCGTTTCTCTCACCCCGCGTCGAAGGCTCGCTCGCCGAGCTCGACCAGCGCCTGCCGTTCGATCCGGTGAAGGCTCGGGCCCTGCTCGCCGAGGCCGGCTATTCGCAGGGGTTTTCCGTGAACCTCGACTGCGTCAACGTCGCCTGGCGCGAGGCCGTCTGCCAGGCGATGACGGCGATGCTGACGCAGGTCGGCATCCGCGCCACGCTGGTCTCCTCGCCGACGAACCAATTCTTTCCGAAGCTCAGCCAGGCGACGACGAGCCTCGCGGAATTCGGCTGGACGCCGACGACCGACGCCTGGGCTTCGCTCAACGCGCTTTTCCATTCGTGGGGCCGCGGCGGGCCCGGCGCGTTCAACGCCGGCCGCTATGCCAACCCAAAGCTCGACGTGCTCATCGACGCCATGCGCGTCGAGCCCGACCTGACACGCCGACGGGCCATGGTCTCGACCGTCCTGCGCATCGTCGCCGACGATCTGCCGGCCGTGCCGCTCTATCGACGCACGCTCAGCTGGGCGATGCACAAGAAAGTGCACGCGGTCCAGTGGCCGAGCGATGTGCTCGAGCTGCGCTGGCTGCGCGTGCCGTGAGCTCGACAGCGCGATACGACATGATGTCCCGAACCGATCCCACCGCCGCTGCACCGCCATGACCATCACCCGCTTCTCGTTTCCCACGACGATCCATTTCGGCCCCGGGGCGAGCCGGCTCGCCGGCACGCATCTGAAGGGGCGAGGCCTGCAGCGCCCGCTCGTCGTCACCGACAAGGGTCTGGCGGCGTTGCCCCTGCTCGCGGCCTTCACGGCGAGCCTGGAGGCCGCGGGCCGGTTGCCGCACGTCTATGGCGGCGTATTCGGCAACCCGACCGGCCGCCAGGTGATGAACGGCGCCGCCGCATATCGGGCCCACGGCGCCGATTGCGTCATCGGCATCGGCGGCGGCGCCGCGCTCGACGTCGCCAAAGTGGTCGGCCTGCTGGCGACGCATCCGGGCGACGTGATGGAGTACGTGTGGGACCACCCGCAGGTGCGGCCGATCGGTGATGCGCTGCCGTATTTCGTGGCGGTGCCCACGACCTCGGGGACCGGCAGCGAAGTTGGCCGCAGCAGCGTCATCAGCGAGGAAGACACGCACGTCAAGCGCATCATCTTCTCGCCGCAGATCCTCGCCAAAGTGGTCTTCGCCGATCCAGAGCTCACGCTCGGCCTGCCGCCTGCGGTGACCGCGGCGACGGGCATGGACGCGCTGACGCACAACGTCGAGAGCTACCTTTCGCCGGCCTACCACCCGCTTTGCGACGGCATTGCCCTTGAAGGCGTGAAGATTGCCGCGCGCTCGCTCGCCACTGCCGTTCGCGAGCCGGGCAACCTCGAGGCGCGGGCCGACATGATGATGAGCTCGATGATGGGCGCGATCGCCTTCCAGAAAGACCTGGGCGCCGTCCACTCGTGCGCGCACGCGCTCGGCACGGTGTGCGACATGCACCACGGCCTGGCCAACGCCCTGATGATCGACACCGTGCTGGCCTGGAACATCGAGGCGGCGCCGCGAAAATTCGAAGAGCTCGCCCACGTCGTGGGCGCGAGCGGCGGGGCGAAGGGCTTCATCAGCTGGCTGCGCGAGCTCAAGGCGACGATCGGCATTGCACCGAGCCTGACCTCGGCCGGCGTGTCGCGCGATGCCATTGCGCACCTCGTCGCCATCGCCACGGCCGACATCTGCCACCAGACCAATCCGCGTCCGGTGCAGGCCGCCGACTTCGAGCGCCTCTTCACGGAGGCCATGTGAGCGCCGCCGGCAGCAGGGCGGGCGATCGCGTCAAGGTCGGCATCTCGGCCTGCTTCTTTCATGCCGACGCGAAGCGGCCCATCTTTACCGGCAAGACCTTGCAGTACGTCGAGCAGTCGATCGCGCACTGGGTGATGTCGAGCGGAGCGCTCGCCGTGATGATTCCGAGCCCGACGGGCGATACGCAAAAGGGCGACGCGACGCTCGCGGACTTCGCCGGCTGGCTCGATGCGCTGGTGCTCGAAGGCGGCTCCGACGTCTGGCCCGGCAGCTACGGCGAAGTGCCGCTCGAGGAGCGATGGGGCGGCGACCGGGTTCGCGACGAGTACGAGACAGCGCTGCTCGTCGCCTTCGCCGCGCGCGGCAAGCCGGTGCTCGGCATCTGCCGCGGCCTGCAGCTCATGAACGTCGCCCACGGCGGCACGCTGTTCCAGGACATTGGCACCCAGCACGGCGAGGCGGTTCGCCACCGCGACCCCGAGGCTTACGACCGCAACCTGCACCCGCTCGAATTCGTGCCCGGCACGCGGCTGGCTGGGATCTTCGAGGGCACGCCGCGCGCCACCGTCAACAGCGTGCACCACCAGGCGATCAAGACGCTCGCCCCCGGCTTCGTCGTCGAGGCACGCTGCCCGAGCGACGGCATGATCGAGGCGATCCGCAAGCCCGGAGCGCACTTCATGGCGGCCGTGCAATGGCATCCCGAATATCACCGCGCCGGGGAGGGCACGCTCGACGACCGGCCCCTGCTCGACGACTTCCTCGACGCGGCCCGCGCCGCGAGACTCCCATGACCGACATGCTCAGCATCAACAACCCCGCCGACGGCACGACGATCACCGAAGTGCGCGCCGACGACGCCGCAAGCGTTGCGGCGAAGGCGGCGCGGGCCCGTGCGGCGCAACCCGCCTGGGCGGCCCGGCCGCTCGCCGAACGCCGGGCCGCCATCGTCCGCTTCCGCGAGGGCATCGTCACCGAGCTCGAGTCGCTGGCGCGAACCCTCACGAGCGAGGTCGGCAAGCCGATTGCGCAGTCGAGGAACGAGCTCAACGGCTTTCTCGGACGCATCGACTTCTTCCTCGGCGCGGTCGAGATGAGCACGGCGAGCGAAGAGGTGTTCGCCGACGCGTCGATTCGCGAGCGAATCGGCCACGATCCGCTCGGCGTCGTCGCCAACATTTCGGCCTGGAACTACCCGTACTTCGTCGGCGGCAACGTCTTTGTTCCGGCGCTGCTGACGGGCAACGCCGTTCTCTACAAGCCTTCGGAATTCGCGACGCTGACGGGGCTGCACATCGACCGGCTGCTTCACGCCGCCGGCGTGCCGCAAGACGTGTTCATCACGCTCGTTGGCGGCGGGGCGGTCGGCGCGGCGCTCGTCGAGCAGCGCGTCGACGGCGTCTTCTTCACGGGCTCGGCCGCCACAGGTGCCAGGATCGCCGCGGTGGTCGGCCCGCGGATGATCCGGCTCCAGCTCGAGCTCGGCGGCAAGGACCCCACCTACGTCGCCGACGACGTCGACGCGAAAGCAGCGGCCGAGTCGCTCGCCGATGGCGCCATGTACAACACCGGCCAGAGTTGCTGCTCGGTCGAGCGAATCTACGTGCACGAGAAGGTCCACGACGAGTTTGTTCAGGCGTTTGTCGCCACCGTGGCCGGCTTGAAGGTCGGCGATCCGGGTGACGACGCAACCTACATCGGCGCCATCACCCGGCCGGCACAGATCGGCGTGCTCGAGGCGCAAGTGAAGGACGCGATCGCCAAGGGCGCGACTCTGCGCGCGGGCGGCCGTCGCATCGAGCGGCGCGGCACCTGGTTCGAGCCGACAGTGCTCACCGGAGTCAGCCACGACATGCTGCTGATGCGCGAGGAAAGCTTCGGCCCGATCATCGGCATCCAGAAGGTGGCCGGTGACGAAGAGGCGCTTCGCCTCATGAACGACACTCGCTACGGCCTCACGGCGGGTGTCTACACGAAAGACGAGGCGCGGGCCGTGAGGCTGCTGGCGCGGGTCGACGCTGGCAGCGTCTACTGGAACTGCTGCGACCGCGTCAGCCCGCGGCTGCCCTGGTCGGGGCATGGCGATTCCGGCGTCGGGGTGACGCTCTCGACCTACGGCATCCAGGCCTTCACGCGGCCGAAGGCGTGGCACCTGCGCCAGCCCTGAGCGGCGGCCGGTCGATGGCGCTGGTGCTCTTCGATCTCGACGGCACATTGCTCACGGGCGACACCGACGAGCTGTGGTGTGAATTCCTGATGGCCGAAGGTGTGCTCGAGCGCGCATCATTCGGGGCGCGCAACCGTGCGGTAGCCGAGGGCTATGCGGCGGGCAGCATCGCGCCGGCCCAGTTCTGTGCCTTCTATGCCTCGACCCTGGCCGGCCGCACCGCCGTTGACTGGGCACCGCTGCGCGATCGTTTCGTGCGCACCGTCGTCGTGCCCCGGCTCGGCAACGAGGCGCGCGCACTCGTCGAATCGCATCGCCACGAAGGCGACCGGCTGGTGCTCACGACGGCAACCCATCGCTTCCTGGCCGAGCCGATCGCCGCGGAGCTCGGCATCGCCGAGCTCATCGCGACCGAGCTCGAGTCCGAAGCCGGAATCTTCACCGGCAGAAACACCGGCACGCTCAACATGCGCGAAGGCAAGGTCGCTCGCTTGCGGGCGTGGCTGGCCACGCAAGGGCTGCCCGAGCACGACCTGACCGAGGCGACGTTCTACAGCGACTCGAGGAACGATCTGCCCTTGCTGCACGCCGTGGGCTGCGCAATCGCCGTCGATGCCGACGATCATCTCCAGGCAGAGGCGCTGCGCCACGGCTGGCGCGTGCTGCGTCTGGCGCGCTGATGAACGTGATCAGCCGGCCGGCGCGCCGATCATGACTTCGCCGACCGGAATCAAGCTGTGCGACGACGCTGAAGCGATGACGGGCGGATGTGCGGCCGTCGCCTTGCCCTCGAGAGCGGCCGCCACTGTCTCGACCTCGCGTCCGGCAACGGCTGCGAAGATGGCCGCCGCATCGGCGGCCTTTCGACGTGCTTCGTCGCGCGCCGTTTCGAGCAGTATTTCGGCGCGCCGCAACGCATCGGCGATCGACTCGCCGGCCTTCATCTGCGTGATGCCGACGTTGAGCTTGACGCGGGCGATGCGCGGCGCGACCTGGCGGTCGTCGAGCCGGGCGTTGATGCGGGCGACGGCCGCCGCCGCATCGGCCTCGCGGGTGCGCGGCAGCACGGCAGCGAACTCGTCGCCGCCGAGCCGGCCGGCCACGTCGCGCCGGCGCAGCGTTTCGCGCAGGGCCGTGCCGATCTGACGCAGCGCCTCGTCGCCGACCGAGTGGCCAAGCACGTCGTTGATGTGCTTGAGGCGATCGACATCGAACACGAGCACGGTCGCCAGTTCCGGCGCAGGCTGGACGACCTTGCCGGCCAGCTCGTGGAAATGCCTGCGATTGGGCAGCCTCGTGAGCGGGTCGACCTCGACCAGATGGCGCAGCTTGCGTTGCGACGCGCGCAGCTGTGCGACGTTGCGCTCGTGGACGAGCACCAGCGAAAGCTGCGGCAGCAGGAGCGCTGTCGTCGCCGGGGCGAGGAGCGCTGCGAGCGCGACATCGGTCGATCCGAGCGCCGCGGCGAGCGGGCTGGCGGCCAACCCGAACCATGCACCTTGCAGCGCCGCGCTGCAAACCAGTCCGATGAGCAGGGCCTTGAGCGCCGGTGTCGTCGCGAAGTCTTCGAGGCGCCCCACGGCGATGGCGGCGTGCAGGGTGAGAATCATCATGGCGACGGCGAGGATCTGCGCCGGGCTGGCCCACTCGAAGGGCGCCACGGCAGCGCCCGCGGCGGCGATGCCGGCAAGGGCCAGCACGAGCCAGTCGACCCAGGGCGGCACTGCGTGTTCGCCGCGCGCGAAGAACCGGCGCATGCCCGCCAGCGTGACGATCGGCCATTGCAATGCGAGCAGGCTGGCCAGCGGCGCCAGCATGTCGTCGCGTTCGACGAGCGCGTGGCAAGTGAGCGATGCGGCCAGCCCCAGGTTCGCCGCGATCCACCACCAGACACCGCGGCGCAGACGCTGGCGAACGCCGATGGCCGCCGCCGCCGCGCTCGCGATCACGAGGCTCGCCGAGGTGGCGACGAGCAAAGTGGGCGGATGCAAAAGCATCGCGAAATTCTAGGCAGCGGGCTTGGGCGTGGCGCGGCGCGCCGGTACTTGCACACGCGCCACGGTGGCGAAATTCGTTACGAATTGGCACGTGTTCGGTCCCGCACCGTGCTCGCTGTCGACGCTCGTTGCGCGGGCCGGACTGCCGTCGAGCGCGTGCCCGCCGCTCGTACACTCGCAGATTGCTTTCGTGGCCCCGCTCTCGACTTCGTTTCGCCCATGCGTCGGCCGCCCGTTGGCGAGTCGCCGCTGCACGCCATGCATCACGTGAGAATGCCTTGATCCGCGGCCATGTCGACGCCTTCTGGCGCGCCGCCGCCTATTGCCTGCACCCGAAGGTCATTGCCCTTTCGCTGCTGCCGCTCGCACTCGTCGGCGGCATGGCCGGCGTGCTCGGCTATTTCTTCTGGGAGCCATCGGTCGCGGCCGTGCGAGCGTCGCTCGAGGACTGGACGCTGCTCGGCACCTTGTTTTCATGGCTCGATTCGATCGGTGGCGGTGGTTTTCGCAGCGTCGTCGCTCCGCTCGTGATCGTCGCCCTCGCCGTGCCGGCCTTCGTCGTCGCGTCGCTCGTCGTCGTGGCCTGGCTCATGACGCCGGCAATGGTGCGGCTCGTCGCCGCGCGCCGCTTCCCGCAGCTCGAGCGGTTGCGTGGCGCCAGCGCCTGGCAAAGCGTCGCCTGGTCGATCGGCTGCACGTTCGCTGCCTTGGCCGCGATCATCGTCAGCATCCCGCTCTGGTTCATTCCGCCCCTCGTGTTCGTCGTGCCACCGCTCATCTGGGGCTGGCTCACCTACCGCGTTTTCGCGTTCGACGCGCTGGCCCTGCATGCGAGCCGTGAAGAGCGAAGAACGTTGATGCGCGAGCACCGATGGCCATTGCTCGGCATCGGCATCGTCGCGGGCTATCTTGGCGCGGCACCTTCGTTACTATGGGCGGTCAGTGCCATGGCGCTGGTGTTCGCGCCGCTGTTGATCCTCGTCTCGATCTGGCTCTACACGTTGGTCTTCGCTTTTTCCGCGCTCTGGTTTGCCCATTACCTCCTGGCGGCGCTGCGCGACCTGCGTGGCGCGCATGCGCCTCCGGCCGGGCCGCCCGAACAGGGGGCGGCGGCGCTTCATCCGCCCGGCGCGTCACCCGTTGGAGTTACCGCATGAACTTCGGTCTCGTCATCATCGGCGACGAGATCCTCTCCGGGAAACGCGCCGACAAGCACCTGCCCAAGGTCATCGAACTGCTCGGCGCGCGCGGCCTGGCGCTTTCGTGGGTGCGCTATGTGGGCGACGAGCCGGCCCGCATCACCGCCGATCTGAAGCATGCGTTCGCGAGCCAGGACGTCGTCTTTTCGTGTGGCGGCATCGGCGCCACACCCGACGATCACACCCGGCAGTGCGCCGCTGCTGCGCTCGGTGTGCCGCTGGCACTGCATCCGCTGGCCGCCGATTTCGTCATCGAACGCATGAAGGACCTCGCCCGAGAGCAGGGGCGTGCCTTCGACCCGGAGCGCGAAGACAACCGGCATCGCCTCGAAATGGCTGTTTTCCCCGCAGGCGCCGAGATCATCCCCAACCCGTACAACAAGATCGCCGGATTTGCGATCCGCTCGGGTCAAGGGGGTGTCTATTTCGTGCCCGGTTTTCCGGTCATGGCGTGGCCGATGATCGAGTGGGTGCTCGACGAACGCCTTCGCCACATGCACGTGGCGAAGGCAACCCGCGAGCGTTCGATCATCGTTTTCGGCGCCATGGAGGCGGCGCTGACCCCGCTGATGGAGGCGATCGAGCGAGATTTCCCGGGCATCAAGGTCTTCAGCCTGCCGAGCGTCGATCAT
>Ga0066790_10001079_pt1 | contig 11276 bp, 13 predicted proteins | sample OrgsoiDNA2013050_FD_70963 | JGI IMG/M metagenome (GOLD analysis project Ga0066790, IMG submission 70963) | Permafrost soil microbial communities from the Arctic, to analyse light accelerated degradation of dissolved organic matter (DOM) -... | ecosystem: Environmental > Terrestrial > Soil >...
CGCGCTAACCGGACTGCGGTTCGCCCAGTTCGCTGCTCGTGCGTCCCTGGGTGCCTGCTGCCGGATCGAGCTCGAGTCCGGGCAGGCGTTCGAGCGTGGTAGTAAGCCGGTCGAACGCGTCGGTCAGATCCTCACGGTCGACCTTGTGCTCGAGCGCGAGCCGAATGCCGGCCATCTCGCGCGCGAGGAACTCGGTGTCGGCCAGTGACCGGGCATTCATGTCGCGGTCGCGCTCGGTCTCGGAGCGCTCGCGATCCGCCTGCCGGTTCTGAGCCAGCAGGATCAACGGGGCGGCGTACGCAGCCTGGGTGGAGAAAGCCAGGTTGAGCAGGATGAACGGGTATGGATCCCAGCTTCCGATCACCGCGGTGACGTTCAGCGCGATCCAGAAGATCACCAGGACGGTCTGGAACGCCAGGTAACGACCGGTGCCCAGGAACCTCGCCATTTGCTCGGCGTACCGCGCGAAGGCATCGGGATCGTAGGACGGAGCGCCTGCCGTTCCCCGAGGAGTTCCGAGGTCGTCGCGGCGTGCCATCAGCGAGCGGCGCGGGTGAGACGCCAGTCGGTGGGCAGTACGCGATCCAGCACGTCATCGATCGTCACCGCGCCGACCAGCCGCTTCGAGGCGTCGGTGACCGGAAGCGCGACCACGTCGTAGGCGGCCAGCCGCTCGGCGACCTCACGCTCGCTGGCGTTCGCCTCAAGCGCCTGCCAGGCTTCGTCAAGGCAGCGGCCGACCGGCTTGCCGGGGGCCTCCCGCAGCAGGCGCTGCATGCCGACCACTCCCAGGTAGCGTCCGGTTGGGGTCTCCAGCGGCGGCAGACACACGAACACCTGCGCGGCCAGCGGGACCGGCAGGTCGGGGTCGCGGATTCGAGCGAGTGCCTCGGAGACTGTGGCCTGCGGGCCAAGAATGATCGGCTCAGGCGTCATCAACCCGCCCGCGGTGTCCGGGGCATAGCTCAACAGCCTGCGGACAGGCTCAGCCTCCTCGGGGTCCATCGCCCCCAACAGCTCAGCTTGGCGGCTGGCCGGGAACTCGGCCAGCAGGTCGGCGGCGTCATCGGCCTCCATCTCGTCGAGCACGCGCGCCAGACGAGTCTGATCGAGCTCCTCGACCAGACGAACCTGCTCGTCCTCCGAGAGCTCCTCGAGCAGGTCGGCCAGCCGTTCGTCCTCCAGCGCCGACGCGAGCACCCGCCGGCGGCTCAGGGGCAGGCGACGGATCGCTGCCGCCATCTCCGCCGGGTGCAGCCCGCCCAGCGCGGCCGCCTCCCGATCGATCGGTCGCTCGTCCGCGAACAGCTCGCCCGCTTCGCTCCAGTCGATCACCTTCGGTGTCCTGCGCCGTCCCGGCAGGCCGCCGCTGCCCAACGCCACGGTGGCCACCTCCCACGCGAACGGCTCCGGGGCCGGCGTGAGCCCGACATCGACCACGCGACCTTCGCGCATCCGGCGGCCGATCAGCTCGCCGGCCACCAGGTGCTCGCCCGCCCGGAGCTCGAATTGACGCAGGTTGATCGACCCGCGACGGAGCCGGACTCCGTCAGGCTGGATCTCGCCGACTCGGCCCGCGCCGACGAAGACATGACGGCGCTGGACGGCGACCACGAAGCCGTTGATCCGCGGCGGTCGCCCGCCCAAACCCAATACCACGTCGACGACCCGCCCGACCTCCGCCCCGTCAGCGCCGACGAGGGGTAGCCGCACGATCCGCGACACGTAAACGAGGCGATCGGCCATCGGCAAAGGGTAGGGCCCGGTGCGCTGCCGGCAGCCCGATCAGTCTCGTGCCGCGGGGGCTCCGGATCGGTGCAGGAGCGCCAGCAGGTCGCCGATCCGCTGCTCGCGGGCGAGTCGGTCTGGAATCGGGAGGTCGGATTGGATCGTGTAGTGATTGCGACGCCCGATGCGCCGGCGGGAAAGGTAGCCGACGTGGGCGAGCTCGGTGACGATCCGGTGGGCGGCGCGCTCGGTGATTCCGACCGCATCGCCGATCTCGCGCAGGCGGATGCCTGGGTCGCCCGCGATGCACAGCAGCACCTGGGCATGGTTGGTGAGGAAGGACCAGGTGGGTAGACCGTTCTGAGGCATACAACAGGGACCGTTAATTCTGGACTTTCACTTCCGGTATAGTGGATAGCACACCTAGCCAAGGAGGGGCACATTGCCCCATAGCAAGTGCGTAGCCTGCCGGATCCGCTGTCACACCGAGGGAAGCCCGGCCGCCCTCCTGAGTGAGCTCTGTCCCCACTGCGGCTCGTCGCTCGAGCCAGTGGGTGACCTGTCCTCAGTGCTCGGATTCCGCCGGATCGCGTTGAGCAACGAAGCCCAGCTGCTCGATGAGCGCGGCACCGACCTCCTCTATGCCGCAGCCGCCGCGCCACCGCGCGGGGGCCCGGACACATGATGGCCGCCAGGCACAAGGTCACGGTCTCGACTGCGCCGTCCACCTACCGCCTCAACTCGAACGAGCGACGAGAGGCGCGGCTGGCGGAGATCGCCAACAAGCAGAGCGAGCTCAAGCGCGAGGCCGCCGAGCGTCGCGCCAAGCGCGCCGAGCAGGCAAAGCAGGCAAAGCCCCCCGCCGACTGACCTCAGGCGGTGCTCGAAGTCGAGACCCCGCACGGGCTGGCCCGGGTGGACCTGGACGCGGTGCACCGCCCGCGAGGCGGCCTGATCCTGGGCCATGGAGCCGGCGGCGGGATCACCGCGCGGGATCTCGTGGCCACCAAGCAGGCAGCGCGCGACCATGGGTTCAGCGTCGCGCTCGTTGAGCAGCCTTACCGAGTCGCCGGACGGCGTACTCCGGCTCCCGCGACGCAGCTCGATACCGCCTGGGCGGTCGTGGTCGCGCGGCTGCTGGCGGACGAGCTCGAAGGATTGCCGCTCGTGGTCGGCGGGCGATCGATGGGTGCGCGGGTGGCCTGCCGGACGCACGTCAGCACCGGCGCGGTGGGCGTGCTGTGCCTCGCGTTCCCACTGCGCCCGCCGCGGCGGTCGGGCTCGGCCCCGGCGCAGAGCCGCCTGCCCGAGCTGGACGCGGTGACCGTGCCCACGCTGGTCATCCAGGGGCTCGCAGATCCATTCGGCATGCCCCCACCGTCGGCCAGCCGCACCGTGGTCCAGGTACCGGGGAACCACAGCTTGACGAGCGACCTCGACGCGGTGAGCGCTGGAGTAGCGGCGTGGTTGGGGAGATTGCTCAACCCTGCAAAGATCCGCTGATTCACCGCATCACGCGCCGAAGCGGCGGGTTTGTATTGATTGGCCCTGCCGTCGCGCGCGCGACGGTCCAACCCGAAGAGAGAGAAGAGAGTCGTGAGAGGAGCCACACCCGCTGCGCTGCTCGCAGCGTGCGCGTTGATCTAGCCTGGCGGTGCCGGGAAGCGCGCTGGCGGGCAAGCAGCCAACCCGCAAGACCGCGCCATCGTATTACCTCGCGCTGGGCGACTCGCTCGCTGCGGGCGCTCAGCCCAACGCAGCCGGTAAGACCGTGCCGACGAACCAGGGATACGCCAACGACCTGTTCGCAACCGAGAAGTCGAAGCTCAAGGGGCTTAAACTCAAAGATCTGGGGTGCCTCGGAGAGACGGCGTCGTCGATGCTCGCCGGCGGCCCGTTCTGCCCCTACGGCGGGACCCAGCTGGCCGACGCGGTCAAGTTCGTCAAGACGCACAAGGTTGTGTTGGTCACGCTCGACATCGGCGCCAACGACGTCGATCCCTGCGGATTCGTGCCCGCCTCCCAGCTTGGCGCATGTGTTGGGACGGGGTTGGAGTCGATCAACAACAACGTGCCCAAGATCGTCAAGCAGCTCCGCAACGCTGCCGGTCGGAAGGTCAGGATCGTGGGCATGACCTACTACGACCCGTTCCTGGCTGACTTCTTGGGTACCGCAGCCCAGCAGCCTCTCGCGACGGCATCCGTTGGCCTCTCCAAGACGTTCAACGCCGACCTCACGGCGGCCTTCACGGCGCAGCAGCTGAAGATCGCGGACGTGGCGGCGGCGTTCGACACCTATACGCCGTTTACGTCGACCACGACGCTCGCTGGCCACGGGACGGTGCCGCTCGCGGTGGCCCAGATCTGCAAGTTCACATGGATGTGCGCCCCCGCGCCGCGCGGGCCAAACATCCACGCCACCGCCACGGGTTATCAGAAGCTCGCCCGAGTGTTCGCCGCCAAGCTGTAGCCGTCGGGTACGAATGCCGGCGGGCGGCGCGGAAACGCGCCGCCCGCGGCGCGAAGAAAGATGGGGTGTGCCGGTGGCGGGTGCGCCAGGCGAGGCTAACCCACTCGGGGAACGCTCCGGCACACCCCAACTGAAAGGGTCGGCACGGCCACCGGCAACGCCAGCGCCGGCGGCAAACCTGGACGGATGCACTACGCGCTGGCCGGCGCAGGCGGCTGCGAGGCGTGCGAATCTGTCTCGTCGAGCTCCAGTCGCGGACCGAAGCCGATCCGCATCAGCGCGCCGCCACCGGGCGCGTTGCCGGCCGCAACGAATCCGCCGTGCGCCTCTGCGGCCTGGCGGACGATCGCCAACCCGAGACCGGAGCCAGGCTTGGCGCGGGCATCTCGGGCTCGGTGGAAGCGGTCGAACACGAATGGGAGGTCTTGCTCGTGGAAGCCCGGCCCGTGGTCGCGAACCGTCAGCGTCCCGTCCCGCAACGAGAGCTCGATCACGCCGCCATTGGGGCTCCACTTGGCCGCGTTGTCGAGCAGGTTCGCGACCGCGCGCGCAATCCGGTCCCCTTCGCCGCGAACCAGGGTCGGCTCGAGGCTCGACTCCACGGTCAGCTGCGGCGCGCGGCGGCGGATTCGTTGCAGCGCTGCCGCCACGATCGCATCGAGCCGTACGTCGCCGGGCTCCCCGCTGGGCTTGCTACCGCGGGCGAGCTCGACGACGTCGGCGACCAGCGCCGTCAGCTCATCGAGCTCCTCGATCACGTCCGAACGCAGCGCGGCGCGATCCTCGGCCGACAGCAGCGCCTCGTCGCGCATCAGCTGCAGGTTGGCCCGGATCGTCGCGATCGGCGTGCGCAGCTCGTGTGAGGCGTCGGCGACCAGGTTTCGCTGAGCCTGGACCGAGCGCTCGAGCGCATCGAGCGTGCGGTTGAAGGTCTGGGCCAGACGGGCGAGCTCGTCGCCGCCCTGGACCTCCAGACGCTCCTGCTCGATCAGCTCCGGATTGGTGGCGATCGCCTCCGTCTGACGCGTGAACCGGCTGATCGGCGCCAGCGCCGTACGCGCGACCAGGATCCCGAGCAGCGCCGCGAGCGCGATCCCCCCGGCGGCGATCGCGATCAGCAGCAGCAGCTGGCTGGAGAGCGCGTCGTCGATCTGGGTCAGCGGCAGGGCGACCTGAAGCGCGCCGCGCGCTCCGACCCCGTACGCGAGCACCCGCAGGTGGGTCGAGCCGGCGTGCGTGTCGGCCAGGTAGTGGCCGCTGCCACTCGCTGCGAGAGCCCTGACCCGGGCGTCGACCGCGATCGGCGTGCTCTCGCCGTCGGCCTGGCAGATCGAGCCGTTTCTCCGCACCAGCTGGACATAACCCGGAGCGCTGCCGAAGCCGCCGCCGCGGCTGTAGTCCAGGCCAAGCCCGCCATCGCAGTCGCTCGATCCGAGACCGGGCGTCGAGCCTCCGGCGCCGCCGGCGCCGGGTTGCGGGCCCGCCACGGCGCCCGGGCCCTGAGCGCCCGCGCCGCCGGGGCTCGGGCCGCCCGGCGGGCCATGAATCACCCCGGCCCGCATCAGGATCGGAGCCGCCAGGCGGTTCAGCGATTGGTCGACCTGCCCCCGAAGCTCGGAGCGCGTGCCGGCGTATGCCGACACCGCGACCGCGATCACCGCCAGCGCTACCGCCACCCCGGCCGCGATCGCCAGCCGCGCGCGCAGGCTCAAGACTGCCTCCCGATCACCGCTCCGCTCGCCGTCGGTCGCCGGCCTGGGTCATCGGGTCTCCGCCGGCTCGCGGAGCGCGTACCCCACTCCCCGGACGGTGTGGATCAGCGGGCGGGCGCCCGCGTCTTCGAGCTTGCGCCGCAGATAGCCGACGTATACGCGCAGCGCGTTCGAGGTCGGGCCGAAGTCGTATCCCCACACCCGGTCGTAGATCAGGCTGTGAGGCAGCACGCGACGCGGGTTGAGCATCAGCAGCTCGAGCAGTTGATATTCGGTCCGTGTGAGCTCGACGAACTGGTCGCCGACCGACGCTCCATGACGAGCGGGATCCAGCTTCAGTTCAGCGAACGACAGGCCGCCATCGACGTCGCCCTCGGCCCCCGCGCGTCGCAGCAGCGCACGCAGGCGCGCCTTGAGCTCATCGATGTCGAACGGCTTGACCAGGTAGTCATCGGCACCCGCATCCAGCCCGTCGATCCGATCGGACACCGCATCGCGCGCGGTGAGCATCAGTACAGGCACGCGGTTGCCCTCGCGACGCAGCAGCCGGCAGACCTCCAGCCCATCGATGTCGGGCAGGCCGACATCGAGGAGCACTGCATCGGGCACGCTGGCCACGACCTCCGACAGTGCACCGGCGCCCGTGTCGATCAGCCGGACGTCGTACCCAGCCAGTGTGAGCGCGCGGCGCAGCACGTCTCGCAGCGCGCGGTCATCGTCGACGACGAGCAATCGCATGTTCTGATTGTCGCCCCTTTGGCGCCCGGCGCCCCAAAGTTCCTACGTTTCCCTTACCCGCTCGCGCAGCACCGCGCCCAGGATCCCGTTGATGAATCCGGGAGCGTCCGTGCCACAGAATCGCTTGGCGGTCTCGACTGCCTCGTCGATCGCGCCCTCCGGTGGAATCGCCTGCTCGCCGGGAACCTCATCGGGGTGCAGCAGCTCAACCAGCCCCACGCGCAGGATGGAACGCTCGAGCGGCGCGATCCGCTCCAGCGACCAGCCGGTGGCGTAATGCGAGATCAGCTCGTCGAGCTCGGGCTGGCGCGCGCGCACCAGCTGCGCCAGCGCGCGAGTGAACGAGTGCACGTCACGCGGGAACGTCTGCTCCAGGGGGCGGCCGAGCAGATCGCTCTGATACAGGGCCCAGATCGCGGCGCGACGCTGCTGGGTTCTACGCACTGCCGTTCACAGCGTCACGCCCGTCAGGCCCGGGACATGTATTCGCCCGAACGCGTGTCCACGCGGACGGCATCCCCGATGTTGACGAACAGGGGAACCTGGATCCTGGCGCCGGTCTCGAGCACCGCCGGCTTGGTGCCGCCGCCTGAGGCGGTGTCGCCACGGACCCCCGGCTCGGTCTGGGCGACCGTCAGATCCAGCGCGCTCGGGAGCTGGACATCCGCAGGCTCGTCGTCGATGTACAGCAGCTCGACCTCGTCTGACTCCTTCATCCACCGCAACGCGTCCGCGAGCGTGCCCTCGGGAATCGTCAGCTGCTCGTAGCTCTCGGTGTCCATGAAATGAGCGTCCGTCCCATCGCGGTAGAGGAACTGCATCCGCCGTACCTCGGTGCGCACCGAGCGGAACTTCTCGCCGGCGCGGAAGGTCCGGTCGATCACATTGCCGTCGCTCGCCCGTCGCAGCTTGGTGCGCACGAACGCGCCGCCCTTGCCGGGCTTTACGTGCTGGAACTCGAGGATCTTGAAGATCGTCCCGTCGACGTCGATGTGGTTTCCGTTGCGGAATTGGTTGGTCGTGAGATACATACGCGCTCTTGGACGGCTACATACGAGTCAGCAGAAGAATGGGCCGCGCTGGCCCAGGCTACCTCTCGCCCACCGTACAACGCGAGGCCATCCAACGCTGGGCCGGCTACCGGCAGGTCCAAATCAGCGCCTGGCACGAGCGTGGCTGGCGAAAGTCGATCTCGGTGAGCGCGGCGCCCAAGCGACGCTGACTACACCGAAGCGATCGATGCGCACGTGATCAGACACAACGCGCTCGACGCGACCATCGTCGAGCTGATGCCCGGTTCGCCGCCTGCCGATACGGCCGCGAGACTAGCCCACCCCAGTGCTTCTGCCAGCCCCCTCCGGTTCAGCCCCCCTCCGCACCGCCACCGACCCATCCCTGTCGGCGGACGTACACAAGCAGTCCCATGACGGTGGCAACGATACTATCGACACCGATAAGCCATCTGCTGTCGATCAGGTGGCCGCCGCAAACCGAGGATAAGGCTAGTGACGCAAAACTCAGAACTAATCGCGGAGTTAGGAGAACTCGAATGCCAGCGAGTAAGAAGCGTGAGCCGGCCACAAGCGTCCCCAACGACGTCGATAACCTTGTGGGGCATGTATCCGGTAACTCTGTCGGAGGTCACCTGTTCGCCGACCCCGTTCGCCTGTTCTCTGACCCAGATCCAGGCCCAGACGAGAAATCCTTCCACGACCCCAACGTAGACGCTCAGTACTACAATTCTGGGTATTACCCCGTACATCGAGACCAGATTCAGCTTTTTCCGCGCTCGATCCCCGATCCGCCGCGCGTCGACCTTGCACAGATACTCGGTCCCAATTTGCTGCAGCCGATCGCCGCATCTGGCCAGATCACTTTCCACAGTGTGGGCGATACGGGGGCCTCAAGCACCGCGCTGATCGGACCCGAGGCAAGTGTCGCGGATGCGATGGCCCGCGACGTGCAAGGCACCGCTTCGCCCGCGCCCGCGTTTCTGTTCCACCTTGGCGATGTCGTCTACAGCTTTGATGAGGGGCAGTACTTCTACGATCAGTTCTACGAGCCGTTTCGGCGATACGACCGGCCGATCTTCTCCATTGCTGGGAATCATGACGGAGCTGTATATGGGCCCAACGTAGATGCACCGGCAGCGCCAACGCTTCAGGCGTTCTTGCGCAACTTCTGCGCAAGTTCGCCGGGCCCCTCCCCCGACGCCCCCGCGAGCGCACGAACGACGATGACACAGCCTGGCGTCTACTTCGTGCTCGACGCGCCGTTCGTCTCCATAATTGGCCTCTACTCGAATGTGCTTGAGAGTCCTGGAGTCATCTCGTCGCAAAAGGGTCATTTCGCGCTTCCGGACGATCAGTTGACGTTCCTCAGCTCGGAGTTGGGACGCCTCAAGGCCGATCGCGAAGCTATGAAACGTGCAATTGTGCTCGCCGTGCACCATCCACCGGTTTCGTTTGACGGCACGCATGGAAGTTCGCCCGTGATGGCTAATGATATCGACGGAGTGTGCCAACAAGCGGGCGTATGGCCCGATCTGGTGCTTTCGGGACATGCCCACCTGTACCAACGGTTCACGAGGACGGTTGGTGGTGTGTCGATCCCATATGTCGTTGCCGGCAGTGGCGGTCACCTTGCACGACCGCCGCGCACTGGGTTACCGACCGCGCCGCACTCCTTTGGCAATTATGAGCTGGTGGTTGATCCGATCTTCGAGCTCGGCTACATGAAGCTGACCGTAGATATGGGCGCTAAGCCGAATCCGACGTTCACCGGCGAGTTCTGCTCCTGCGCGAGCGCGCCGACACGTGACGGTTTCGTACTCGACCTGGTCACACGCGCGGTCGAAACCTCGACCCCGTGATCGGCGAGCCGGCAGCGGCGAGAGTCCGGCAGCTCGAGGGGTGCCAGCGCGGCGCGCAGGTGCTTAGCGGGCGTTCGAGGTGCGGGAGGACAACGTCGGACGGCTCTGGCTTGGCCACCGCTGGATCACCCGAGCTTCGGCGGAGGGCCCGTATTCCGCAGCCCGGCGAGTTTGCTTAGCGCGTCGAACCAAAACGGTGCCCCCAGAGAGAGGGCGAGAAAAGTCAGAAGCCAGCCGCCAATGGTGCGGCCGAGATGATGGCTCAGGTCGGCGTCCGCCGGGTCGCCAGGCGCCTTGTTCCACCCGAATGGTATGCCGAGCTTCTGGACTTGGGTGATCTGGTCAGCCACATCGTTCAGCGTCTCGCCGGATTTGAGTGGTGATTTAACGGCCTCCTGGACCACCGCGCTCCTTAGAGAATCGTCGTTGATGAGGCGGTCGGCGACGCTCACTGTGTTTACGTTCAATCCCACCGCAACGAGCAGGGACAACAGGCAGATGACGATCTGCGTCTTGCGCTTGTACCAACCCGACACACGACTCATCGATTGATCGAACCAGCGCTCGACCTCCGCGCGGAGCTGATCCCGGTCCTTGGCGGCGCCGCTGGCGAGGGATAGGAGCGCGCTCTTGGTCCCGCCGGGAATCGGAGAGTCGGTTATTGCCTGTCGGACCGCGGCGATCGAGTTGTCTTCGTTGGGTGGCGCGGCTAAGTCGAGGAGGGCGAGCGCGAACATCGGCGCGGGGATGTACGACGGTCCTCGGCGGCCGACTAGGGGGACGCGGGAGCCCTTGTAAAGGGTGCGGATCAGCCCGTGGCCAAGTAGCTTGTTCGTCAAGTTCTGGGACGGAGCTCCGGGCGCCGCGGCCGGCGTCGCGGCCGATGGAGCCCCGTTCGTTCCCAGTTTGCCGTCGTCCTCCAACAGGTTTTGCAAGCCGCGCTCCAATGTCGCGGCCCGCAAATCGAAGATCCCGGCGATGGCCTCTTGGACGGCCGCGCACAACACGCTGAAAAGAAGGTAGATGAACGCCAGGCCGATCGCGACATCGAGCGCCGTATTTCCAGTCAGCGTAGGCATCACCGTTCTCCCCCCCGTGAGATCCGACAGTCAGGCGCTGGACGCCCTGGGCACGCGTCGATGTGCAGACTAAATAACGACACATCGCCATTGTCAAGTCGTGTTGAGTGATCGGCGCATGCTCGAGTGGGTTCCGAGAGCGGTACTCGCGTGCTCAGATGCCGGCGCCGCTCCGGCACCGGATCGCTGCGGCGGCCGCGCCGCGCCGCTCCACGCAGAGCTTCTCCAGGATTGAGTGCACGTGGTTCTTCACCGTCGCCAGCTCGATCTGGAGCTCCCGTCCGATCTGCTTGTTCGACAGCCCCTGATCGATCAGTTCCACGATCTGGCGCTCGCGCGGAGTCAGCCGAGCGTGAGGGCGCTCTTGTTGGTGACGCTCGGCCATCAGCGCCACCCTGCGCATCAGCGCAGCGGTCGCCCGCGAAGAGCATCGCGTGCCACCCTCGGCGACGCACAGAACCGTAGCCATCAGGCCGTCGAGCGAGGTCTCGGTCGTGACCAAGCCTGCGACCCCCGTCTCGGCGCAGGCGATCACGTTTTGCTCTGTGTCCCCGACGGACAGCGCGACCAGGGCGACGTCTGGCAACGCATCGCGAAGTTCTCGAGCGGCACGCAGCCCGTGCTCGCCTCCGATATCCAACAGTACGACTCTCGGCCGCGGACGGAGCCGGGACAAG
>Ga0066790_10001080_pt1 | contig 11275 bp, 5 predicted proteins | sample OrgsoiDNA2013050_FD_70963 | JGI IMG/M metagenome (GOLD analysis project Ga0066790, IMG submission 70963) | Permafrost soil microbial communities from the Arctic, to analyse light accelerated degradation of dissolved organic matter (DOM) -... | ecosystem: Environmental > Terrestrial > Soil >...
GAGCCGCCCCACCCGGTGCTCTAGCTGCGCCGCGCAGTCGGCGAGCACGGTGTCCCCGCTGACTGACGGCTGCGCGGACAGCACACCGACCAGGTCCTCCACCGCCGCCAGCCGGCCGGACAGCTCCAGCAGCAGTGGCTGCGCGCCTCCCGTAGCCGGCCTGCCGCTTTCCGCCGCAGCGCCCGCGAGCCCGCCGTCCCCGGCCACCGCTTCCGCTGGATCACCGGCGTCCGGGCCGGTGCCCGGCGCCGTCATCGCCCGCCGCGCCGCCGCCCGGTCCAGGGCCACGCCCGTGTCCAGCCGGCTGCGCAGCAGCTCGGCCTGCTCCCGGAGCTGCCGGTTCTTGGTGTAGAGCTCGACGAAGACCGATACCTTGGCGCGCAGCACCCAGGGGTCGAACGGCTTGGAGATGTAATCCACCGCCCCGGCCGCGTAGCCGCGGAAGGCATGGTCCGGCTCGGCGCTGGCGGCCGTGAGGAAGATGATCGGGACGTCCCGGGTCTTGGGCCGCCGCTTGATGTGCGCGGCAGTCTCGAAGCCGTCCATGCCGGGCATCACCACATCGAGCAGGATGACGGCGAACTCGTCGACCAGCAGCGCCTTCAGCGCTTCCTCGCCGGACCGGACGGGCACGAGGACCTCATTGAGCGAGGACAGGATCGCCTCCAGCGCGACCAGGTTCTCGCCGCGGTCGTCGACGAGCAGGATCCGTGCCTTGTTGGTCACCTCGGCAGCTCCTTCGGCCTGCTCAACGGGCGGCCGCCCGTTCCAGGCAATTCCGCATGACGGCCAGCAGGTGTCCCGTGTCAACCGGCTTGGTGATGTAGTCGGTCGCGCCGGACGCGATGGCCTTCTCCCGGTCGCCCTTCATGGCCTTGGCGGTGACCGCGATGATCGGCAGCTCGGCGAACTGGGGCATGTTCCGGATCGCCTCGGTCGTCGCGTACCCGTCCAGCTCGGGCATCATGATGTCCATCAGGACGAGCCGGACATCCTCGTTGCGCTCGAGCGCCTCGATGCCTTCCCGGCCGTTCTCCGCATAGAGCACCTCCGCTCCGCACCGTTCGAAGACACTGGTCAGCGCGAACACGTTCCGCACGTCGTCATCTACGATCAGTATCTTCGCACCATACAGCGGGTCCTGCGGATCAGGCGCCGCGGACAGCGCGGGTGCCATCGCCGCTATTCCCGGCGTGCCTGGCCGGCCAGGCGAACGGGACGGAATCCCGCCATTCCCCTGGCTCTGCGACTGCGACTGGCTGGCCCACCCGGAGCCTTTCCCGCCGTCCCGGTGCCCGGCCAGGCCGACGAGCTCATCGACGGCCATGGCGCCGCTGGCGGCCGTGCCGTTGGCCGGTTCCAGTGCCCGGCGCGGGCTGGTGCCCGAGCCAGCCCGGAGCGACCGGGCGGGCAGGTACAGCGTGAACGTGCTGCCGTGCCCGAGCCGGCTGGTGGCCTTGATCTGGCCGCCCAGCAGGCGCGCGATGTCCTTGCTGATCGACAGGCCAAGCCCGGTTCCGCCGTAGCGGCGGCTGGTGGTCCCGTCGGCTTGCTGGAATGCCTCGAAGATGAGGTGCTGCTTCTCCTCGGAGATCCCGATGCCGGTGTCGGACACCGAGAACGCGATCACGTCGGCCTCGTCACGCAGTGGCCCGGTGAAGGTGACGTCCTCGGCCGGGGCGACCCGTAGCCGGACGCCGCCCTGCGCGGTGAACTTCACCGCGTTGGACAGCAGGTTGCGCAGTACCTGCTGGAGGCGCTGCTCGTCGGAGTAGATCATCTGCGGCAGGCTGGCCGCCGTGTCCACCTCGAAGGTCAGGCCCTTCTCCGCGGCCATCGGCCGGAACGTGGCGTCGAGGTACTCCACCAGGCTGGCCAGCGGGATCTCCGACGGGTGCACGTCCATCTTGCCCGCCTCGACCTTGGACAGGTCCAGGATGTCGTTGATCAGCCGCAGCAGGTCCGAGCCCGCGTCGTGGATCGTCATCGCGAACTCGACCTGCTTGGACGACAGGTTGCCGTCCGGGTTCTCAGCCAGCAGCTTGGCCAGCACCAGCAGGCTGTTCAGCGGGGTGCGCAGCTCGTGCGACATGTTGGCCAGGAATTCGGACTTGTACCGCGAGGAGGTCGCGAGCTGCTGGGCGCGCTCCTCCAGCGTCCGCCGGGCCTGCTCGATCTGGAAGTTCTGCACCTCGATGGCCCGGTTCTGCTTGGCCATCAGGGCCGCCTTGTCCTCCAGCTCCGCGTTGGAGTTGCGCAGCTCGGCCTGCTGGCGCTGCAACTCGTCGGTTCGTTCCTGCAGCTGGGTGGCCAGCCGCTGCGACTCGGCCAGCAGCGCCTCGGTGCGGGAGTTCGCCATGATCGTGTTGATCGTGACGCCGATGGTCGGCACGAACTGGTCGAAGAAGGCCAGGTGCACGTCGCTGAACCGGTGCAGCGAGGCCAGCTCCAGCACGCCGAGGATCTGGTCCTCGAAGAGGATCGGCAGCATGACCACGCTGACTGGCGAGGCGGCCCCCAGGCCAGAGCCGACCGACAGATACCCGGGCGGGATGTTCCCGATCAGGATCCGCTTGCGCTCCAGGGCGGCCTGGCCGGCCAGGCTTTCGCCGAGCACGAAGCGGGTCATGCCGCCCCGCTGGAAGCCGTAGGTGGCGATCCGGCTGAACTGCAGCTCCGTCGAGATCTCCGCGTCCGGGACGGCAGCCCGGCCGGAGCCCTTCGCGGCCGCCCGGGTGTCTTCCAGGGCGGGCCTGCCGTTCGCCGTGGGCCCGCCCCGCAGCGGCTTACGGTCCGAGCCTTTCGCGGGGGTCCCGGCGCCGTCGTGCGGTGCGGGCGCCCCGTTGGCCCCCTGCAGGCCGGTCCCGTTCGGGGCGCTCCCGCTGCTGATCTCACCCTGGTGCGGGGTCTGCGGCGCGATTCCGGGCAGCTTGGCGCCGGGCGGTATGGCCAGGTAGAACGCGCCGTACTGGGCGGACGCGAGCGGAGTCAGCTCGCTCATGATCAGCCGGGCGACCTCGAGCAGGTCCCGGTGCCCCTGCATGAGGCCGGAGATGCGGGCCAGGTTGGTGTTCAGCCAGTCCTGCTCGCGGTTGGCGTGTGTGGTCTCCCGGAGGTTGGCCACCATCAGGTTGATGTTGTCCTTGAGCTCGGCGACCTCGCCGCGCGCATCCACGGTGATGGACTGGGTCAGGTCGCCCTCGGCGACCGCGCTCGCCACGCCGGCGATGGCTCGCACCTGGGTGGTCAGGTTGCTGGCCAGGCCGTTCACGCTCTCGGTCAGCCGCTTCCAGGTACCGGAGACGCCTTCCACCTCCGCCTGCCCGCCGAGGCGGCCTTCGGTGCCGACCTCGCGGGCCACCCGGGTGACCTCGTCGGCGAAGGCGGACAGCTGGCCCACCATCGTGTTGAACGTCTGCTTGAGCTGGAGGATCTCACCGCGCGCGTCGACGTCGATCTTCTTGCTCAGGTCGCCCTGCGCCACCGCCGTCGTGACCTGGGCGATGTTACGCACCTGGGCGGTCAGGTTGTTCGCCATCGAGTTGACGTTCTCGGTCAGGTCCTTCCAGATGCCCGAGACGCCGCGGACGTGGGCCTGGCCGCCGAGGCGGCCTTCGCTGCCGACTTCGCGGGCCACCCGGGTGACCTCGTCGGCGAAGGCGGACAGCTGGCCCACCATCGTGTTGAACGTCTGCTTGAGCTGGAGCACCTCGCCCTGCGCGTCAACCGTGATCTTCTGGCTCAGATCACCTTCGGCGACTGCCGTGGCGACCTGCGAGATGTTCCGGACCTGCATGGTCAGGTTGGTCGCCATGCCGTTGACGGAGACGGTCAGGTCTTCCCACACCCCGGAGACGCCGCGGACGTGGGCCTGGCCGCCGAGGCGGCCTTCGGTGCCGACCTCGCGGGCCACCCGGGTGACCTCGTCGGCGAAGGCGGACAGCTGGTCCACCATCGTGTTGAAGGTCTGCTTGAGCTGGAGCATCTCGCCCTGGGCGTCCACCGTCACCTTGCGGGTGAGGTCGCCGCGGGCCACAGCCGTGGTGACCATGGCGATGTCCCGGACCTGCTCGGCCTTCTGCGCTACCTCGGAGGTGAGGGAGGAGAACTGCGTCGCCACCTCATCGATCAGGGCCCCGATATCCGCGAGTATGGGACTGTCGCCGCCGTCGCTGAATCGCCGCCGGGTGCGGAAATCGCCGTTAGCCAGCGCGGCCAGCGCGTCACGGACCGGCTCGAGGTCGGTATCGGTATATCTGGCCTCTGCGGTTGAGCTGGGCGCGGTGTGAGGCATGGTGTTCCCTCCAGGGCAGTCGTGCAGCGGTCGATGCGGGGGTCTGCATCTGCTGTACGGCCGTGCTCTTATCCTCCCTAAGCGGGGCCGCCGTTCTCTAGTAACTTCCTTAGGATGGCCCGATAGAAAGTATTAACCTCCCGAGTCTGTCACGATGGGGGAGAGGGCTCAGCACTTCCGCGATTAATTGCATGCCAGCCAGTAAGGACCGAGAACACGTGAGGGGACGAAGCGACCTCGTCGCGTCCGCGGCCTACCAGCCCGAGCCGTCGGCTGCCGCGGCAGCCCGCCGTTTCGTCCGCCAGACCCTCCAATCGTGGGACATCGCCGCCCGGACCTGGGACCCTGGCCGGCTGGTCGACGACGCCGTGCTCCTCACCAGCGAACTGGTCACCAACGCGGTGGTGCACGCGGGGACCCCGCTCGATGTCACCTGCCGGCTGACCTCCGGCGAGCTGGAGGTCGCGGTTCGCGACCGTCATCCGGCCCGGACGCTCCCCGACATCCCCCAGACGGCCAGTACCTCGGCGGAACGCGGCCGGGGCCTGCTGCTGCCGTCCGCGCTGGCCTCGTCCTGGGGGGTGACCTACGCCCGGATCGCCAAGGCCGTGTGGTTCCGGATGAGCCTGGCCCGCGACGAAGAGACGCCCGGTGACATCGCCGGCCTGCCGCCCGTGACGACTGCCGCGGGCGGTCCGGACCAGGACTCGGCTCAGAATGGCGGCCCCGGCGCGGCCCCGGCCCGCGGTCCCGCAACGGGGGAGGATGCCGCACCGGGCGAGGATGCCGCCGGGGCCCGCCCGCCCGGTACGGGCACTCCGGAGACTGTGAGCGCCGGCGACGCACCCGGTGCCGCCACGCTGGCCGGCCCGGCCGCGCTGGCCGCCGCCGGGCGGGACGGGGCCGAGGCTGGTTACGCAGCCGGCCGTCTCGCCGCGGCCGGTGAGGTCGCGCTGGCCGGTTCCGGCACCCAGTACCCCGGACGCGAGCAGGCCGGCTCCGGAGCGAGTGGTGCCCTGGCCGGCCTCGGGGCCGGGCCAGGCGCCGGGGGACCACCGGCGAACGGCCATGACCGGGACCCGGTTTGGGCTGGCGACGATGACCCGGCCGCGGCCCTGCGGCCGGACCTGGGCACGCTCAGCTACGACGAGTTGCTCCGGCATACGGTGGAAACCGCCCGCGATGTGATCACCGCGGACGCCGCCTACGCTCTCGTCGCCGACGAGGACGGCGAGCTGCGGGTCCGCGCCGCCGCCGGGGTCGGCGTCTCGGAATCCTTGTTCGCGCCCTCGGTTCCGGCGGTGTTCGCCGATGGCGCGTCGGCCAAGTCCCTCGTTACCGTGCCGTTCCTGGTCGACGGCCGGGTGACCGGCGTGCTGGGCGCCGCTGCCACCTCGCCCGACCGGTTCGACAGCGGCGACGCGGCCAAGCTGCAGCGGGTCGCCGACCGGGTGGCCATGTCGCTGGAGCGGGCCCGGCTCAGCGAGCTCGAGCGCAGGCGGCGCGGCCGGATCGGTTTCCTGGCCGAGGCGAGTGACCTGCTGGCCAGCACGCTGGACCAGGAGAAGACGATCTCGCTGATCGCCCAGCTCGTGGTCCCGCGGCTGGCGGCGTGGTGCGCGGTGCTGCTGGCCGACGACACCGGCGCCCTGCGCCCCGCCTACGTCTGGCACGCCGACGAGTCGCTCATCGACCCGCTCGCGGGCCTGCTCCACGCGGTCGAGCCCCCGGAAGCCGATGTGGCCGGGCGAAGCTGGTCGCTGGCCATGGATGCGGGCCCGGCGCTGTCCGACGAGGCCCTCCTGCTCGCCGCCGACGCGGCCTGGTGCTTCCCCCTGGCGGCGCGGGGCCGGAGCCTAGGCGTGGTCGTGATCGGCCGCCCCCGTGGCGACCGGCCGCCGCGCGAAGCGCTCGAGCTGACCGAGGACCTCGCCCGCCGCGCCGCGCTCGCGCTCGACAACGCCCGGCTCTACGAACAGCAGCAGCTGACCAGCCAGGCCCTGCAGCGAAGCCTGCTGCCCCCGGAGCTGCCCCGCATCCCCGGTGTGGACCTGTCGGTGGCGCACGAGGTCGCCGGCGAGGGCAACGAGGTCGGCGGCGACTTCTACGACGTGTTCCCGGCCGGGGAGAACCGCTGGCGGTTCGCGATCGGCGACGTCTGCGGCACCGGCCCGGAAGCGGCGGCCGTTACCGGCCTGGCCCGGCACGCGCTGCGGATCCTGGCCCGGGAGGGTCACGACGTCGCCGATGTCGTCGGCCGGCTCAACCAGCTGATCCTGGAAGAGGGACCGCGGGCCCGGTTCATCACCCTGCTGCACGGCGAGCTCACCGTCCTCGCGCCCTGCGCCCCGGCCGCGCATGCCGCTGCTGATCCGGGCGCGGCCCCGGCCGTCGCGGCCGGCCGCGACCCCGCCGTCCGGATGAAGCTGGTCTCGGCCGGTCATCCGCTGCCGCTGCTGCTCCGCGCCCAGCACGCCGCCGCCAGCCCCCCGCACGGGCACGCCGCGGCGGCTCCAGCGGCCGCGGCGCTCCCGCAGCCTGCGGCGGAGCCCCAGCCGCTGCTCGGCGTGCTGGGCGACCTGTGCTTCACCGCCCAGACGGTGGACCTGTTCCCGGGCGATCTGCTGCTCTCGGTGACCGACGGCATCACCGAACGGCGCGACGCCACCGGCCGCCTGCTGGACGACGGTGACGGCTTGGCCCGCGTGCTCGCCCGCTGCGGCGGCCTGAACGCGGGAGCGGTCGCGGCCCGCATCCAGCGCGCCGCCGAGGACTTCGGGGCCGGTCCGCGCACCGACGACATGGCACTGCTCGTCCTGCGCGCCCTGTGACGCTGCCCACTGTTGCGCGGCGCCGGCCCGGAGGATCACGCTCTTCGCCCCGTCGCCGGGCTGACCGGCCACGGCCGGTCCCACCGGCCCGGCCCGTCGGCGATACTGGGCACATGCTGGAAAGCCGTGAACGCTGATGGCCCGCGACCCGATCGAGAGCATGCACCGGGCCAGCCAGGCCACGCTGATCGCGGCCTTCGTCATGCTGGCCGGCGCCTTCGTGGCGTTCGCGGCCAAGGCCCACGCGATCGCCCTGGTTTTCCTGGTCCTGATGCTGGTCTGCGCCATGGCCAGCTCGGGCTTCGCGGTCGCCTTCCGGAACCGCGCGCAGGTGGCGGCCCGGGCGGCGCGGGCGCAGCAGGCCACCCGGCCGACGCGGGGGACCACTCGCTGAGGGCGCTGAAGGCTGGATCTGTTGATTCGCCGTGAAGTATTCCCAGACAGGACGACAGCCCGCGCAGCGTTTCGTGGCCGGCGCTTCAGGCCAGTCCAGACCCTCGGCGGCTCAGGCCGAGGATGCCCGGGGTGGGCTCGAACAGGCCGAGCCGGTACGCCGTCGCGGCCGCTTCCCCCCGGCTGCCCACCCCTAGCTTGGCCAGGATGTTGGAGACATGCACGCTGGCGGTCTTGGCCGAGATGAACAGCTCGGCCGCTATCTCCCGGTTGCTGCGCCCGGCGGCGACCAGCTCCAGCACTTCCAGCTCGCGCGCCGTCAGGCCGAGCGGCGCGGCGGGACTGACCGCAGAGCCGGCTGCGGCCGGTGCGCCGTGCGCCGGCCCGCCCGCCGGATCTGCACTGGCCCGGTCCCCCACCGGCCGCAGTACCCGGTGGGACAGCCGGGCGATCTGGTCGCTGAGCGGAGCCGCGCCCAGCCCGGCGGCCAGGGTGGCCGCGCGCCGAAGGCGGGTGGCCGCCCCGTCCCGGTTCCTCTCGGCCGTGGCCGCCCCGGCGGCGGCGGTGAGCGCCCACGCTTCCGGGTGCGGCTGCCGTACTGCGGACCAGGCATCGGCCGCCGCGTCCCACGCGGCGCGCAGCCCGTCCGGGACCGGCTGGCCCGGTACCTGCTGCGCCTGCCGGACCAGCGCGGTAAATGTGAGCTGGCAGGCCTGCTGCACCGGGCCGTACGTGCGGAGCTCGCTCGCGACCGGCCGCAGCCGGTCCAGCAGGGCGGCCGCGTTGTCGCCCAGCGTGCTGTCACGCTGCGCGGCCGCCTGCCCCAGCGCCAGCAGGCAGGCGCGCGCCCCGGACAGCAGCACCGGCCACGCGTACCGGGTCAGGCAGCCGGCCAGATCGTACCGGCCGAGCACGTCCGCCGTGGCGGCCAGGGCAGCGGAGCCGTCCCGGGCGGCGGTAGCCACGTCGATCTGCAGCTGGGCCAGCGGCAGGTGGTGCTGATCCTTGAATGCCCCGTTGTCCAGCACGGCCCGGGACGCCGCCAGCCAGCGCGCCGCCGTGGTGGCGTCTCCGCGATCCGCGGCGATCAGGCCGGCCACCACGTCCAGCGAGGCCTGGTTGATGGGCGGCGGCGACAGCTCCCGGGCGTGCTCGATGACCTCGACGGCTTCGTCCCAGCGGCCCAGGGCCATCAGCGGTTCGGCCAGGTTGATGGCCAGGAAGGTGCCCGAGGTCCGGAACAGCCCGTAGTCCTCGGCGCGGGCCACGCCCTGGCGCGCCACCTCGGCGGCGGCCTCGTGCTCGCCCGCGCCTTCGAGCAGGTGTGACTCGTTGATCGCGACGTGCAGGATGGTCTTGTACGCGTTCGCGCCGCTGGCGATCGACCGCGCCTGGGCGACCAGGTTCAGCCCCTCGCTGCCCGGCAGCGCCATACCGCCCGGATCACAGAGGGTCTCGGCGAGCGAGAGCAGGGCGTTGGCCTCGCTGGCCGAGTCACCGACCTGGCGGGCCAGCGTCAGGGCCTCCTCGGCCGCGGCGCGGTCATCGGGACGGTTCCGCCCGCCGTGGCAGGCCACCGAGACCAGGATCTGGGTCCGGGCGGCGGGAGCCAGGCCGGCCGGGACCAGCTCCAGCGCACGCTTGAGGTCCTCGGCGTTATCCCGGCCTAGCTGATGGTTAAAGCCGGCGCGCAGGTCCAGCAGCAGCGCTACCCGGACCGGCTCAGCCGCCGGATCCAGTTCCTTCAGCGCCGCGGTGGCCAGGGCGATGCCGCGCTCCACCTCACCGGCGTCGTAGGCGGCCTTCACCGCCTCCTCCAGCACCTCGGCGTGATCCGCGCTGATCCGCTCGGCCGCGTCCGGTACCTGATCCCACAGTTCGAGGACGCGGGCCACCAGCGTGAGCCGCTCGGCGTGGGCCAGCGCCCGGCGGGCTTCGGACGCGGCCTGCCAGGCGGTGATCAGGGCCCAGGTCGCGTTGTGCGCCGCGTACCAGTGGTGAGCCATCTCGATCTGAGCCCGGTCGGGCGGCACCAGGCTGGGGCTGGCGGCGATGGCCCGGGCGAAGCGGTCGTGCAGCCGCCCGTGCTCGCCCGGCAGCAGGTCCTCGTGTATCGCCTCCCGGATCAGGGCGTGCCGGAACACGTAGTCGTCCGCCTCGGTGAGCAGGGTGTTGGCGGTCACCGCGGGCCGCAGCACCCGGATCAGATCGTCCGGCCCGAGGCCGCTGACCGCGGCGAGCAGGGCGTGCCCGATCCGGTCACCGCCGGCGCTCGCGACCCGCAGTACCTCCTGCGACTCCGCCGGCAACCGGTGCACGCTGATCAGCAGCAGGTCGCGGAGGGTGTCCGGCAGTTCCCCGCCGTCGGAGGCGTGGCTGGTCAGCAACGTCTCCAGGAACAGCGGATTGCCCTCGGTGCGCCGGTAGAGGCGGTCCGTCCGCGCCGCGTCGAGCGGGCCGCCGAGTACCTGGCTGGCGAACTCGCCCGCTTCCCGCCGGGTCAGCCGCGGCAGGTCGAGCCGTTCCACCCACTCGATCCGGTCCAGCTCGGCGATCAGCGGCCGCAGCGGATGGGTGCGGTGCAGCTCGTCCGACCGGTACGTCACCGCGATGAGCACGTCGTCCAGGGCGCGCTGGTTCCGGATCAGGAAGGCGAGCAGGTCCCGGCTGGACCGGTCGGCCCAGTGCGCGTCCTCGACGACCAGGATGACCGGGGACCGCTCGGCCAGGTGCTCCAGCAGCACGAGCACCTGCTCGAACAGCCGGGCCCGGGCCTCGCTCTGGTCCCCGCCGGACGGCGGCTCGCCGAGCTCGGGCAGCAGCCGGGCCAGCTCCTGTATGGCCCGGCCCGCCAGCAGCTCGCCGATCTTCTCGGTGCCCAGCTCGCGCACCAGGTCCCGCAGCACGGCGGTGAACGGCGCGAACGGCAGGCCATCGGCTCCCAGCTCCAGGCACCCGCCGATCAGCACCCGGGCCCCGGCCCCCCGCTCGGCCGCGGTGAATTCGCGGATGAGCCGGGACTTGCCGACGCCCGCCTCGCCGCCGATGAGGACGGTCGCGGGAGCGCCTTCCCGTACCGAAGCGAAGGCGGAGCGCAGGCGGCTGATCTCGCCCGCCCGGCCGACAAGGGCGGGGCTGATGGTCCGCGAGCTCATGCTGTCCAGCATGCCATCCGGCACTGACATTGCCGACCGGTTAAACCGTCCCTCCGCCCGGGTCCCGACGGCGGAAAGCGCGGGGAAGCCGCTTCCGCTCGCCGCCCCGTCCGATGGCCTGGGCGACGACCTGCGCGGGGCCCCGTAGGCGGGCCCGTAAGCGGATCCGTCCGATGATCGTTCCGGCGGCACGGCGGCGCCGTCCCCCGCGGACCCCTCCGAGGGGACGGCGCCGCGCCCTGGCCCGGTCACGACGGCCCCGCGCTCAGGCTGCGTCCCGGCGCACCGGCGCGCCCCGTCCGCCCGCCGTGGCCGGCATCGCGGATCCGGCACCTTCCGTACCGGCGCCTGACCGGGAGCCAGCCTGGGCGGACGTGCCCTCGGCGTGCCGGGCTCCGCCGTGGAACGTGCCGTCGATGTAGTCGGGCACGCGAACGCCGTCGAGCTGGTCGGGAGCGTTGCTGACGTGCCGCCGGGCCTTGCGGGCCTGGCGCGCGAGCTTGGCCCGCGTCCTGGCCTGCGCCACGGCCTGCCAGTCTCCGACCTGCTGTGCGGCGATCGCGCGAATCATTTCCGGATGCATGGTCTCTCCTCCGACCGGG
>Ga0066790_10001082_pt1 | contig 11272 bp, 9 predicted proteins | sample OrgsoiDNA2013050_FD_70963 | JGI IMG/M metagenome (GOLD analysis project Ga0066790, IMG submission 70963) | Permafrost soil microbial communities from the Arctic, to analyse light accelerated degradation of dissolved organic matter (DOM) -... | ecosystem: Environmental > Terrestrial > Soil >...
CACCCATAGCGCTGTTCTGTTCGCGGTGGGGCACGGGACCAGTCTCGGCTGGCCCGCAGCTTGAACCGGACGGCAAGGACCAACCTTCGCGCCCTCGTCGCTAAACGCTCCAGAAATTCAAAAGCTACAAGTGTGTCTATCGCTGTCTCTAGTTCCCTGCACGGAGGTGCAACGATGAAGCGTTGGAAGCTCTCCCCCCTGTTTCTATGTGTGGTTTCCGTTTCTCTCACGAGCCTTCAACTGCAAGCGCAGAACGATCCCGGCCCTCGCTCCGGGGCTCCTGCCGCGGGCGGTTTCTATTCCCCCTTGAGCGCGAATGAACAAGCCTTCTTCAATCAGGCGCAGCAGATTTTCACGGAGATCGATTCCGTCTCCGGCGGCATCCCTGGTGAAACTGGCAGGGGCCTCGGCCCTACCTTCAACGGCAACAGTTGCGCTCAATGCCACGCCCAGCCCGCAACCGGAGGCAGCAGTCCCGGGCTTACCAGCCCACAGAATCCGATCGCCAATCCTCAGGTTGCGCTGGCCACCCTCGATGGCGCGCTCAACTCGCTTCCCTCATTCATCACCCCAAACGGCCCGGTGCGCGAAGCTCGATTCGTCAAGAATGCGAATGGAACGCTCGACGGCGGAGTGCACGGCCTGTACACCATCGCCGGACGTTCTGACGCGGCGGGCTGCGGTCTCGGGCAACCGGACTTTTCTTCAGCACTGTCCGCCGACAATGTGATCTTCCGCATCCCAACTCCAACGTTCGGTCTGGGACTCGTCGAAGCTACACCTGACTCGGTCCTGCAAGCCAACCTCGCGGCCACTCAGTCCGCGCGATCCGCTCTCAAAATCCTGGGCAACTTCAACACCAGCGGAAACGACGGCACCATCACCCGCTTCGGCTGGAAGGCGCAGAACAAATCGCTGCTGGTCTTTGCCGGAGAGGCCTACAACGTAGAACAAGGCGTCTCCAACGAAAACTTCCCCAACGAACGCAGCGCGGTGCCCGGTTGCGTTTTCAATAACTCTCCCGAAGACGCAACGCCTCTGGTGAACGGCAACTCCGCCAGCCCCAACTTCGGCACTCCGATGGGCACAACTTCGGAAATGTCGTCCGACCTGGTGAACTTTGCGGCTTTCATCCGTCTGTCGGCCCCGCCCACTCCGGCGCCGCCGACGGCATCCACCCAGAACGGAGCGGCACTCTTCAATTCGATCGGCTGCTCGCTCTGTCACTCACCCACGCTCACGACGGGACCATCCCAGATCACGGGCATGTCCAACGTAACCTACAACCCGTATTCGGACTTCGCCCTCCATAGCATGGGGAACGGATTGTCCGATGGCACTCACCAGGGCAATGCGGGACCGAACCAATTCCGCACCGCTCCGTTGTGGGGATTGGGCCAGCGATTGTTCTTCCTGCATGACGGCCGCACCGGCGACCTGATTCAGGCAATTCAATCGCACAGCAGCTCCGGCTCCGAAGCCAACCTCGTAGTCCGTAAGTACAGTCAACTGAAGCCGTCGCAGGTGCAGGATCTGCTGAACTTCCTGCGCTCGTTATAGGTGAGTTGGTGGGAATGATTCGCCCATAACGGTATCGCGGAGCGCAATTTAACGCGCTCCGCGACGACTCTCGAATCAACCGCGATTCGAGCGAGAAATGCGCTATTGCCCGCCCTCACTCTTTGGCGGAAGTTTCTTCGTGACCAGGAAGTTCCACAGAGTCGTATTCGCGTTGAAATCTGCGCTGGTCTTCCCGGCCTGGTTCTCTGCCTCGTACTGCATTCCTCCCGGCCAGGTATTGCCCGCGCCCTTCAGGCTGTAAGAGACAACCTGAGCATCCTGCTGGCAGCCGGTGTAGGTATCGATCTTGGTTTCCGTGCCGCCTTTTGGCGTCGCGATCTTACTGTGCTCCGGTTTCTCCGCGCAGCGATCGATCTTCGCCCACGCCTTGGCGCTGTCTTCCACCGACAGCGTCGTCAGCCGCAGGTTCTCCTCGCTCCCTCCGCCATATCGAACCACTGGGTCCGCCGTGCCATTGATCATCACTAACGGCACAGGACGCGACGGCAGGCAAATCATCGTCTTGGGCATGGCCGCCCCGATGGCGCCCACCGCCGCGATACGGTCGCCGAGCGAGCATCCCAGCCGCAGGCTCATGAATCCTCCCTCCGACAGGCCCGCAACGTAGACGCGCAATGCATCGGCAGAAAATTTGGAGGTGAGCTGGTCGATCAGCTGGTTGAAAAAAGCAATATCATCCGCCGGCGCCGGCTTTCGATCCTCAGCCTCGCGTCCTGAAGGCTGCTGCCCGCCGCCTCCCGGATATCCCCCTCCGCCCCCGGGATAGCCTCCGCCGCCGGATCCGCCACGACGGTGGTGTCCTCCTCCGGGTCCCATGCCCATGCGATGCTGCTCCGGCTGCACGCCGATATTCCATCGCCCGTTCATGGCCATGGGGTAGACCGCAATAATGCCATCCTTGTCCGCCACCTGATCGAACTGGGTCAGCCGCTCCATGTCGTCGGCGTCCTGATTCAGCCCATGCAGCAGCATCACGACGGGATACCGCCGCTTCGCATCGTACCCCTTCGGCAGGCGCAGCATGAAAGTGCGGTCGACGTCGTCGACTGTAACCTTTTCCTTGGTCTCCTGAGCCTGCGACATCGGAGTAAGCGCCAGCGGAGCCAGGCACAAAAATGCGACCAACGCTGCGCGCATCCTATTCCATTTTCCAGATTTCATGTTGCCTCCAGAAGCGCGACCCTAAGACCCCCAAGCGGACAACCTCAAATGCTTGGAAGCATCCGGTCAAGCATGAGTTGGCCGAGAGTGATCGCAAGGGACAAATAAGGTGGGATAGTCTTGTGATCCTGGCGACTCGTATCAGTGGGCCGGGGGCGCCTTTACAAAATCCATGACTTCCTGAAAGGTGCCGACCCAAATCTCATCTTCGTGCTGTTTCAGGTATCGCAGCAGGGCGTGGTGCGCTTCGGCTGTCACGTTGAGGTAGTCGCCGCCGACGCCATGGAACATGAATACGCCCATTCCCCCGCTCTTGCGAACGCTATCGACAAACCCGATTAGATCGGCCGTGCCGCTCTCCACCGAGAACATTCGACTGGGAACTCGAAAGGGATCGAGTTTCGCCGGATCGGCAACCACTCCATCTCCTGTGCCCCCGGTGCGCACGTATCGGATGAGTCCCGACGCTCGCAGCGCTTCGGTGTAATCCTGCCCGCCCACCAGCGTTTGGCTGCACGGGACGCCGTAGGTGCGGGTCGTCTTTCCATCGAGCGCGAATAGAAACGTATTCATAGCGCCGATTTCACGCAGCATCCCGGCAATGCTGTGGTTCTCGGTATGAAATTGCGGCTCCGATGGAAACGCCGCCTCCGGGCAAGGATGAAATACCGAATGATTTCCTAGTTCGTGCCCCGCAGCCGCAAACCGCACGCCAGCGGCTCACATCTTCTGGCGGGAACGTTCCATTCAGAAAGAACGTGCCCTTGAATCCCACTTCATTGAGCTGGGGAATTGCGATTTCGAGCTGCGAATGGAGGGAGTCATCATAAGTAAGAACAATCGCCGCCTTCTTGCCATGAGGCCACTGCACCGGTTGTTGAGCCCGAGCCGATGTGGCCATCACAAGACCAAGCGCGACCAGGCTCGTGACATGTGCTGTAAAGTTGCGGCTTCGCATGGAGAGATTTCTTTCTGCCGAATAGGGACAAAAATTAAGAGCGGGTGCCCCACCCTACTTTCGCGTTCTCTGCGAAAGAGCGTGGGGATTTTGACTTCTCTATTCCCCGGTCAGGAACTTGAACTGAGCCTCATTCAACGGCACAACGCTGAGCCGTCCCTGCCTTACAAGCGGAGACTCGGCGAACAGTTGATTCGCCTTGACTTCGGCCAACGTCACCGGCCTGGCATTGGCCTCGCCCACCTTGATCTTCACCTGCGGATTCTTGGCGTCGGAAGCGTCGACTGAAACCACGGTCGCAGTGCCGACCGCGCTCTTCTCATCCCCGGTGTGATAAATCACGAGCCGTTCTCCAGGCTTCATGGCGCGCAGATTCCTCAGCGCCACCGGGTTTGACACTCCGTCCCACACGGTCGCCTTATCGCGTTGCAGATCGGCGAAAGAATAGGTCGACGGTTCCGTCTTTAGCAGATAGTCCATAAATCCTCAGTGGAATTTTCCGGCAGGCCAGCTTCAATTCGGCTTTTTGTCGGGAGCGGGAGGCGGCGCATCCGGCTTCGGCGGCGGCGCATCTTTCGCATGATCGTCATACACCGAGTATTGTCCCTGCGGCCGCTTCAGCTTAATGGTGAACTCCATCTTCGGCTTGTCGATCTCGAAATCTTCCCCGTAGGTCTGAAATCCCTGCGCCAGCACCTGGATGCGCAACGGGCCGTAGGGAGCTCCGTCAAAATTCGCCTTGCCGTCCGCGTCGGTCTTCAACTCCATGCCACCGTGCTGCTGTTTGCCTTTTTCCACCGGATGCATAATGACCGCCGCATTCCGCACCGGCTTGCCATTGTCGTCCTTGACCACAACAAAATTTACCCATGCGGTCGGCGCGTCGTCCTTATCTCGTTGCCCGATTGCCGCCCCAGTCAGCAGAAGAACCAGCACCGCCCCGATAACCACCATCTTCTTCATGCCAGCCATTTTATGCAGGCGAGCCTACCTCTGTCATCCCAATTCCTGCCGGACTCTTCCCTGCCTCTTTTACAATGCCGGAGTGAAGACTTGGGACGTAATCATCATCGGTGGGGGCATCATCGGCCTGTCCCTCTCGATCATACTGCGCAAGCGCGGGGCCACAGTTCTAATCGTTGAGCGCGGAGAGCCCGGCCGCGAAGCCTCCCACGCCGCCGGCGGCATGCTGGTGGACTGCGCTCTCGAAACTCCGCCCGTCCTGCAGGCGCTGGCCACGGCGAGCGAGCGCATGTACCCGGAATTCGCGCACGAACTTGAACTTGAGTCGGGGATGAAGGTCGACCTGAGGGATCAAGGGACGATTTTCTTTCCCTCCGCTCGGCATCTTGACGACGCCGAGTCTGCGTTTCCGCGCGCCAGTCTGGCGGAATTGGAGCCAGCCCTTGCCGAAACCAATTCCGGCCGCCCCGCGTTTTATCTCAAAGAACGCAGCGTCGACCCGCGCGCACTCACGTCTGCCGCGTGGAAGGCTGCGAAAAACCGCGGCGTGGATTTCTCTTCCGGAGATGAGGTCATCGCCGTAACCGTCACCGACGGCCGCGTGACCGGCGTCAGCGCAACGAAAACGTCCTTTCATGCCGGCAAAGTTGTGAACTGCGCCGGCGCATGGTCAGGGAAGATTCCGCCGCTCGCGTTCCCTACCCGCCCCGTCAAAGGTCAAATCGTCTGCGTTGCGATGCCTTCGCGGAATCTGCTCAAGCACGTTGTGCGATCACCCGAAGCTTATCTCATCCCGCGCAGCGACGGACGCCTGCTCGTCGGAGCCACCGTCGAAGAAGCCGGCTTCGACAAACGCACTGATGCCGACACGATCCAGCGCCTGCACCGTGCCGCCCTGGCTCTCGTGCCCGAACTGCGCAACGCGAAGACTCTGGAGATCTGGGCCGGCCTGCGCCCCGGCACTCCCGATGCGCTACCGATCTTGGGTGCAACTAAAACGCCCGGCTACTACGTCGCCACCGGCCACTTCCGCGACGGCATCCTGCTCGCGCCCATCACCGCGGAAGTCATGACCGCAGTGATCGAAGGCCGCAGCTCGGAGTACGACCTGACCCCGTTTTCCCCCGGAAGATTCCAATAGTGCCCCGAATGTGGGTGTCCCATAGCTCGCCCTGAGCTTGTCGAAGGGTCTCGCGTTCTTTGCGGGACGTGGGGATTTTCTCTGGGTGGTGACGGTCACGGTCCTCTGACGGTCGCACGGTGCATCGCGGTATACTGTCACGTTTCCCCACGATTGCATTCTTCCGCGACGAAAGGATTCACCGATGCCTTCTTCCGCAGTCGATTTTGCCCGCAGCAATCAGCAGCGCTTTCTGAACGAACTCAAAGATCTTCTCCGTATCCCCAGCGTCAGCACGCTCGACGAACACAAGCCCGACATTCAGAAGGCCGCCGACTTTGTGGCCAGTGAACTGCGCCGCATCGGCATGGAGAACGTCGAGGTCATCCCTACCAAGGGCCATCCGCTGATCTACGCCGACTGGCTGCACGCCGCGGGCAAGCCGACCGCGCTCTGCTACGCCCACTACGACGTGCAGCCCGCCGAGCCGCTCAACGAATGGATCTCTCCGCCCTTCGAGCCCACCGAGCGCAAGGGAAATCTCTACGCCCGCGGCGCAGTCGACGACAAAGGCCAGCTCTGGATGGAAGTGAAGGCCCTCGAATCCCTCATGCAGGCCGGCGGCGGAAAACTGCCGATCAACGTGAAGCTCATTTTCGAAGGCGAGGAAGAAATCGGCGGCGAATCGATCTCCGCCTACCTGCCAAAGCAGAAAGCCAAGCTGAAGGCAGATTTCGCCTTGGTCTGCGACACCGAACTTTTCGCGCCCAATCTCCCCACGCTCTGCGTCGGCCTACGCGGCCTGGTCTATACCGAGATTGAAGCGCAGGGGGCAAAGACCGATCTGCACTCCGGCATGTACGGCGGCGCGGCCCCAAATCCGCTGTTCGCGTTGATCGAAATCATCGGCAAACTGAAAGACTCCAAAGGCAAAGTGCTGATCCCCGGCTTCTACAAAGGCGTGAAGGCTCCGACCGCGGCCGAACTCAAAGCGTGGAAGCGCCTGCCCTTCAATGAAGAGCATTACCGCAAGACCGAAGTCGGCTCGAAAGTCCTCACCGGAGAGTCCGGCTACTCCGTTCTCTACCGTACCTGGGCGCGCCCCACGCTCGAAGTCCACGGCATGCCCGGAGGCTTCACCGCCGCCGGCGCCAAGACCGTGATTCCCGCGAAGGCGCAGGCAAAATTGTCCATGCGCCTCGTGCCCAACCAGAACGCCGACGAAGTTTTCAAGAAATATTCCGCGTTCGTGAAGAAGCACACGCCCAAGGGCATCGAGACCAAGATCAAAGTCCACAGCAAAGGCCCGGCTTGCGTGGTCGGCACCGACAACCCTTACATCAGAGCGGCCACCGAAGCGCTACACGATACTTTCAAGAAAGAAACCGTCTTCATCCGCAGCGGCGGCTCCATTCCCATCGTCACCGACTTTCAAGACGTGCTGAAAATTCCCAGCGTGATGATGGGCTTCGGACTGCCCGACGACAACCTCCACGCCCCCAATGAAAAGTTTCATATTCAGAATTTTTACAAGGGAATCGAGACCATCTGCCGCTTCTTCGAAAAGCTGGGATAGAACCCGAACACGGATTCGGCGAAAACATTTGGCGGGAACCCGAACGTCCTCGTTGGCGTGGCGCTTCTACGCCGTCGCGGGACGGTGATATCATCTGCCTATGGCGCAAACTAACGTCAGATTCGTGGCTACCAAGACCGTGAAAAAACCGGCTAAAGTCAAGTTTAAGACCAAATCGGGGAAAACAGTCTCTTTCCGGGCGGTCAAGACGTTCGAACGAAAAGAAGCAGTCCATTTTCGCGCCAAGAAGAGATGAAGCGAATATATCTCGACAGCAATGTTTTAATTGCTTATCACTCCTCGGACAAAGCGGAAGAGTCAAAAAAGAAAATGGTCCAGGAGGCCTTCGCCGCTTTCGGCCAACTGAAAGAGATTCAGCTGTGTACCTCGATGTGGGCCGTGACGGAGATGGTTAATATTCTAGTCTCCAGCAAGAAAATCGATCGCGGCGTAGTCGCCGAAATAGAGAGTCAGTTGGCTAACGAGAAGCGGTTGAGCGACCTCAAGATACAACTTATCGACGTGAGCCCGAAGAGGGATTACGACTTCGCAGAGTTCTTCTATCACGTCAAACAGGGCATCCTCAAATATCACTCGGGAGTCGGAGACGTAATTCATAGCGTCCTTATGAAGAACAACAGAATCTCTGACATTTTGACGTTCGATGAGAAGGATGATTTCAAGCAGATCCCCGACCTAACGGTGCTCCACCCCAAAGATATTAAGATATAAAAGTGGGAACCGCCGACGAGGGTCAATAACCGATTAATCCGATTTCTTCCTAATTGTTTCGGCCGCGATGGGTTCGATGCGACCGTGAGCCCACGATGTCGTCGCCCTCATCCTCACCCCCGATCACCACGACAGTCCAACTGGATGAACTGCTCGCGTTCGATCCGGTTGCATCGCGAGAGAGAACGACGTGGGTCTATACTGCCCTACGCGACTTCCTCGACGTTCCGGCTTCCTGGCGAACGGAAAAGCTTCTTCAGTTCACTGAGGTGATTGACTCCCATCCCCGGCGGGAGGAAATTCGCGGCATCCTGCGCGATTTCTGGTCGCACCATTCCTACATCCGCGTAATTTCCGAGGCCGGACTACCGGACGAAGTCTTCTTCGTCCGCGAATTGCTGGCTCGAACCTTCCGCCACCTGACCCCGGTCGATGAAGTTCAAGGCGACCTCTATATTCTTCTCGACTCGCTGAACCTGCGCGAGTCCGATGCGCAGTGGATGGCATCGCTTCCGGAGTCCCTCCTGGAGTGGTGGGCCGATATTTTTCGCCCTTCTCCGTCTTCGATCTTGGTTTCCTGCAAACTCCTGGCGATGCGGGTCACCAGCGTCGCCCTCTCACGAGACTTCCTGGCCCTGGTCGATGACGAAGACGTCGCCCAATCCTGCTTCTTTACCCTGCCGCCGCTGGTCGAGCACGTGGTCCGCAATCCGGAAAACTATCCCCGATGGGAGGCCCAGCGTGACGCATGCGAAGCCCGGCTGCGCCAGGTCACCGAACTACTGGAGGAGCGGGGCTCATCGGCCAGTCTCGTGTTCCGCGTTCGCTTGCTGCGTTCCCTGCTGTGGAGAATTCAGCAGGTTCTAAACCTGCAGCGCGACAGTACCGACTCGCGCAAGTTCGCCGTCACAATCGTTCACGGTTTCGCGGCTCAGCGCAGGCTCAGAGGCGTCCTGAGCGCGAGCACACGGCGATTGGCGCGCAGCGTGGTCGAAAAAACCGGCCGCGTAGGGGTGCACTACATCGCGAAGAATTCAGCGCAGTGGCTGTTAATGGGCCGCGGAGCCATTCTCGCAGGCGTGATCACCTGCTTCACCGCGTTGCTTAAATATTCCATTTCGTCGCTGATCCACGCGCCGCTTCTGGTTGCCATTGGCCACTCGGTGAACTATGCGGTTAGCTTTCTGCTGATGCAGGCCGGAGGATTTCTGCTGGCGTCAAAAATGCCCGCAGCCACCGCATCCACTCTCGTCGACGCCATGGAAGATCCCCGCAAGGATCATTTGAAGAGTTTGCAGGCCATCTCTCAAACTCAGACGGTGGTCACGATTGGAAACATCTTCGGCGCGGTCCTGAGTTCCATCGCCGTCGACCGCATCTGGAAAGCTGTATCCGGGCATCCATTCCTCGATCCCGAACAAGCCGCCCACGGCGTACACATGCTGCACCCATTGTTCTCGGCCACGATCCCGTTCGCCATCGTCACCGGAGTTTTTCTCTGGCTCTCGTCGCTGGCCACCGGATGGACTGCGAATTACGTTGCGCTCACCCAAATGGAGTCCGCCATCGCCCACAGCCTGCGCATTCGCCGCCGCCTCGGACCGGAGCGCGCCAACGCGATCGCTCACTGGGTGAAGCATCACGCAGCCGGCTCGATCGGCTACATCGTCCTCGGATTCCTCCTCGGCTCGGTGCCCATCGTCGTGGCACTGTTCGGAATCCCGCTCGAAGTCCGCCACGTCACGCTCGCGGCCGCCAGCCTGGGCTATGCCTTCGACGCGCTGCGAATCGAGGGCACTCTCCACCTCCACAACGTGCTGACCTCTTCCGCGGGCATTCTCCTGGTCGGCATGCTCAACATTTCGACCTCATTTGCCCTGAGCTTCCTGCTGGCGATTCGCGCTCGCGACATCGGCGAAGCCAAGGCGCGGCATTTCCTGAAAGAAGTTCTGGAAACGCTCGCTGCCCACCCCATCTCGTTCCTGATGCCGGAATTCGATTGAGTCGGAACGGTGTCTGCGCTAGCATAGTTTTGCTCTCGCGAATCCTCCCGCCTCCTTTCCGTCTCCACCCCAAGAATGTGCAATTGCTGCAATGTCTGTGCAACCCAGCGCGGTCCCTCGTAAGGTCACACCATATATAGTGTTATATTGCTTGACCCCGCCCCAATTTCACCGTTACAGTAGCTTAACTTTGTGCCCGCCCTACCCAGCCAGGGGAGCGAGTGCCGCGGAAACCGTGCATGCTTTTGCGGCGAGGAATCTTGTTGGTAAACACGCACCAGACTGGCAACTGGCCGCTAACCACCGGCCACTGTTCTTAAGGAGTCCACGTTGCTCAAACTGAAGAGGCTTCAGATTCTCGGGTTCAAGTCGTTCTGCGACCGCACGGAACTCAAGTTCCATGGTGACGGAGTGGCCGCCATCATCGGCCCCAACGGCTGCGGCAAGTCAAATATTTCCGACGCCATCTCCTGGGTGCTGGGCGAACAGTCGGCCAAGACGTTGCGCGGCGCGCGGATGGAAGACGTCATCTTCGCCGGAACTCGCGACCGCAAGCCGACCGGAATGGCCGAAGTGTCGCTGACGTTGATCGACCCCGAGGCCTATGGCGGCGCCGACGCCAGCGCGCCGACAGAAATCGACATTCAGGACGATCTTCCGGAGGCCAACATCTCGGACGATTGGGACGAAGCTTCCGTCCGCGCTCGCGCCGCCAAAGCAACCGAGGACGCGGTCGAAGATGCGCAGCCTGGCAAGACCGAAGAGATCGAGGTTCCGCGCTCGAAAGTCGACATCCTCGCCGTAGCCTTCCCCGACGACGAACCGATTTTCGCGCTGCCTGTGCACAATGTAACCGCGCCGCTAACAGCGGCCTCCGTCGGAACTGTAGCCCCGCATGTAGTTCTGAAAATTCGCCGCCGCAAGTTCAACCAGCAGCAATTCCGTCACGGCGAAATCCACGTCACCCGCCGTCTGTTCCGTTCCGGTGACAGCGAATACTTGCTCAACGGCAAACTTTGCCGCCTGCGCGACATTCAGGAACTCTTCATGGGCACCGGCCTTGGACCTGAGTCCTACGCGCTCATCGAGCAGGGACGCATTGGCCAGATTCTCAGCAGCCGCCCTACAGACCGTCGCGCGATTCTTGAAGAAGCCGCCGGCATCACGAAGTTCAAAAC
>Ga0066790_10001083_pt1 | contig 11270 bp, 6 predicted proteins | sample OrgsoiDNA2013050_FD_70963 | JGI IMG/M metagenome (GOLD analysis project Ga0066790, IMG submission 70963) | Permafrost soil microbial communities from the Arctic, to analyse light accelerated degradation of dissolved organic matter (DOM) -... | ecosystem: Environmental > Terrestrial > Soil >...
CGGCTGCGTGTACATCCACTGGCGCAGTTCGTTCGATATTTTTGCCTGCAGGCTGCCAGGATTCGTTCCGGGCCTGACGCGGCCAAGCGCGTAAAGCCAGTTGGTGTCGGGCTGCTTCAGCAGGCTTGTTTCGCGTTCGATGACCGGCTCATCGTTGAGTGGAATCCACAGCGCGGGCGGATTGCTGTCGATGCGGTCGCCGTAAAATCCCGGAGGCGTGACGCCCACAATCGTGAAGGGCTGACCCTGAATGTAGAACGTCGATCCGACCACTTTGGGATCGCCCGCATGGGCGACCTGCCAGGCCTGATAACTCAGAACCGCCACAGGAGCCGCGCCGGGCACGTCGTCAGAAGGCCCCAGCATGCGGCCGATGAAGGCACCCAGGCCGAACGTTGAAAAGTAGTTGCCGGAAACGTATTCGGCGCCCTCAGCTTTGGCCGTCGCGCCTCCGCTGCGAACATTGAACAGGCTGTGGCCAGACTGAAAGGCGGCGAGTTGCTCGAACTCGGGCGTGTTGTCCTGGAAGTGGCGATAGAGTTCGTAAGAGTACAGATCGAAATCGCCGTTGTCGCCTTCGAAGCCGCCGTTGACGCAGCAGTCGTCCTGATCGCCAATGCGGTACAGAGTCGCCGGGTTGGCGACGGGGAGCGACTTCATCAGAATCGCGTGTACCAGCGTGAAGATGGCGACATTCGCACCGATACCCAGCGAGATGGTCAGGATCACGGTCGCGGCGAAACCGGGCGATTTGCGGAACTGGCGGAGGGCGAGCTTAAGGTCGTACATAAGAGGATGGACGTGAGGATAACGGAAGCGTGAGCGAAGGGAAAAGCCGTCTTCTACTCTGGAAGTTCGGCCCGCCCTCTTTACGCACAAGAAAATGAGGTTGCCCCACTCTTCCGCGTTTTTCGCGGAAGGGTGGGATATGTCACGCTACTCGGTCCGCAGGGCCTTGATGGGCTCGATGCTCGCGGCACGGCGAGCCGGGATAAATCCAGCGAAAGCCGCAAACGCTGCCAGCACCAACGCTGCGCCCGCCAAAGTCAGCGGGTCATAGGTTTTCACGCGGTAAAGTTGACTGGCCATAAAGTGCCCACCGAGCAGTGCGGCCGGGATGCCAATAGCCAGCCCGAGCCCCACTTGCCACGATGCGCCGCGCAGAATCAGGGCCACGACGTCGCCGCGATTGGCGCCGAGGGCCATCCGCAGGCCGATCTCACTGGTGCGGCGCGCGACGGAATAGGCGGTGATTCCGTAAAGACCAACGGACGCGAGGATGAGCGCCAGCAGGCCGAACAAAGTGGTGAGACGGCTGATAAGGCGTTCTTGGTTGAAGTTGCCCGCGACCTGGTAATCCAACGACTTAAAATCGAGGATGGTCAGATTCGGATTGATGCTGGCGAGTGTGCGATGAATCTGCGATTCGAGGGCCGCTGCGTCGCCCGAAAAGCGGATGGTCACGGAGTTTGGGAACAGCGAGCGAGTCTCACTCGTCACAGCGCTGGTTTCTTTCATCGCGGTATTCAGTTGAGTGATGGGGCGGAAGTACATCGGACGGACGGGATCTCGCGGGTTGGTGTATTTGGCGTCTGCGACCACGCCCACAATTTCATAGCTGCTGGCATATTTCTGATCGAAAGTTCCGAAGCGGTGGCCAATGGGGTCTTCGGTGGGGAAAAATTTCCTGACGAAGGCCTGATTTACCACCGACACCTGTCGAGAAGTGGAGGTGTCCTGCCCGGTAATACCGCGGCCGCGCAGCACGGCTTGCCCAACGGTCTCAAAGAAGTGCGGGCTCACGCGGTCCCACGACGCGACGTTGTGCTCTTCACCACTCGGTGGCTGGCGGCCCTCCAGAAACAGGCCTTCGCTCCAGTTGTTGCCTTCGAGCGCGCTGTAGAGGGCGAGGCCGACGCTCTGCACGCCAGGAACGGCGGACAGTTCCCGCTCCAGACGGTCGTTCATGGCAGAGATTGTGGCTGCGGTGTATCCGGCGCCATCCGGATCGAAGTGAAAGACATAGCGGTTGGCGGTGGCGATCCCGAAATCCTGATGCTGAAGGTTGCGCAGGCTCTGGGTGAGCAAGCCAGCGCCGACCAGCAACACGAGCGACAGCGCAGCTTGAAAGACAATCAGCGATCGCTGCGGCAGAGAGGCCTGGTCTCGCGTGGTGCGGTTGACCCAGTGCAAGGCTTCTGCCGGATCGGAATGCGACCTAATCCATGCAGGGACGATTCCAAAGACGATTCCGGTAAGAATCGACAAGCCGAAAGCGAAAGCGAGAACAACCAAAGACGGGCTGGCCTGAATGGTCAAATGGGGCGAGTCAGGGAAGGCGAGCGCGAGAATCAGCTTGGCCCCCGCGTAGGCCAGTGCGATGCCGAGAATTCCTCCAGCCATGCCCATCGTCAGGCTCTCCACCAGCATCTGCCGGATCAGGCCGGATCGAGCCGCGCCTAGCGCCATGCGGATGGAAGTCTCGGCGCGGCGAGTCGCGCCCTTGGCCAGCAGAAGATTCGCAATGTTGGCGCATGCCACCAGCAGCACCAGTCCAGAGATAGCCATTAGCAAGTGAAGGCCGCTGCCGATTCGCATCTGCATATTCTGAATTCCAGCGCCGCCGGGAGTGATCACCACATGCTGCTTGGGGATTTCCTTGTCGGCTCCGTTGGCCGCGTAGAAGGTCCGCGTGGCCATCCACCGTCGCAAATTGCTGGAGAGCTTGTCCTGGAGTCCGCGGGGGCTGACTTCACCTTTGACGCGGCCCAGAACGTAGAGCCAGTTGGTGTCGGCTTGCTTCAGAAGGCTGCTCTCGCGATCGAGGATGGCCTCATCATTGAGAGGAATCCAATACGCTGGAGGATTCCGGTCTACCCGGTCACCGAAAAATCCCGGCGGCGCAATGCCGACAATGGTCACAGGTTGGTTCTGAAAGTAAAGCGTGGAACCGATCAAGCACGGCTCGCCGCCATGGGCCGATTGCCAGGCCTGATAGCTCATGACCGCAACGGGAGTGGATGCCGGACGGTCGTCGGATGCCTGAAGCAAACGTCCGGCATAAGCCTGCAGGCCGAACGTAGAAAAATAATTTCCAGAAACAAATTCAGTTTGCTCACCCTGCGCCGCCCCGGTTGCGGTGCGAACGTTCATCGAATTGTGTCCCGCCTGAAAAGCAGCCAATTGTTCGAACTCGGGAGTCGTGTCCTGAAAGTTGCGATACAAATCATAGGAAAACAGATCGAAGTCGCCGTCTTCGTTCATGTACCCGCCGCTAACGCAGCAATCGTCCTGATCGCCCACTCGGTACAAGCTGGCCGGATTTGCCACCGGAAGCGACCGCAGAAGAACCGCGTGCACCAGCGTGAAGATGGCAACGTTAGCTCCGATGCCAAGCGAGATGGTGAGAATCACAGTCGCAGCGAACCCGGGCGACTTTCGGAACTGGCGGAGGGCGAGTTTGAGGTCGCGCATGGCTCTATGGACGTGGGGACAGCGGAAGCGTGAGCAAATGAAGACGTTGCCGTCGCGTCCGCGCCGGATGCGGTCGGAATAACAAGCTTTACGCACACACGAAAAAGCCCCCCGCTTAACGCGAGAGGCTTTTTCTGGGGGAGGGACTTCGGGCGGGGCGCCCTTTGGTCCCAACGCCTTCCGACTGTTATTTCGGCTGCTGTGCTTGATCCATGCTGGTGGCAGGCGCTCCCGTGTTGGCGGAGAGCTGCTCCAGATCGTTCTTCAGCAGGCTGATTTCCACGCGGCCGCCGCTGACGCGCTTCGGCTTGGCGGTAGCATCGTCCGTGGCGACAGGCGCGTTGCCCATACCGACGAGGTAGATGCGGTAGACCGGGATCTCATGGTTCAGAACAAGGTAGCGCACGACCGACTCGGCCATCTTCTGCGAGTTGGTGATGGCGGACTGCGCCTTGCCGGTCGAGAAGCCCTGCACTTCGATAATGTAGCCGCGCTGGCCCTTCACACTGCTGGCCATCGTGTCGAGCGCATCCTTGGCGTTCTTGCTCAGCATGGTCTGGCCGGGGCGGAACAGTATCTCCGTCTGGTTCGAGGCCTTGTACTGGTCGATGTTGCCAACCACTGTCTCGACGGTCTGAACGCGGGCAGTCACCTGCTGCGCGCTCTGCTGCGCTGCTGTGGCTTTGTTCCCGGCATCGACGGCGTGCTGATCGGCTGCATCGGCCTTATCGGAAGCCAGTTTGATGCCGGCCTGCGCACGACCGTCTGTGTCCTTGATGTTTTTGCCGTTGGCGGAGGTCAGCTCGTCGAGCTCGTTCACGCGGTCGCGGATCGGCTCGGTTTGGCGCTTCACATAGTTCTTGCGGGCGAAGGGGTTGACGCGTCCCCAGAAGCCCTCACGCGACGGCGGCGCGAGGGGCGCCTTGCCGGTAGCGTTGTCCGCGGACGACGAAGCCGGCGCGGCGGCAGGGGTGGTGGACATATCGGTTGTCTGCGCAAGGGCCGGCAGTGCGAGCACTGCGGCCAGCGGCAGGGCGATGAGTAGACGGTTGTTCATAAAGACTTCCTCCAATGTGAGGCGGATTTTACGGCCGCCCCGCACGCCTAGGCGTGCGTAAAGTTTGATAGCGTCCCCTGATCAAATAAAAAATGGCAAAGCGGGTTGGCTGTGCCGGCCGGACGCTGACGCAACGCGCCTGACCTGTGTTTCTCAGCGCCAGGTTACCTTGGCGCTTGTACTCTCTCATACAGGTTGGGTGCCAAATCGGGCGTCAGGGTTAGGCCTCTAAATGCTTGATATCTAAGGATATTGTAGTCCCGTTACGGCCGGCAAGATAGCTGCATACGCACGCGGAGGGTAATTTTGGGAAATCTGATATAAAAACTGCGTGCAAAATTGTTGTTTTCTTGCTGATTTGGGCCAATAACTGACGGCGGATGTGGCCCCGTCTTTGATGCATTTCTTGGAGGAACTTTGCGATTTGAGGCTTTGGATAGGGCGCCGTGGTGCGGACTTGCGATGGTTCTATTCTGTGGGCTCGCAGTGGCTGCTGCCGGACCCCTTGGCGCGGAAGCGCCGGCGTTGGCTTCGGCGCGGATTCCCGCCGACCACTTGCAACAATATTCCGATCTCGCTGAGAGCTGGATGCAGGAATATCTGCGCATCGATACGACGAATCCCCCAGGGAATGAGATCCGCGCGGTCGCGTTCTACAAGAAAATTCTGGATCAGGAAGGAATTGAGAATCGTACATTCGAGTACGCGCCAGGGCGCGGCGACCTGTGGGCGAGAATTCCTGCCAACACAGAGACGCAGTCCCATCCAAGGCCACTCATTTTGCTTAATCACATGGATGTGGTTACCAGTGACGCCGCGCACTGGAAGGTTCCGCCGTTCAGCGGAGAGATCAGAGACGGGTACATCTGGGGACGTGGCGCGCAGGACATGAAAGACGAAGGCTTGGCGCAACTGGTCGTGATGGTTATGCTGAAACGAGAGAAGATCGCGCTCGCCCGCGACGTGATTTTTCTTGCCGTCGCTGACGAGGAAGCGGATGGAACTGGCAGCGACTGGTTTATCGCGCATCAACGCGACCTGCTGGGCAATGCGGAGTTCCTAATCAATGAGGGTGGCGAGAATTTGCTGGACGGCGGCAAGGTGAAATACGTCGGCGTCGACGTTGGCGAGAAGACTACGTACTGGCTGCGCGTGGTCGCGCACGGCAGGCCGGGGCACGGATCACGACCGAATCCCGACTCGGCTCCAAACCGGCTGGTGCGCGCGCTCAACCGGGTCATCGCCTACCGCACGCCCCTGCGGGTGCTGCCGGTGGTCGACGAGTTTCTGAAAGATATGGCACCCAACGAACTGCCCGAGCGCGCGGCCTTCTATCGCAGCGCAAACAAGTCGATCGAAGACAAAAGATTTCAAGCCATCGTTGAAGGCGATGAATCTCTCAACTTTCTGCTGCGCGACACGATTTCGCTCACAATGCTGGGCGGATCGGAACAAACCAATGTGATTCCTCCCGAAGCGTGGGCGAATCTGGATGTCAGGATCTTGCCGGGAGGCGATCCCAAAGCAGTGCAGGCTGCTCTGCAAAGAGTAGTGAACGACCCCAACGTAACGGTCGAGGCACTGAACCGCGAATTCCAGGTTGCGAATTATTCCGGGACGGATAATGCGTTGTACGCGGCGATCCGCGAAGTGTCGGCGAAGTATTTTCCCGGAACGCCGGTGGTGCCACATATCACCAGCGGATACACGGAAAATCAGCGCTATCGCCCGCTGGGGATTAATTCCTATGGCTTCAATCCATATACAGCGACCGACGAAGAAGGAAACACCGAGCACGGCAACGACGAGCGGATCCGAGTCGACGAAGTCAGGCGCGGTCCGAGGATCCTGTTTGATGTGGTGGCCGCTGTCGCGGGGAAGCCGTTAGCCACAAATTAATTCGTTTTCGCTAGGTCATCTTCCCAGACAATGAGGGAGCCTTCAGTCGGAACACTTAATCGCCTTTGTCTTACCTAACTGGGATGTATTTAGGCCAGGTAGCGCACGGCTGCGCACCATGCTTCTAACCTTGCTGAATGCCGGTCCTTCGCTTCCCCTCTAGTACAATCAAGCGGTGAGCGACGCCGTGCGCATCGGAATCCTGGGCGACTTCAACGCCGAATTCCGCTCCCACCACGCCACCAACGACGCGTTGCAGCACGCCGCCCGCACTCTGAAAATGACGGTCGAATCCGAGTGGGTGCCCACGCCTTCGCTGGTGACTCCTGGAGCCAAGAAAACTCTCGAGAAGTTCGACGGCCTGTGGGCCGCCCCCGGCAGTCCTTATAAGAGCTTCGACGGAATGCTCAACGGCATCGAGTTCGCGCGCCGCCGCGATTGGCCGTTTCTCGGCACCTGCGGCGGGTTTCAATACGCGTTCATCGAATTCGCGCGCAACGTGCTCAAGATCAAAGACGCCGACAGCGCCGAAAATAATTCCGGATCGAAGAACATCATCATCTATCCCGTGGCATGCCCCGTACCCGACCGCAAGGGCGATGCCCATAAACTTTCCGGCTCGATCCCGGACATTCGCCTGCGCCCCGGTTCCTACCTGCAGACTTTCTACGGTAAAGAAAAAGAAACCGTCACCGAAGAATTCATCTGCAACTTCGAGATCAATCCCGACTTCGAATGGGCCGCCATGGAAGCGGGATTCCCGGTAGTCGCTAGAGGCGCACAAGGCGAGATTCGCGCGATTGAATCGCCTACGCACCGGTTCTATCTGGCAACACTGTTTCAACCGCAACTGTCCTCCACCGAGAAGAAACCGCATCCCATCATTCTGGCCTTCGTGCAGGCCGCCGCCGACTGGGGCAAGAAGAAGTTAGACGACAGCGTCCTGGAATAGGGTTACTAAGGTCCATGCCCCAACCCGGTTACCGCCCCTTCACCAATCGCATCTAGAGCCCTCGCGGCTCCCTAGTTAGACTCACTTCATCCCCAGCCAGTACAAGACTGTGTCCGCAGGAGCGATGCGCCTCTATGGAGTTGATCAACTCGTTTCGTATCCCATTCAGCACCTTGATCAGCTATATCCCGATCATCGCCACGATCATGACCACGCTCTTCAGCGTGATTCTGGCCCGGGCCACGTTGCGCTATGTTGAGGCCACGGATAAAGGGCTGGCGCTGGCCCGCGAAGAGTTCGAGCGCGAGTGGTCGCCGGATTTGCACATCAAGATGGAGCGCGTGTCCTCGTCTGAAGCCAGGATTATCGTCACCAACCTGGCGAAGACTTCGGTGCTCCTTCAACTGTTGCAGCTTCGGAAGATTTCCCATGCCATGCCGTTCGAGCGCTGCCGGTTAAATGATCCCCTGGTCGGGGGGATGACATGGACACAAGAGATGGGCAAGCGCATCGTCGCCTGCACGGGACAGGAGTTCGAAGGCCCGATCGCTGCGTCGATGACTTTCTATGCCGCCGGACGCATGTTCCGCACCGATTGGTTCCGCTCACAAATTCAGGTGCGCGACGGACGCATCATCAGTCTTGAACCGAGCAACATGCCCGCGCGGAGAGTCCGCGTCGTCGAACGCAAAGGCCCGGAACGCCGGCGAGAATTTGTTCAGGACGTGACCGCGGAATTGCCGCAAGAGAAAATCAATACGAAACCCGATGAGAGCTTCTTCGTTACTGGCGCATGACCTTGCGTTTCAGAAAATCGAGCCTCGCCACAGGGTGCTCTTCCTGTGACGGGGTCGGCAGAATTTGCCTGTCGGTTGTCGGCATGTTTTTCCACTCACGACCGCAAGGTGCATTTGTCGCTTGATCAAGATTCAGCAAGCGCCTGTCAAATCGGCAGTTTGAGGTGAATCCAAAATCCTATGCGACTGGCCGATGACGTGCCGTATCGCTCACCAAAGAGGAACGCCTGCGGGCAGTGTCGTGGGCCAAGGAGAGTTGCATGTTCGTTTCCGGCATTTCCAGTACTAGCTTTTTCAATCCTCAAAGTGCGAACGCTCAAAATCAACAGCAATGGCAACAGGAATTCCAGAAGCTCACCCAGGAATTGCAGTCTGGGACGCTCGCATTGCCCGGAGCCATTGTTCAAACAACGGCCCACGCGCAGATCGCCGCCTCACAACCCGGACCCCCAGCCATCGCAACTCCAACGGCGCAGAATAGCGATCCAGGATCCCTGTTACTCAACGCGCCGCACGGTGCTCCCAAACATAGTGTGCACTTGCGTCGTCCGCACCATTTGCAAGTAGGCGCGGCGAACGATAGCGAAGAGGGTTCGAATCCGTTGGCTGAGACTGCGAATCCAGGGAACGCGTCGAGCGCGCAGCAGGCCTTTAACGCCTGGGAGCAGAACCTTCAACAGGTCGCGCTGAACAGCGATTTACTAACAGCACAAAGCGCCGACTGGCAGCCGGTTTCACTGAACGCATAGTGGGGAGCAATTTCGAGTCAGACAAACTGGATGCTCTCATCTTGCATGTTGCGTGATGAGAGCTTTCTGATTTGCGACCAGTGTTCACCTAGAAACGCGTATCCCCCACGGAACTTTACCCACGACCGCACTCCGATACTTCTGCAATACGTGAATCGTAGATTGCGGAGCCATGGGGAATTTTCCACGACCGAGTCGGTTCTTTGCCGCACCCACCGATAGCGTCGTTCATCACCCTTTTTCCTGAATTGGGACTTGTGCTCACCGAGTGTAATCTTTGATAGTGCGTCTATATCTGGCTGCTGGTATTCTGCCGCTGATCTTTCCTCCTATAAACTTGAGATCACAAATTGTGATCTCAAGTTTGAAGCGAAACGAGGCTTAAAATATGGCGAAGACAGCGATCATGGCCGCAAGAAGAGTCGACTCGAAGATCTTTGTTCTGCGCGGGCAGAGGGTCATCCTCGACAGTGACCTCTCCGAACTCTATGGCGTAGAACCCAGGCATCTCAACCAGCAGGTCAAGCGCAACGCGAAGCGGTTCCCGTTTGCGTTCTGCTTTCAGCTCTCAGCGCACGAATTCAAGATCTTGAGATCACAAAATGTGATCTCAAGTGAACGGCATGGCGGTACGCGTTATCGTCCGCACGTGTTCACCGAGCACGGCGCGATCATGGCGGCCACCGTGCTGAACTCCGAGCGTGCGATCGAAATGAGCGTATTCGTTGTTCTTGCTTTTGTTCGAATGCGTCGCGCCATCGTCGAGAATCGTCACATTCTGACTAAACTGTCGGAATTGGAGCGTCATCTTGAAGGCCACGACGACGACATCCGGGACTTGATGGAGGCCATCCGTGAACTCATGAGCCCTTCAGAGCCAAGCCGGAGCCAGATTGGATTCGAAGTGCCTTCGGATGTGAGGGGCAAGACTATCAAAGGCCGAACCTTGCAATTCCGAAAAAAGAGGTAGTCGAACTGCATCTTCGACACTGCTTCATATCCTAGGTTGTGAGTCCTCTAGCCGCAGACCGAAGCCACCCTACGGCGAGTGGTTTAGATTCAAAAGATTCGTTGAGCGAGCGATCTTCGTCCCGGACCGAACTTGGCAACACAATAGAGAAACGAGCTTTCGCCGATCTTTAGATTCCGCCTCGTGTTGGTACGTGCCGAAAACGTCTCCACACTACTGAGAGGGCGGACGAGGCGTCCGCCCTCCGTGCGCTATTCGGTCTGCTCCAGCGTGCGGATGTACTCGACAACCGACGCCCCAGCCCTCGATGTCCGTCCACTTGCCGTAGCCGACGCCGTTCTTGTCGCTAGCCACGTCGATCACATAGCCCTTGCCCTTCGGCGCCGGCACAGTGTCGTGGCGCCTGCTCGTCGGTGATGACAATCAGGCGGTCGTAGCGCTCGTTCTGGTTCAGAGCGTCGACCGCCTTCCCCAGATACGTCGCGCCGTGGCTCTGTGAAGTGTCGATGGCGTTGCGCTGCGCGAAGCCGCGTCGCGCCGGCACCTCGACCAGTGCGTTGGAGAAGCTGAACACCGCCGCCCCTCTCGCCGATCTCGCGCAGTAGCACCGCCAGCCCGTAAGCCGCGTCGGTGCGCTGCATTTCGGAACGGTGCGAGAGCGGCGCCGTCATCGAGCTGGAGACGTCGACCAGCGCGGCTGCACGTCGAGACCGATCAGCTCTTCGACGGTTTTGTAGTTCCTGAAAAACAGAAGTACTCGCCTCTGGTGTCGTTGCGAACGTCCAGTGAGAGGTCGGGACGAACCCATCGTCCGCCCTGCAGGTGCGTTTTCGCTTCTTCGAATTTCACGCGCACTCCCATTTTTAAAAAGGCGCTTTCACCACTGACCGTGCCAGTCCCATCGCAAAACGCAAGGGGACTTTGGGGCGCACTTCGGCAACGCCGCAATGCGGATCGGTTACGCGTGCGCATCCTTATGCTGGGGGAATCAGCGACGGCGGACGTGTTGTGTCGAGGCGAAGGAACCGCCGTCTACGCCACCCAGCTACTTTTATTTTGTTAGCTTTGCGTTAAGGGGCGTCGAGGACTAACTGACGCAATCGACGGACGCCCTCAAACTGACGCGGCAGTTTTGTGGCCGGGTCAGCCCGCTCGGCGATTTGTGGCATGTTTATTGACAAATTGGGGCATCCTTTCTTTCGGGGATGTTTGAAGACGCCATAACTTTAAGATTCGTGCAAGTGGAAAATCAAGATTGTGCGTGGCGTTGCAACTCGCCGGATTGTCGCGTGAGACTGTCGAGTGGACACTCGTTAGTCCTGGCTGTGTCCCGCGTAATAACCCGCCCGCGCCTGAATCTTGTAGTTCTGCT
>Ga0066790_10001085_pt1 | contig 11267 bp, 10 predicted proteins | sample OrgsoiDNA2013050_FD_70963 | JGI IMG/M metagenome (GOLD analysis project Ga0066790, IMG submission 70963) | Permafrost soil microbial communities from the Arctic, to analyse light accelerated degradation of dissolved organic matter (DOM) -... | ecosystem: Environmental > Terrestrial > Soil >...
ACGAGCCGATCCAACAGCAGTTCGAATACGTTTGGACGTCATTTTCGGTCCTCGACACGGTGGCGCCGCCGCCGTCGAGCGTTCAATGAACAGCGGGCGACACGCGAACGTCGTCCCGGGACAAACGTCTACTTAGCAACGACCAACAACTTGCCGATCGCGACTGCCGCGCGCGTGCCGACGGCTACGTGCCGTATCGGCGCTAATCCCGCTGCTCAAACCCCCTCGATCACCCGAATTTCACGTTCCGCGCCGTCGCCCAGCGCAACCAATGCAGCCTGGTAGGCGGGACTGTCGTGCGTGGCAACGGCTTGCTCGACACTGTCGAATTCGATCAGCACCGTGCGCTTCTTCAAACCCTTCTCGTACACTTTCGCGGGCTCGCCGCGCGCCAGAATGCGACCTCCGCCAGCGACAATCGCCGGACCGGCAAGCTTCGCGTACGCGGCGAGCTTGTCGGCGTTCGTCACCTCGCGATACACGGCGATCCAATAGGCTTTCGGCATGCTGTTTTCCTGTAATGGTTTGTTGGTGGGAGATCGGTAGCTCGCGCAAAAGTCAGTATTAGGGGTTTCGCCATGCCCGTCAATTGCGCGCATCGCGGCGCGGCTTGGCTGAATGCAGCGTCGAATAAGCGCTCGCGAGGAAGAGACACTCGGCGTCTGCGCTCGACGTTTCAATCGTTCGATCGGCGCCGAACGAAAGGGCGCGCTGCGCTTCCTATAATGTCGGTCGTGCAGCCTGTCCGAAGGACCCACCGGCCCGGATTTTTGTCTGCGTTCCGGCGTGGCCAGGACGTTTTGACATCGAGATCGACTGCGTCGCGACTCGATAGCGCGTTGCCGCGCAATGGGGCACGCTAGCTCCCGATCGTGGAAATCAGAAGTGAGTGCTACGAATCGGCAGCAAGCCGATTGTCGAATCTTCCCGTTGTTGGTCAATTCCTCCGCTGCTATGGTTGTCTCATGAGCGCGCTGGTGAGGAGATTTTCGTTCGGTGCGCATTCGTCGGTTCCTGGCACGGGAGGATACGAAAGATGACCTGCATCGCGACAGTTGGAATCTGGTCGGCGCGCGTTTTCACGGCGCTGGCGTTGTGTTTGGGAATCGCAGCGACGACCGAAGCGGCAACGTCCGGTTCCGAAGCCGCCGTTGCCCGTCCGCCCCCGGGGAAGAGCAGCCTGATTCGCGCCTCCGTCTACGCGCAGCCCGGATTATTGTGCAAGCTCTTCCCCGAGGGCGGCACGCCTTCCGCGGGCGTGCCCGTCTACACCGACGATGACGGCTATGCACGGTTCTACGCGCTAAGAATGGCAGCCGGCAGCCCCAAGCGGCGCCAGGTTCTGGATTGCGCCGACGACAACGGCAAGCGATCCACCTTTCCGGTCGATCTGGCGTCCGACGAAACATTTGCGCGACGCCCGGTCGATCTTGCGGGCCAGCGCGGAAGAGACAGGCCGCCGCTGAGTGGCGATCCGTTTTCCTATTCCCAGGCCGAGTTGATCGAGGCCGGCTACGGCCTGCGACCCGACCCGGCCGAGGACTCGGCCGCGTACATCTCGTGGCTGACGGCGGCTTCGAGGCCGGGCCGGATGCTGGAAGCCAAGCGAGCCGACGCATTCAAGCATGAGCGATTCGTCACGCAGGCCCCGCAGTGGACGGGCTCCGTGCTGACGGGAGTGCCTCCCTACGTTTCCATTCAGGGCATGGTCAATGTCCCGACCGCGATTCCCGGCGGTGATCAGACGACCAATACCGTGGTGGCCCTCTGGAACGGGCTGGGAGGATATCAATCCGGCTCCGGCCTCATACAGAGCGGCGTCACCCTGTTCACGACGCCGACCACCGCGAACTATCTGACCTGGCGAGAGTATTGCTGCGGCGACCCGAACAGCAACGGCTACGGCGGCGCGTTCGTGCCCAACCCGGGCGACACGATCTACATTCAGAACTGGTACTGCGACGCGCAGGGCAGGCCGAGTCTCAACGGCGGCTTCGGGTGCAGCTTCCTCCACGATCTCGATACGGCCGCGATCCTCAGTTGCACTTCGGCCACCGGCAGGCCGTGCTGGTCGGTTCCCGCGCTGCCGCTGTGTTCGGACAGCCCGGCCGCGCCGAATTGCATGACGCTCGGTCTGTCGGCGGAATTCATCATCGAGCATCAAAGCGATCAGCTGCAACCGCCGCTGGTCGCATTCACCGACTTCACTCCGACGGTCCGGATGACCGGCTCGGCGCAATCTTCCGGCGTCGCCGTCGTTACGCCATTTGGCTCACGCTCGCAAAACCTCGGCTCGGATCCCGCGGTCTTCGTGCTCACCGACTTCACCAACAGCACCACGCGCATGGACGTCACGCTGGGAGAAAGGGATTCGACCTGCTTCACGATCTATCGGCGGCTGAGCTTCCCAAGGCCGAACCCTGCGCCGGCGGTGCGATGCCCGTCGACCCCACTCCCTCCCGGAAAAATCGATCTCTCGCGGCGGGAGGAGCTCGTCGCCGTCATTCTTTTCGGCATCATTCACGACGAAGGTGGAGTGGCCATCGTCGGAGGCAAGCTCCTGAGAATCCCTCCTCGCGGCCCGATCACCGAAACGCTTGCCGCGCTCCCGCCCGCGCTCAGGGACCGCTTGGCGCCGTTGCTGCGCGAGTTGCCGCAGAATGGCGAAGCCGCGAACCGTCTTGCCACGCAACTCACCGCCGCCATTGCGGGCTTTCGGCAGCAGCAGCTCTCGCGTGGGCGGCAGCCATGAGCATGTTTGCAGCTGACGCCTGTTCCATGACGGACGCTGAGCGGGTAGAGGAGGGCAGGCGCAAGGCTCAACGGCAACCCAACGTCATCGGTCCGTACTATCATCAGCGCATCCGCTGATCGACGATTCGCCAGTATCGCGCATGGCATCGTTGAAACGATACGATGGAGACGCGTTGACGAAAGCAGGCGTTCGCAATCTCGTAAGTGCACTCGCCGTCGCAACTGCCCTCGGCGCATCCGCCGTGGCGGGGCCGCTCGAGGACGGCATCGCCGCTTATCACGAGCAAGGCTACGACAAAGCGGTCGAGTTATGGCGGCCGCTCGCGGAAAAGGGCGACGCCACCGCTCAATATTTTCTCGGTACCTTGTTCGCAGAGGGCAAGGGCGTCGAGCAGAACGACGCGACTGCGTTCATGTGGTTCCAGCGCGCCGCGAATCAGGGCGACGCCGCCGCGCAGTACAACGTCGGCGCAAGCTATGCTGAAGGCACAGGTGTCCAGAAGAGCAGTGCCGATGCAGCCAAATGGTTTCAGCGCGCGGCCAACCAGGGCTTGATATTCGCGCAAGTGAACCTCGGGCTTCTCTATGCGGCAGGCAACGGCGTCCCGCAGGACGACGTCGAAGCTTTGAAGTGGTTCGAGCTCGCCCTTTTTGCTTTGCCCGCCGGTGGCGCGCGAAGCGACGTCGCCCGTGCCATGACCGACGTCACCGCGAAAATGACCCGACTGCAGATCGAGCAGGCAAAGGAGCGCGAGCGCGGGTGGAAGGCGCAATCGGAAGTGAAGTGAGGCGTTGAGCGCCGGTTCAGACTCTAAGTCTGCGCCGCACGTGGCGATGTGTGATTCGGGCAGCTTGCATGACCAAGCTAGTCAGCGATCATAAACAACAAAGCTAGATCAGGCTAGGTATGCTGGAACTGCGGCCAAAAAATTCCACCGTCGTTGGGCTATCCCCGTCCTCGGCAAATGTGCGACGCTGCCTGACTCGCCTCCTGTGTGCAGGTGCGCTCGCACTGAGCCTCTCCCCGGCGGCGCACGCGCAGACCTACCCCAGCAAACCCGTCACGATCGTCGTGCCGTTCGCCGCGGGAGGCGATGCGGACCAGTCGGCGCGCAACTTGAGCATCGTCGCTCAAACGGTGCTCAAGCAGTCGATCGTCGTGCTCAACAAGGCGGGGGCGAGCGGCGCGATCGGCTCGCAGATGGTCAAGGATGCCGCGCCCGATGGATATACGCTGCTTCTCGCGCGAGTCGGTTCGCAGGTGGTGCTGCCCGCTCTGCAACGCGATCTCGCTTACAAGTGGAATGACTTCACCTTCATTGGGCTGCTCGAGCTGAATCCGGTGGTGTGCGTCGTCCATCCCGATTCGCCGTACAAAACGTTTGCCGATCTGGCGCGCGCGATCCGTGAGTCGCCCGGCAAGCTCAACTACAGCTCGTCCGGCGCGGGAACCATCCTGCACCTCGCGCCGCAACTGGTGCTGCAGACGATGGGCCTCGGCACGGACGCGGCGGTGAACGTGAGCTACAAAGGAGGCTCCGAAGCGGTGGTGGCCGTACTGTCGCGCGAGGTCGATTTCAGTTGCGGCAACCTGACCTCGGAGATCGGACAGATCGCGGCCGGTCGCCTGCGGGCACTCCTGACGACGACGCCGGAACGCGTGAAGGACATCCCCAACGTGCCGACCGCGCGCGAGGCCGGCTTTCCGCAGCTCGAAGCGATCGTCGGCTGGAGCGCACTGTACGGTCCGCCGAAGCTCGATCCAAACGTTTTGCAGCGCTGGGTCGAGGTGCTTCGCCAGGCGGCATCCGATCGCGGATGGCTCGAAGGCAACGCGCGCTACGGCGGCATTCCACGCGTGCTGTCGCCGGCTGACACGGAGAAGTTCGCTGCTGACAGCTTCGCGACTTACTCGAAGCTCGGCCGCGACCTCGGCATCGAGCTCAAGTAGCGAGATAGCGCCCTTTGCACTCGTATCCTATGGAATTGAATTCTGTAGGATAGGCGAGCGTGGGGGGCGCTCATATCGCACGTTGCCGTCAGCGAAACCCAACCGCCGCGTAGCCGACCCAATGCCGCAGCGTCGCCGCCGCGGTCACGCCCATACCGGCGAGATCGTCGACCTTGATGCGCTGGTCCTCGAGGGACGTGGCATAGCCCAGCACGGTGCCCGCCAAGGACCGCGCGCCGCGCAATTGTTGGAGGTGCCACGCAGTTAGCAGGCCGAAGGGCACCGAATAGCGCCCGCACCACGTCCATTTGTATTCGCGGTGATCGTGATCGGCGAGCGTGTAGCGAGTGAAGCGCTCGATCTTGTCGGGGCGGAGCTCGCCTTCGAAGCAATCGCGCAGGATTTGGTGTTCGTGGGCGAGCGCCCTGGCATAGCCGCCTGCGTCGGCGCCGTAGAGGGCGAAGTTCCTGCCGCCCCATCCCTCGTCGCCGTAATGAACGGCATCGGTCGACGAGACCAATGCGATATCGTCGCCCCATTCAAGACGCTCGTCGTCCATGATCAGCGCGATCGCGCGCGCCAGCGGCGGAGCGAGCTCGTTCATGCGCGCGAGCGACATGTGCGGGACGAGAATCGGCACGAACTCGACCGTACGGTTGTAGTGCTGGAGGAAGGGAAGCTTGGCTTCGACCGAGTGCTCGATGCTCTGCATCTCGTCGCTCACGCGGTAGCTGCCTTCGGGCAGCGCGCTCATGATCCGCTCGCGCAGCGGAGAAACCGCGATGTCGCCATACGGCCCGGCCCAGTGCGTGAAGCTGTCGAAGACGAGCTGGTCCTCGAGGCCGAGCTGCCGCGCCTTGTGCGCGACACCGAAGATGATCACCACCGGCGCGGCGACGTTTTTCAATACGAGCGGGTACATGAAGCCGGCGTACGCGTAGTCGTCGTGCGGCGCGATCGCCATCCGCCAGCGATCGCCGGCAGCTACGCGCTTGTCTTCGAGGATCCGCTCCAGCTTCGCGCCATCCTGCGCGGCGATGCGCTGCACTACCGCCTCGATCTGACGCTGGAGATGCGCGAATCCGACAGTGTCGGCGAGGCCACGCCGCTTGACGGTTAGCACGGCCGGAAGCTCTGCGGAGTGGCAGGTTGCGGGACCATGCGATGGCGGGCTAGCGATTGGGGAAGTATATATCCGGTTCGTCGATTACGCCGAGGCACTGCATCGTCTCGCGCATGTCTGCGTGAGACGCTTAACCATCCCCGATCCTTGCCATGGAATGGAAAAGGACAAGGATCCGGAATGGCTGTCCTTGCCGAACTCCAGAAATAGATCGAATACCGACCGACCTCACCGATTCGGGTAAAGGCTTATCGGAAGACGACCAGCAGAACTATGATCAGCAAAAGTAAACCGCCGCCAATATACACTTTGAACTCCTTATGTTTGACTTTATGTTTGACTTCGCCCTACGGGAGTAAGAGCGTGAGATGTAATTAGAGCACTCGCACGCAGCCCCGTCTGTTCGCTGGCGCACGAACTATCGCCTTGCGTGATTCACTCGTAATCCCGACCGGCTAGTGGATGTTTGTAGGGCCCCGTCCGCCAATTTCTTCTCGTTGGACTACATGCGTTTCAGAGTATCTCCGATTGGCAATCGTTAACGCGTGCGTCAGCATGGAGCGTCGTAGTAGCCAAAGGTTGCGGTCCGGTTTCTTCCCAAATTGCGGATGAACCTATTTGCTGCAGCCGAATAGCATGAGGCGCACTTAGCCGGACGCTTGCTGTTAGGGCTACGGCCCCGTGCAACTCTGAAGCGTAACCCTGCTGTTCTCGATCGGGCGCATGTAACGCCGAACAGTGACAGCGCAGACAACCTGAGGAATCAATATGAACTATAAACTTGCGACAACCTGCTTCGTGCTGGGTACGGTGCTGGCGCCCGTTGCGGCGTTTGCGGCGGATTCGGACAAGGACCGTTCCAAACCGGCGGCCTTCGTCAAGGATTCGGTTATCACGACCAAGATCAAGGCGAAGCTGGTCAATGAACATCTCGGTAGCGCAAAGCATATCCAGGTCGATACGGACAAGGATGGCATCGTCTGGATGACCGGGACGGCCAACAGTCAGGATGAAGTCGACAAGGCCGTCGCGATCGCACGCAATACCGAGGGCGTCAAATCGGTTCACAGCGACCTTAAAGTCCAGAAAGATCGCTAAAGAATTCCTTGATCGACTATTTGCGGCTGTGCCCACAGCGAGCAACTGTCTGTGCCCACAGCGAGCAACTGTGGGTGCGGCTGCGCAATTAAACTTGGTCGCTCACATATTATGAGCATTCACATCTTATGAGCAAACTCACGACTGACGCACGCAAGAAACTGCCGAAATCAGCTTTCGCATTGCCCGGCGGCCGATATCCGGTCGAGGATAAGGCGCATGCGCGTGACGCAAAGGCGCGCGCGTCTCAAAGCTACCACTCGGGTCACCTGAGCGCCGCGGAAAAGGCGACGGTCGACGAAAAGGCCGATACCGTGCTCGCGAAGAAGGGCAAGTAGCGGACGTTCGGACGTCGTCGAATTCGATAACCACAAGTAAAGCGGTCATCGAGCACCGCCAACGCAGTGATCAGGTGCCGCAGAACGTGCGATAACTCGCTGTCACGGCGACTGGCGCCGGCTCGGCGTAGGGCGCCAATGCGTCTGAGTCGTCGTAGGGCCGCCTGACGGCATCGAGCAATCGCTGGAAGGGCGCCAGATCATTCTGGTCGGACGCGGCGGCCAGCGCCTCTTCGACGCGATGGTTGCGCGGGATGATGATGGGATTGACGCTTCGCATCTCCTTGGCGCGCTCCGAGCCTGCGAGCTCCGCGACATGCGGTGCGCTCACGTCTTCGCTGGCGCAGCGCGCCCGCCAGCGGGCCAGCCACGCATCGGGAGCGGACGCATCATCCGCAAACAGCGCGCGCAAAGGCAACTCGTCACCGGCAGCGACGTCGGCCAGCCGCCGCCATCCAAGCGTGAAATCCACCTGATGAGCATGAAGCAGCGCCAGCCAGTCCTCGGCCAGCGCGGTATCGGTGCTGTTGTCGCCGGGTTCTTCTCGGCGCAGCCCGAGCTTCCTGCGTTGGCCACGCAAAAGCTGCTCACGGTACTGCGCCGGGAAACCGGAAAGAACCTCGGTCGCCATCGCTACTGCCTCGTCGTGATCGTCGGACAACAGAGGCAGCAGCGATTCGGCCAGGCGTGCGAGGTTCCAGCCCGCGATGTTGGGCTGATTGCCGAAAGCGTAACGCCCATGGAGATCGATGGAGCTGAACACCGCGGCGGGGTCGTACGCCTCCATGAATGCGCACGGCCCGTAATCGATCGTCTCGCCCGATATCGTCATGTTGTCGGTGTTCATCACGCCATGGATGAAGCCCACGTTCATCCACTGTGCGATCAGCGCAGCCTGGCGCGCGGCGACATTCCGCAGCAGCCCCAGAAAACGCTGCGGCGTCGTCGCGAGCTCGGGATCGTGCCGAGCGATCGTGTATTCGGCCAGTTGGCGCACGCGTTCCAGTTCGCCGCGCGCGGCATAGAACTCGAAGGTCCCGACGCGGATGTGACTCGCCGCCACACGCGTCAGCACTGCGCCGGGCAGAACGTGTTCTCGGTAGACCTCTTCGCCCGTAGCGACGACCGCGAGCGCACGCGTGGTGGGAATGCCGAGCGCGTTCATGCCCTCGCTGATGAGCACCTCGCGGAGCATCGGTCCGACCGCGGCCTTGCCGTCGCCGCCGCGGGCGAATGGCGTGCGGCCGGAGCCCTTGAACGCGATGTCGCGACGGCGCCCCTGCCGGTCGATCACCTCACCGAGAAGCAGCGCCCGGCCGTCCCCGAGCTGGGGCGAGAATCCACCGAACTGGTGGCCCGCGTAGGCCTGAGCCAGCGGCTCGGCGCCGTCGGGCAGCGTATTGCCGGCAAATATCGCGGCCCTCGCTGCGCTATCGAGCGAGGTGAGGTCGAGGCCCAGATCGTCCACCAACGGATCGTTGAGAAAGAGCAGCCGCGGCGCCCGCGCGACCGCAGGTCGGCGCGAAACGTAGAACCCTTGAAGCTCACGAGCGAAAGAATTGTCGAAGCGAAATGCAGCGATCGGTGCGGATGTCGTGACCATAGACAAGTTTGCCACATTCCACGACCTGCATGACGCGGCCGGTTCCAGCCGATAAGACGACTGAATCGGCTCTACGTTCGCTATGCAGGTTGTTCATGAGCGGTCGTTTTTCGCGCCTGCAAGAAAAACGCTGCCACTTGCCACGCGATAAAGACGCCAATAAAGCCGAGCAAGGTGCCGCTGATGGGACGGGTGAAGAAGGAGGTGAAATTCCCGCGGCTCAGGAGCAGGGCGCGGCGGAAGTTTTCTTCCAGCATGGGGCCGAGGATGAAGCCCAGCATGAGCGGAGCGGCGTCCAGATCCAGGCGCATGAACATATAGCCGATGAAGCCAAAGAGAGCGGTGATGAAAATGTCATCCAGGCTGTTGTTGACGCTGAACGTGCCAATGCAGCAGAAGAAAAGGATCGATGGAAACAGCACGCTGTAGGGGATCTTGAATACCGATAACCAGTAGCGCACCAGCGGCACGTTGAGAGTGATCAGGAAGCAGTTGCCCACCCACATGCTGGCCACCAGCCCCCAGAATAAATCCGGGTGACCGGCGATCATGTTGGGTCCCGGTTGGATGCCCTTGATCATGAAGGCCGCCATCATGAGAGCCATGACCGCATTCTCCGGGATGCCAATGCTCATGAGCGGTATGAAGCTGGTGCGCGCGGCCGCTTCGTCCGCAGCGGCTTGTCCGGCCACTCCCTCGATCGCACCGGAGCCGATCTCGTGCTTGTACTTGCTGAATTTCTTGTCAACGGCATAGGCGGCGAACTGGGCGATCACGGGACCGCCGCCGGGCAGGATGCCCAGGAAAGAGCCGATCACACTGCCGCGCAACGCGCTGGGAATGATGCGCTTGAACTCCGCCCAGGTAGGCATGAGCTTGATCTTGCCGTTGAATGGCGTGCGTTCATCGCGGTTGTCCAGGTTCTTCGTGATCTCGGCAATGCCGAAGCACCCCAAGGCGATGCTCACCAGGCCAACGCCGTCAGCCAGGAAGGGCAAACCCATGGTGAAGCGCTGCATGCCGCTGTTGACATCGGTGCCGATCTGCCCGAGCAGCACGCCGATCAAGCACATGGCCATGCCATTGAGCAGGCTGCCGGTGGTGACAAAGCTCACACAAACAAACCCCACCAGCATGAGCGCGCAGTAATCGGCAGGACCGAACAACAACGCCACCTCGCCCAGAGTGGGGGCCAGCAACGAGAGCACCACAATGGCGACAGTGCCACCAATAAAGCTGGAGACGCCTGCGGTGAAAAGGGCTAGGCCGGTCTTACCCTTGAGCGTCATTTGGTAGCCATCGATGCAGGCCACGATGCTGCTGGCGTGCGGAATCTTCATCGTGATGGCGCTGACACTGTCGCCATATTGGGCGCCATAGTAGATTCCGGCCAGCATGATGAGCGCGCCACCCGTGGGAATGGAATAGGTCAGGGGCAGCAATATGCTGATGGTGGCCAGCGGGCCGAGCCCTGGTAGCAGGCCCACGAGGGTACCCACTGTGCAGCCGATGGCACAAAACATAAGGTTTTGCCAAGTCAGTGCGACCCCAAAACCAAGCGCGAGGTTGTGCAGGACCTCCATCAGTAGAGCGGCAGGTTAAAGCCAAGCAGTTTTACAAACGCCAATGCAACGGCAATCAGGCCCGCCGAGATCTTGAGGTTACGCGCCACTGAATACGTTGAGGTGCCGGCAAATGAGGCGCAAAACACCATGAACACGATGCCCGCGATCATGTTGAGATGCTCGGAGATCACCGCAAATCCGCACAGGCTCGCCAGGATGATGGCGATGTTCTTTATGTTGAACTCCAGGTGGGCGCGTTCGACGAAGCGTGAACGCACCACGGTGATCAGGCCGATCAAGAACAGCAGACCACTCACCAATAAGGGAAACAGGCCGGGCCCCGCGCGGCTGAACTGGCCTATCGGGTAACGCAACGACACCAGGCCAAAGGCGAGGGAAATCGCGATGAGGAACAGGCCCCTGACAAGATTTCGGTCATTCATATGTAGTCAAATGAGGGACTCCGAACGCGCGGAAATGATTGGCCCACTCGAACTCGGCGAGCGCCGCCAACACATTCAATCGGACCGTCCGCAGACCACGCAACTAAGGACTAGTAGCGCAACCAAGGTTTCAACGGACGGAAAGCGACGAATCACGGACAGAATGAACGACGGCACCGACGGAATCAGCAGAATGACAAAGCATACCCACACGCATGCCAACACAACTAGCCACTTTGACGCTCGTTGTCGCCAACGCCAACGCTCGTCGGCGGAACAACCCGACCGCTGTCTCAGGGGTTCATGATGCATGCGACGCCATTGCCGATTACCCGGGCCGGGAAGAGAAATACTATACGACAATCATGCAGTCGCGGCTCGGCGCGCCTGTG
>Ga0066790_10001086_pt1 | contig 11261 bp, 12 predicted proteins | sample OrgsoiDNA2013050_FD_70963 | JGI IMG/M metagenome (GOLD analysis project Ga0066790, IMG submission 70963) | Permafrost soil microbial communities from the Arctic, to analyse light accelerated degradation of dissolved organic matter (DOM) -... | ecosystem: Environmental > Terrestrial > Soil >...
CCGCAGCACGCCGAAGAGAATCACCGACATGACCAGGAACAGCCGCGTCGGCCGGATATAGCGTCGCCGCCGCCCGTCGAAATATTCGCGGGTGAGGAGCCCGGGCCGGGCGACCAGCGCGAACAATGTGCGCCACAGCCGGCCGTCGAAAGCGATCAGCCGCCCCGTGGCTTCGCTCATGAATTGCCGCAGCGTCGGCAAGCGGGTGTCGGTTTCCTGGCCGCACGACGGGCAGTACGTGCCCGGCGCCGACGCGCCGCAATTGCGGCAAATGCCTGCGCCGGCATCACGCGGGTCGACCGGAGCCGCGGTCTGCACTGCGTCAGCAGAGCTTGGGTCGGCGGAAAGCGCGTCGGCGGACATCGGCAAAGTATAAGCGTTGCCAGAGGGCGCCGCATCGCGCAAATCTGCGCGGAACTTTGATGACCGGCCGCAAGAAAAGCAAAAGCCGCAACGCCTTGCGGACGTTGCGGCTTCCGATGATGCTTAGAGGAACGTCAGCGCTTGCGAACTTCGACTACTCGCATTGAGCGATGAGAACCTTGCACGAACCTTCGCACTTTTCGATCGCCATCGACTTCGCCTTGTCGAGCGTGCCGCCCCAGCCCGCGCCGTAGCTGGTCTTCGATGCGGCGTAGGCGCCGCAGGTGTCGAAGCGAGCGACGATCTTGCAGTCGCTGTTTCCGGCCTTCTTGCAAAGCTTCATCGCTTCCGCGCCCGCGACGTCGCGTGACGACGCGCCGGTGACGAGGCCGTAGCCGGTATCCATGCTGCCTTCTTCGTCATCGACCGCGATGGCGCCAGCGGCGAACGCGCCGCTGCTGAACATGGCACAAAGCAAAATGCTCAAACAAATGTTCTTTTTCATCCGAACTCCCTGTCAAGGTACTACAACAAAAATAGGATAAGTCACCGAGGGTTTGAGTCGAGCGGCGGGCGGCATGAGGTGATACCGGACTCTTCAATGCCGGACGAATTCGCCGGCAAGCCGAGCCCTACGCCCATGCACCAGACGTCGACTTCTCAGAGGCTTACGCAATGGTCATGCCATCGGGCGCGTGCTGCATTCCTCACGAGTACAAGATGTGCAGGTAGATGCAGGCGCCGACGGGAAGCGGTCGTTCCCGACCGCGGCGCGGCTACTTGTGACGCAAACAGACGCCGTGCCGGGAGCAAGCGCCGGCCCGGGGAGCGAACGACTCCCCGCTTCCGGGTTGCTACCCGCGCACTTGCGGAGTGCCGGCGTCGCGCCTGTCCCAGCTTGGCTGTGTCGATGACCGCGAGGCGACAGTTTCGGACGTCCCGGCCGCGGAAGCGGCATCGACGCCGTCCATGCGGTCGAGGAGGACTTTCGCCCGGCGCCACGACAGCGCGGCCACCCAGGCGCCTCCGAAAATCCACGCCACCGCTGCCAGCGGATTCGCGTCGCCCTTGTAAAGCTCGGTCAGCGCAACGACGACCGCGCACACGGCAACAAAGCCGAGCCGCAGCCACATGCTGCTTGCGATCACCGGCCAGGGGGTCTTGCCCCGAAGCGCCGGGTCAGGGTAAATGTTGTAGCCGTCCATGCGGATTCCTCGATTGGGTAGTTGATCCATTGCGAACGATCACACCGTAGCGCCGCCGGAGGCGCCGGTCCAATCGTCGTTTGCGATCTGCGTCATCGGCCTTGACTATCGTCACGCTTTCGTGACCGATCCGGCCTTCGCGCCTGACTTCGCGACGCCATGCCGCCTATTCTCAACGCTGTCGGTCTGGTCCTCTGCCGTCCGGGTTAAGATGATCGGCGCCCGGAAACGAGACCTTGGTCGAGAATAAATCCGAGCCAGCGCTGTTTGCATAGCGCGTGCTAGCGGGACGACCCGTACCCACCATCCCTAGGAGGAACACCATGCTGTCGAAATCCGTGTCGCGTCTCGCCCTGCTCGGATCGGCGTTGCTAGCGGCAACGATGAGTTATGCGCAAGCGCCGGCGCCCGCGCCGAATCCGCTGGATACCGTGCCGGACAAGATTCCGTTCGATATTCCGTATGGCGCGCCGATCGGTCTCGATCGCGCGCAAGCGCTCATCGCGGCGACGGTGGCGGAAGCCAAGAAGCACGACTGGAATTTCTGCGTCGCCGTCGTCGATTCAGGCGGCAACCTGGTCGCCTTTCAGCGCATGGATGGTGCCCAGCTCGCGTCGATCCAGATTTCCGAGCACAAGGCGCGCTTTTCTGCGACCTACCGTCGCGAATCCAAAGTTTACGAGAACGGCGTTCAGCTCAACAACCTCAACTATCTGATGACTCTGGACGGCTCTATTGCTTCGCGAGGCGGCATTCCTCTGGTCGAAGGGGGCAAGCTGATAGGTGCGATTGGCTGCTCCGGCGGCACGGGCTCGCAGGATGAGGTTGCCTGCAAGGCCGGCGCCGCAATGATCAAGTAGGAAAACCGCACCTCGAATCGTGGGCGCGGCGCGCCCACGATTCGCTTCGGTCACGCGCACCTTCGCGCGACGACACGCCATCCTGCCGTCACTCGACGGCACAGCGAGGCTCGGCGCGGCTCGGCACGGATAAGACTTAAGCAATACGTCCGGTCAGCCCGAATTCTGCGAAAATCGAGCCGCCGCCGTCTTGCTCCGGCCACCGCCAGGTCTTTTGCGATTGAAGCGGCAGCCGCCACTCATCCCGATGGGCCACGATGCTCCCGAATTTTCCTCGTCCGATCGAGGTGCTGCGCGATACCTTTGGCTACACCGCGTTCCGCGATGCGCAGGGTGACGTCGTCGACCACGTCGTGGCGGGTGGCGACGCGCTGGTGCTGATGCCCACCGGCGGCGGCAAGTCGCTTTGCTATCAGATTCCGTCGCTCGTCCGGCCGGGCACCGGCATCGTCGTCTCACCGCTCATCGCGCTGATGCAGGACCAGGTCGCAGCGCTGACGCAACTCGGTGTGCGCGCGGCATTCCTCAACTCGACGCTCGACGCCGGTGCCGCGCGCGCCACCGAGCGCGCGCTGCTGGCCGGCGAGCTCGACATGCTCTACGTCGCGCCGGAGCGCCTCAATACCTCGCGCTGTCTCGACTTGCTCGACCGCGCGCAGCTGGCGCTGTTCGCGATCGACGAAGCGCATTGTGTTTCGCAATGGGGCCACGACTTCCGCCCCGAGTATCTTCAATTGTCGCTGCTTCATGAGCGCTACCCACACATTCCCCGCATCGCACTGACGGCAACCGCGGACCCGCAAACGCGCACCGAGATCATCGCCCGCCTCGGACTCGCCGACGCGCGCGTATTCATTTCCAGTTTCGATCGCCCGAACATTCGCTACACCATCGTCGACAAGGAAGACGCGCGAGCGCAGCTGCTGCGCTTCATCGAGGAGGAGCATCGCGGAGAAGCCGGCATCGTCTATTGCCTGTCGCGGCGCAAGGTCGACGAGACCGCGGCGTGGCTGGTGTCCAAGGGTGTGTCGGCGCTGCCCTATCACGCCGGTATGGACACGTCGTCCCGCACCGAGCACCAGGCGCGGTTTCAACGCGAGGAAGGGATTGTGATGGTGGCGACGATCGCCTTCGGCATGGGCATCGACAAGCCGGACGTGCGCTTTGTCGCCCACCTCGATCTGCCGAAGAGCGTCGAGGGCTACTACCAGGAGACGGGACGCGCCGGGCGCGACGGCGCGCCGGCCGACGCCTGGATGGCCTATGGCCTCGCCGACGTCGTGCAACAGCGCAGGCTGATCGATATGTCCGACGCCAGCGATGAATACAAGCGCGTGTCCGCCGCCAAGCTCGACGCGCTGCTCGGCTTGTGCGAGACCGCGGGCTGCCGCCGCGTGCGCCTGCTCGACTATTTCGGCGAAGCGAGTCTGCCTTGCGGCAACTGCGACACCTGTCTCGCGCCGCCGGAGACCTACGATGCGACATCCGCGGCGCAGAAAGCGCTGTCGGCGATCTACCGCACCGGGCAGCGATTCGGCGCGGTGCACCTGATCGATGTGCTGCGCGGCAAGGCCGGCGAGCGGATCACGCGCTGGGAGCACGACAAGCTGTCGGTGTTCGGCATCGGCGAGGACGTCGACGAGACGGCGTGGCGCAGCGTGTTCCGGCAGTTGGTGGCGCTCGGATTCGCGCGCGTCGACCACGAAGCCCATGGCGCGTTGCGTCTCACCGAGGCGAGCCGGCCGGTGCTCAAAGGCGCGCAGCAGGTGTCGATGCGGCGCACGGTCACGCGGGTGCGGCCACGGCGTTCTTCTCGTTCCGCCAGTGCGCTTGGCGCCGAGCTTTCTTCGGCGGACGGCGCCCTGCTCGATCGGCTCAAGGCGTGGCGGCTGGGCGAATCGCGCACCCAGTCGGTGCCGGCGTTCGTGATACTGCACGACAAGACACTGGCGGAAATCGCCCGCCAGCGGCCGCCGGACCTTGCTGCGTTGCGCGGGATTGCCGGGATCGGCGCGACCAAGCTCGAACGCTATGGCCCGGCGTTGGTGGGAATCGTCGCTGACAGTGTGAGCGCGTGACGGCGTCCCAAGGCAGGACGGCAATGCGTGTAGAGTTCGTGCGTCATCGTCCAAAACATCGCCGCGACACGTTGACTGTTGTTTGCAATTCACAACTGAAGGGTCAAGACATGAGAAAAACAATTGTCCGAGAACGGTTCGCGCCAATCCTCGCGTTCGGAATCGCCGCGCTATGGATCGCGCCGGCCGCGGCGCAGAACCACGCCGAAGGCAAGCTGATCGTGGCCGGGAAGCCGGTTGCCATTACTCAGGTTTACGCCTACGCGAAGGAAGGGTTCTTCGACAAGAAGAAGCAGGATGTGGTGCTCCTGCTCTGCGATACCGCCGTGCCGCCGGCGACGGCGCGAGACGTATTCGCGCGTAAGGATCTTTTCGTGTCCGGGAAGGCCCATTGCGTACAGCAGACTCTCAACACCGAGAAACAGGTGATCAATTTCGAGGTGGGGCACGAGGGATTCGGCCGCCGGGGCGAGGGCGGCGGCTCGACCGAGCACGTCTTCGAAGCGAAGACCTTCGACGGCAAGACGATCGCGGGGCGCGCGTACACCAAAGGGCCGCAGAAATCGTTCGATGACGTGCCCTACAGTTACGACATCACCTTCAGCGCGGCAATCGAGCCCAAGAAATAGCCTGGGTTGACGCGCACCGCAGCGCGGCGGCCCTGATCGCCTTGGCGCCTGCAGGGCCGCAAGGTTCTCCGCGTGCCGCTACACCAGCTTGGTGTTTTTCAACGGCAGGCTGCGCACCGGCTTGCCGGTCGCGGCGTAGATGGCGTTGAGCACCGACGGTGTCACGACGCAGATCGTGGCCTCGCCGACGCCGCCCCAGAAGTCGTAGGTCGGCACGATCACCGTCTCGACCTTGGGCATCTCAGCCAGGCGCATGATTTGGTAGGTGTTGAAGTTCTGCTGCACGATGCGGCCCTTGTCGACGGTGCATTCTCCGTAAAGCGCCGCGGTCAGGCCGTAAGCGACCGAGCCTTCCACCTGCGCCGCGATCTGGTCCGGATTGACCGCATGGCCGCAGTTGAGCGCCAGCACCATGCGATGAACCTTGAGCTTGCCCTGGTCACTCACGGACACCTCGGCAACCGCCGCCGAGTAGCTGCCGTAGCCCATGAACTGGGCGATGCCGCGGTGGACGCCGGGCGGTAAGGGCGTGCCCCAGCCGGCCTTTTCCGCCGCCGCGTTCAACACCGCGAGATGCTTGGGGTGGCTCTTCATCAGCGCGCGTCGGAACTCGAGCGGATCGGCGCCGGCAGCGTGCGCGACTTCGTCCATGAAGCATTCCATGTACACGCCGTTCTGATTGGTGTTCACGCCGCGCCACGGGCCGACCGGGACATGCGTGTTGCGCATCGCGTACTCGATGAGCAGGTTCGGCACCGTATAGCCGAGCTGCGCGTTGCCGGCCTTTTCGTACCAGCCCTGGAGCTGGCGCTCGTCGCTGCCGCCCTTGGCCGCGGGCGAATTCAGAAACGCGTTGATCGACTGACCGGAGACGCGGGCGTGCAGCGCGACCAGCTTGCCGGCGTCGTCGAGTCCCGCAACAAGCCGGCATTGCGAAATCGGGCGATAGAAGTCGTGCGTCGTGTCCTCTTCACGCGACCAGATCATCTTGATCGGCACCCCGGGAAATTGCGTGGCGATCGAGGTCGCCTGGCGCACATAATCCTGCGCGCCGCCGCGGCGACCGAAGCCGCCACCGAGTGGATGCTTGTAGACCTCGCATTGGTCGAGCGGCAGGCCGGACTCCTCGGACAGCGCGGCCAGCGCCGCCTCGGCGTTTTGGGTCGGCACCCAGGCCTCGGCCCTGCCGGCGGAGACCTTGACCGTGCAATTCATCGGCTCCATTGTCGAGTGAGCGAGAAAAGGCGTGCTGTAGACCGCCTCGACCTTTTTCGACGCGCCGTCGATCGCCTTAAGCGCGTCGCCTTTCTTGCGGCTGGCGTACGCCGTCGTCGCGGTCAGGCCTTCCTTGAGATGCTCGGCGATCGTCGCGCTCGACTGCGACGCGTTGGGGCCCTCGTCCCACACAATCGGCAGCGCGTCGAGCGCGGTCTTGGCGTGCCACCAGGTGTCGGCAACCACCGCGACGGTGGTGGCATTGACCTTGACCACGCGGCGGACGCCGGGACGATGCGCAACTTTGGCTTCGTCGTAGCTGACCAGCTTGCCGCCGAATACCGGGCAGTCCTTGATCGCGGCGCAGAGCATCCCGGGCAGCTTGAGGTCGATCGCGTACACGATTTCGCCGTTGAGCTTCTCGGCGGTGTCGAGCCGCTTCATCGGCTTGCCGGCGATCTTCCAGTTTTTCGGATCCTTGAGCGTGATGCTCTTCGGATCCGGCGCGGGAAGCTTCGCTGCGGCCGCGGCAACTTTGCCGTAACTGGTCTTGCGCCCCGTCGGCGCATGCGTGATGACGCCATCGGAGACGCTCAGCTCGCCGACCGGAACGTTCCAATCATTGGCCGCCGCTTGCAGCAGCATGATGCGTGCCGCGGCGCCGCCGCGGCGAACATAGTCCTCCGAGGTTCTTATCCCGCGGCTGCCGCCGGTGCCCATTTCGCCCCAGACGCGCTTGCGCGAAAGGTTCTGTCCCGGCGTCGGCGATTCGGTGGTGACGTTTTTCCAGTCGCACTCGAGCTCTTCGGCGACCAGCTGGGCGAGACCAGTGAGGGTTCCCTGTCCCATTTCTGAGCGCGCGATGCGGATGGCGCAAGTCTCATCGGGCCTGATCACGACCCAGGCGTTGATCTCCGCGTAGGCGTTGCCGGCGCCTTGCGCCTCGGCGGATGGGATCGCGAATGGAAACTGGAATCCGAGCGTCAGCCCGCCGCCGGCAGCGGCGGCCGAGCCGACGATGAACTTGCGCCGGGAAAGGTTGGTCGGCGCGGTGATCGTTGCCGTTGCCGACATTGCTCTGCTTGCCGTGGCGGTCGTCTTTTTCATAAGCTGCCCCTACGCTTTGGACTTGCGCTCGGATCGGCGAGAATCGTGCGCCCCTCGTTCGCAGGTGCAAAGGCGGCGGCGGACGCCGCTGCCATCTTCACGCCGGCGCGAATCCGCTGGTACGTGCCGCAGCGGCAGATGTTGGTCATCGCGTCGTCGATGTCCTGGTCGCTGGGGTTGGCGACTTTCCGCAGCAGCGCTGCCGCCGCCATGATCTGTCCCGACTGGCAGTACCCGCATTGCGGCACGTCGAGCGCGAGCCACGCCTTCTGCACCGGATGCGAGCTGTCGGCGGACAGGCCCTCGATGGTGACGATCTTGTCGCCCGGCTTGACCGCGCCGACCGGGAGCGAGCACGAGCGCATCAATTCGCCATTGATGTGCACCGAGCAGGCGCCGCATTGCGCCACGCCGCATCCGTATTTGGTGCCGGTCAGTCCGACCTGCTCGCGGATGACCCACAGCAGAGGCGTGTCGCTTTCCACTTTCACGTCGTGGATCTTGCCGTTGATATTGAGCTTTGCCATGCGCTTCCTCCGGCGTCTTGCCTCGATGGCAATGGTGGACGCGAAATTCGTTGCCCCGACCTCATCAGAATCGGGGCGGGCAGCGAGTGTTTTACCTGCCGCGTTGTAGGTTACTCCAACCGGCGCCATCGGACCGTTACCCACAATGTCGGACAGGCTCTTTTGCGGTTAACATCACCTTCGTGACCGCCGTCTCGCACGCCCTTTCCGCCGAACCAACGCCGGGCAGCGATGCCCAATGATTTCAAATGTCCAACTTGCGCACGATGCTGATGGCGTCTCGCTTGGTCGCAGCGCTCGCGGCTGCATCGGTCGCCATCGGAACGGCCGCGGCCGACGCCGGATCGGGGAATCTGGCCACGTTCCGGGTGGTCGGCGACGGCATTCCGCAGGCGATCGGCGGCGCCGCGGGCAATGCCGACAGGGGCCGCGCGCTCCTGCTTGGCCGCGAATCCGCCAATTGCGTCGTCTGCCATGCGCTGCCCGATCCCGGCGTCCGCTTTTCGGGCAATCTCGGGCCGCCGCTCGGCGGCGTCGCGCGGACATTCTCCGTGGCGCAGCTGCGGCTGCGGGTCGTCGACAATATGCGCGTTAATCCGACGACGATCATGCCGAGCTACTACCGCGTCGAAGGCCTCGACCGCGTCGCGGCTGCCTACCGCGGCAAGCCAATCCTCGACGCCGGACAAGTCGAAGACATCGTTGCCTATCTTGCGACACTGAAGTGAGCGCCACACGATGACCCGCCCGCTATCGCGAAGGCCGATCTCCCGGCGGCGCTTGTTGCAGGGCGCGGGCGCATGGGCAATTGCGAGCCCGATGTTCGCCGGCATCTCCGCCGCGGCGACGCAGGAAATGCCGGCCATTCCCGCGCTCGTCTCATTTCTCGCCGGACGATCGCCGCGCTGGGAGCGCTTGCGTCTCGAGCTGCCCTCGCTGGCCGACAACGGGCAGGCCGTTCCCATGCGGCTGACCCTGTCCGGCCCGTTCGCGTCCGGTTCCGCGCCGCAGTCGATTCATCTTTTTTCCGAGGTCAATCCCGTTCCCGAGATGGCGGTGTTCGAGTTTCCGGTCACGCCGCCCAAGGTCGAGATCGATTCGCGCATCAGGCTCGCGGGAAGCCAGCACGTGGTCGCGGTAGCGGTCATGAGCGACGGCGCGCTTTTCGCGGCAGTCAGCGAAGTCATCGTAACCATCGCTGCCTGCCTCGACGGCAGCTGAGCGGCGCTCGAGCGCATCCCATGGCCGACTCCCGCATCAACCTGGCCGCCGCGACCCGCCAGGGCGAAGCGATCGAGGTCCGCATTTCGATCCGCCACGCGATGGAGACCGGATACCGCACCGACGACGGCGGCAAGCCCGTCGCTCGCAACGTGATCCGGAATTTCGCCTGCCGCTATAACGGAGTCCCCGTGTTCGCGGTGCGCATGAGCTCGGGCATCGCGGCCAATCCTTACCTGCGCTTTTTTGTGACCGCGCGCGAATCCGGAACGCTGGACTTCGAGTGGGTCGACGATGCCGGTGCGCGCGGCATGGCACAGGCCGCCGTCAAGGTGGTTTGATGCCGGGTCCCGGCGCCGGACCGATGCCGTGCACCGCCGCGTCGTTGCGATCCCGGATTCGATCACGTGCGAAGCGCGCATGAATTCGCTGCATAACGTTTTCATCCGGTCGCTGCTCTTCGCCGCGGCCGCGTTGCTTCTGTTCTGCGAGGCGCACGCTCAACCGCGCGCCTTGCCGCTGGGTGTTCTGCGCTCGGGAATCGAGTTCGCGGGCGCGGACGTCCGCGGCATGCAGGCCGACGACCTGGCCAATCCCGGATTTCTCTGGGTGGAGCGCGGCGAGAAATTGTGGCGCGAGGAGGCGAGCGGCGCCAGCGGCAAGAGCTGCGCGTCGTGCCACGGCGACGCCACCGCATCGATGCGCGGCGTCGCCGCGCGATATCCGGCCTTCGACGCCGGGTCGGGAACGGTCTTCGATCTCGAGGCGCGCATCAACGATTGCCGCGTGCGGCGGCAAAAGCAGGAACCGCTATTGCGCGAATCCGACGACTTGCTCGGCCTCACCGCATACGTTGCACTGCAATCGAAGGGCATGTCGATGGCGGCGCGAATCGACGGGCCGGCGGGCGCGGCTTTCGATCGCGGTCGCGTGCTCTACGGCACACGCCACGGGCAGATGAACATTTCCTGCGCGCAGTGTCACGAGCAGAACTGGGGCAAGCGGCTTTACGCGGAGACGCTGAGCCAGGGGCACGGCAACGCGTTTCCGGCCTACAAGCTCGAGTGGCAGACGATGGGCTCGCTGCAGCGCCGGATCCGCGCTTGCATCTTCGGCGTGCGCGCGGAGATGCCGGCCGCGGGAGCGCAGGAGCTCACCGATCTCGAGCTGTATCTCGCCTGGCGCGCGCAAGGCCTGCCGGTGGAAGCGCCCGGCGTCCGCCGCTAGGCAACACCAAGCGCGCTCACGCCTTGCGAGGCGGCATGTGCGACGTTCGCCTAGCAGGCGCTATTTCGGCTTGGCCAATATCGCCTCGATCTCGTCCATGATCTTGTTCATCTGCGCGACCAGCGCCTGGTACGGCGCCGGAGTCGCCAGGTCCACGCCCGCGGTCTTCACCAGGGCGTAGGGATCATCCGAGCCGCCGGCGCGCAGCAGATCGAGATAGCGCTTGAGCGCGCCGGGCTCGCCGCTGGCGACCTTTTGCGCAAACAGCGAGCTGGCCGCGATCGACGTCGCATACTGGTAGACGTAGAACGGGTTGTAGAAATGCGGTATGTTCTCCCATTCCACGCAATACTTTTCGTCGATGCCCACCACGCCTTCCGCCGCGCCGTGGTAACGCTTCAGGATGTCGCAGTAGATCTTGGTCAGCGCCTCGCCGGCCACGGGTTCTCCGCGGTCGACGCGAGCGTGAATGTTGCGCTCGAATTCCGCGAACATCGCCTGCCGGAAAAATGTTCCGCGCAAGCCTTCGAGCGCGGAGCCCAGATAGAGCAGGCGCGGCCGAGGCTGGCGAATCGGACTGGCGTCCGCTCGCGCGGCAAGCGAAAACGCGGCCCTATTTCCCCCACCGCAACGAAAGCGGAGCGGCCTCCGCCGCGAGCTCGAGCAAGCCCGCTCGCGTCGCCGGATGAAGCGGCTCCAGCGGATGGCGCACCGCGTCGCTCTCGATGACGCCGCCCGCGGCCATGACGGTCTTGGTCGCCCGCAATCCGCATTGGCGGTTTTCGTAATTGATCAGCGGCAGGATGCGCGAATACGCCAAGGCCGCCTC
>Ga0066790_10001088_pt1 | contig 11253 bp, 12 predicted proteins | sample OrgsoiDNA2013050_FD_70963 | JGI IMG/M metagenome (GOLD analysis project Ga0066790, IMG submission 70963) | Permafrost soil microbial communities from the Arctic, to analyse light accelerated degradation of dissolved organic matter (DOM) -... | ecosystem: Environmental > Terrestrial > Soil >...
ACAGCCCTTTGATAGTATCATGATTAAATTATTTACCCATTTTCGTATTCGGCAGTTAACGGTTATCCATCCAGTATAAAAACTCAGTGACTTTTTCTTTAGAGACGAGCAGTTTTTCTTTTATGGGAACAACCGGATTGACAAGAAGTTTGCGTGCGAAATAGTGCTCAACTTCTTTAATGGCATTGAAATTGACCAGGAATTGGCGGTTTAGCCGGAAAAACTGAATCCCGGTTAAGAAAGTTTGAATTTGTTCCAGGGAATAACTGACAAAATACTCCTGTTTATCAAAACATACAATAATCGATGTTTCATTTTTTACATAGAATAGGGCAATATTCTTAGTAAGTACATTGATGTATTTATTGTTTTTAAATACGAGGAAGCTTTTTTTGCCGGCAGGCATTACGAGTTTCTCCAGCAGTTCATCCAGGTTTTGAAGCCGATTTTGCTGAAAGAAGTTTTTTAACTCTTCTGCCTTCTTCAGGTAATTAACCGAAGAAGTCGTTGGTTTCAGCGGGGATCCTCCGGGAGTCATCCTTTGTGCATTTGTTTGGATTTCCATATTCTGATATTTTTTCAGTTTTTCTTTTTTTAAGTATTAGACCGAGTATTGACCGGCGGTTATTGCAGTCCCAGAAGCCAGTGACGAATAAAATCTGCCATTTCCTTCCATGCCGGGTATTCAAAAACCAGGTAATTGTGATTTTTAAACTCCCAATAATCCGTTCTGGAATGGCTCATTTTATATTTTTTATAGTTGTTAAAATTTATTGAGGCGGAAACAAACCGGTCGCGGTCGCCGGAAATCAGCAGCAGGGGCTCATGGGGCTTTTTGAAATCTATTTTGGCTTTTGATTTGAACAAGTCCCTGAACACATTTTTGGATTCCGGTATGGCATATTTATAAAACAATTGTTTCCGTTCTTCGCCGTCCATACCGTTGGCAATGTCACGATTCCATTTTTTAAAAGAAATCATATAAGTTTTCCGGGAAGAACTTAAAAAACCAAGGGTAGGCCATATCGTTTTTAAAAATGAAAAATGGAATGAAAGAATATCTACAGAAGGAAATGAATGAATGGCGATACCTGCCGTCCCTAGCCCGCGTTGTAGTAATAACTGTACAATCAGGCCTCCGAGGGAATGACCAATCAAAATGGGTTTCTCCGGTAAAGCATTTGCAATATCTGCAAAATACTCTGTGAGTCCATCCAGACAATTAGAGGCAATTGCTGAATCGGGGTGCCTGTTGCGCAATTCTTCCGGAGAATCATTTTTATGAGGCCATGCGGGAGCAAGACATGTATAACCTCTAGACTCGAAATCAAACTTCAACGCATCCCAGCAATTGCTACCGACAAATGTCCCGGTTATAAAAACAACTAATTTTGGCAAATTATTCGGCATCGGGATTGTTTGACGATATGCCAAAGCCAACCCAATGCCAATGTAGCAAATAATTATCAATCAATATGTTCGCGTTTTTTTCAGCAGATAACTACTACTAAATATCGTGGTAACTGAAAGTTCGCCACGAAATAAAGCAGTAACTTTAAAATGAATCGCTATTAACCCATGCACAGGCTAATATTTATATGCATCCTCCTCGTCGCGGCAATAAGTTCAAATGCCCAATCAACCCATTTAAACGAAACCCCGTCGGAGCTGATTTCAGATTTGCAAAAAAGTAACCCTGACTCCAATCGCCTGGCAATTTTATTGGTATTATCCCAACATTATTATTTAGAACCCGATAACAGCGGAAAGAAACTAGACAGCGCAGGTCTTTTTTTGCAACAGGCCGAAAAACTGTGTAATGAAATTCATTTTACAGACCTGGAAGAATGGAAGGCCGCAATTTATTGTTATTTAGGAAAATACTACTATAAGAAGGGAAAAATAAGCGTGGCAAATAATTATTTTAATAAAATAGTAACCCTCTTTGAAAATTTGCGGCCTGTTGATGAGCAGATCGCTTGCTGGAAAGATCTCGGCAGCAGTATTAAAGTATTGGACTCTATCGGATTGACCAGAATAGACTGTTTTGAAAAAGTCAGGTTCCTGTATCATCAGTTGAATAACAAGGAGAAGGAGATAGAGGAACAAAGAGAAATTGCCGACACCCATATGAAGCAGGGAAAACTCGTACTTGCCGAAAACGAACTACTGGATGTGCTGGTCAAATACAAGACAATTGGTTTTCAGGATCTCCACAAGACCTATAATCTGCTTTCCGTAACCAATAAACTAAAAGGAAATTATAATAAAGCACTTGAATATGCTTTGCTGGTCATTGAGAGTATCCGAAAAACCAATGATACGGCTGATGAAATAAATTTCTATGGAAATGTGGCTGATCTGTATCATGAACTGGGGCGGACGGATAAAAGTATTGAATATTTCCGGGTAATATTTTCAAAAGATCCTCCAAAACGCAATCAATTTTATTACTTCCGGGCAGCCGGGGTCTTTGTCAGGGATCTTATAAAGCAAAATAAAATGGAGGAAGCACGTAGTTTCTTATTTCAATTTTCAAAAAAATACCAGGCCGTTGGTCCATATAGCAAAGCGAGCTTGGCAAGAACATTTGCATACTACTATAATTCCATCCAAAATTACTCACTGGCAGACAAATATACCAGGGAAATGATCGAGCTGGAAGAATCACTTGGTAAGAATAATGAAATAAGGAGGGATGTGGAGTACGATATCGGCCAATATTACTTTAACAAAAAACATTTTGGTGAAGCAGCAGCATTTTTTCAGAAAGCTCTTGATGAAGCAGAGCTCAATAATTCCGCGAATACCATCAAAGATATTGATCTAGCACTTTTCAAGACGGATTCGGCACTCAATCATTATATCCCGGCGATCAAATATTTGAACCAATATCACCAATTGAATGATTCCATGTTTAATGTTGTCAAACTAAAACAGATAGAAGAGGTGCAGGTAAAGTATGAGACCGAAAAGAAAGAACAGAATATTAAGCTGCTCGAAAAAGAAAGCATGCTACAGCAAAATAGAATATTGCAGGCGGGTTATACCCGCAATTGGATCCTGGGTGGTATGGGCTTCCTGCTAGCCATACTGGCTTTGATGTTTTACAATTACCGTGTCAAACAAAGAATAAACAAAAAACTCGAAAACCAGCAAAAAGAGATCGGGGAACAAAACATTTCCCTGCGCCACCTGGTAACAGAAAAGGAATGGTTGTTAAAAGAGATTCATCACCGTGTTAAAAATAACCTGCAGATCGTGATGAGTCTGCTCAACTCCCAGTCGGCGTATATTGATAATGAGCCTGCGCTCACGGCCATTCACGACAGCCAGCACCGTGTACATGCCATGTCGCTTATTCATCAAAAGTTATACAATTCAGAAAATGTTTCTTCCATTAATATATCTAATTATATACACGAGTTGGTTTCCTATCTGAGCGACAGCTTTAATATAGGGCAGCGCGTACGTTTTATGTTTGCCATTGAACCGATTGAAATAGATGTCAGCCAGGCCATTCCGCTCGGCCTGATCCTGAATGAAGCCATTACTAATTCAATAAAATATGCATTTCCCGATGGAAGAAACGGATTGATATCTATTTCGCTTTCAGCTAACATTCCCGGTCAGTGCCTGCTCATCATTTCGGATAATGGCATTGGTATACCGTCTTCCTTTAAAAATAAAAAAGCCGGCTCTTTGGGTATGAGTCTGATGGATGGATTGAGTGAGGACCTGGCTGGAAAATTTTTCATCGAAAACAACCAGGGCACCACTATAAAAATATACTTTGAATATGACCCGGTAGTTAGGCGACCCGATGCCTTCGCCGAATCCTTTGCATCGAATAATTAAAGCTAAACAGTGAATAAAAAAGTACTCATCGTCGAAGATCAGTTTGTAGAAGCGAATGATCTTCAGCTCATGCTATGGAAGGCCGGTTATGAAGTATGTGGCATTGCCCGTTCGGTTCCTATCGCACAGGAAATGATAAAAAAGGAGAACCCGGGCCTCGTACTGCTGGATATTTTTTTGAAGGGAAAGCTTACCGGCATTGACCTGGCCAAACAACTACAAGAAGAAAATATAGCTTTTATCTACCTGTCTGCCAATTCCAACGAGGAGATATTGTCCCTGGCAAAAACAACAGAGCCGGATGGATTTATCGTAAAGCCTTTCCGCGAAAAAGACCTGCTGGTCACCCTGGAAATTGCGCAGTATCGTCATATACACAGCCGTGAAGCCAGATACCGGAGAGAAGCTGAATTGGTACAGCAATTGGGAAAAACCGCCGCTGTAGATATTAGTTGGACAGAAAGACTTTTGCGAATCGGAAAAATGTTGCAACAGGTAATCCCTTTCGATTACCTGGCTATTGGATTCGATGATCTCAATAAAAATGCCGGCAGTGCAACCAGCTTTTTAAGAGTCGGGTTTGATGAATATCAAACTATCGGGATTAATGAATTATCGACCATCACAGCCACCACGGCAGATCAGTTAATTAAAAATGATTCACCAGTCCATAACGAGTCGTCTCCTGTTTATTTTAACAAAGAGGAATTTGAAAAAATGATACAGCGTTCTCCGCTGAAAAAATTACTTGCGAAAAGCTTTCACCTGAAATCAGGGTTGTCCTTTCCGCTTCTGCTGCAAAACGGAGAAAAGTTCAGCTTACAGTTTTATAGCCGTAGGCCGGATACTTATAATACCGAGTATATAAACCAGCTTCATCATTTACATCAAACGATGAAGAAAAATATAGAACGAAAGCCTGATGTTGAAAATACCCCGATTAACCCTAAGTATCAAAGCCGGAACGACAAAACATTAGACGGCGATAAAACTGAGGCCAGCGCGAGCAGCTTTGAAGGCATAGTCGGCAAAAGTCATTTACTGCTGAAAGTTTTTGATCTGATCACGCAGGTGGCACCAACCGATACGACGGTACTGATATTGGGCGAAAGCGGAACTGGCAAGGAACGTGTCGCTGATTGTATACATCAACTGTCTCCCAGAAAGAATAAGCCGTTCGTAAAAATTAATTGTACGACGCTGCCTTCCACACTGATTGAATCCGAATTGTTCGGGCATGAAAAGGGATCCTTCACAGGAGCTCTGGACAAGCGAATCGGTAAATTCGAAAAAGCAGATAAAGGCACTGTTTTCCTGGATGAAATCGGGGAGATTTCGCCCGACCTGCAGGTTAAGTTGCTGAGGGTGTTGCAGGAGAAATATATTGAAAGAATTGGTGCAACAGATATTACGAATGTAGATGTGCGGATCATTGCCGCTACCAACCGAAACCTGGAAAAGGAAGTCGCAGAGGGGCGTTTCCGCCTCGATTTATATTACCGCCTTAATGTATTTCCCATTGAACTGCCACCATTGCGTGAACGAACAGAAGATATTCCGGTACTTGCGCGGCATTTTATCGATTACTATAACCGTAAAGTGGGTAAAAAGGTCACCGGGCTGTCGGACAAAGTATTAAAAAACCTGGCGGCATATCACTGGCCCGGGAATATCCGGGAATTGGAAAATTATATTGAAAGAAGCATTTTACTAACTAAGGGAAACGTTATCGAGGAATCGATCCTTCTCACAAAACAAAGTAAGGACGATTCCGGTATCATTCAGAATACACGGGCAAAAACTATTTTTGAAAATGAGCGCGACTATATCATTCATGTTCTCAAAAAATGCAATGGAAGGATATGGGGCGCTGGCGGAGCAGCCGAAATATTAAATATTCCTCCTACAACCCTTAGGTCTAAAATGAAAAAACTGGGCATTGAGCGAGAAAAAGAATAACGCCAGTTCAGAATTAAGAATGACCGGTTCGCGGGCGGGTTTGTCCGCTCAGCCTGATTGAAGCTTGCCTTTCACCCGGAGCAACGGATACTTTTACCTAAAAATATAAAGCAATGAAAAAAGGTAAAAATATTCTTGCCCATACTATGGCAGCAGAAGCCCTGGTGATGCAGGGCGCAATTAGCAATGCACAAACTGGGCCTTCCAGTATCGAATTGCCTACCCGGGTGTTTCCAGAGAATCACTTAGTCGATTACGCCAAGCCTGAAATGTGATCTAGGTCACGTAAATTATGCTCTCGTCAGGATGTGATAAAGGTCACACAGCCTCCTTAAAAATTCAGCCTTTCTTCGCTCCCTAATTGGAAAGATTTTATCAAAAATCAATAACCGTCAATAGAAAAGATATATAATGGGCCAAGATACCTTAACAGAAGAATTACTAAATCAAATCAGTGAAGATCATTTGAGCGCTTCTTTGAACACACCTCTGCGGGAGGATGCTTTTGAGTTATCAGATATACAAAAAATAAAAATTATAACAGATCATTTTAAACACATCATGCATACTCTTGGTTTGGACTTGACCGATGATAGTTTAAAAGATACCCCATTGCGAGTCGCCAAAATGTATGTTAAGGAAGTTTTTAGTGGGCTTAATCCGGCAAATAAACCGGAATCCGCTCTATTCGATAATAAATATCAGTATAACGAAATGCTGATAGAAAAAGATATTACTTTATACTCCTACTGCGAGCACCATTTTGTGCCTATTATTGGTAAAGTTCATGTGGCTTATTTTTCATCTAGTGACAAAGTAATTGGTCTGTCAAAAATTAATCGCCTGGTCCAATATTATGCAAAACGCCCGCAAGTGCAAGAACGGCTCACGAATCAAATTGCAGAAGCATTAAAGGAAGCATTAAATTCTGAACATGTGGCGGTTGTTATTGATGCTGCTCATTTTTGCGTGGCTTCAAGGGGAGTTAAAGACACGAACAGTAGTACCATTACTTTATATTATTCAGGAAAATTTAAGGAGGATAATGTGAAAAACGAGTTTTGGAATACGATCAATTTAAAGTGAAATTTTCAGATTACATCGGGGACTAAATGTGAGCTAGGTCACATTTATTACGATCACGTAAGAATGTGATATAGCTCACACGGCTACCTGAAATTTCCTGCGCAACTTTGTTCTCTAATTAAAACACAAAATAAAATGGAAAATCAAAAATTTGAGATTGTAAGCACACGAAGCAACATAAATTGGGTAGGCAGAAAGATAACGGGAGCACACAATGGCACCGTTGCAATTAAAGAAGGTGAATTGATTCTGAATGACGGTAAGCTTGCTGGTGGTAAATTCATTGTTGATACTACCTCCATCGAAATATTAGATATAACCGACCCTACAACGAATGCACAGTTCGCTGGTCATCTGGCGTCTGATGATTTCTTCTCTATTGAAAAATATCCCGAAGCTACTTTGGAAATAACTTCAGTTTCAGGCAATCATGTTGAAGGCAACCTGACCATCAAAGATATCACCCGTCCAGTTGGTTTTGATGCAGCTGTCAATGTTGACGGGGACACTTTAATTGCAAATGGCAAACTGATGATAGACCGTACTAAATACGAAATGAAATTCCGCTCTGGTAATTTCTTTAAGGATTTGGGCGACACCTTGATCTATAATGATTTTGAGCTTAATATAAGTATAACCGCAAAAGCTGCCTGATAAACTGTTTCAACATAAAAATTGAAATCATGCCGTATGTAAAAATAGAAATAACACGTGAAGGGGTAACAAGAGGGCAAAAGCAAGCCCTGATTAAAGGGGTAACTGACCTGATGAGTGATGTATTGAATAAGGACCCTCAGTTAACCTTTGTGGTAATCCAGGAATATGACCTGGATGACTGGGGTCATGCCGGAGAACAGGTGTCTGTCCTGAGAGAAAAAGGCGTAACTGCTGAAAGGAAAAAGTAAATGGAATTATCACGAGTTCTATGTAAAAGTAAATTGAACGTAGCTCATAAACCTCATTAGCATTAAAGAGAAAAGACATATAACAGTCGTGAGTACCAATTAAAAACAAATAAACAGCGAATAATTATTCTAATGAAAAAACAAACAGTAATAGTTACGGGTGCCTCATCTGGCATCGGTAAAGAGGTAGCCCGTCACTTTTTAGCAAATGGTGACAATGTAGTGATCAATTCCTTGACGGATAGGAAGTTGGAGGAAGTTTATCAGGAATTGGGCGCAGGTGAAAACCTGGCGATGGTAGCAGGCGATGTAGGTGATAAAAGAACCGGTGAGAAGCTTTTAGCAACTGCCATTGAAAAATTTGGTTCAGCAGATGTACTGGTGAACAACGCTGGCATATTTGAAACCAAGGCTTTCCTCGAAGTGGACGAAGCTTACCTCGACCGCTTTCTGAATACAAACCTGAAGGGCACTTACTTCACCACCCAGGCCATTATTCCTCAAATGCTAAAGCAAAACGGTGGTGTAGTGATTAATATCGGCACACCATTGGTCAACCACGCCCTTGCAGGAGTACCCATTACTGCACAAATGGCATCAAAGGGAGCAATTCAAGCACTTACCATTCAGCTGGCAGGCGAGTTTGGGAAAGATAACATCAGGGTGAATACGATTGGGCCTGGCACGATCCGCACCCCTATGCACGGTGACAATGCCGATCAGACCGCAGGATTACATTTGTTAAACCGTGTAGGCGAAGTGGAAGATATTGCAGAAATGGTTTATGCGGTTGCCAAGAGTAATTTTATTACAGGCGCTATTATCAATGTAGATGGCGGTATGGGAGCCGGTCGCAATTTTAATTAATATGAAAATACTTTTATTAACCGCTTTTTTATCCTCCACTTTGCTAGCATCAAAAGCACAAAACAAAACTAAAATGGAAACGCAAAAAGAAAGCATAGCCGTTATTTCCCAACTTCTGGAAAGCCGCTATTTCAAAGGTATTTACGAAGGAGACACAACATTATTAAGCACTGTCTATCATCCCGGTACACTGCTCTTTGGTGATGTAAAAGGCCAGCCCTATGCGAAAACGCTGGAACAGTACCTCGATGGCGTTCAAAACCGCCAAAGCCCAAAAGATTCAGGCAAACCGTTCAAAGGGGAAATCTTAAATATCCGCGTGGTAAACTCAATCGCTGTTGCAGAAATAAAGGTGACAATGTATGATTTTGTCTATCAGGAGTTTTTATCTTTTCATAGGATTGATGGCAGATGGTTGCTGGTGAGCAAAATGATTTCCGATATAGCTGACCAAACCGCTGGCGCTAAGTCTACAGGAACACCAGTTGCGGGCATTAAAACATTGCTGATAGCTACCATCCATATCCTTCCGGGGTTTGAAAAAGAAGTAAAAGGAGCTTTGAAGACTATGGAAATAGCGAGCAACAAAGAAACAGGCTGTGAACAATTCGTTGCGAATACCCAAAAGGATTCCCCTCAAACAGTTGTTATTTATGAAGTCTATAAAACCGATGAAGCTTTTCAATTGCATAAAACTTCGCCTCATGCCAAAGCATTCTTTGAGTTTGTAAAAGGGAAAATTGTAAATGACAAAATAGAAACTGTTTTTCTGACAGAATTAAACAGCTCAAAATAGATTGTTAAGCAATGTGGAATAAAACAAAAGTGACGGAATTATTGGGAATAGCATATCCCATTTTACAAGGGCCATTCGGTGGCACTCTCTCATCTGTTGAACTGGTTTCGACAGTATCTAATGCCGGAGGACTTGGTGGCTATGGAGCCAATACACTAAGTCCGCAGGAGCTTATCGCGGTTCATAATAAAATCGAAGCGGCCACGAACAAACCATATAATATTAATTTATGGGTTTCGGACACGGATGCACCCAACGGCATGATTACAGACGAGCAGTATGAGATGGCCGTTAAAATATTCAAGCCGTATTTTCAGGAAGCAGGTATTAGTTTGCCTGAAAAACCTGCTCCTTTTAAGTCAAAGTTTGAAAATCAGGTCCAGACGATTCTGGACATACGTCCGAAGCTATTCAGCTTTGTATTTGGAATACCTTCGGCTGATGTCCTGGAACAATGCCATAAGTTTGGTATTCTGACAGCCGGTAGTGCTACTACGCTTGATGAAGCGCTCGCCCTGGAGGCAGCCGGAGTTGATATGATTATCGCTTCTGGTTTTGAAGCAGGCGGTCATCGCCCTTCGTTCCTTGCAGCAGCCGAGTCATCTACAACCGGAACGTTTGTATTGCTCCAACTGATTAAAGAAAAAGTAAAAACTCCGGTTATTGCCGCAGGTGGTATTTCAAACGGGAAAGCTGTTGCCGCTGCACTGGCACTTGGTGCTGATGCTGCACAGATCGGTACTGCATTCCTGGCAACCGATGAGTCCAATGCTACAGCAATTCATAAACAAATGCTGTTTTCGGATGCAGCCAAATATACTACCCTATCGCGAGCGTTTACCGGCAGACTCGGCAGGGGAATAGCCAATCGTATTGCAAAGGACCTAATTCACAAAGAAGATAGCTTTCTTCCCTTCCCGCTTCAGTCGCAGTTTATGTCGCCATTAAAAAAGGCGGCCATAGAGCAGGAAAAATGGGACATGATCTTATTTTGGAGCGGCCAGATCGCGCCGGCACTAAAACATAAAAAAGCAGCTGAACTGATGAGGTCCGTAATCGAAGAAACAACTGCATACTTTGACCATTTAAAAATCTAAGACAGCAAATAAGCAATTAATACCGTTGATCCCGAAGAAACTGCTATCGTAAATACGCAGTATCTATTAACGGTACGACGGATAACCACTATTTAAAATCGTAAATTTTTAAGAAAATAAAAACCAAGAAATGAAACGTATAGCAAAAGCTCACTGGAATGGTAACCTGAAAGAGGGCAAAGGAGAAATATCTTCTCAAAGCACCATCCTTAACCAAACACCCTATTCGTTTAAAACACGATTCGAGTCTGGTATCGGTACCAATCCCGAAGAATTGATAGCAGCGGCGCACGCGGGCTGTTTCACTATGGCAGTTAGTGCAACGCTTGAACGTGCAGGATTTCTGGCCAACGACCTGAACACAGAAGCCATACTCGACCTGGATATGGTTAACCTAAGGATCACCGGCATTCTTCTGGATTTAAAAGCATCGTTGATCGACGGTGTCTCCGCTGACGCTTTTCAGCAAATCGCAGAAGGTGCTAAGGCAAATTGTATTGTATCCAAAGCGCTGAGCGTGCCTATTACTTTAAGTGTTTCTTATCAATGAAAACAGAATCGGCCATAATGCTTAGACATCCTGGCGATGGAGAATTGGGTTTCAGGATCATACACTTTGAAGATGATAAACATTTTAACGAAGTGCAAAGAGTGCCCTACTTTTCTATCATCCTGATATCAGATG
>Ga0066790_10001090_pt1 | contig 11232 bp, 8 predicted proteins | sample OrgsoiDNA2013050_FD_70963 | JGI IMG/M metagenome (GOLD analysis project Ga0066790, IMG submission 70963) | Permafrost soil microbial communities from the Arctic, to analyse light accelerated degradation of dissolved organic matter (DOM) -... | ecosystem: Environmental > Terrestrial > Soil >...
CTGACGCGATGGGCGACATACCCCTCCGGCGTCTCATCAACGACGCCACCGAAGAGACGAATGGCCTCCAGGTGAAAATCGACGGCGCGCGCACCGATCTTACAGCCGCCCACGACGGGGACCGAGACCGAGGTGAAACGATGGAGCAGGACGCTGAGCAAGAGAATGGGAATACGATTGCTCCCCGAGTGAGGTGTGGGCACATTCGAGATGCGCATCGAGGATGCGTCGATGCTCAGCTGCTGGTCGTCTGGACGCTCGATGCGAGCGCCAATAGAGGCAAGCATCTCCGCTGTAATATCTACATCGCCGATGGCTGGCACGTTTATCAGCGTCGTGGGGGTATCGCCAAGCAGGGCCGCGACCATCGCTTTTATGACAAAGTTTTTCGCCCCCAGGCACTTAATCTTTCCAATAACCGGGTACCCACCCTCGATACGATACGCGTAATTTTTTGACACGTGTACTACCTTTTTATATGTATTTTCCAAAAGACAACGCTGCGAGTCTTCGCATGTTAGAATAAACGTTGTCTCTACCCCTGTATATTATATTTATCTACTAAGATGCAAGAACGCGGTAGTTTCCACCGCCATTGCTGGACATTTGGTACTACCGCTTCGCCGTTCTCTATCTTGAGTGCTGCTACCGTGTTGGCACTAATACTTATAGAAGTGTTGCAGCGCCTCTTCCTCCGGCGACTTGTCTTTGAAGTAGTCAATCTCGGCACGCTTGACGGCAATATAGGAACGAGCCAGCAAGGGTCCAAGCGCCTCGGTCAGTACCTCGTCGCGCTCCAGTTCGTCGAGCGCCTCTGCGAGAGAGGTTGGCAGACGGCGAATGCCCATGCGTTCGCGCTCCTCGTCGCTGTAGTTGCCGGGATCGATCTCCACAGGTGGGCCGGGATCGATGCTCCGCTTAATGCCGTCCAGCCCCGCGGCAATCAACGCGCCCATCGCCAGGTATGGGTTGCCGCTATGATCAGCAGGTTTCAGTTCCAAATTGCTCGACGACGCTTCGCGGCCACGGAACAGCGAGGGGACGCGAATCGCTCCCTCGCGGTTGTCGAAGCCATAGGCACCATAGGCCGAACTCCAGTAATGGGGAAGCAGGCGTTGATACGAGTTCGGACTACCGCAGGTGAGGGCGATAAGCGCGCGGATATGTTGCAAGACGCCTCCGATGAAATATTTGCCCAGCTGACTCAAGCCTCCACGCTCATTGGGGGCGTAGAAGAGATTCTGGGCCGGACGCTCGCTCTTTTCGGTTCCCCACAGGCTCAGGTGGATATGCGCTCCGCTGCCCGCCTGGTTCAGAAACGGCTTGGGTGCAAACGTAGCGAAGAGTCCGAATGTGCGCGCAACCCCGCGTACCGTCTCGCGCACCAGGCATACGTTGTCAGCAGCGCGCAGCACGTTGGCGTGGCGCACAGAGAGTTCCTGTTGCCCCGGACCAAGTTCCGTATGAAATAGCTCGATGGAGAGACCCTGCGCCTCAAGCGCCGCCAGGATCGCGTCGATCACCTCAGCTTGCTCATCCAGCCCGATTGAACTGTAACAGAGGCTGGTGTCGGCGGGCATGTAGTTCCCCACGCCTCCACTCGCCAGATAAAATTCATGCTCGACCGCCGCCTCTGCGCGCATGCCTTGCTCCACCAGGCGCGTGACCATGCGCTTGAGAAATGTGCGCGGACAGGCCTCCCACGGTTTTCCATCCAGAAGGATCATATCACAGAGCATACTGCCGGTATTGGGCACGTACGGTAGCTGGGTAAAAGTATTGGGATCAGGCACAAGGCGAAATTCGCCGACCGGCCCCATTCCATCTACGGTTGCCAGGCTTTCGACGCCCGTAAACGCCTGCATCGCCAACGTCTGCCCGATACCTTCCAAAATGCGCGTCGGCAGTTTGTTCGCGTGGGTAGCTTTGCCGCGAATGATCCCTCCGTTGTCGCAGTAAAGGAAGCGCACCAGGCGCAGCTTCTCCTCCTTCGACCGGTTCACGACATCCTGAGCATTCATAGTCGCTAATCTTTCCTCTCTTTTCATTGGACGTTACGACAAAGAAATGAAGCTTACAAATTATGTGATTAGTATAGAGCGCGCAATTAGATAAAACAAGTTTCAGGACTTCCAGGGTGATGCACACCCCTCGGCCTCTCTGGCGACCCTCGTCATCGTCTCATACGCCTCGATGGGATATCAATACCAACGAGGTCCATACGCCAGCCCTGCGGCACGATTAGTCCGTAATCCATGGTACGCTCCTTGTTTCTGGATAGACACTAGCACTATTGTCTATTTATAGGGCCACATAGAGATGACAACCGTTAAGCGACCTCCCTGTGTGATATTATGCGACAAACGTTCGTAATTATCTTAGGAAGAATACAAGCATAAAATTGGTCAATGTCAATGAATTGATTTTTACTTTACCTCTTGTGTATACTAGGGTGAAATACCACATCACCTTTACCTACTTGCAGTGGAAGGGATCGTTCCGTGCACCGCAAAGATCGAGTATTTGAAGCGCTGCGATCATTGTGCACACAACGACCAGCACAAAGTAGTGCGTTACGTCGTCATGCAGGCTTCAGCGCGGAAGAAGTGGCAGAACTCGCAGAAGTAGATCGTACCAACGCCAGCCGGGACCTTAATCTGCTGGCCCAACAGGGAAGCGTTGAGCGTATCCCTGGTCGTCCGGTATTGTTCAGGATTCACGCGCCCGAGCCACAGGCAACACACGTCAACGAACAGCGGGACAATGGGACGGTTCAGAATAAAGCACCATTTCCAACAGCGGTACAGGAGCCACGCAAGCGTTCTGCGATCTCGGCGACGGTACACGTTGGAGCTGTCGTTACCAGCTTCGAAACACTGATTGGTTGCCACGATGGGTTGAAGGTTGCGATACAACAGGCCAAAGCCGCTATTCTCTATCCACCACGTGGGCTACACACCTTGCTCTGCGGTCCCAGTGGTGTGGGCAAGACCACGCTGGCCCGCCTGATGCACACCTTTGCGTTGGAGCAAAAAGCGCTCTCTGCCGACGCGCCTTTTGTGAGCTTCAACTGCGCCGACTACGCGGGTAATCCGCAGTTGCTGATGGCGCACCTGTTCGGTGTTGCGCGTGGAGCATACACGGGCGCAGATGCTGACCGCGAGGGGTTAGTCGAGCGGGCGCATCGCGGCATTCTCTTCCTGGATGAGGTGCATCGCCTGCCGCCCGAGGGCCAGGAGATGCTCTTCTACCTGATGGACCGCGAACGCTTCCGGCGTATGGGAGAAGTGCGCGAGCGCCAGGCCTCTCTGCTCCTGCTCGCCGCGACGACGGAAGATCCCAGCGCCACTCTGTTACCTACCTTTCGACGCCGCATCCCTATGCTGATTACCCTGCCCGGCCTGCAGGAGCGCACAATTACCGAACGCTACGAGCTCTTGCGTGCCTTCTTCACAACCGAGTGCAGCAGTATCGGAACAAATATCCATGTCGTGCCGCAGGTCCTGCGCGCCTTGCTGCTCTACGATTGTCCCGGCAACATCGGGCAGCTGCGCACCGATGTACAGCTTACCTGCGCGCGCGCCTACCTGGAGTACCGCACCAACAATCTTAGCGAGTTAAATGTGCATACCGATGTACTCCCGGAGCATATTCGGCGCGGCCTGCTGCGCACCATTGATCTGCATCGCGCCCTGGAACCCGTCCTGCACCATCTAGAGGCAATGCACATCTTCACACCCACCGGACTCAGCCTGAACGAAGTCCCTGAATCGGCACAGAATCTCTACGACACGATCAGCAATGAATTGCACGCGCTGCGTGACAGCGGTGTGCCCGAACATGAGATCAGCGAACTGCTCAACCTGGACATTCAGCAGTACTTCCAGCATTTTGCCGCCGCCGTGACGCACAATCGTCCGGACGTAGCGACGCACCTGGTAGATGAGCAGATCTCGACGGTCAGTCGCTCCATCGTTCAGTTGGCTGAGGAGAAGCTGGCGCGCACGTTCCCGGAGAAGCTGGCGCTGGTCCTGGCGCTGCACCTGGAGAGCGCGCTGGAGCATCTCGCGCAGGGCCGCAAGCTCATAGCCATACAATCTATGCGCCAGACCTATCCGGCTGAATATGAGGTCGCGCAACTGGCACGACGCCACGTACGCCTGGTGCTCGGCGTCACGCTGCCAGAGAGCGAGGCCGACGTGTTGACGGTGCTGCTGGCAAACGCCGATACGCTCCTGAGCAGCACGCAATCCGCCGTGGGCATCGTCGTCGCGGCACACGGGCGCGGCATCGCCACCGGCATCGCCGAACTCGCCAACACACTGGTCGGAGTGAACTCTATCTCAGCAGTAGAACTTTTATTGGAGCAATCGCCCGAAGAGATACTGATGCAGGTAGAGCACTGCGTCTACGATGCCAACCAGGGCAGCGGCGTCCTGCTCCTGGTCGACTTCGCCTCGCTGCTCCCGCTGGGCGACCTGGTGACGCAGCGAACGGGCGTGCAGACACGCACCGTGGCCGGGGTGAGCGCCCCCCTGGTGGTGGAGGCACTGCGCAAGGCGCAACGCGCCGAACATATCACCCTGGACCAACTGGCAGGCAGCCTGGCGCGCGAGGGCATCGTAGATGAGATGCGAGAAGACGGGCGGCTCCCAGTCGCCAGAAATGGGCACAGGGCTCTCTCCACGAGAAACGATAGCGCGCAGGTCGCACGCGTCATCCTTTCAGTCTGCCTCACCGGCTTTGGCAGCGCTATCAAGCTGGCGGAACTGATCGAAGAGCATCTCCCGGAACTGCGGCGGCACAACATCGAGATTATCTGTATGGATATCAGCCTCTCAGGCAAGGCGGAGACGGAGATACAGAGCCAGGTGGGCCAGCGCCAGGTCGTCGCGGTCGTCGGCACCATCAATCCACACCTGGAGAGCTACCCCTTTATCTCGCTCACCGAACTACTCTTCGGCGATGGCATCGCGCGCCTGCGTATGCTGTTAGGCGAAACCCTGATCGATCCGGCCCTGCTGCAACCATCGGCGCTGAAAGCCCTGCCACCCGCCACGGCAACGCCAACCTTTACACAGCGCGCCGATCTTATACGCGAGATCTCGTATACGCTGAGCCAGCGCCTGTTTTTCCTCAATCCCGTGCGCGCGCTGCCCTTGATCGAACGCACCATCGAACTGATCGAGGTCGAGGTCGGCGAGACCTTCGAGATCGAGGTACTGGCTGGCCTGATCCTTCATCTCGCCTGCGTGCTGGAGCGCGGCATCGAGGAGCAGGACCAGTTCGTCAGCGATACCGTACGCACGCGTGTAGAGCAGCAGTACGCACGCGAACTGGGCGTCTGCCGCCGCGCCTGGCAGATACTCAGCACACAGATCGCGCGTCCGCTCCCCGACGAGGAGGCGTACAACATCGTCGGCATTCTCAGGCATGTAGATATCTTCGCGGTGAATAGCATTTAAGCAAGTTCTTCCCAATCCTCTGTCAGGTTCTGTGAAAAATCTTCGTCTTCCACGTTTCGAATATTGCGTTTATTTCGAATAAAGCGTATAATAAAGATATACAGAAATGAAGACGATCTGTAGTAGACAGAGGGGAGAAAGCGCTATGGCCGTGTTGGAGCAAAGGTTGATTATCTCTACCGAGGACGAACAGCCAGCACTCAAGAAAATAGGAGAGGTGTTAAAGAGCGAGGTACATGTACCTAAGCTCATCGGTCCGCAGGGAGAGGAAATTCCCTTACCACTATCATTATTCTATGTACTGCGGCAAGTCATCTACCACCTGATGCATGGGCGAGCAATCAATATTGTACCCATTAGTAAAGAATTGACCACGCAGGAGGCGGCAGATATTCTCAATGTCTCAAGACCCTACCTGATTAAGATGCTTGAGCAGAAGAGTATACCATTTCATAAGGTAGGTACTCATCGCCGCATTCTCTTTAGCAATCTCATGGAGTATAAGAAACAACGGGATACTGATCGCCGGGGTGGGCTAGCTGAAATCACTCGGATTAGCGAAGAAGAGGGGTTATACGATTAGCAACTGTTTCTATTTGCCTACAGCGACTATTTGTAGGCAAGTCAAGAGATATAACAAATCTGGTTGCTATTAGAGGGTATGTAGTTAAGAGGGGTTTCATTATGTCAAACGTTGTAGTCGTCCTTGATGCCTGCGTACTTTATCCCGCATCACTTCGCGATACTCTTCTTCGTGCGGCAAGTGCAGGACTATATAGAGTCCAGTTAACTGACGAGATTCTCGAAGAAGTGCAGCGCAATCTCTTCAAGAAGGGAATGAAAGAGGCCAAAGCGGAACGATTGATTAGAGCCATAAAAGAACATTTCTCTGATGCATTTGTGGCACAACATCGGCTGATAATTATATCAATGACTAACCATGTAAAGGACCGACATGTTTTAGCGGCAGCAGTAGTGAGTCGAGCACAAGTTATCGTAACACAAAATCTACGGGATTTTCCTGATGCTAGCTTAACACCCTTTGAAATAGAAGCTCAATCTCCCGATGACTTCCTCGTCCATTTATACTATCTCGACAGAGAGGCTATGGCTAAGATAGTGGTTGAACAAGCGACCGATCTTTGCAACCCCTCTAAGACTACTCCAGAGCTATTGCATACCCTTGCACAACATGCTCCAAATTTTGTGAGCATACTTCAGGAAGAATTTGACTTTGGTGCATATTCTGCTGATCTAAAAAAAGGTGCATCATAAATTAAAGATGAGTTTAATTAGAAAATTATCGCACGTTAACTTTGTTATTTAAACCAGTAAAAAACCCAAGTGACCAGAACCCCCATCTGTGCTAGTGTGTCACACACATATTGGCATGGTTATTGCTCTATAGAGATGTAGACCCAACCATTCCCGAATATGTTTGTAGTGTGTCAGTACAATATTCATACAGCACAGACAAACCAGAGGAATGCATGGGAGAGGGTTCATGATACAAATTCTGATTGTTTGTAGCTGGGGAATGTCCACCAGTCTGCTAGTGGACAGTATGCTCGCAGCGGCGGCGGAGCGCCAGTACGAGATCAGCGTCGAGGCGTTAAGCGCCGGTGAATATGCGGCAAAGGTCGACGAGTGCGATGTCGTCCTGATCGCGCCGCAGATCCGTCACCTGCGCAAAAGTATTGAGAAGCTGGCAACGGCAGAGGGCAAACCGGTGGCATTAATAGAGCCATTCCATTATGCCACCATGAACGGGCAGGCAGTTCTGGACCAGGTAATGCGCATGCTTCCCGGTTCAGCAGAAGGGACGATAACGAAGTGAGCGGCTTGATTGAACGCAGCAGTGATTGGTTCGAGCGTTACCTCGTGCCTCCATTGAGCACACTGGCGAGCAGCATTTATCTGCAAGCGGTGCGCGATGCCTTCATTATCTTTACGCTGCCACTCATTATCGCGGGGAGCGTCTTCCTGATTGTGGCGAACCCGCCACCAATCTTCGGGGTAGACCATCTCCTGGCACCGTATCAAAACGCGATTCTGGTGCCATACGAACTCTCTTTTGGGCTGATGGCGCTCTTCCTGACCTTTGGCGTCGCCTACAGTCTGTCCCAGTATCTGCGCACCGAGCCGGTACAACCAGGCATCCTGGCGATGGTCGTCTTCCTGGTTGCCAGCGTCCCGGTACGCGATCTCAATACCTTGACGTTTGGCGAGGTCCTGCCCTACTTTGGAGGACAGGGCTTGCTTGTTGGCATCTTTATCGGCATTCTTACGGCGCAGGTCATGCACTGGTTTCGTGGCTCGCGCTTCACCATTAAGCTGCCGAAAACGGTACCCTCGAACGTCAAACGGGCCTTCGAGGCGCTCGTACCCACGCTGCTGCTGCTGACGATGGTGTGGCTAATTGAATGGTTTGTCAGTTCGCATACCTTCGTCACCGCGACCCATACAACCCAGCAGATGACGTTGCCTATCCTGCTCATGGATCTGTTCAAACCGCTCGTCGTGGTGCAGGATAGCTACCCGGCTGCATTATTGGAGATCATCCTGATGATGCTGCTCTGGTCCGTAGGCATTCACGGTATGAATGTCGTTACCGCGATCGCGGCACCGTTCTGGTTCACCACGCTGGCAGCGAACGCGCAAGGCGGACACGGCATCGTCACTGAGCCCTTCTTTCACATTTTTGCGCATCTGGGTGGATCTGGCGCGACCTGGCCCCTGGTCATCTACATGCTGTGCTCGCGCTCAGCACAATTGAAGACCGTAGGCAAGGTGGCACTGGGACCGGCGATCTTCAACATCAACGAACCCGTCACCTTCGGCGTCCCGATGATGTTGAACCCGATTATGATGATACCGTTTGTGATGGTGCCCGTTATTATTGTCACCATCAATTACATCGCGTTCTCCGTAGGTTTGGTACACGTCCCGATCGTTATCCAGCCGTTTACCGTTCCTGTCGGACTCAGCGGGTTCATCGCCAGTGGGGGAGATCTGCGGGGAAGCCTCCTGCAGTTCTTCGATCTCGCCGTCTCGGCGGTACTGTATTATCCCTTCTTCAAGGCCTGGGAACGCATTCTTGTCGCAAAAGAAGAGGCGCAGGAGGAGAAAAATCGCTTAGCAGCAACTCAGGCAGAGCAGCGCGCTCTGCGTCAGGATACGGCTAAAGCAGTTGGCAGTAGAAAGGAGGGGCCGTAAGACAACGGAACACTAGACTCTCATCGCTTGTTGAACAATGTAGACTTCAACAGCGCGCAAAACGTTTTGTCATTCACGATTCTGTGATTATCAGTTTCCAACTTTGAACAACCGCATAGGCGGTAGAAGTGGAAAGGACGATTCAACGATGAAGCTATTTAGCAAAACACGCGCATCATTCACGCTCTTCAGCGGGCTGCTCCTGCTGACGATGATCCTGGCAAGCTGCGGCAGCGCCAACAGTGGCAGTTCCAGCAGTTCTAGCAGCAGCAGTGGTACAACAACGAGTTCTGGCTCTTCGGCTGCGACCAACGGCAAAGGCTGCACAAAGGTTGGCGTACTCCTGCCAGAGACCGCGACGTCCGCACGCTGGGATGGTCAAGACAGGCCCGACCTTATCGCGGACATCAAAGCCGCCATCCCTGGCGCGACCGTAGACTACTCTAATGCCCAGGGCGACGCCGCCACACAGCAGAACCAGGCCGACCAGGCTCTGACAAAGGGCGATTGTATCCTGGTAGTCGCACCTTCGGACAGTGCCGCCGCCGCCGCAATCGTCACCAAGGCGAAAGCCTCGAATGTTCCCGTCATCGCTTATGACCGCATCATCCAATCTAAAGACCTCAGCTATTATGTCTCTTTCGATGGAGAGCAGGTAGGTAAGCTGCAGGGACAGTACATCGTCAACCACTATAAAGACTTCACCAAGAGCAGCAAAAACGTCGTGCTCATCAACGGCTCCAAGACCGACCAGAACGCGATCAACTTCAATAAGGGCGTCGAAGAGACCCTGGCACCGCTCTTTGCAAATGGCTCGCTGAAAAAGGTCTACGACCAGTTCACGCCGAACTGGGATAACCCCACCGCTCAGACTGAGATGGAGGGTGCGCTGACCGCGAACAATAATAACGTTGCGATCGCTTATGTTGCCAACGATGGCATGGCAAGCACCGTTATCGCCGCTCTGCGCGCACAGCACTTGAATAGCAAGGTTCTCGTCACCGGCCAGGATGCCACCGTCGCTGGTTTCCAGAACATCCTGAAGGGCGACCAGTCCATGACCATCTACAAGCCGATCAACCAGGAAGCACAGGCCACTGCTGATATCGTGAAGGCGCTGAATGCCGGGACGACTCCCACGAACGTCACCAGCAAGTCCGCAACGACCGATGGTGGCAGCGTGCCCAGCCTGCTCCTGGCACCGATTGCTGTTGATAAAACGAACATCACCACGACCGTCCTCAAAGATGGCTTTGTCACCAAGGCCGCTATCTGCGCGGGCATCCCGGCAGGTACAGACGGGGTCTGTTAGCACGTCCGTCCAGATATAGGTTTTAGACAAGCGTGCAGACCGCAGCAGTGGTGTTACGGTCTGCACCTACACAATCTTATGAGAAGATTGGAGGATTTCCATGGCGGATAGTCGTATCCCAGAAGGGGATAGCGTCTCATCAGCAGTGCCGCCGACAAATTACAGGCCAGGAGGAACGCCGCTTTTACAACTGCGCGGCGTCAGCAAATCCTTCGGTGCCGTCCAGGCCTTGAGCGATGTTGGTATCGAGGTCTACGCGGGCGAAGTAGTCGGACTGGTCGGTGATAATGGTGCCGGTAAATCGACGTTGATTAAAGCAATTTCAGGTGTCGCTCCACCAGATACGGGTGAGTTTTTTGTCGAGGGTCAGCCCGTAAAAATCACTAGCCCACAGGTCGCTACGCGCCTAAGCATAGAGACGGTCTACCAGGACCTCGCCCTGTGTGATAATCTCGATGTGGTTGCCAACCTCTTTCTCGGAAAAGAGGAGCGGGCTCCCCTACGGACGTTGAACGAGACCGACATGGAGAGGCGTACGATCCAGGTTTTACGCACGCTCGATGTGAAGATTCCTTCTGTACGTACAATCGTCGCCTCCCTCTCCGGTGGACAGCGTCAGAGTATCGCGGTCGCGAAAACAATTCTGCGCAACGCCAAAGTCGTTCTCCTCGACGAGCCGACCGCCGCGTTAGGCGTAGCTCAGACGCGCCAGGTGCTGAACTTGATTCGCCGTCTGCGCGAGCAGGGTCTGGGTGTGATTGTCATTTCACACAACCTGGCCGATGTGTTCGAAGTCGTTGATCGCGTCGTCGTGCTGCGCCTGGGCAAGAGGGTCGGTACCTACGACATCAAATCGACCACGGCTGAAAAAATCGTAGGAGCCATCACTGGTGCCGAATTTGGAGAATTGATGAAAGAGCCTGATGGGGCAACAGAAGGAATGTAATGATGGGAGATACACGTAATACAGACGAACCTCGCGGCTCCGCGGCCCTGGCGAACTCATCGGCAACGGCAAGCTCCGTAGAAGTTCCAGCAACCGCCGCTGTTCCCAGGCAAACTATCGGCCAGATGCTGCGCAACGACCTCGGCTTTATTCCAGTCCTGCTCACCTTGATCGTGGTCGCGGTCTTCTTCGAGGTGACGACCGGAGGACTCTTCTTCGAGCCGCGCAATATCTCTAACCTTGTAGTACAAATCAGTACGATTGCAATTTTGAGCGTAGGCGTGACGCTGGTA
>Ga0066790_10001092_pt1 | contig 11218 bp, 11 predicted proteins | sample OrgsoiDNA2013050_FD_70963 | JGI IMG/M metagenome (GOLD analysis project Ga0066790, IMG submission 70963) | Permafrost soil microbial communities from the Arctic, to analyse light accelerated degradation of dissolved organic matter (DOM) -... | ecosystem: Environmental > Terrestrial > Soil >...
CGAGGTCCACGCTGCGATGATGGAAGAAGAAGTCCAGGTCCCGCACAGCCGGTGCTCAAGTGGTCTTGAAGTCACCGGCGGCGTCTCGGGCGTCGTGTCGCACGCAGGGCTGGTGCTGCTGCGCCAGTTGGCGGACCGGACGGGCCTGACGGCCGGCCTGTCGTCGGCGCTGCCGTCGCCCCTGAGCGGGCATGACCGGGGCCGCGTCTTCTCGAACCTGGCGTGCGCGATCGCGGACGGCGACCGGGTGATCAGCGATTTCCGGGTGATAGGCGACCAGAGGGAGCTGCTCGGCCCGGTCGCCTCGGTGCCGACCGCGTGGCGGGCGCTGAGGGAGATCGCCGACGGCGGGGACCGCCGGAGGCGGACGGTCACGGCCGCAGTGAGCAGGGCGCGGCGGCACGCGTGGGCGCACCGCATCGCGCGGCACGGCGGGCTGCCGCCGGTCCGGGTCGCGGACCGCAGGCTCGAGGGCGTGACCTGCAGTGGCCCGAGAACGCGATCATGCTAGAGGCCGATCTCGGCGCTGTAGCTGATAGAGCAATGTGGGGTTATGGGGTCGATCCTCGGACACACTATTTGTACATATCCGGCTGATTCCGGGCATGGTGGAACGTCACCCGGGCCCAGGCTCACGCCCGTGCCGGGCGCTTAGCCCGCTGACCTGCGTTCCTCCTTACCTCTCGGCGTTTCTTCGGTTTGTGGGCGCGGAGCCCCTTTGGGTGTTAGCTTGCGCGGCCGATGATGGCTGTCACGGCTTCGGTGGTGTCTGCCTGCAGGGTTTCCGACCGCGGGTCGTAGGTGAGGGTGATCTGGCTGGAACGCAGGTAGCTGATCGCCTTTGCGTCGCTGACTGGTGTTGCGACGTCGGTTCCCTGCCGGGTGCGGCGCCTTTTCCGCTCGGCGGGGGTTTCCGTGCCGGCCAGGCGGATGAACAGGGCGGGCAGGTGCGGCAGGATGTGATCCTCGCGGATGTAGAGGTTCTTGGGCCGGGCGGGGTCCGGCGTGCTGGTGCTGGAATATCCGTGGCGGCACCGGTAGGCCGCCCGGCTGTTCGCCCAGCAGGACTCGAGCCGGCGCCCGCAGATCCCGCAGCGCAGCAGCCCGGCCAGCCGGTAGCGCCTTCCGGTGTCCGTGTTCTCGCGTGCGGCGCGGATGCCCTGCACGGCGATGAAATCCTCCTCGGTGACCAGCGCCGGGTGCGACGGGCGGGCGGAGATGACCCAGCCCTCGGGCAGGGCCCACCGCTGCACCTGCCGGTGCCCGAGCCCGGTGTTCGCCGGATCGATCAGGTCCATGGCCGTAGCCTGCCGGTTCCGCACCTGCCGGCCGGTATAACGCGGGTTGGCCAGGATCGCCCGCACCGTGGTCAGCGACCATGCCAGCCCGGGCCGGTGAGTGTTGCGGCCGGGGTCGGCTGCTGACGGGCACGGGATGCCCGTGTCGTTGAGGGCCCGGGTGATCCGGGCCAGGCTGTGCCCGGCCAGCCGCTGCGCGAAGATCCACCTCACGGCCGGGGCGGTGTCCGGGTCGGTGTCCAGCCGGCGGCCCCGCCGTCCCCATGCCGCGTGTACCCGGTTCGGGTGCGGGCCTGCATCAGCCAGCCGGTACCCATAGGGTGGCCGGCCACCCAGGTACCGGCCCTGCTCGCGGGTCTGGGCCGCCATCGCGGTGCGGACCCGGATCCGGGTCCGGGTCCGGGTAATCTCCCGCTTCGGCTGGATCCCCAGCCCGGTCATCATCGCCTCGTGCCCCTCGGCCTGGAAGTCGACCGCACCGCCGGCCTCCGGCATCCACAGTTGCACGCCGTAATGCTCGAACAACGGCGCCATCAGGGCGTACTGGCTGCCGTAGAACGCCCGCTCATACTCCCCCACCACGATCGCGTCGAACGCGCGATCCGGGTCGGCCATCGCCGCCACCAGCGCGGCGGCCTGCGGCCGGCGCGCCCAGGGCAGCACCCGGCTCTGGCCGACGTCGAAGAAATGGGCCACGATCCGCCCGTGCCCGGCGACCAGCGCACCCGCCTGGTCGCGCTGCCGCGCCCGGGACGTGACCGGATCCTGGTAATCCTCGGTGGACACCCGCCCGCAGAACACGAACCGCAACCCGCCACGGCCCACTCCTGCGACCGGGCGGCGCCCAGAGCGCTCCGCCCACGCGAGCAACCCGTCTGAACCCACACCCGAATTGGTGAACAGGCCCGCACGTTGCGGCGGCATGGCAACCCACCCCTCCCTGTCAGACGCGAAGCGGCTACTCTCCAGCACGCAAGCAGCAGGCGGGCGATTAGCTGTGCCGACACCGTCGACTATAGGATTTGCTATAGTTCTGGTGTGGGCGATTAGGACATCTACCTGACCAGCGAGGCCGCCGCCTGGCTTGAGAACCTCCAGGCCACGGACGCCAAGACAGCCGGCCTGGCCGACGACGCGATCTACGCGCTGAGCCGCCCGGGACCCCTCTCAGCCGACTGCTCGCAGGCACCATCACCGCCTCGAAGATCAAGAACTTACAGGAGCTGCGCCCTGGCTCCAGCGGCAGCAGCGAGATCCGCATCCTGTTCGTCTCCGGCCCGTGGCGTTCAGCGATTCTCCTGGTCGCCGGCGACCAGTCCGGCAAGTGGAACCGGTGGTACCGAGGCGATCCCGCACGCCGAGCAGCTCTATGAGATCTACCTGAAAGAACGGGCGGAAGAGGAGACCAGGCGATGAGCAGCCACACCAAATGGGACCGCGCCGCCTACATCGAGCGCATCGGCGGCGAGGCGGAAGCCGGGCAGCGCCGCAAGGTGCTGATGGCCCGCCAGAGCGGTCACCAGCTCGCCGAAGAACGCAAGCGCCACGGACTCACCCAGGCCCAGCTCGCCCAGACCATGGGCGTCACCCCCGGCCGGGTGTCCCAGATCGAACGCGGCGAACTGGCCACCATCGACGCCGTCGCCCGCTACGTCGAAGCGCTCGGCGGGCGGCTTGACCTCATCGCCAGCTTCGGAGACCACACTCTCACGGTCGCCACAACCGACGCGGCCTGACCCGCTACCAGGCCTCGGTGAGTTGTCGCACCCCAAGCTCGGTTGCCCATGCACGCCAGCGCATGACGGGAGCCACAACCTCCAACCCCATTGAGTCACACGTCCGCGCTGTCCCCCCAGGGGCTGCCGGGGGGTGGGAACAGGAGAGGCCGGGGTCGCGGACGGCGTCGACGGTCATGCCGTGGAATATCGCGGTCGCGTCGACGTCGACGCTTCGCGAGCTCGGCGGTCGTCCTGCTCGTCGCCGGTGGATGGGACAGACTGGGCCTGTATCGGTACGGAGCAGATGCCGGATGACTATGGCGATCGTCACGCGGCAGTTTATGACCGCGTCTACGGGTCCCGGTTCGCCTCGCGGGCGGCGGTCGATGCGCTGGCCCGGGCCGCGGTCGGCGGCCGGGTGCTGGAACTTGGCCCGGGCACAGGGCGGCTGGCGATACCGCTAACTGGCCGGGGCGTGCCCGTGGACGGCATCGAGGGCAGCCCGGCGATGGTCGCCAGGTTCCAGTCTCAGCCAGGTACGGACGCGACCGGGGTATTCGTAGCTGACCTGGCCGGCTTCGACCTGCCGCGGCGCGGTTTACGCCGTCGCGGTGTGCGCGGTCCGCACGCTGTTCATGCTCCCGGGCGCCAGAGCACAGCAGCGCTGCATCAGCGCCGCGGCCCGTCACCTGCGCCCGGGCGGCCTGCTGTTCATCGAGGCGTTCCGGCCGGACGCGTCGCGTTTTGACGCCACCGGCTGCCGGCTCGAGCAGCGCCCCGCGGTGGACGGCACCGCGCATGAGGTCCACAGCCGCCACGAGCCCGGCGCGCACGCCATCCACATCACGCACGTGTTCACCAGCGCGGCCGGCTCCAGTGCCTATGAGGTGACGCTGCACTACGCCACCCCTGGGCAGATCGACGTCATGGCTGCTGCGGCGGGACTGACCTTGCAGGCCCGCTGGCATGACTGGACCGCCGCCCCGGCCACCGACGCTTCCCGCGACCCCATCAGCGTCTACCGCCGGAACCTCCGTCCGCCTCGCCGAGAGGCGCAGCCATGCGTCTCGCCGGCAGGAAGCACCAAAGGACAGCCGATGGCCCGGAAGGGGACCGGGCGGCGCTGGCACGACATTATCGGCGCGTAGTCCGGCCTGGAAATCAGGTACCTGGGCCGGACGCCCCGGGACAGGCTGGACGGAGGCAGCGGCCCTGGCGGCTGCCGTTGCCATTGCGGTGCTGGCGACGCCGGCGGGGATCTGGGGTGCGGTGCTGCTGCCGCCATTCCAGGTCAGCGTGCTGGGACGGTCAGCCCGGCGGCCACCCGGCGAACCCGCCCTGCAACGTGGCCGCCGCTCCGGGCGTACCCCGCTGGTACTGGGGGCAGGGGCAGACGGGGCATCAGCTCGCCTTGGTGCTCATCGCCGGGGCCCTCTGCCGGGCGTCATCGCCGGGCCGCGCGGGCATCCACCTTCGTTACCTCAGCGGCGGGCGAGGTGACCTTCACGATCCTGCCGGTCCACCACCACGGGCCCGTGGCTCCCGGCTGGCCCGCGGGCATCGCGCTCAGCGTCGGCGGCCTGGCAGGCGCCTGGACCGGTGCCCGGATGCAGTCACGACTGCCCGACGTCCTGATCCGTCGCGTGATGGGCCTACTTGAGGTCGGTATCGGCGCCCGCTGCCTGCGGCCGGGCCCCGCCTGATGGCAGGATAGTGGGGCATGACAGCGAAGACCGTTCCCGCCACGCAGGGGGACGACATCCATGCCAGCGTGCCCTGAACGGCGCAGCCGGGGGACCGCTGGTGGTGGTCGACGGCGGCGACCGCTCGTGCGTACAGCTTCTCCTCGAACTGCGGGACCAGATGGCCGGCCTGGTGCCGGGAACGGTGATCCACCTGATCGCCACCGATCCTGCGGCGCCACTCGATCTGGCCGCCTGGTGCCATCTGACCGGCCACGCCTACCTCGGGCCGCAGCCAGCCAGGACTGACCCGCCCGATCCGCGCCCGGCGTACGGCATGCGCGTCAGCGCGGCGGCCCGCGCCACGGACGAGACCAGCCCCTGGCGCCTCAGATCCCGCGACCGGTCATCACCGGGCTGAGCCATCCGTTACTCGCTCCGGGTGCGCTGGAACCAGATCCGGGCCGGGGCACCCGGCCGCGGTCCGTCTCAGGTCATTTCCAGCTCCACTTTGGCCTGCAGGTAGTCCTCGCGGGTGATCTCCCCGGCGGCGTACCGGCGCCGCAGCACCGCCTGGGCTTCCGCCACATCCGGCGGCAGGATAGCGCCGCTAGCCTGGCGGCTGGTCTCGCGGCCGGCCAGGGTGCGCACGGCCCAGACCCCGCCGGCCACCGCGAGGCCCAGCACAGCCAGGCCGAGCAGGCCCCAGACGATCATCCAGGCGCCCATCGCGCCCATCGTTCCGCCCATCATGTCCCTCTTTCCCTTGACCTGGCGCGTGACCCTGACGCGATCCGGCTCCCGCGGCATGCCCGGCGGGGTGCCGGGCCGCAGCCCGCCGCGGGAGCGCCCTGGCCATCGGCCGGGCCGTTGCGGCTCTGCGGTGTCTTCACCGGGGTCACTCCTGCCCGACGGCGACCGGGAGACCGGCGAGGCGCCACTCGGGCATCCCGCCGTCCAGGCGCCGCGCCTGGAACCCCCGGGCCCGCAGCCGCTCAACGGCCTGCACGGCGAGCACGCAGTACGGGCCCCGGCAGTAGGCGACGATCTGCGCCCCCTCAGGCAGCCCGGCCAGGGCGGCGTCCAGACGCTCCAGCGGGACGGAGACCGCCGCCGGGATGTGCCCCGCGGCGAACTCCTCTTCCGGGCGGACATCGAGGATGACGACATCGCCGCGCCCGGCACGCTCGGCCAGCTCCGCCCGGCTCACCGGCTCCAGGGCATCGCGAGCGCCGAAGTAATCGCGCACCACCTGGTCCACCTCGGCCAGGCGGGAGCGGGCCAGGTCCCGCAGCACCGCCACGAAAGCGGCGACCTCGTCGCCGGCGAGGCGGTAAAAGACCCTGGTGCCATCCTTGCGGGTATCGACCAGGCGGGCGTGGCGCAGCAGCTGCAGGTGCGCGGAAGTGTTCGTCACGCCCATCCCCGTCGCCCGCGCGAGCGCCTCCACCGTCCGCTCGCCCTGGGCCAGCAGCTCCAGCACCTCGATCCGCTTCGGGCTCGCAGCAGCCTTGGCCGTGGCGGCGAACGCCTCGTACAGCCGGTCCTTGGCCTCCCGGCCTTCCACCTGGCCTCCTCATCCCGGTCCTGCCCGGAAATCATGCTGCGCCGGCGCCGGGCGGGCGGGAATCATCCCCTCCCGCGCCGCGGCCGACAGTCTTGCCGAATTCCATAGATCTATGGAATATGGTAGCACTGAAGCGGACCTGGTGGACGACGAGCCCTGGAGCGACGATGCCTGGGCAAATAACACTCATCGCCCTGGTCGACGAGGGCCTGGGCAATTCCTCCTACCTGGTTCACCTCGGCGACGGCCGGGCACTGGTGGTCGACCCGGCGCGCGACCCCGGCCCGTACCTGGCCGCCGCGGGGGCCCGCGGACTCACCATCGCCTTCGCGGCCGAAACCCACCTGCACGCCGACTTCGTGTCCGGGAGCCGGGAGCTGGCCGCGGGCGGTGCGCAGGTGCTGGCGGCGGCGGCTGGGGGGACCGTGTTCGGTCACCGCGGGCTCGGCGACGGCGAGGAGGTGGACCTGGGCGGTCTGACGCTGCGTGCCCTGGCAACTCCCGGGCACACCCCCGAGCACCTGTCCTACCTGCTGCTGGACGGCGGGCGGCCGGCCGCGCTGTTCTCCGGCGGGTCGCTGCTGGTCGGGGCGGTGGCCCGCACCGACCTGATCGCGCCCGGCCGGACCGAGGAGCTGGCCCGTTCCCTGTGGCGCTCGCTGCACGAGCGGATCCTGACCCTGCCGGGCGACCTGCCGGTCTACCCGACCCACGGGGCGGGGTCGTTCTGCGCCGCACCGGCCGGGGGTGAGCGGACCACTACCATCGGCGCTGAGAAGGCCGCCAGCCCGCTGCTAGCCGCGCCGGGCGAGGACGCGTTCGTGAAGCTGCTGCTCGGCGGGCTCGGCAGCTATCCGCCGTACTTCCTGCGCCTGCGCGAGGTCAACCGCCAGGGCCCGGTACTCCACGGCCCGGGGCCCTGGGAGCTGCCGGCCCTGCCAGCCGGCCAGGTCCGCGCACTCATCGGCGCGGGCGCCACCCTCATCGACGCGCGGCCCATCGCCTTCTTCGCGGCCGGTCACATCCCCGGCGCCATCTCGATCGAGCTGCGCCCGGCCTTCGGCACCTGGCTCGGCTGGCTCGCCGCTCCCGGCCGCGACCTGGTATTCGTCCTGGAGCCCGGCCAGGACCGGGCTGACCTGGTCCGCCAGGCCCGCAACGTCGGCTACGAGCGCCTCGCCGGGGAGCTGGCCGGAGGGATGCCCGCGTGGCAGGCCGCCGGCCAGCCAGCCAGCCAGGTCCGCCTCGTGGCGGCCGGCGAAATCACCGGCCCGGTCCTTGACGTCCGCCAGGACAGCGAGTTCGACGCCGGGCACATCCCCGGCGCCCGCCACGCCGAGCTCGGCGCGCTCAGCGAGGCCGCTGCAGGACCCGGCGGCGGCCCGCTGACGGTGATGTGCGGCCACGGCGAGCGGGCCATGACCGGCGCCAGCCTGCTCCAGGCAGCCGGACGGCCTGGCCTCGCGGTCGCCGTCGGCGGGCCCGGCGACTGGGCCGCCGCCCGCCACCTCCCCCTGGACACCGGCCGGTGAGCACTCCCGGCACCGTGCGGCTCGGCCTGCGGGAGAACCTTGGGCAGTTCTGCTTGCTGGTCGGGGTGAACGCGCTGGTCGGCGGGATGCTCGGCGAGGAGCGGACCGTGCTGCCGCTGATCGCCACCCGGGTGTTCCACCTGCACGCCTACAGCGCGGTGCTCGCCTACATCGTGGCCTTCGGGGTGGTGAAGGCCGCCACTAACTTCTTCGCCGGCACGATCTCCGAACGAGTGGGCCGCAAGCCGGTGCTCGTCACCGGCTGGCTCGTCGCCGTGCCCGTCCCGTTCTTGCTCGCCTGGGGCCCAAGCTGGACGTGGATCGTTGTCGCCAACGTGCTGCTGGGAGTGAGCCAGGGGCTCACCTGGTCGACGACGGTCATCATGAAGATCGACCTTGTCGGCCCCGCCCGGCGGGGGCTGGCCATGGGGCTCAACGAGGCCGCCGGCTACGGCGCCGTGGCGGTCACCGCGCTGGCCACCGGGTTCATCGCCGCGCGTGCCGGGCTGCGCCCCGACCCGTTCTTCCTGGGCATGGCCTTCGCCGGCCTCGGCCTCGGCCTGTCCGCGTTGTTCGTGCGCGAGACCCGCGGACACGCCCGGCACGAGGCCGCGTCGCACATGGCCGCCTCCCAGGACCTGCGCGGCGGGCTCAGCACCGCCCAGGTGTTCGCCCTGACGAGCTTCAAGGAGAAGGCGCTGTCGGCCGCCAGCCAGGCCGGGCTGGTGAACAACCTCAACGACGGGCTCGCCTGGGGCATCTTCCCGCTGCTGTTCGCCCGCGGCGGCCTGTCCGTCGGCCGCATCGGAATCCTGGTGGCGCTCTATCCCGCGGTGTGGGGCGCCGGCCAGCTCGCCACCGGCGCCCTGTCGGACTGGTGGGGACGCAAATGGCTCATCGCCGCCGGCATGTGGACCCAGGCCGCCGCCATCGCCCTGATCGCCGCGGTGCACGGCTTCTGGCCGTGGGCCGCCGGCGCGGTCCTGCTCGGCGCCGGAACCGCCATGGTCTACCCGACCCTGCTCGCCGCGGTCGGCGACGTGGCTCATCCCGCCTGGCGGGCCTCAGCGGTCGGCGTCTACCGGCTGTGGCGCGACGCCGGCTTCGCCGCGGGGGCACTGCTGGCCGGGGTCATCGCCGACGCCTTCGGCCTGGCCGCCGCCATCTGGGCCGTCGCCGCCATCACCGCCGCCTCCGGCGCCGTCGTCGCGGCCCGCATGTACGAGACCCGTCACCGTGGTGGCGCAGGGGCTGCAGGCCCCGGTGCCCAGAGCGCAATGGCGGCCACCCCCTGACGCCGAGCCTGAGGCCGGGGCGCGGCGATGCTGGCCGCTCCGGGTGGCGTCATGGCAGCCCCGCCATGACCAGCCCTGCGGCCCGGCTCACGACTGGGAGTTCTGGATGACACCGGCTGGCTTGTCCGCCCGCGGCCGGTCAGCCTTCGGGCATTCGGGCGGTCATGCGGCACGGCACCGGGGTCTTCTCATCGAGGTGATAACTTGCGCAGACCCGGTGGTAGCCGTCAGCGACCCACAACGGGATCCCCTGGACCAGCAGCACGGGGGACAGCTTCTTGCCGGCCTTGACCTTCTTGAGGTCGGCGGCGACTTCGGAGTCGTCCGGGCTCAGCAGCGGCAGGCCGGCGGCCCGCAGGATGTCCTTGGCGGCATAGTGCCGCAGCGTTTGCTCTTTCCGCAGGGCCTTGGCCAGCCTCGCTGCCGCAACCGGCCCGATCAGCAGTCGGGAACCCGCAGCTGCACGGGCGGGACAGGTAGGACTCGGCGGCCGGGAAGTCCTGCGTTTCTGGCTCGTCTTTCCAGTGTGACCCGCGATGCAGGCCTGCTGCCCCAGTCACGGCCGCATTGTCCTGGGACAGGCAGCACGGCGATGCGGTCGTGGAGGCCCGGCGTGGCCATGGCGGGCCGGGAACTGCATGCACGTCATCGCGTTCGCCGGGCCTCTGCAGGAGCCCGGCCGCGATGGCGATGCCGACGCCGGCCAGCGGCTTGTGCTTGCCCGCCTGCGAGTCCGCGCTGCCACGGGCCGATGACCGCGGCGCGCGGGACACGGCGCGGGCGCGGCCGGGCTTCATGCTGCCGGCCCCTCGCTGGGCTCAACTCCGGGCGTTTCGGGGGGGTGCCAGTTCACCGTCAGGCGGTCACGCCGGCCGAACCTGTCGATGTCCCTGGTAAGCACATCCTGAATCCGTCGCAGGTTCTCCTCGTCGGTGGCCTCGACGCGCAGTATCAGCCGGCCCGCGTCGGCGGCGATCCTGCACTGGCCCCATGGGTCGAACCTGATGCAGCCGCTGGTTTCCGACCATTCGGAGTGGACCTGCACCTCGCGGCGCGCGGCCGCGTCGCCTCCGGCGTGCATGCGGGGCTGGTGGCCGCGAGTTCCTGCCATCGCGGCTGCGTGCCGGCAGAGCTGGACGAGGTACCGGCCCGGACGTTCGGTTCCGATCTGTGCTTCGGCGGTCAGCATGGCGTTCCCTTTCTGAGGTCTTCCTGCTCGGCGGCGCGACGCCGCCGAATCTATCGAGACACTATGTATCTAGTCAACCATAATGTCTATGGTCGGGTTGAAGTGTTCCGCCAGTGTCATCGCGTATAGTCGGGCTTATGCCCAGGCTGTGGAATGAGACGATCGAGGCGCATCGGCGGGAGGTGCGCGGCGCGGTCCTGGAGGCCGCGGCGGCGCTGGTGGCCGAGCACGGGCTGCGGGCGGTGACGATGTCGGAGATTGCCGAGAAGGCCGGCATCGGGCGGGCGACGCTGTACAAGTACTTCCCGGACGTCGACGCCATCATGCTCGCGTGGCACCAGGCTCAGATCACCAGCCACTTGCAGCATCTTGCCGAGGTACGCGACCGCGTCGGCGATCCTGGCCGGCGGCTGGAAGCAGTGCTGGAGGCATGCTCCCTCATCGCCCGCCAGGCCCGCGGGCACCACGACAGCGAGCTCGCGGCATTCCTGCACCGCGACGAGCACCTCGGCGGGGCGCAGCGGCAACTCCACGACCTGATCAAGGATCTGCTGACCGAGGGCGCCCGGGCCGGTGACCTGCGAGATGATGTGCCGCCTGCCGAGCTTGCCAGCTACTGCCTGCACGCCCTTGCCGCGGCCGGCACCCTGCCGTCGGAGGCCGCCGCCCGCAGGCTCGTCACCGTCATCCTGGCCGGGCTGCGCCGCCCCGCGCACTGACGGACCCGGAGGCGCAGCAGCCGGGCCACTCTCTGCTCTCATACCCAACAGGGGTATAGTATCCGGAGCAAGTGAGACGTGGAGGGCGGCGTGCACGGATACACGGGGAATAAGGACGACTACCTCAGGCGGCTGCGCCGGATCGAGGGGCAGGTCCGCGGGCTGCAGCGGATGGTAGAGGAGGACAAGTACTGCATCGACATCCTGACCCAGGTGTC
>Ga0066790_10001093_pt1 | contig 11218 bp, 9 predicted proteins | sample OrgsoiDNA2013050_FD_70963 | JGI IMG/M metagenome (GOLD analysis project Ga0066790, IMG submission 70963) | Permafrost soil microbial communities from the Arctic, to analyse light accelerated degradation of dissolved organic matter (DOM) -... | ecosystem: Environmental > Terrestrial > Soil >...
GGAGCTATGGGGATTCGAACCCCAGACCTCTTGCATGCCATGCAAGCGCTCTACCAACTGAGCTATAGCCCCTCGGGAGCCGAGGCTTCAGGCCGCGGCGCCACGCCAGTGTACAAGAAATCGGTCAGTCGCCGGCCCTGCCCTGTGTCTTGGGGACGCCAGCGCCTGCACGCGGCACTGAGCCACCGCCCTGCAGCACGGAGCCGCCGCCCTGCGGCCCGGCGCTACCTGGCTGCGGCTCAGCGACAGGTTCAGGCAAGGTCCCGACGTTGTGCTCCAGGAGCCGCCAGCGCCCGGCTCGCCGACCAAGCACGGACCAGGCGCAATTGTCCAGGCCGCCGAGCACGCGGGCGTTCTCCGGCAGCCCGAGCAGCCGGGAGATTCCCAGGCTGATCGCGGCGCCATGGCTCACCACGACCGCCAGAGCACCGGCTGCCAGGCTGTCCGCCACCCGTTCGAACGCGTCGGCGGCACGCTCGGCCACCGTAGCCACCGGCTCGCCATCAGGAGGTATCCAGGCCGCATAAGCGGCCGGGTACCTGGTCCTGATCTCGACGTCCGTCAGGCCCTCCCAGGAGCCGCCGTGCCGCTCCCTGAGGTCCTTGTCGAGCCGGACCGCCACGCCGGTCAGCTCCGCCAGCCGGTCCGCGGTGCCGACCGCACGCATCAAGTCAGAGGAGTAGATGGCATACGGTCGCAGCGAGGCCAGGAGCCGGGCCGCCCGCTGCGCCTGCTGGTCCCCTATGGCGTCGAGCCGAACGTCACTCTGGCCCTGAAACCGGCGTTCCGCATTCCACCGCGTCTGGCCGTGCCGCCACAGCACCAGCTTGACCGCTCCCCCGCTGGTGCGCTCCGGCCCGGCGCCGACGGCCGCGGTACCTAGTTCGGCCTCCGACCCGGCACCTGCCCCAGCGCCCTGCTCCGCTTCAGGCCCGGCGCTGACCCCCGGATCCCGCTCCGCTTCCGACATGGTCAGCGCGACTCGCGGTGGCCGGAGCCGTTACTGCCGGGAGCGGGCCGACCCGCACTGACCGGCTCGGGCAGCGGTATCCGCGGGCAGTCCTTCCAGAGCCGCTCAAGCGCGTAGAAAACCCGCTCCTCGGCATGCTGGACGTGGATGACGACGTCGAGGTAGTCCAGCAGGACCCAGCGGCCCTCGCGCTCGCCCTCGCGCCGGACTGGCCTTGCACCGACCTTGCGTAGCTTGTCTTCGATCTCGTCAACGATCGCCTTCACCTGGCGGTCGTTGGACGCCGAGCAGAGCAGGAAGGCATCTGTGATGACAAGCTGCTCGCTCACGTCATAGGCGATGATGTCTGCGGCCAGCTTGTCGGACGCCGCCCTCGCGGCGATCTCAACGAGCTCGACGGCCTTCTCAGTGGCTGTCACGTGTGCTGCTTGTCCTCCTCGGCTGTGCCCTAAGATCCCACACTCTCACGTCCCCATTAAGAGCAGAACGAAGCCAGTTCAGAGTAACCCGGCCCACTGACTAAATAGGGCGCCTGCACCGGCGTTTCGTCCTGCCACCACCAACTAGCCCGCCCAGCCAGATCCCGCCAGCCCACCACGGACCGCCCACCGCCAGAACGGGTCAGCTCGCGGACCCGACCGCTAGCCCGGGCGTCGGCTCGTGGTACAGCTTGCGCTTCGCGATGTACTGGACGATCCCATCGGGGACCAGGTACCAGATCGGGTGACCGGCCGCGACCCGCTCCCGGCAAGCGGTCGACGAGATCGCCAGCGCCGGGATCTCGATCAGGCTCACCCGCTCGTCGGGCAGGCCATCCCCGCTCAGCCGGTGCCCGGGCCTGGTGCAGCCGACGAAATGCGCCAGTTTGAACAGTTCGTCGGCATTCTGCCAGGACATCAGCTGCCGCAGCGCGTCAGCCCCAGTGATGAAGAAGAACTCGGCCGGCCCGCGGGCGGCACGCAGATCGCTCAGCGTATCGAGAGTGTAAGTGACGCCCGGCCGGTCGATATCAACCCTGCTGACCGAAAAGCGAGGGTTCGACGCCGTCGCGATCACGGTCATGAGATACCGGTCCTCCGGAGCGGAGACCTCCCGCGATTCCTTCTGCCACGGCCGGCCGGTCGGCACGAAGATGACCTCGTCGAGCTCGAAAAAGTGTCCGACCTCGCTGGCCGCCACGAGGTGACCATGATGGATGGGGTCGAAGGTGCCGCCCATCACGCCGATCCGCATCTGCGCTCCCGTCGTGTGCGCACCCGTCGTGTGCGCCGCTGTCGTGTGCGCCGCTGTCGCGTGCGCCCGGCCCGCGGCCGCGTCACCATGTCCTGAACCTAATCATCCAGCCCGGGCAGCGGCGGCTCGCCATCCCCCCACCGCACGACCCGGACCGCCTTGCCGACGTCGCTGCGCGGCACCGTCCCGGCCGGGAGCACGTTGACCCGGACACTGAGGCCAAGCTCGTCTCGCAGCCTCGCCTCGAGTTCGTGCTCGGCCGGGAGCGGGCCCGCGTAATCCGTTCGGTATTCGCAACACGCCACCAGCCGGGGCTGCGCCTCCCGGTGATCGACCACCACCAGGTAGTCGGGGGCCACTGCCGGATTGGCCAGCAGCACCCGCTCGACCTCGCTCGGGTAGACGTTCACGCCCCGGATCACCAGCATGTCGTCCCGCCGGCCGGTGATCCTGGTCATCTTGACCAAGGTGCGCCCGCAGGCGCAGTTCCCCCGCCGCAGCGCCGCGATGTCGCCGGTGCGATAACGCAGCAGCGGCAGCGCCTCCTTGGTCACGGTGGTGAATACCAGCTCCCCGGGCGTGCCGTCAGGCACCGGCGCGCCAGTGGCCGGGTCGACCGCCTCGACGAGGAAGTGGTCCTCGTTGACGTGCAGCCCGTCGTGGCCCACCAGGCACTCCGCGGCGACACCCGGGCCGATCACCTCGGACAGCCCGTAGATGTCCAGCGCGCGGATCCCGAGCAGCTCCTCGATGCGGGCCCGCATGGACTCCGTCCACGGCTCCGCCCCGAACAGGCCAGCCCGCAGGCTGAGCCCCCCAGTCCCGCTGTCAGGGCCCCGGCCGGCCGCGGCCAGCGCCTCCCCCAACCGCACCGCGTACGACGGCGTGCAGGTCAGGATGTCCGGCCGCAGATCGGCGATCAGCGTGACCTGCCGCGGCGTCATCCCGCCGGACACCGGGACCACCATCGCGCCGAGTTCCACCGCGCCCTGATGGATGCCGATGCCGCCGGTGAACAGGCCGTATCCGTAGGCGTTGTGCACGATGCTGTCCGCCGTGGCGCCCGCCCCGGCCAGCGCCCGCGCGCACATCCGCGCCCACAGCCGCAGGTCACCCCGGGTATAGGCGACCAGCGTCGGGCGCCCGCCGGTGCCGCTCGACCCGTGCACCGTCACCACCTCAGAACGCGGCACGGTCAGCAGCCCGAACGGATAGCTATCCCAGAGATCGGTCTTGTAGGTCATCGGCAGCCGCGGCAGGTCCTCGAGCGTGACGTCCTGACCGGCGCCGACGCCGGCCTCCCGGAGCCGGCTGCCCTGCACCCCGTCCGCGGCTAGCAGCCGGTCAATCAGCGATCGCAGCCGCCCGGCTTGCAGCGCCGCGAGCGCCTCGGCCGGAATTGATTCCGCGTCCGGCTCGAAAATGCCCGGCCTTCGCTCGTCCCGCATATGGTTCCGCCTCCGCACGATGCACTTACGATGTCAGGTATGACTACTGTGCCCGACCGCTCCCGGGTGCGTCTCCCCGGTATCAGCTCCCGTGCCTACGAACACCCGGCCGACCGCTCAGCCCTGGTGGCGATGCGCAAGCTGACCGGTTTCGATGTCCTGCTGCGCCGCCTGGCGGGCCTGTTCAGCGATCGCAGCCTGCGGCTGATGTTCCTGGCTAGCTCGGTGCGGGCGTCGGAGCACCAGTTCCCGCAGCTCTATCAGGCGATGCGCGACGGCGCTTATGTCCTGGACCTGCCGACCGTCCCTGAGTTGTTCATCACCCAGGACCCGCTGGTGAACGCGATGACGCTCGGCTCCGACAAGCCATTCATCGTTGTTACGACCGGCATGGTCGATCTCTTCGACGCCGAGGAAATGCGATTCGCGATCGGGCACGAGCTCGGTCACGCGCTGTCCGGGCACGCGGTCTACCGGACCATGCTCTTCCACCTGATCAGGCTGGCCGGCCGGATCGCGTGGATGCCGATCGGCTATCTCGGGCTCCGCGGCATCATCTGGGGTCTCGAAGAGTGGTACCGCAAGTCCGAGCTGTCCTGCGACCGGGCTGGCCTGCTGGCCGGCCAGGACGTGGAGGCAGCCCGCCGGGCGCTGATGAAGACGGCCGGCGGCTACCGGATGTCCGAGCTCAGCCACGACGAATTCCACCGGCAGGCGCACGAGTACGACGCCGTGCCTGACGTGCGCGATGGCCTGCTGAAGCTGCTCCAGCTGCAGGGGACCCTGCACCCGTTCGCGGTGGTGCGCTTCGCCGAGCTGGACCGCTGGGCTGGCAGCGGCGACTACGCCGAGATCCTGGCCGGCAACTACCCGCGCCGCGAGGATGACCCGCAGGCCTCGGTCACCGACGAGGTCAAGTCCGCGGCCCGCGCGTACCAGGAGTCGTGGAACCGCAGCTCCGATCCGCTGATCGGCGCGATGCGCGGCGTGGCCGAGACCGCGGTCGGGGCCGGCGAGCGGCTGTTCAGCAGGTTCAACAGGAACGACGACGAGTAACGGTGCCGGTCGGCTCGCCTGTGCACAGCTCTGTGGATAGGCCAGTGGATAAACATTATTAACGGGGGATAACAAGCTGATGTCCTGTGCATGGCTAAAGAATCATGAACTTGGTGTCCTGAAGCCCTTGTGCGGGCGGGCCGCCGCGCAGTAGAACTACCTCACCGCTAGAGACGGGCACCGGCTCGGGGGAGACTCCGGGGACGCGGAACGGCCGGGAAACCAGCAAGTTCCAGCGGGTGGCTAGCACCGGCGGGGGCCCGCAGCGCGAGGCGGCCGAGCAATCGGCCCGCCAGAGCACTGCGAGGCCAAGCGAGGCCCCTCCATCTCATACATGGAGGGGCCTCGTCATATTTTGCCCCAGGACTCCTCTGCCGCCCCGCAACGACACGCCGCACAATTCACTCCCCAGCAACCAGGACGCACCGCCGTAGCGGCCGCCGTGGACACCCTCGCCAGCGCGTCCGCGCGTGACTGGCATGTGTCCCGGCGGCCGGGCTCGAGGCCAGACGCGTGATAACCCCACCAATCAACCATGATCATGGAACTCGGTTAGCGGCTCAGGCGACGGTCGGTGCCGCGCGGGCCGAAACCTGCCCCCGTGGGCATCTGCGGGTCCCAGTCGAACACCACCGCGTTGTCTTCCTCGCCGATCAGCACCTCGGCCCCTGGCTCCGCGCCCGCCTCGGCGAGCGCCTCCTCGATGCCCAGCCGCGCCAGCCGGTCGGCTAGGTACCCGACTGCCTCGTCGTTGCTGAAGTCGGTCTGCAGGATCCACCGGCGCGGTTTCTCGCCGCGGATCATGAAACGGTTCTCGCCGGCCCGGATCACCTCGAATTCCGGGCCCGCCACCGGCTCAGGCCGGATGACCAGCCGGGTCGGCTCGGCGACCGGCGCGGCGGCTCGGGTGGCCGTGATCACGCCCGCCATGGTGAACGCGAGCTCGCGCAGGCCTTCCCTGGTGGCCGCGGACACCTCGCAGACGGTCAGGCCTCGCGCCAGCAGGTCTGGCTTCACCAGCCCGGCCAGGTCGCGGGCGGCTGGCACGTCGATCTTGTTCAGCGCAACGATCCGCGGCCGGTCCTGCAGGCTCGCGCCGGTCGCGGCCTCGTAGGCGGCCAGCTCCCCCTCGATCACATCCAGGTCGCTGACCGGGTCCCGGCCGGGTTCTTCGGTGGCGCAGTCCAGCACATGCACGAGCACCGAGCAGCGCTCCACGTGCCGGAGGAAGTCGAGGCCCAGGCCCTTGCCGCGGCTGGCGCCCGGTATCAGGCCGGGTACGTCGGCGATCACGAACTGGGCCTCGCCTGCCTCGACCACGCCGAGGCTCGGTATCAGGGTGGTGAACGGGTAATCGGCAATCTTGGGCCGGGCCGCGGACATCGCCGACACGAGCGACGATTTCCCGGCGTTGGGGAAGCCAACCAGCCCGGCGTCCGCCACGGTCTTGAGCTCGAGCACGAGCTGCAGCTCCGTGCCGGGCTCGCCGCGCAGCGCGAAACCGGGTGCCTTGCGCTTGGCGGACGCGAGCGCCGCATTGCCGAGGCCGCCCCGGCCGCCCCGGGCCACCACGAAACGGGTTCCCGAGCCGATCAGGTCGGCAAGGACGGTGCCGTCCATGGTCTTGACCACTGTCCCGTCCGGCACCCGCATAATCAGGTCTGAGCCCTCCGCGCCGTACCGGTTGGAGCCGGATCCGGGCTTGCCGCTACCCGCCCGGCGCACGGGCCGCCGGTGGAAGTCAAGCAGGGTCGCCGCACTGGGGTCGACCTCGATGATCACATCGCCGCCGCGCCCGCCGTTACCGCCGTCGGGGCCGCCAAGCGGCTTGAACTTCTCCCGGTGGACGGAAGCGCAGCCGTGCCCGCCGTCGCCGGCCTGCACCCGCACCTGGGCCTGGTCCGCGAACTCGGCCACGGCAAACTCCCTTCCTAGCTGAGCGTCGGCGCACCGCCGATCGATCCTGGCTGCCCGCCGATCCCGTCCGCCGCGCGGGCTCCGGCCGCCCGCCAAGCGCGCAGCCCGCCTCAAGCGCGCCAAGGGCGGACCGGTGACCGGTCCGCCCTTGGCCGCTACGTCTGGTTGCTGCCAGGCCTGGTTGATGACTCCGGGCAGGTCTAGCTGGCCTTCGCCGTCGCGGGTGTCTCGGCCTCCGCCGCCACCGGAACGATGCTCACCGACCGGCGGCCGCGCCGGGTGCCGAATTCGACCTTCCCGCGGACCAGCGCGAAAAGGGTATCGTCGCCGCCACGGCCGACCCCGAGGCCGGGGTGGAAGTGCGTACCGTGCTGGCGCACGATAATCTCGCCGGCGCCGACGAGCTGGCCGCCGAAGCGCTTGACGCCGAGTCGCTGGGCGTTGGAGTCGCGGCCGTTCCGGCTGGACGATGCGCCCTTCTTGTGTGCCATCTCAGCCCTTCTTCCTCGAGCTGGCGCGGGCCTTACCGCCGCTAATTCCGGTGATCTTCACCTGCGTGTACTTCTGCCGGTGACCCTTCCGGCGACGGTAGCCGGTCTTGTTCTTGTAGTGGATCATGTTGATCTTGGGGCCGCTGGCAGCGCCGACAATCTCAGCGGTGATCTCGTACTGGCCGAGCTCGGCGGGGTCGCTGATGACCTCGTCGTCGTCGACTACGAGAACGGGTGCCAACTTAATCTTGGCGCCCACCTCACCGGCGAGCTTGTCCACGGTCAGGACGTCGTCCACCGACGCCCTTTCCTGCCTGCCGCCACAGCGCACAATCGCGTACACCGAAGTACTCTCTCTCCCTTGTGCGGGCCCGCCGCGAGATCCGCGGAGTCGTTCGACACCGGCGCGAACGGGCTCGCCTGCGTTACGGACGAGCATCCGGTGACTCCCACCGGACTCGCCTGATGCGCCGACCTCAAAGAGTATCAGACCGCAGCGGCCTCACACCGCCGCCGGTTCTGCATCCTGTCCCTGCCCCGATCCGGGGCCGTCCGCCGCGCCGGTGTGCTCCGCAGCGGGCGGGGCTTGCTCCCGCCGTGCCGGACCACGGCGGCGGCCCCGTCCGCCAGATGACGGGCGCTGATCCGCCTGCGTGCCACTGACCTGCGCGCCGCCTGGCTGCTCACCGTCGGGGCTGGCCTGCCCTCCGGTCGTCTGCTCACCATCCGGCCTGGCCTGCTGTCCGGTCGCCTGCTCGCCACCCCGGGAAGCCTCGCCCTGGTGGGCATGCTCCTGGTCAGCTCGGTCCTGGTCGCTACGATCCTGGTCGCCACGATCCCGGTCGGATCGGGCCTCGTCCGTCTTGGCCTGACCCGCCTTGGCCCTGGCCGAGGCGGATCTGGACCGCTTCGCTGGACCGGCCGTGTCGGTCGCGCTCCCGGCGTCACCATCCCCGGTGCGTGCCTCGTCCGCACGCGCCTCGCCGCCGCGAGATCGCCCTCTCCCCCGGCCGTCCTGGCCGGACCGGCCGTCCTTCGGCCGGTCGTCCTTGGACCGGTCGTCCGCGGACCTGTCGTCCTTGCCGGACCGGTCGTCCCCGGACCGGCCACGCTGATTGATCGCAGGCGCATGATCGACCGGCTCGTGGGAGATGAGCACGCCCCGCCCGTTACAGTGCTCGCACGGCACCGAAAACGCCTCAAGCAGGCCTGACCCGACCCGCTTCCTGGTCATCTGCACCAGTCCGAGTGAGGTGACCTCGGCCACCTGATGCTTGGTCCGGTCGCGGGCCAGGCATTCGAGCATCCGCCGCAGCACGAGATCCCGGTTGCTCTCCAGCACCATGTCGATGAAGTCGATCACGATGATGCCGCCGACGTCCCGGACCCGCAGCTGCCGCACGATCTCTTCGGCGGCCTCCAGGTTGTTGCGGGTGACCGTCTGCTCCAGGTTCCCGCCCTGGCCGGTGAACTTGCCGGTGTTGACGTCGATGACGGTCATCGCCTCGGTCGTATCGATGACCAGCGAGCCGCCGCTCGGCAGCCACACCTTGCGCTCCAGCGCCTTGGCGATCTGCTCGTCGATCCGGTACGCCGCGAAAACGTCGTGCTCCTCGGTCCACCGCTCCAGCCGGTCGGCGAGGTGCGGGGCCACGTAGCGGATGTACTCGTCCACGATGTCCCACTCGCTGTCGCTCGCGATGACCAGCTTGGTGAAGTCCTCGTTAAAGATGTCCCTGACCACCCGGATCGTCAGGTCAGGCTCGCTGTACAGCAGCTCGGGCGCGGTCGCCGACTTGGCCTTGCGCTCGATCGCCTCCCACTGCGCGGCCAGCCGCTTGACGTCGCGGGCCAGTTCCTCTTCCGCCGCGCCCTCCGCCGCCGTCCGCACGATGACTCCGGCGTTCTCCGGCATGACCTGCTTGAGGATCTGCTTGAGCCGGGTCCGCTCGGTGTCGGGCAGCTTGCGGCTGATGCCCGTCATCGACGCGCCCGGCACGTAGACGAGATACCGGCCAGGCAGGCTGACCTGGCTGGTCAGCCTGGCGCCCTTGTGGCCGATCGGGTCCTTGGTGGCCTGTACGAGGATCGACTGGCCGGACTTGAGCGCCGACTCGATCCGCTTGGACTCGCCCTCCAGGCCGCTGGCGTCGAAATTGACCTCGCCGGCGTACAGGACCGCGTTCCGTCCCTTGCCGATGTCGACGAACGCCGCCTCCATCGAGGGCAGCACGTTCTGCACCTTGCCGAGGTAGACGTTGCCGACATAGGACTGGTGGCTGGCCTTGTCCACGTAGTGCTCGACGAGGACACCGTCCTCCATGACGGCGATCTGGGTCCGGTCCCCGGTCTGGCGCACGACCATGACCCGGTCCACCGCCTCACGGCGGGCCAGGAACTCCGATTCGGTGATGATCGGCGGCCTGCGCCGGCCGGACTCACGTCCCTCCCGTCGCCGCTGCCGCTTGGCCTCAAGCCGGGTCGAGCCCTTGATCGACCTGACGTCGCCCGCCGCTTCCTCGGCCGCGGTGCGGGGCGCCCGGACGTGGACCACCGTGTTCGGCGGGTCGTCAGACGAGGGCACGTCGGTGTCGCCGCCCGATCCGCTGCGCCGCCTGCGCCTGCGCCTGCGCGCGGGCGTGTCCGGTCCGCCATCCGCGCCGTCGCCGCCTGGCCCGTCTTCCTCGGCCGGGTCACGCGGGGAGCCCGCGGCGCGCCCGTCGCGGTCGTCTTCGCCGGACGTAGCGCCGTCCGCTCCGTCCTCGGCTCCGCCGCGGCCCTTGGAATGGCCCCGGCCGCCGCGCCTCCTGCGCCGGCCCGCCGGCCCGCCGCCGTCTGCTTCGCCATCCGGCCCAGCCCCGGCGGCAGTCTCGTCATCGGCCCGATCAGCTCCCTCACCGGACCGGCGAGCTCCGTTGCCTCCGTCCGCCGGCCTGCCGTCATCGGCGGGTCCGCCGCTCGTGCCGCTTCCCCGCCCCGACCTGGTCCGGCGCCGGGCGGATCCGCCCGGATCACCGGCACCGTCCTCCTGGGCGTCCCGGCCGCCACGGCCGGGCGCGTCTCGGGCAGGCGCCTGGCCGGTGGCCAGGTCCGGCGGCTGGAAGATGACCACCGGCGGCTGGAACATCGCAGCCGGAGCGGTCTGGGCTGAGACGGTGAACTCCGGTGCCGGGACGGCAGCAGACCGACCGCCGGCCGGCCCCGAACCCGCCGCCGGCTGTGCCGCCGCCGCGGGCTGAGCCGGGGCCGGCTGAGCCGCGGCGGGCTGGGCTCCTTCGGGCTGATCGGCTGCGGGCCGGCTTGCGGCACGGCGGCGCCTGGCCGGCGCGCCGGCTGCCTGAGGGGCCGGCTGCTCCGCAGCGCCCGCGCCCGGCTGTGCCTGCTGGCCAGCTTCGGCCCCGCTCGCGCGGACCTCGCCCGCATCGGGGCTGGCCGCATCTCCCCCAGGCGGCCCGGCTGGCCGGACCACGGCCTTGCGGGCCCGCCGGAGCAGCCGCCGACCTGGCCCCGCGCCTTCCTGGCCGTCCTGGGCCTCACCAGCAGGGACATCCGCCCCGTGCCCGGCCGCGGCCGCGGCCGGGGCGCCTGTTACGTCAGCGCCGGTTACGTCAGGGGACCGGCTATCGCTAGCCGAGCCCTCATTGTCTGACTCCGTGTTGTATCGCTCGCTCTCGAGCATCCGGGCAATCTCTCCCGTCAGGCTCCCGGGCGCGGGGGCCGGAATCCCGGCCCCCCGCGCCGCGCGGGAGCTGTTCGTACGCGCTCACTGGTGCGGTGTTCATCTCTGCGATGCCCTCCGCTTCCCGGCGCGTTGCCTTTTCTTGTCCCTGTGTCGCGCTCAGCCCGGACGGCGGGGGCGCTGCCGCAACGGGCGGCACGGGCCCCGAGGGCCCAGCCAGCCCGGAGGATCCAGCGGTTCCGGGCGAACCCGGAACGCTGATCCCCGCGGCAGCGGACGCCATGCCGATCGGCCCCTGCGCCAGCCGCGTCACCAGCGGAGGTGACGACGGCGCGAGGGCCGCCACGTGACCGAGCGCGGCCAGGATGTCATCGGGTCGGACGGCAGGTGTCATGTGCCGAACAACCATTCGAAGTATCGCACA
>Ga0066790_10001096_pt1 | contig 11207 bp, 6 predicted proteins | sample OrgsoiDNA2013050_FD_70963 | JGI IMG/M metagenome (GOLD analysis project Ga0066790, IMG submission 70963) | Permafrost soil microbial communities from the Arctic, to analyse light accelerated degradation of dissolved organic matter (DOM) -... | ecosystem: Environmental > Terrestrial > Soil >...
CCGGTCAGCCGATCGCCGAGGTCGGCTGCGGGATCGTCGGGCTGTCGACCGGGCCTCACCTCGAGATCGGGATCAGCGCCGTGGGCGGCCCGACCTGCTGTCCGGGCAACGACCAGACCTCGCCCGCGATGGAGAACCTGCTCGAGCGGTTGTACAAGCCCTAGGAACGGAACTGGCCCGCGGGCGTCGCGCGCCGCGATCGTGGTCTGGCCCGCGCCGGCTCAGCGCCGTGAGAGGACGACCTCGACCTCGTCGCCTGGGCCGGTCCGTCAGGTTGCCCCGACCACGTGCTCCGAGGCGAGAGGCATGGTCTCCGCGGGCAGCTCCAGCGAGAACGCGGTGCCCCGGCCCTCCTCGCTTTCCACCGACACCGTGCCGCCATGGGCTTTCGCGATCTCCTGACAGATCGCCAGCCCCAGCCCGCTGCCACCGTGCTCGCGGCCGCGGGCTCGGTCCGCCCGGTAGAAGCGATCGAAGATGCGTGCCCGGTCAGGCTCCGGGATCCCCGGGCCGGTGTCGGTGACCGTGACACCGGCCCTCTCGCCGCGTCTCCAGGTCCAGACCACCACCTCACCCCCGGTTGGCGTGTACTTGATCGCATTCTCGATCAGGTTGCTGAGCGCCTGCTGCAGACGGTGGTCGTCGGCCTGGGCGGTCGCCCCGTCTCCCGCGAGCATGAGGTGCACGCCCTTCGCGTCCGCGAGCGTCTGCAGCGACAGGGACGCGGCCTCCACGGTTCTGTCCAGGTCGACCGGGCCGCACACGAGCTCGAGCGCTCCTTCGTCCGCGCGGGCGAGCAGGAGCAGGTTGTCGACCGTGCGGCTCATCCTGACCACGTCCTCGCGGACGCTTTCCAGCACTGCGCGCTCGGAGGGGGTCCGCTCGCGATCCCGCAGGCTCACGTCGAGCTCTGCGCGCATGGCCGCGAGCGGCGTCCGCAGCTCGTGCGACGCGTCGGCGATCAGCTGCCGCCGGGCATTGACCCCGGCCTCGAGCCGATCGAGCATCGCGTTCAGCGTCACCGCAAGCGCTGCGATCTCATCCCGTTGATCGGGCACGGCCAGTCGCTGGTGCAGGTGATCGATCCCGATCTGGTCCGCCTTTCTCCGCATCCGGTCAACCGGGAGCAGCGCGTTGCGCACCAGCAGCCAGCCTCCCATCCCGGCCACGGCGAGCGCGACCGGCGCTGCGATCAGCATCAGGATGAGGATCTTCCGCACCGCTTCGTCGACCCCCTGGAGGGACTCGGCGACCACCACGAACTCCCGGCGCCCCTGATGGCGCAGCGGGACCGTCAGGACGCGATACGGCTGTGGCGAATCGCCCAGATCCTGATCGGACAAACGCGGCTTGACGAGCGTGCTCAGCCCGGCGGCGGAGAGGATCGGGTCCTGTGCCGCGTCGCCGCCGTAGCCGACGAGCACGCGGCCGCGGGCGTCGAGCAGCTGCGCGTACGACCCGCTTCTCAGCAGCGCGGCCGCGCTGATCTCGCGGAATCCCCCGGCTCCCTCATCGACGTAGTTGGCCGTGATCGTGGCCGAGCTCGTGCGCACCTCTCGGTCGATGCTCGAGCGCAGGTCCGATCGCAGCTTCACGACCAGGAAGGCGCACAACGAGGTCAGGATCACGGCCAGGAACAGCGCGTAGGCGGCGGTCAGCCGCACCCGGATCGGGAGCTTCAACGTGGCTCCAGGATGAACCCCGCGCCGCGAACGGTGCGAATCAGCGGGGGACCGTCCTCGTGCTCCAGCTTGCGGCGCAGGTATCCGACGTAGACGTCGACCACGTTCGGCGAGCCGGAGTAGTCCTCGGCCCACACCTGATCGAGCAGCTGCGCCCTCGAGACCAGCTGTCCCGGCCGCCGGATCAGGTGCTGGAGCAGCTCGAACTCACGCGGCGTCAGCTCGGATTCGCGGCCTGCCCAGGTCACGACGCGGGTCATCGGGTCGGCCCGCAGCGCTCCGACCTCGAGCACGCGCGGCCGCTCGGATGGGCCGCGGCGGATCAGCGCCCGCAGTCGCGCCAGCAGCTCGCCGAAATCGAACGGCTTGACGAGGTAGTCGTCCGCGCCCGCATCGAGCCCGCGGATCCGATCACTCACCTCTCCGATCGCGGTCAGCATGATCACCGGCACCCATCGGTCGCGGGTGCGTATCTGCCTGCAGACGTCGTGACCGCTGGCGCCTGGAAGCAGCACGTCGAGCACCACGGCGTCGTAGTCGCGCGCGTCCGCCCGGCCGATGGCGTCGTGCCCCGTGTGGGACACGTCGACGACGTAGCCCTCGTGCTCCAAACCGCGGGCCAGTGTGCAGGCCAGCTTCTCGTCGTCCTCCACCAGCAACAGCCGAGCCTGGGCCCGGCTGAGGCGCTGCGCCTGCTGCACCTCATCTTGCATTTCCGGCATTGCGGGAATACGCTTTGCTTGGGGCTCTGAGAGCCCTCTTATGGGGCAGTTGGAGGTCTGGGGCCGGATGTCGCACTCTACATCCTTGAAGTCGGGGTCCTGGCTCACGCGCCGGGCCACGGCGGGTCGTAGCCACCGATGATCCGCGCGCTGCTCTCCGGCGCCATGCGCTTTCGCATGCTGTTGGTGGGGGCGGCAGCCGGGATGATCGTGCTCGGCGCGAACTCGCTCCAGCAGATGCCGGGCGACGTGGTTCCAGAGCTCGGCTCGGGCCCGGTGCTGGAGGTCCAGACCGAGGCGCTCGGTCTCTCGAGCAAGGAGGTCGAGCAGTACGTGACCGTGCCGCTCGAGAACAACCTGCTCGACGGCATCATGGGCGTCTGGGACATGCGCTCGAACTCGGTCCCGGGAGTGTCGTCGATCGACCTGTCCTTCGAGCCCGGGACGACGCTCCTGCACGCCCGGCAGCTGGTGCAGGAGCGGCTGACCAACGCTTTCTCGCTGCCCAACGTGTCAAAGCCGCCGCTGCTGATCCAGCCGCTGTCCACGTCGAGCCGGGTGATGATGATCGGGCTGAGCTCAAGTGCACTGAGCGGGATCGAGCTCTCCTACCTGGCTCGCTGGATCATCAAGCCCCGGCTCTCAGGCGTGCCGGGCGTAGCCAACGTGGCCATCTTCGGCCAGCAGGATCGCCAGCTCCAGGTTCTGGTCGATCCATCGGCACTGGCTGCGCACCGGATCACCCTGCAGCAAATCATCAACACCGCCGGGAACTCCCAGCTCGTCTCGCCGCTCAGCTACCTCGAGGGCGCTGCTCCGGGCACGGGTGGATTCCTCGACGGCCCCAATCAGCGCCTGGAGATCAGGCCGCTGCTCCCGCTCGGGACTCCCAGGGACCTTGCCGCCGTGCCGATTGCCGGCGCGCCGGCACGGCAGCCCCTGGGTGGCATGACCACGGTCGTGCAGGACCATCAGCCGTTGATCGGCGACGGCTTCGTCCGCGGCCGCCCCGGCCTCGTGCTGATGATCCAGAAGCTCCCCTCGGCGAGCGTGCTCGGTGTGACCCGCGGGGTGCAGCGAGCCCTCGACGAGCTCCGGCCCGCTCTGCCCGCAGTCACCATCGACAGCTCGTTCTTCAGGCCGGCGAGCTACGTCTCCGACGGGCTCCACAATCTGGCGCTGGCGGTCGCCATCGGCGCGGTGCTCGGGCTACTGGCGCTGATCGCCCTGTTCGGCGCGGCGCGGGCGGCGGTGATCGCCCTCGTCAGCGCGACGGTGTCGCTGCTGAGCGCCCTGCTGCTGCTCGACGCGCTCGGCTACACGCTGACTCCGCTCGTGGTGCTGGGCCTGCTGGTCGCGACGGTGGTGGTGGTCGACGACGGGGTCGGCGCGGCGCACGAGATCGCACGACGGGTGCGCGAGCGTCACGCCGGTACCAACCGCGACGGCGACGCCGACGCCGACTCGTCGTCGATCGGAGCTGTCGTTATCGATGCCTGCGCACAGCTGCGCAGCCCGCTCGCCTACGCGACCCTGATCGTGCTTCTTTCGGTTGCTCCGGTCTTCTTCTCCCAGGGCCTGGCCGCGACGTTCGTGCACCCGATGCTGCTCTCGTTCACCTTCGCGGTGATCGTCTCGATGGTCGTGGCGCTGACGCTCACGCCGGCGCTGGCGATGCTGCTGTTCGATCGCGGACGCCCGCTGCCGCGTCATGCGCCCTCGCTGCGCCGGGTGAAATCCGCCTACGCCGGCCTGCTCGACCGCAGCCTTCGCACCCCGAGCCCGGTGCTGCTGGGGGTGTGCGTGATCGGCCTCGCGGCCGTCGCCGTGCTTCCCTTCCTCGGCGAGCCCTCGGCACCCTCGTTCCGGGACCGCAACTTGATCGTGCAGTGGAACGGCCCAGCGGGAACTTCGCTGCCCGAGATGGACAGGATCACCGGCCGGGTGCTCGAGGTGCTGCGCCGCATCCCCGCCGTGGGCGATGTGGGGGCGACGCTGGGCCGGGCGGTCAGCGCCGACGAGATCGTCGACACCAGCTCCGGGCAGATTTACGTGGCGATCAAGCCAGGCGCCGACTATGAACACGCGCGGGCGGCCGTGCAGCAGGCCGTGGGCTCGGTGCCCGGGATGCAGGCGAGCGTCGGCACCTACGAGCAGGGCGTGATGGCCGGTGTGCTCGCGCCGGCCGACCACCGGGTCGACGTCCGTGTCTACGGCGAGGACTACGCCGTGCTCGGCACGCTCGCCCATCGGGTCGGCGCGATCATGTCCCACGTCAACGGACTCGGCCCCGCCCGGATCCAGCTGCCGACGCAGGAGCCGAACATCGAGGTCGCCATCAACGACGCGGCTGCGCTGCGCGCGGGCGTGCTGCCCGGCGACGCCAGGCGCGAGGCCTCGACCCTGATCTCCGGTCTGGCGGTGGGCAACTTCTTCGAGGACCAGGCCGTGTTCGACGTCGTCGTTCGCGGCCGGCCTGCCGTAGCGGGAAGCCTCTCGAGCGTTCGGAACCTGCTGATCGACAGCTCCAGGGGTGGCCATGCCCGGCTCAGGGACATCGCGCAGGTGAGTGTCAGGCCGGACCCGGTCGATATCCGGCGTCAAGCGGTCTCGCGCTATGTCGACATCAGCGCCGAGGTGCAGCGAGGCAGCGTCAGCCCGGCAAGCGGGCAGGTGCGCAGAGGGCTCGCCACGCTCACCTTCCCGCTCGAGTACCACGCCGAGATCCAGGGCGGCACCCCTGACGATCCGACCTCGCACACCGTGTTCATCTCCTACGTCCTGGCCGCGGCGATCGGGATCCTGCTGCTCCTGCAGGCGGCGGTGGCCAGCTGGCGCTTGGCCCTGCTCCTGTTCCTGGTGATCCCGGTGGCGCTCAGTGGCGGCCTGCTGGTGGCGCTGGGAGGCTCCGATACGGGTTCGCTCGCCGCCTGCGCCGGGTTGCTGGGGGTGCTCGCCTTCTCCGCCCGTCAGGGGCTGCTGCTCGTCGAGCACACGCGCCGCCGGCAGGCCGCCGACGGCGGGTCGCTCAGGCGTGAGATCGTCGCGCGCGCAGCGGCGGAGCGATTCGAACCTGCGCTGGCCGCCGCGATCGTGACCGCCGCGATCCTGCTGCCGTTCGTGGTCATGGGCGACGTCGCCGGCAACGAGCTGACGCACACCGCGGCGGCGGTGATGCTCGGTGGCCTGGTCAGCACCACGCTGCTGAACCTGCTGATCCTCCCGGCCGTGCAGCTGACCCTGGGACCGGTCGATCCGATCGCCGTGCCCGAGGCCGACGATGTCCCCAGTTGGGCGGCCGCCGAGTCTCCGCCGATGGTCCTGAGGTGATCCGGATGCTCGAGCCCAGACGCCTGCTCGCCACCAGCCTCGCGCTCGCCACCAGCCTCGCGCTCGCCGGGCTCTCGCTCGCGGCCTGTGGCAGCTCGAGCTCCCCGCACATCCCGGTCTCCGGCCGGCTGGTCCAGATACCCGGCAGCTCGACCGGGCGGATCGTGCTCACGCCGCTGGGAGCGCAACGGCTGGGGCTCCAGACCGGGACCGTGCAGAGCGTGCCGGCGCCGCATCGGGACGGTCCCACCGTGGTCGTTCCGTACTCGTCCCTGATCTACGACCCCAGCGGCAACACCTACCTCTTCACCAGCCTGTCTTCGCTCACCTTCGCCGAGCTGCCGATCACGGTCGATCACATCTCGGGAGGCTCGGTCTACCTGGTCAAGGGACCACCGCCCGGCACCCGCGTGGTCACGATCGGGGCCGAGGAGCTGCTGGGCGTCCAGACCGGGGTCCTGGGGCAGACTTGATGCCGTTTGCGCGGCCCGGGGGCAACGGCGGCACCGAGATCCGCCTGGGTCGCTGAGGCATGCGCTTCATCATCGGCTCGAGCCTGCGCTTCCGCTACCTCGTCGTGGCGGCGGCCGCCGCGCTGGTGCTGTTCGGTGTCCAGACGCTGGGCCACCAGAAGGTCGATGTGTTCCCCGAGTTCGCACCGGTCAGCGTCGAGATCCAGACCGAATGCCTGGGGCTCTCGCCGTCGGAGGTGGCGCAGCTGGTGACCGTACCGCTCGAGAACGCGCTGCAGGGCGTTCCCGGCGTCAACGAGATCCGCTCGGAATCGGTCCCGCAGCTGTCGGCGATCTTCCTGTACTTCAAGGGCGGCACGGACGTGCTTCAGGCCCGCCAGCTCGTCCAGGAGCGCCTCTCCGCGTCGGCCCCGACGCTGCCGAGCTGGGCCGCCCCACCCGCGCTGTACCCGATCGTCTCGGCCACCAGCCGGGTGATGCAGATCGCCCTGACCTCGAAGACCTCGTCGCCGCTCGATCTGTCCACGGTCGCGCTCTACACGATCCGCAACCGTCTCCTGCACGTCCCCGGGGTGGCCAACGTCGCGATGTGGGGAGAGCAGCGCAAGGAGGTGGACGTCGAGGCGGACGTGCCGCAGATGGTCGCCGACCATGTTGCGCTCGACCAGCTGCTGAGTGCCACCTCCGACGCCGTCGACGCGGGTCTGCTCTCGTTCACCACCGGCACGGCGGTCGGGACCGGCGGTTTCATCGAGACACCCAACCAGCGGCTGAACATCCGCAAGGTCCAGGCCGTCACCACCCCGCAGCAGCTCGCGTCGATCCCACTCGCCCGGCGCGGGTCCAGGACGCTGACGATCGGCGACGTCGCACGCGTCGTCTACGACCATCCGCCGTTGATCGGCGATGCCGTGGTCAACGCGGGCCCGGGCCTGATGCTGGTGGTGGAGAAGTTCCCCGGCGCGAACACGCTCGAGGTCACGAACGGCATCGACCGCGCGCTGGCCGCGCTCGCCCCGGCGCTGCGCGGCATTCACATCGACTCACACATCTTCCGCCAGTCGACCTTCATCCACACGGCGATCAGCAACCTCGGCTTTGCCGTCGTGCTCGGCTGCGTGCTGGTGGTCTTCGTCCTGCTGGCGTTCCTGTTCGAATGGCGCGCCGCCTTGGTCAGCCTGCTCGCGATCCCGCTCTCCCTGGCGGCGGCGGCGATCGTGCTCGACGCGGAGGGGGCCAACATCAACACGATGGTCCTGGCCGGCTTCGCGGTCGCCGTCGGCGTGGTCGTCGACGACGCGATCATCGACATGGAGAACATCGTCCGCCGCCTGCGGCTGTGGCGGGCCCGGGGACGGCGCACGACGCCGCTGACGCTCCTGCTCGCCTCGTCGCTGGAGGTCCGGACCGCGATTCTCTACGCGACGCTGATCAACATCGTCGCCGTGCTCCCGGTCGTGTTCGTCGGCGGTCTCACGGGATCGTTCTTCCAGCCGCTGGCGCTCGCGTATGGCCTGGCGGTGCTCGCCTCGATGCTCGTCGCTCTGACCGTGACGCCCGCGCTGGCGATGATCCTGCTCCCGAGCGCCCGGCTCGGCGTCCAGGACCCGCCGTTGATGCGCGTGCTCAAGCGCGGCTACGCGGCGCTGCTGGCACCGGTCCTGCGCCGGCCGCGATGGGCCGTCGCGACCGTGGTGGTGGCGATCGCGGCCGGGGCCCTGGTGCTCCCGAGTCTCGGCCAGGACCTGTTCCCGTCGTTCAACGAGCAGGACTTCCTGATGCACTTCGACACCAAGCCGGGGACGTCGCTGCCGGAGATGAAGCGAGTGGTGACGCGGCTGCAGCAGAAGCTCCTCCAGATCCCCGGCCTCACGCACGTCGGCGCCCACATCGGCCAGGCGCTGCTCGGCGAGGAGATCGCCGGCCCGGAGTTCTCCGAGCAATGGATGAGCCTCGCCCCGGGTGCCAACCGCACGAAGACTCTCGCTGCGGTCCGCGCCGTCGGCGCGTCGTTCCCGGGAACCTACCTCGACGTCACGACCTATCTCCACGAGCGGATCGACGAGACGATCTCGAATACCAGCGAGGACCTCGTGGTGCGAATCCTGGGGCCCGACTTCGGGCAGCTTCAGCACGCCTCGCAACAGGTCACCGCGGCTCTCGGCGGCGTTCCCGGCCTCGTCGACGTGCATCCGCAGTCACAGGGATTCATCCCGCAGATCCAGGAGACCGTCAGCGCGGCGACCGCCCAGCGCTACGATCTCACCCCCGGGGCGGTGCGCCGGGCCGCCGCCACGATCTTCGGCGGCCAGGAGGCCGGCGACGTGACACAGAACGGGCGCTTCCTCGGCGTCTCGGTGTTCAGCACGCCGGGCAGCCGCTCGAGCGTCAGCGACGTCGAGCGGCTGATGATCGACACTCCCGGCGGCGGCCATGTGCAACTCGGCCAGGTGGCCGACCTCAGGGTCAACGCGACGCCGAGCGACATCACCCGCTACAACGGCTCGGGCAACGCTGACGTCGAAGCCAACGTCAGCGGACAGAACCTGGGATCGGTCACCGCCGCGGTCCGCGCCCGGCTGGCCCGGATCCACCTCCCGCTCGGTTACCGCTTCGAGCTGCTCGGCGAAGCGGCCGAGCGCCAGGCGGCCCAGAACCGATTGCTCGATCTCGGGATCGCGGCCGCGATCGCGATCCTGCTCCTGCTCCAGGCCGCGTTCCGCAGCGTGCGGCTCGCGGCGATCATGTTCGTGACCCTCCCGGTGGCGCTCGTCGGCGGCGTCCTGACCGCCTGGGGGGCGGTCGGCACCGTGTCTCTCGGCGCGCTGGTGGGCTTCTTCGCCGTGCTCGGGATCGCCGCCCGGAACGGGATCCTGATGATCAGCCATCTCCAGCACCTCGAGCATCGGGAGGGCGAGGCGTTCGGCTTCGGCCTCGTGATGCGCGGAGCGAGCGAGCGCCTCTCGCCGATTCTGATGACCGCGCTGGCCACGGCGCTGGCGCTGGCGCCGCTGGTCCTCTACGGCGACCGGCCCGGCCAGGAGATCGAGAACCCGATGGCGATCGTGATTCTCGGTGGACTGGCCACATCGACGCTGATGAACCTGTTCGTGCTGCCCGCGCTCTATCTGCGACTGGGCGCGCCGCGGCGCGCAGGGGGCGGCTCAGGTGCGGCGCCCAGCGCCGGCCTGACGGCCGACCAGCACCCCCAGGATCTCGCGGAGCCGGCGGCGGAAGAAGTGGTGGCCCTCGTCGGGGTCGAAGAACACCCGGCAGCGGTCGTCGATCATCCCCCGGACACCGCCTGACGCCGCCTGCAGGAGCTGGCGCCGGCCGAACCCTGCTGCTCTCCTGATTGCCCCGCTGCCCATCTCCAGATCGGGGTGGGATCAACACCGGCCCGGTCATCGCCGGATCGATCGGCGGCGCCGGCCGGCTCAACTTCAGCGTGATCGGCAATGCCGTCAACATCTGCGCCCGCGTCGAGGCCGCCACCGTGAGACCGGCCGAACCCTGCTGCTCTCTGCGAGACCCGCGACGCGCTGACGCGCCCGCTCGAGATCACCTCACGCGGAAGCGTCCTGCTCACGGGCAGGGCGGAACCCGTAGAGGTGCCGGATGCCTCGATCAGCCGGCGACCGTGTCCCAGCCGTCGCGCAGCACCGCGCGGGCCAGCTCCACCCAGTCCCCGGTCGCCCCGACCCGGGCGATCGTCCCGAACAGCTGAGCGACACCGCGCGCCGGCCACAGGTCCGCTGGGGGCAGCGCGGCGGCCAGGATCAGCTCGGCCGCACTCGGGTCCTCGAAGAGCCGGTCACGCGCGGCGAGGACCGCGCCGGAATCGAGCCGCGCCGGGCCTGGGCCGGTCAGCTCGCCGAGCGCCCGCTTGGCCAGGGCCAGCGCCGCCGGTCCGTCGCCGGCGCTCAGCCAGCCGAGCCGCTCCACGGCGGCGGCGAAGGCCGCCGGGTCATCGTCTGCGAACGCGTCGAGAGCCGCGGCCGAGTCGGCCAGGCGCTCTGGCAGCACCGTCCGGTTGGCGCCGAAGTCGAGGATCGCGAGCCCGCCGTCGGCCAGCACGAGCACGTCCTCGGGATCGAGGTCGGCGTGCACCATCCCGGTGCGTGCCGAGCCGAGCGCGAACACCAGCAGTCGCCGCGCTGCCTGATCGGCGTCCGGGGCCCGGCGGATCGGAACGCCGTCGACCCAGGCGCTGACCAGCACGCCCTCGTGCGCCAGCCTCATGACCGGCGCCGGAACGCTGAGGTACGGGTGATTGCGCAGGGCGCGGTGGAAGCGGCGCTGCGCGGTGGCCTCAGCCTCGAGGTCGAACTCCTCCAGCACCCGTTCGCGGAACTCGACCAGCAGGCGCTTGGCGTCGATCGCGGGGAACGCGGACCGCAGCGGTCCGAGCAGGCCCTCGAGCAGCACCAGGTCCTGGCGGATCGTGGCCGAGAGGCCGGGCCGCAGAACCTTGACCGCCACCGGCTGACCCTCGAGCACGCCGCGGTGCACCTGCGCGGTCGGGGTGACCGCGACCGGCTCCAGATCGAGTTCGTCGAGCTCATCGGCGGGCTTGGACCTCCAGGCGTGGCGCAGTGCCTGCTCGACGCGCTTGGGGGGGATCGGATCCCGCGTCGCCTGCCGGGAGGCTTCGAGCTCGGTGGCGATCTCGTCCCCCCACGGACGCGGGACCCACGCGAGATCGATCGCATCCGCGGCCCGCGCGAGCAGAATCCGGCCGGTCTTGGCCGAGCGCGCGAGCCTCAGCCCAACGTGGATCAGAGCGTCGAGTCGGCGAATGGCGTCATCGGTCATAGCAGCCGCCGATCATACGTGCAGCGCTTCGGGCCCGAGGCGGCGAGCATCGGACCGCCCGAGGGCGCGCTGTAGGCGGCTCAGCCGCGCTCGGCGCCGGCGATGAGCTCGGCGCCGACGCGGCTGTCGGCCCGGACCTGCACCGGCACACCGCTGAACGCCGCCGTCCCGCTCAGCGGATCGAC
>Ga0066790_10001097_pt1 | contig 11198 bp, 13 predicted proteins | sample OrgsoiDNA2013050_FD_70963 | JGI IMG/M metagenome (GOLD analysis project Ga0066790, IMG submission 70963) | Permafrost soil microbial communities from the Arctic, to analyse light accelerated degradation of dissolved organic matter (DOM) -... | ecosystem: Environmental > Terrestrial > Soil >...
GATTGCCGAGCTGGTCTTGAAGGTGTACCCGCACGGTCTGCCTCCGGTGCAAGAGAGAAGCGCGGTTTACATCACTCCGGTTGACGAGAGCATTGTCAGCGCCGCGACTAGGTTAATGGAGTGCCTAGCGCAACCCGGGGACGCCGAGCTGCTTGCCCCGCTTGTGATGGATGAGATTCTGATCCGGCTGCTGCGCAGTCCCATTGGTGTTCGCGTCGCTCAAATGGGCTTTGCAGAGTCGAGCGTCGAGCGCGTTGCGAAGGCGATTTCCTGGTTGCGGGCTAACTTCTCTCAACCCATGAAGGTCGAAGACTTGGCTGAACTGGTGCACATGAGTGTTTCCTCGTTCCACGAGCACTTTAAGTCCGTCACTTCGATGAGCCCACTGCACTATCAAAAGGTTCTGCGCCTGCAGGAGGCGAGGCGTCTCATGATGTCGACCATGACGGACGCGGGTACTGCGAGTCAACGCGTAGGCTATCTCAGCGCTTCTCAGTTCAGCCGAGAATACAGCCGCTTCTTCGGATGTGCGCCGACCAGGGACATCGCCCGATTGCGCCAAGAGACTGGAGTTTCGGCCTGACCGGCGGGAGTAATTCGCAATAAAGGGGCCGTCGCACGTCTTGACTGCTGGTCAGTGAGTGCTATGGCGATTTAACAACAACCCAGTTTCGAGCGGTCTTCAACTCTTAGAAAACACATAGTAGTACCAGCGTGCTCTCCAGGTTTTGATGGTTCGAGGGTGGTCTTCTGGCAACATTTCGACCAACTTGAACTGGAACTTGCTGAGTTCAGCAATGACTCGTTTCGGAACCGAACTGTGAGTCCAGAGGCCCCCGTGTATCGGGTCAAAGTGATATCCTTCCCCTCTCCAAAACGTTCGGGTTGTGATTCTCTGTACAGCACGCGGAATCGACCGAACAGCAGCCCGGAACAGGGCGAGACCAAACTTGGCGACTGAGAGGCCCGCCAGAAGCAAGGGAACGATGAATCTTCTACCACCCGCAACCTCGTCAGCCATGGTTCTCAGTCGATCCCAGTTCCAATCCCAACCCACAACAAGCGAGCGCGGATTGTGACATGAAAAGATGAATGTTCCGCCCGGCTTCAAAACACGGTAGCACCCACGAATGCATCGCTGCCTGTTCTCATCGGGCACCAAATTGTCGATACCGTTAAACGAAAAGACAATCGCCTCGAAGAACTCATCCGCAAACAGCGACAGGTCAGCGGCATCGGCCACTTCAAATCGAATATTGGGATACTTCATCCGACAAGCACGGATCATCTCTTCGGAGTAGTCAACCCCGATGTAGTCCGATGCGATGCCGGAAAGGTAGGGGGTCGTGCGCCCGCCACCCACGCCTAAATCGAGGATGGCGAATCCGGGCTTCAAACGAGTCTCGAACAGCAGGCGTTCGGCTGGCGTGAGGTAGTCCAAACCGGCGTAGTGGGCAACCGTTTCGGCAGCACGATAGCCACAGAGATTCGGTGTGTGGTTGTCTAACATGCCTTTTCGTTGGTAAGCAATCACGATTCTAACAAGGGCGACGTGGGCGGTTCAAAGGGTTGCGTTCGAAGTAGTTGGCGAAAACCAGGCCATTTCACTCAAAACCCCTGTCGGGGCATTTTGAGCGTTATGGGGATATTACGACAGTTGCACGTATTCGCCTTCACGGCAAAGAGCGTCACTTGTCGCGGTGACCAGAGCGCCGTTCACGACAACGATCGGACCACTGTTGATAAAACTGTTCCTCATTCTCAGGATGGTAATGGCTATCCTGCCATGCGGCGGGTGCGATATCCCCAAGAGTCGTGCAGCCTCGGATGCTGTTCAGACATTCTAACCGGACGTCAAACGCCCGATGCACAAGGTCTCGGTTCGTGTCGGGAGAAATTTCGACGACGAGGGCTCCGGTGCGCATCGCTCGGGACGATGAATATCCCGGATGCTTTGCTACGCTCCAGTTCTCACAGGGGTCGAAAAGACTAGCATCTTTTCGCACGAGGATCGAAACGGACAAGTCTTGATGGTACTGCCCGTCGTCGATGCCCAGTTGTTTCCAAAGTACGTTGCCGTTGGCGTCAAAAACAATCCGAGCAATAACACCCCACCAGCTTGCTGGTGCCAGTCTCGGTGGTAGCCTGCGCCCCACTGCAAAGAAGTTCACAAACGGCAGGTTGCTCACGGCTGTGTGGCAACCCACGCCCCAATCTGGCATGCAGCTTAGATTGTGAAATGCCCCTTCTAGGTGTTTCGGGATAGTCGCTCCGATCGGCAATTCCTCCACGGCCTTAACCAGCCTTCGAGCGCGCCTTAGTTGCAGAAATCCATAGAGGGAAAGCATCAAGTAGGCCGCAACTAGAATCAATGCGAAACTGATGAATGGCCGCGCACTCCGTAACGTCTTAATGACCACGACGCATACCGACTTTCGACCTACTCTCTAGATAATAGACACCGTTTGGGCTGACTTGTCTGAGCTTCCTCGTTACTGATGTAATCAGGCGATTTCGCTCATTGAGGGGGTTTGAGCGCTATGGCGATGTTCCGCCACTTGAAGCGATTCCCCGCCGGGGCGGAGGCTCCAATGACTTCCTCGTCGCCGACTATGCGTCCCGTTGGGTTAGCTGCAGAATCCTTCATCTTGACAGCCGTCACCGCGAGTGGCATGTTCTCTGGATTCCAGCAGGTCTCGTCGTTACTTCGGGAAACTCTAAGGTAGGGGGATGACTGATGCGAAGCAAGGGATTTTCCGCCGGGATGATCGTGCTGTTGACGGTCTTTGCCGTGATCGTGCTCGTGACGGGTGCACCCGCGGCTGCAGGAGAGAGAGATCGCAATTCCGACAGCCCGAGTCTTCCAACCGCCTACTTCCACCCAAAGGTTCTCTATTTCAGGGCGGGAACAATGTCGACCAAAACCACGACGCTCACGAACCCCAGCGCCGAGACTCTCAGCATCAAGAGCTTCGCCCTGTCCGGGACTAACAATGTCGTTATGACCAACAATTGTGCGCCGTCGTTGGCTGCGGGTGCCAGTTGCACGGTGTCTCTGACCTGCTTGCCTAGTGCTTCTGGACGTATCGGGGAGCTAACGGAGTCCGACAACTCGGCTGTGGGGCACCATAACGTCCAGTTAGAGGCGAAGTAGAGCTTCGGAGTGGGCATAGTTCATGTGACCAGGCCATTTCACTCAAAACCCCAGCCAATGAGCTGCGTTCGCTGGAGACCCAGCAACGAATTTAATGCCCCGAATGATACGGATGCCCCTTCAAAATCGTGAACGCCCGATACACCTGCTCCAGCAACACCGCTCGCGCCAGCTCGTGCGCCAGAGTCATTTTCCCCAATGAGATAGTGTGTTGTGCCGCGGCTCGCGCCGACTCGCTGAAACCGTCCGCCCCGCCCACGGCAAACACCAGCGGCAAAGGATTCCGATCCTGATAATCTCCCAGAAACTTGGCGAACTGCTCGGAGGAGAATTCCTTGCATCGCGAATCCATCAAGACCAGAGTTGACTTCACGCCGGACTTCGTCCCCGCCGACCGGCCGCACATCTCGAGCAACGCAGCTTCGTCCCGCAGCGCCACTCCCTCGACCTGCACATAGCGTGCAATGCGCTTGAGATATTCTTCGGTCAGCGCTGCGATCGCCGCCTCTTTCGTCTTCCCGATCCATGCAATCTTGATCTTCACGAATGGAATCAGTCTCTACTTCTTCCCCGATGCCAGCACGACCGAAGCTCGGAACGCGATCTTCTCGCCGTCCGAATACTTCCGCACGGCCGCATGTACCTCGGCATGGATTTCCGCCCACTTCTCCGCAGGCACGCGTTCCAGCATCGGACGAAATGGAACGGAGACCGACTGCGAATACTCCCACAATTCTTCGACTGGGCCAAGCCACATCCACGGCAGCGTTTGGGTATCTTCTTCAACCCCGTTGAATCCGGCGCTTCGCAACACCGCCGACAGGCTGCCGCGCTCGGCAAATCGAAAAGGATCCGGCCCCTCCGGCGGCAGCAAAGGCCCGCCTACATGCCGGTGCACCACACCCATCATGCTCTGCCAATACGGTTGATCGAACGACCCCCAGGCCAGAAAGCACGCCCGCGCTCCCGTCCGCAAAACGCGCCGCAGTTCCTGCAAGGCCACGCGGGGATCACCGAAAAACATCACGCCGAAGCGCGAGGTTGCCAGATCGAAGCTGTCCTCAGGAAACGGCAGGCTGTGCGCATCCGCCTGCTGGGTGGTGAAGTTCTTGAGCCCGCGCGCTTCCGCTCGTTGCGCCGCGATCTCCAGCAACCCGGCGCTCAGATCGAGTGCGGTCACGTGTCCGTGCTGTCCCACGCGAGACGCCAGACTGATCGCTGGTTCTCCGGTCCCGCTCGCCAGATCCAGCACGCGCATTCCCGGCGCCGGCTGCGCGTACTCCACCAGAGCATCAGTCACGGGCTGGCCCATCGCGGCCGATTTCGCCTTCCACTTCTCAGACGCAACCAGCCGGTACTGGTTTCCCCAGTCCGGCTTGGAGTCCGACGGCAATGTCATGGGATTTCGAGAATGCCGAGAGAAGTTTAGGCTTTCTTCTTCTTCTTCTTCTTCTTTTTCGGAGCAGTTTTCGGCGCGGCCGTCTTGGTCGCAGCCGGTTTGCTCGGGGCCTTGCGCTTTTTGGGAGCAGTCGTCAGATCGCCAACTTCCAGCCGCTTGGCCGTCTTCCATAGCCGCTCCAGATCGTAGAACTTCCGCGCCTTGTCAGAGAACACATGGACCACGAAATCCACATAGTCAAGCAGCACCCATTCCGCCTGCTTGTAGCCCTCAATGTGCGCGGGCCGCAGGTCCGCCGCCTTCAAGCGCAACTCCACTTCGTCAGCGATGGCCTGCACTTGCCGCGGATTGGTTCCGCTGCACAGCACAAAGTAGTCGGTGAATGCTCCCGACCCTTTTTCCATTTCCAGGATGCTGAGTTCTTCGGCCTTTTTTTCCAGGCAGGCTTGGATAGCGGCGCTAATTTGCTGTTTGAGTTCGTTCTTCTTCATTCAATAAATGTTCGTCTCTTCCATGAACTTTGAGTCAGCTCTCATTGTAACCGACCCTCGACGGACCGAACCGGCACGCGCCGTGTGCGCCTTACGCGCGCCCCTAGCGATCATTTGCCCGATCTTTTCGCTTCTGCCGCAGCTAGTTCGCGCAGTTTTGCCATGGTGGCTGGGGCCGGATCTTTGCGGTTGCTGCTCTTCGGACGGCGTTTGGTTTTAGTGGTGTAGTGATTTTGAGCCACGTTGTCCTCCTGCTACTTCGGCGGTTTGGGACGCCTGCCCTGGTTTCTTCTAGAAATCGCGCTGGGGTTCGATGTCCCAAAGCTTTCAAATCCATCATATCTGGCGGGTGAGATAATCACGAAATTCAGTAGCGGGTCCGGTTGACGATCTTCACCACGAAGTCTCACGAAGGAAGCGTACCAATGAAGTCCTTCGTGATACTTCGTGTCCTTCGTGGTTCACGGTTCTTCGTCTTGCATCCACGAGCGTCCTACCTGTACAGCCCCATCTTCTGGATGTACTCCGCCACGGGCGCATCCACGAAGCGCCCCAAAGGCTTGCCCGCTGCCGCAGCCTGGCGGATCGCCGTCGCCGAGGCCGCTTGATGCAGATCCGCCAGCAGGTGAATAGTCGCTCCCTTCAGCACCAGATCGCCAGTAGCTGCCTGCTTGTGAAACGGCCGCGTCACTTCCGGACGTGGCCGCAAACTCTCGGGCAGTGCGTTCGCCACGTCCGCCAGCGAATATCCGGGACGGCTGGCCACGACGAACTCGCACTCGCGGAACAGCGCTTCGGCCTGGTGCCACTTCGCGATGTCCGCAAAAGCGTCCATGCCGATCAGCAGAAACATCTTGTCGCTGGCCTTGCAAGTCAGCTTCAGGCGGCGAAGCGTATCGATCGTATAGTTCGGCTTTTCCTGCCGATCTTTTCGAACCGGTGGCGCGCCCTCGTCCGGGGCTTCCAGTAGAGACGGCACGAATGCCTTCTCCGCCGCGGTGGCCAGGACCAGCATCGCGAACCGGTGCAAGAACGGCGTAAGCGGTTGCCGTTGTTTGTGCGGCGGAACGTTCGCCGGAACAAAGTGGATGCGATGCAGTTTGTACTGCTCCTGCGCCGCCCGCGCCAGCGCCAGGTGTCCCCGGTGCACCGGATCGAAGGTCCCGCCAAAAAGTCCTATGTTCATGGAGTTATGGTCAGCCCCGCCTAGTGTCCAGATTCCCGCCCCGATATGCAAGACGAAACAAAACAACATTGTCCGGATGGACCCTTCGTCGTTGGCGAACGGACAGTCCGCTCGATTTGTCTCCGCCGAGTCAAAATGTACTCCTGTAACTATCCTGTTTCCCCATTCTCGAACTAGGATGCTTTACATGCGAGTAACCCTCCCCCTACTCCGCATTCCGCCGGCACGTGCCCCGATTCTCCGCTATGGGGTCGCGGTGCTCAGTACGGCGCTTGCGCTGATTCCCACGATTCTGCTCGCCGACGTTTCCGAAAGCCGTCTCGCTCTGTTCGGTGTCGCTGTCATGGTAAGCGCCTGGTACGGGGGCTGGAAGCCCGGAGTCGTCGCTACCGCCTTCGCCCTCACCGTGTGCGCCTACTTCTCGCTCGCCGGGGAGCACAGCCCGGCCCAGCTGCAAACCGCGATTGTCCGCCTCTCGCTGTTCTTCTTCGTCGCCATGTTGATCTGCTGGCTCAACGCAGCTCTCCGAGCCTCGCAGGAGAATCTGCGGCGATCCGAGTTGAACTTTCGGTCCCTGGTTACGAACGCACCCTACGGCATCTGTCGCTGCGACTCCGCGGGCAAGATTCTCGATGCCAATCCCGCATTCCTCGAGCTGCTGGGTCATACGTCAACCGAGGAACTGGTGGGACGGCACATTTTCGGCCTCTACGCCGAGAACGACCAGTGGTTCGGTCTGGCCGATTTTCTTCGCTCGGCTGCTCCCTTCAAAGGTTTGACCGCGGAATGGAAACGCAAGGACCAGACCACCACGGTGGTTCGGGTCTCCGGCCGCTCGGTGGCAAATAACGGCGAAGGTTTAGTGTTCGAACTGTTTGCCGAAGACGTGACCGAACACCGCGCCCTCGAACACCAATTGCGCCAGTCCCAGAAGATGGAAGCCGTTGGCCGCCTGGCGGGTGGAATCGCGCATGATTTCAACAACCTCTTGATGGTGATTTTGGGATACTCGGAATTCCTGCTGGAACGTCTCGGGGCTGAGCCCCACTTGCGCGGTCCAGCCCAGGAGATCGCCAGCGCGGCCGAGCGTGCCTCTTCACTCACTCGCCAGCTCCTGGCCTTCAGCCGCAAGCAGATGCTGGCCCCCAGGGTCGTCAACCTGAACGATGTCGCCACCGAGAACATCAAGATGCTGACTCGCATGATCGGCGAGGACATCGATCTGGTCATGGTCCCCGGCCCCAGTCTGTGGTCGGTGAAGGCCGATGCCGGACAGATCGACCAGGTCATCATGAACCTCGCGGTCAACGCGCGCGACGCCATGCCTTCGGGAGGAAAGCTCACCATCGAGACTTCCAACGTTACCCTCGATGAAGACTACGCCCGCTTTCACGCGCCTTTGCGGCCCGGCGAGTACGTCATGATTGCGATCAGCGACACCGGAGCCGGCATGGATGGCGAGACCCAGTCGCACATCTTCGAACCCTTCTTCACCACGAAGGGACCAAAGGGAACCGGCCTCGGCCTGTCCACTGTCTACGGCATCATCAAGCAGAGCGGGGGATACATCTGGGTCTACAGCGAAGTGGCCAAGGGAACGACGTTCAAGATTTACCTGCCGCGAGTGGCCGCGAGTGGCGAACCCGCGACGCAGGTCGCCGCTCCCGTGGACTACCGCAAAGTCGAACCCGGCACAGAGACGATCTTGCTCGTCGAAGATGAGGCTAACCTGCGCTACCTGGCGCGCCAGTACCTCGAAAAGCAGGGCTACAGGGTGATCGAGGCCGCCGACGGCGCCGTCGCCATGCAGATTGCGGTGGCTCATGAGGCGACCATCCACCTGCTGCTCACCGACGTCATCATGCCCGGCATGAACGGCCGCGAGTTGGCGCAGCGCATTTCCGAAATTCGCCCCAACGTGAAAATCCTCTACATGTCCGGCTACACCGAAAACGTAATCGGACACAACGGCATGCTGGATGCCGGCGTACGCCTGCTTCAGAAGCCCTTTAACCTTCGCGACCTGAAAAGCAAAGTGCGCGAAGTGCTCGATGCAACGCCAACTCCCCCGGAGGTCGCTATGTCCAGGCAATCCGCTGAACCAGTCCGCGCCGCGCGGGCCAGGGAGATCCCTCCCACGCGCGCGCAACGCTTCCACCTCAACTTGCCTCTGCGCTATCGCCGCCTCGGCGACAAAGACTGGCACGTAGGCACAACTGAAAACATCAGCCGCTCCGGAATGCTCTTTCAGGGCGACGAGGTTCTGCAGCCCAACGCGCAACTGGAAATCAATCTTGTGCTCCCGCAAGAAATTGCCGGACTGTCGGCGACCGAAGTGGTATGCCGCGGAGAAGTCGTGCGCACGGTTGATCACAACGGAAGCACCTTGAGCCCCGCGCTGGCCGCGCGGATCCTGCAATACCACTTCCAGCACGGCCCGCTCCCCAGGGCGTAAACTGAGACCGGGGTTCCGTGGGTAATCGTTTGGGGAAAGGCGGCCTGCGCAGGCCGCCTTTTTTTTGATGGCAGCAAGCTAGCGCAATTCTCCTGGGAGGCGTCATCCTGAGCGTGGCCGCTTTTCCGGCGGACCGAAGGATCTCGCGCGGGGAAAAACGGCGCATGGCTCATCCCTCGATTCCCTGTGCGCTCCACTCTCGCCGCGCCTCTTGCGGCCAGGGTGGGAAACGATGCGGCCAGAATGCGCAAGCCGGGTTCGGCGCTCACGGGGCAAGCGCAGGATCGCAGGTTGCACTAACGGCAGCAGCCAACTCAATTCTCCGCGCTGGAGACCGGACGTTGCGTTCGCACCTCCAGCGACCCGTCTGCCGCGTCAGTCTCCCGTGCCCGTCAGGGTGATTGGTTTGGGACTGGCCCCAGGCTGGCTCTGCTGCTTAATGTTGAGTTGGGTGCTTAGCATGCCGGTTTTTGCCGGGTCGAAGGTCACTGTTACCGTACAGCTGGCTCCAGGCTCGAGCGCCATGGAGATACAGTTGTTCGTCTGCGAAAAATCCTTCCAGTCCCCTACGCCAAAGGAAATGCTTCGGAAGCGCACTGCCATGCTTCCGACATTGGTTGCCGTGACAGTCTGCGCTCCGCTCGTGGTTCCGACCTTCTGCTTGCCGAAGTTCAAGCTGCCGGGTGAGAGTTCGATCCCTGTTCCGGCTCCAAGCAACTCGACAAATTGCGGCTGCGATGAGGCACTGTCGACCAGCGTGACTGTGCCTGTGAGTTTGCCCGTGGTCGTCGGCTGAAACCACGCACTGATCGTACACGCGGCCCCGGCTGCCAGAGTCGGTCCGCACGTGTTCTTTTCCTTAAACGGTCCCGACGCTTTGATCGAACTGGTGGACAGCGGAGACGTTCCGCTATTTGTCAGAGTCACCGTCTGGGCAGTACTGGTTGTACGGATCAGCTGTGCAGGGAACTCAAGCGGAGCCGTCGAAGAAAAGCTCACCACGCCGGTGTTGAGCATCGTAACGACTCCCTGGTGGAATGTCCCCATCACGAAATCGGGAAGGTGGTCTCCGTTCAAATCACCCACAATGGTGTAGCCGCCATACCCAGAATCGAAGAACTGTGCCGGCTGCAAGCTGCCGTCGCCGTTACCCCAGAAAACATCCACCCCCGTTCCGGCCGCAATCGCCACATCCGGTTTGCCGTCACGGTTCAGATCAGCGACTTGGACGTCCACGCCGCTAGCGTCTGTCGTACCGTAGATCACCGGCGGTTGCAGCGTACCGTCTCCATTCCCCAGGAGGACGCCAATGCCGTCGAGGTAGTAACCTAAAATCGCATCCATTTTGCCGTCGCCGTTGAGATCGCCCGCAGCCACGCTCAAAGGTCGGAACTCAGTGGGGGCGGTAATAGAATTTTGCAGCGTCCCGTCGCCGTTGCCCAGTAACACCGCTATCCCGTAACCTGACGCAAAATCTCCTGTCGCCAGCACATCGAGCTTATGATCGTTGTTGAAGTCGGCAACCGTCAGCCAAACTACCTGGACGAGAGAATTGTTGTCGCTCGGCGGCCCGAAGGTGCCATCGCCCTTTCCCAAAAGCACGCTAATGTAGGGACTGTCCCACACGACGACATCCGGCTTGCCATCTCCATTGAAGTCGCCCACGGCGATAAACTCGTTGGGGCTTGTGGTGTTGGAGGTGATGGGCGTCCCGAACGTTCCGTCCCCATTACCCAGGTAGACGCTCACCGTGCTGGGATTTGAATCTTCATCGGCGACGACAATGTCCAGATTCCCATCGCCATTGAAGTCTGCTACCGCGAGAGAATAGGCCAATCGCGTAGAGTACGTCGCCGCCGGTTCAAACGTCCCGTCGCCATTGCCCAGCGCCACCGCGAACCCGCCACCTACCATCATCACTACGTCAAGTTTGCCGTCGTTGTTAAAGTCGCCCGTGGCGATGGAATAAACCCCCTCCGGGAACGGATTGGCCGCCCGAGTTTCAAACTGCGCCCAAACCGGGGTACAGATTGTCGGAAGACAAAGAAGGGCGACCACCGGGAAGACGCGACGAAAACCAAACGACCCTGAGAGATTCATTACCAACTCCATTTTGCTGCCGGCAGGGGGAACCGCAGACTCCGCGGAGTTTACCACGGGTTCGTGGCATGGTAGCCGCTCTTCTGACGGCCGTTGCGAGAACCGAAGATCCCCGAAGTTCACAGACGGCGTGGTGAAGCTGCATTATGCCGTCGGGAAGTGATCGTCCCATCCGACAATACACCCAGGCCTAACACGGCAATTCTGCGCGAAGCCAAGTCTGTAGTATCCTCGTTTCCACCTTCGCCTATCGGAGGATTACTTGGCTTTCAAATCGAGTCGGCCGACCTACGCAATCATCCTGCTCGTTCTCTCCAGTCTCTTCATGTGTGCCACGTTTCTTCCACTTTTGTATTCGATTGTGCTTCCGAACCAGGACATCCAAGGATTTGTCTCCGCGCTGGAGCAGCGCA
>Ga0066790_10001100_pt1 | contig 11192 bp, 11 predicted proteins | sample OrgsoiDNA2013050_FD_70963 | JGI IMG/M metagenome (GOLD analysis project Ga0066790, IMG submission 70963) | Permafrost soil microbial communities from the Arctic, to analyse light accelerated degradation of dissolved organic matter (DOM) -... | ecosystem: Environmental > Terrestrial > Soil >...
ATCGGCCCGCTCGTCCAGGTCCGCGCCGCCGAGCGCTAGCCACCGCTCCAGCCCGCGCGAGTAGCGGTCATCCGCGCCGGGTGTCCCGTCGGCCAGCGCGTCCGCGGCGGCCTGCATCGCGTCGTGCGCCGCGGCGACGCCGGTGCGCCGGGCCAGGAACTGCCGGATGGTCTCGCCCGGGCGCCGATCCGGCTCCTGCGGCAGATAGCCGATCGTCGCCTCCGGCGGGCTGATCGTCACCGTGCCGGCGTTCGGGCTGGCTTCGCCCGCGAGCAGGCGCAGCAGGGTGGACTTGCCCGCGCCGTTCGCGCCGACCAGGCCGACGACATCACCGGGGCCGGTCACGAGGTCCAGACCCGAGAACAGGAGCCGGTCACCGTGCGCGGCCTCCAGGCCCTTGGCCACCAGGGTGGCGCTCATCACGATCGCCTCCCCACGCACTGCCCGGATGATGATTCCCCGCGTAGCCCGCCCCGCGCGGCCGGGGCCAGCGTACCGGCCCGTTTCCGCAGCGTCGCCCGGTTATTTCCGCGGTTTCACGGCGGTGCGGGCGGTCAAACGGGGTGGGCAGGGCAGGGCTGGCCGTGGGCGGGTCGGCCGGTTGGCGGGCCGAGCAGTGCGGCGATCGCGCTGTCGGCGAGACGGTACCGGATGACCCGGCCGTCGCGCTCCGCGGCGACGGTGCCGCTGGCGCGCAGATGCCGCAGCGTCTGGGAGACGGTGGTATCGGTGATTCCGGTGGCAGCGGCGAGGTCGGATACGCTGATCGGTCCGGCGGCGCGGATGCAGGTGAGCACGGTCAGCCTGGTCGGATCGGACAGCAGGGCGAACTGCGCCGCGCGGGTCCGCAACGCGGCGGCGTCACCGATGGCCTCGATGGCCTGGCAGACGCGCTCGCCGTCGATGACACGCTGGCCGCGACGTTCGGCGGGCAGGAGATGCACGCCGACCAGTCTGTCACAGGACATATCTGATCACCTGATCAGTCTTGACGGCATGCGGCGGGGATTGTAGGTTCCGTGTGTCGTGGCCCCCTCGGCTGTGATGGCAGGCAGCTCAGCGAAGTCCGGTGCGAGCCCGGCACTGTCCCGCAACGGTAAAGCCCCTCGAGGGGACGAGTCCGGTCGCCTGGGTCGTATGGCCCGCGAAACCAGTCCTCGGAGGAAGGGCGGTTCGTGCGGGCGCCTCACCTGAGGCGTTCCCCGCAGGGGCTCTCTCCGTCCTCCGGTATCAGGAGGACGAGCATGCCGCAGATGATCGGCCGGCTGCGAGCGGCGCGTGGCGCGCTGAGCCCCGCCGAATGGGCCAGGCTCAGCGGGATGAGCCTGGTCATCCTGGCGCTGAACCTGCTGGGGTGGGGCATCTTCGCATTCGCGATCCAGCCGCACCATTTCCGCTACGCGGGCCTGGGGACCGGCCTGGGCGTGGCCCTGACCGCGTGGACCCTCGGGGCCCGGCACGCCTTCGACGCCGACCACATCTCGGCCATCGACAACACGACCCGCAAGCTGATGACCGATGGGAAACGGCCGCTGGGCACCGGCTTCTTCTTCGCCCTGGGCCACTCCACGATCATCGTGGTGGTCGGCATCGGCCTGGGCTTCGCGGCCAAGGCCGTGTTCGGAGCGGTCGTGGACCCCAGCTCCGGTTACGAGACGATCGGCGGCGTGGTCGGCACCTCGATGGCCGCCGGGTTCCTGTACCTCATCGCCGCGCTCAACCTGGTCGTCCTGGCCGGGATCATTAAGGTGTTCCGGGGCCTGCGGTCCGGCCTGTTCGACGAGGCCGAGCTGGAGCGCCAGTTGCAGGCCCGCGGCATGATGTGGCGGTTCTTCGGCCGGTTCATGCGCTCGATCACCAGGACATGGCACATGTTCTTCGTCGGGCTGATCTTCGGCATCGGGTTCGACACCGCGACCGAGGTGCTGCTGCTGGCCGCCACCGCCGCCGCGGCCAGCCAGGGCCTGCCCTGGTACGCGGTGCTCGCCCTGCCACTGCTCTTCTCCGGCGGCATGACCCTGTTCGACACGGCCGACGGATGCTTCATGAACGTCGCCTACGGGTGGGCGTTCGCCCGTCCGGTCCGCAAGGTCTACTACAACCTCGTCATCACCGGCCTGTCCGTCGCCGTGGCGTTCCTCATCGGCACGATCGAGATCACCGGCCTGCTGTCCGCCGAGCTGCATGTTCACGGCAGCTTCTGGGACTTCATGGCCAACTTCGACATCAACCGCGCCGGGTTCATCATCGCCGGGCTATTCGCCGTCGTCTGGGCGGCCGCCATCATCTACTGGAAACTCGGTAACCTCGACCGGCGCTGGGTCCCCGCGGCCCGCCTGCCACCAGACACCCCGACGGGCCCGGACACCTGACCGAACGGCGGTCCATTGACTGCCGCCCACGGCTAAGGCCAGCCACCAGGGCTGGGAGCTCGCGGCCAGGTGATACGCCTGCGTTTACCGGAGCTCGGGCTCGGGCAGATCGCGGCCGCGGGTGAGGGCGTCCACGCGCTACCCGGCCACCTGAAGCGGTGCGGCTCAGCGCTCGAGGTCGCTGGGACTGTCGGGGACGTCGACGGCGTGTGCCCTGAGCGCGTCGAGGGGAACGATCTGCAGGGCCCGCTCGTGCGTCGAGGCCAGCACCACGTGGGCGGCGGCCCCGTCGTTATGGGCCCGCAGCCAGTTCGCGGCCGTCACGCACCAGCGGTCCCCCGGCACGAGCCCGGGGAAGTGGAACTGGGGCACCGGGGTGATCAGGTCGTTGCCGATCTGGCGCTGGTGCTCCAGGAACTCAGCCGTGACCACCGCGCAGATCGTGTGGCTGCCGAGGTCCTCCGGCCCGGTGGTGCAGCAGCCGTTCCGGTAGAACCCGGTCACCGGGTCGCTGCTGCATGGCTCCAGCTCGCCGCCGAGCACGTTGCGATCGCCCATCCCTGAAGTATCGGGGCCGGTGGCCGTGAACGACAAGGAAACGCGCGGACGGCCGCACCCGGGGTGGGGTGTGGGGCGTAAGCCGCGTACTGAGATGTGACGTGTCGCCCGGTGCTATTGAGGGTTAAACCGGCTGAATACGGGGCTGTTCACGGGCTTAAGCATTCGCCGGTGGCGTACATTGTGCGTACACTGAATCTATGAGTGGCGCGAAGGATGAACGGCTGCACTTGCGGCTGGGGCCGGCTGAGAAGGCCTTGCTGGAGGCGGCTAGTTCCGCTTCGGGCAGCACAGTATCCGCCTTCGTGCTGAAAGCTGCGACCGAGGCGGCCGCGGACATTCTGGCCGACCGGCGCGTCTTTGTGCTCGATGAGGCGGCCTGGCACGAGTTCGACCAGGCGCTCGACCGGCCCGCCGCTGACGTCCCGGGCCTGAGCAAGCTCCTGTCGGAGCGCACTGTCCTGGACCCGCCCGGGCCGGACGATCAGCCCGATGACTAGCCGATTCGGTCTGGTCGAGCCACTGAGCAAAGGTCATCAGCTGGATGGGTTCGACTGTGGTTCCGCGCCGCAGACGACATGGCTGATCGATCATGCGCTGCAGGCCCATCAGTCCGGTTCCTCGCGGGTATACGTAGTCACCGGCACCGGGAGCGAACGGCGCCGCGTGGTCGGCTACTACGCGCTGGCCGCAGGGTCGGTCGCACCGGCCCAGGTCCCGCAGAGGCTGACCCGCGGTGCTGGCCGCTATCAGCAGCCCGTGGCCATCCTGACCCGTCTGGGCGTTGACCTGTCCGTGCAAGGCGAAGGACTCGGCCGGGCCCTGGTCGTGGATGCCCTCCGCCGGGTCGCTGTCGCAGCTGAGGTCATCGGCGTCCGCGCCATGCTCATCCACTGTGAGAACGAGACGGCTCGCGACTTCTACGTGCGGCTGGCTAAGTTCGACCCGAGCCCGACCGACCCCATGCATTTGTTTCTGCTGATAAAGGATCTGCGCCAGGCGATCAGCGGCGGCTGACTCACCCGGCGCCCAATGCCGGGGGCTGCCGGGCATCCCAGCGGGCCGGGTGCCGCGTTGGCGGCGCCGGGCCCGCGTCCTGCTGGGAGACCCAGGCTGCTATCCGCTTACTGCCGGCCCACTGCTGGTTGCTCCCGCCGTTTGCAGGTCCAGATATCTACCGCGGTTCCGTCCGCAGTGCCGCGCCGTTCACGTCCTCTATTCGCAAATGTTTGTAAAGAACCAAATTTGTCGGATCTGCCCGTGGATACTTGTTACCGGCGGGCTCTCCCGGGCGGGGGACCGGCACACGGGCGCGTGGCCGCGGCGTGCCTGCGGGCGAAGCGGAGCGGATCCGCAGCCCCCTGGGTTCGGGCGCGACGCGCGGCGAGGCGGTATCCAGCCCGCTGCTGCGCCTTGGGTAGTCGGAATCCCGGCCACCCGCGGCGTGGCCCCGTGCCGCGGCACGGGGTAACCGTGCCACAATCCGGGCAATGACCGATATGGCAAAGTACACGCCATATGCCAGACGGCGTGGGTGGCTCTGCGGCAGCGGAGGTGGAGCGTGAGCATCGGCGAGGTGCTGGCTGACGCGCGTTGCCGACTGGGTTTCAGCGTCAGTGAGGTCAGCCGCCGGACCCGGATCCGGGCCACCATCATCTGGGGCATCGAGCAGGACGACTACTCCGCCTGCGGCGGTGATTTCTACGTCCGTGGCCATATCCGCGCCATCGCCGGCGCCGTGGGGGTCGATCCCGCTCCGCTGATCCACCAGTTCGACGCGACGCACCAGGCGGCGGAAGAAGACGGCGCCGCGCTGGTGGCCTTGCAGCCGGCTGCGCCGTCCCGGCCGCGCCCGCGCAACCGGCTGGCCTGGATCGCAGCCCTGTGCGTGGCTGTCCTGGCTATCTTCGGCTGGGCCGCCTATCACGTGGCCTCAACCGCGGGTCATGCACTGGGGAGCAAGGCGGTTGCCGCGGCCGACCGCGTTCCGGCTCCGCATCAGGCCCGGCACAGCAAGCCGCGCCCGTCGCCTTCGCCGCCGCGCCCGTCGCCGACGCCTGCGCACAGCACCGCTTCCCGGGCGCCCACGGTGGTCCGGGCGCGGGCGCTGGCCCCGGTCAGCGCGGTGGCGTTCGGGCCTGACGGCCCAGGCCAGGGCGACAACCCGCAGGGTGCGGGACTCGCGATCGACGGCAGCGGCGCAACGGCCTGGCATAGCGACTGGTACACCACGGCGGAGTTCGGAAACCTGGAGTCCGGGACCGGGCTGCTGATCGATATGGGCCGGCCGGTGACGGTCACCGCCGCGCAGATCACGCTCGGCAGCCTGCCGGGCGCGAGGCTGCAACTGCGCGCGGGGAACGTCCCCGCGCTGGCGGACCTGGGCGAGGTGGCCAGCGCTTCAGGCGCGAGCGGTAGCGTCCGCATGCCGCTTACCCGCCCGGTGCGCGCCCGCTTCGTGCTCATCTGGTTCACCAGGCTGCCCCCGGACATCTCGGGTACCTACCAGGCCGGCGTCTCCAGCATCGCCCTGCAAGGTCGGCCCTGACCCCACAGCGGGAATGCCTATGTTCCGGAGCAGCAGCTCGGGCCAGCGGCTGCTCGATCGGCTATCTGGACCAGGTGAAACCGGGAACCAGGTCAATGCTTCGCGGCCTTCTTGGTTTTCTTGCCTTTGTGCTTGATGCGGTATGACTCCTGCCGGATCTTGCCGCATCGCGATCAGCCGGTGGCACGGCTGGGTGGACAATGAACCCGGACGGGTATCCTCAGCTGCGATTTCTATGAATTTTCCTGATACGCCGGGACCCGCGGACACCGCGGGCCGGGCCCGGCTGCCGAGCAGGCTGCCCCCGATGCTGGCCACGCCTGGTGTGCCGCCGCGCGGCGATGCTGGCTGGGCGTATGAGATGAAGTGGGATGGCGTCCGCGCGCTGGCCTTCATCGAGGATGGGCAGCTGCGGCTGGCCTCCCGGACCGGCCGCGACATCACCGTGGCCTACCCGGAACTGACCGCGCTCGGGCCAGCCGCCGGCAGGCAGCTGCTGCTGGACGGGGAGGTCGTCGCGTTCGACGACGGGCGGCCGAGTTTCGCCCAGCTGCAGCAGCGCATGCACGTGACGTCGGCGGTGCAGGCCGCGCGGCTGTCCGGGCAGGTCCCGGCGTGCTACCTGATCTTCGATGTCCTGCACGCGGACGGGCGCCCGCTGCTGGACCAGCCGTATGCCCGCAGGCGGGAGCTCCTGGAAGCGCTGGATCTGAACGACGTCAGCTGGCAGATCCCGCCCTCCTTCACCGGGTACGCGGCCGAAGACCTGCTGGTGGTGTCCCGCGAGCAGGGCCTGGAAGGCGTCGTGGCCAAACGGATGGACTCCCCTTACCGGCCAGGGCGGCGGTCAGGGGAGTGGCGGAAGATCAAGAACGTCCTCCGCCAGGAGGTCGTGGTCGGCGGGTGGAGACGCGGCGAGGGGGAAAGGACCGGCCAGATCGGCTCCCTGCTGGTCGGCGTGCAGAGTCCCGCCGGCCTGGTCTACGCCGGGCATGTCGGCACCGGCTTCACCCGGCAGACGCTCCGGTTGCTCGGCGACCGGCTGGCCGGCCGGCAGCAGCCCGCGAGCCCGTTCGCGGGCGAGGTGCCGCGCGAGCACGCCCGGGGAGCGGTCTGGGTCCGGCCGGACCTGGTCATTGACGTGGCCTTCGCGGTGTGGACACCGGAGGGCAGGCTCCGCGCCGCCTCCTTTCAAGGGCTGCGCGACGACAAGGATCCCGCCGAGGTCATCCGCGAGACCTGAGGGGCCGCTACGGATCCGCGCCGCCACCCGGGCCTGGGCAGGCGCAGGTCTCGGCCATGGCACCCGTCTTCGCCCGGTTGTCGGCGCATCAGTCCTTGTCTTCACTGGGCAGAATGTCGGGCGGGACCACATCGGTTTCGGGCCGTGTGGCCGAACGACGGCCGCTCGCCTTTTGCCAGTACGTCTCCTTGCCCAGCAACGACTCACCGAACCGGTCGAACTCGGCGATCACCTTCTGCGTCGCCGCGGTGACGGCCTCACCGGTCCGTTCGCCCAGTTCCTCCAGCTGCCGGGACACCTCCAGCTGGACCTGAGCGGTCACCTCGTCCTTGGCCAGGGCACGCACCTCCTGCCTGGCCTCGCGCACCGCGGCACGAAGATCCTTCGTCGCGGCATGGGCTTCGCGGATCATCTCGCGGCACTCGCTCACCGCCTCTTCGAGCCGGTCCAGATCACTCACGGCATCCTCCTCGCTCGCCGACGAGCCCGCGGGCCACTCCAATCCCACCCGGTAATCCGCCCACGCGCACCACCGTGACGTCGTGGAGTGGCCAGCAGGCCGGCGATGACCTTGCACGGTGCGGCTCAGCTGCGCTTCATGGATCAGCAAGAAGGCAGCCAGACCTCGTTCTGCGCGCCCACCAGGAAGCGAGCGCACCTCGCCAGGTTACTGACCTGAGCGGGGCTGCCTGACCGCCCCGGCCCGGGAGGCCGGGCGGTGTCAAGGTCTGGGCAGGTGCGCGGGCGGCTCGTACTATCCGAATAGGAATAGATAGTGTCCTCACTGGCGCGGGCGCCTCCTTCGCGTCGGCGGGTTCGCTCTGGGCGGTGGGAGTTGGTCGCGACGAGTTCAGGCACCACCGCGGCGGGTTGCCGGCTGTGACCGCCGAACCAGCGGCTTCCCCGCTTCCCGGCGCGCCGGCGCCGAGAGCAGCATCGGCTCCGGCCCTCGTGACCAAATTCCTCGTACCGGACGTGATCTTCGGCGTTGGCGTCCTTTCCCAGGTCGGCGACGTCGTCCGGCGCCACGGCGGGGTCCGCGTGTTCGTGGTCAGCGACCGGGGGGTAGCGGATGCCGGGTGGACGGCTGAAGCGCTCGGGCACCTGGCGGGCGCGGGCGTCTCCGCCGAGCTGTGGCTAGGCGTGACGCCGAACCCCAAGGACACCGAGGTGGAATCAGGCGGCCAGGCCTACCTGGCCAGCCACTGCGACGTCCTGGTCGCGGTCGGCGGTGGCAGCTGTATCGACGCAGCCAAGGCGATCGCGGTGCTGGCCGCGGGCGGCGGCCGGATCGCTGATTACGCGGGCGTGGGAACGGTGACCGGGCCGCTGCCACCCACAGTCATGGTCCCGACGACGGGCGGATCTGGCTCTGACGTCTCCCAGTTCTGCGTGGTCACCGACACCAGGCGCAAGACGAAGGTCACGATCGGCGCCCGGGCGCTGGTGCCCGACATCTCGGTGACGGACCCGCAGGTCCTGATGACCGTGCCGCCTGACATCACCGCTTACACGGCCCTCGACGTGCTGAGCCACGGCATCGAGTCATACGTATCGAAAGCCGCGAACTTCCTGAGCGACGTCCAGGCCCTGGCCGCCATCCGGGGTGTCACCGAGCACCTCTTCCCGGCCCTCGACCACCCCGGTGATGTACAGGCGCGTGAAGGACTGGCCCGCGCCAGCCTGCAAGCCGGCCTGGCCTTCACCACCGCGCTGCTCGGGGCCACGCACGCCATCTCCCACCAGATCGGCGGCCTGACCGATCTTCCGCACGGGCTGCTGAACGCGATCATGCTGCCGCACGTGATGGAGTTCAACGCGCCCGTGGCCACGGAACGGCTGGCGAACGTGGCCGCCGCCATGGGCGTGCACACCGGTCTGATGAGCAAGTGCGAGGCCGCCGACGCGGCGATCCAGACGGTACGCGCGCTGGTCGGCAAGGCCAGCCTCCCGGCCAGCCTCCGCGAGATCGGCGTCCGGATACCGCAGCTCGGCGAGGTAGCCAGGAACGCGCTGGACGACGCCTACATCGTCACGAATCCGCGGCCGGTCCTCGAGGAAGACGCCCGTGCCATCTGCCTGGCTGCCTGGTAGGGCAGGCTGGCCGCCCAGGAGGTGTCGTTCTGGCTGAGGTAGACGAGTCGCGGCTGGAGCAGCTGATCGGCGTCCACTCCTCGAAGACCGGCTACTACGCGCAGTGGCGCGGAACGAGGCGGGACCTTGAACGCGCCCTGGCCGGGCTGCGGGCCATGTCCGAAGCGCTGTGCGTCACCGCGCTCGGGCCGGTGGCGCTCTGCGACGCCGTGCTCGACGCGGTGGGCCGGCTGTTCGACGCGGAGTGGGCCAGCCTGGTCCTGACCAGCGGGGACCTGCCCTCCTCGGTCCCATCGCAGGTCACCTGGTACCGGGAGCCGGGCCAGCGGCTTGGCGCCCCCTCGGCGGAGGATTCGGCCGCTCTCGCCGCCCGGATCACGAATACGCCGCAAGTGATGGCCGTCGGCGACGGCGTGGCACGGGCGATCGTGCTGGGCGCTCCGATGCGGCTGGATCACCGCCAGGTCGGGTCGCTGCTGGTCGGCACCGAGCATCCGGCCGGCCCGGACGGGATCGGGATGTCGGTCCTGGAGACGGTGGCGAACCAGATCATGGCGGCGCTGCGGAACGCCTGGCTGTTCGAGCACGGGGAGGACCTGCGCCGGCAGGCCATGGCGGGCCGGGCCGAGGCGGAGCGCCATGCCGAGGAGCTGGCCAGCCGCAATGAGCAGCTCCGCCGGGCCCGGGGACAGCTGGCCCGGGCCCGGCAGGCGGAGCTGGTGAGTGCCGAACGTCACCGGATCGCGCGCGAGCTGCACGACGGCGTCGCGCAATGCCTGGTCGGGATCGGGATGCACCTGGAGTGGTGTCACCGGCACCTTGATCCTGCCTCGGCTGCTTATCAGCGGCTGGTGGCCAGTAAGGAACTGGCTCGTGCGGGCCTGGGCCGGGTTCGCTCGGCGGTCGCCGAGCTGTCCGAGCTGGAGCGCCCGGGCGAGGGCCTGGGGGAGGCGCTGCGAGATCTGGCCGGTAATTTCCGCTCCGCCGGCCCGCTGCGCGTATCGGTGCGCGTCAGCGGCCCGCAGCGCCAGCTCGCGCCCGAAGTAGAGCATGCGCTGTTCCAGATCGCCCAGGAAGGCCTGTGGAACGTGGTCCGCCACGCCGGCGCCGCGCAGGCCTGGCTGAACCTTCAGTACCGGACCGGGCAGACCCGCCTCAGCATCTCCGACAACGGCCATGGCGACCCGGCGGCGGCCCGCCGCCATCTCGCGGGCGCTGCGCCCCGCGGCCGGTTCGGCCTGCGCATCATGGCGGAACGGGCCAGTGAACTCGGCGGCGAAGTCACGGTGCAGCGCCGTCGCCGCGGCGGCCTGCGGATGGAGGCCCGCATCCCGGACCCGGGGACCGGCGCGGCGGGCGGCACCGGCCCCGGTGTCGGCCCCGGTGTCGGCCCACTGGCGCCCGCCCCGGGCGGGCCAGCGTGAAACGGGCCGCGGCGTCTGCTGTCCGGATCCTGATCGTGGACGACCACACCATCGTGCGCCAGGGCCTGCGGTCCATCCTTGACCTGGAGCCGGACTTCACCGTGGTCGGTGAGGCCGCCGACGCCGCGGCTGCGGTGACGGAAACCGCCCGGCTCCGGCCCGACGTGGTGCTCCTCGATCTCAAGCTCAGTGACAGCGCGCCCGCCGAGGGCCTGGACGTGTGCGCCAGGCTGCGGGACGGCCAGCCGCAGGTGAGCATCGTCGTGCTCACGACCTTCCTGGACCAGAAGCTGCTGGTCGGCGCGCTCCAGCGAGGCGCCAGTGGCTATGCGCTCAAGGACGTGGACGCGGTGGAGCTGGCCCGCATCATCCGCACCGTCCACCGTGGGGAGTCCGGGTTCGACGGCCGCAGTGCCCGGCTGGTCGTCCGCTCCCTGACCGGTCAGCCAGCCGCGCCTGCCCGGCTGCTCAGCGAGCGCGAGCTGGAGGTGGTCCGGCTGGTGGCCCGGGGTGCCACCAATGCGCAGGCGGCGCGGGACCTGTACGTGAGCGAGAGCACGATCAAGTACCACCTCCGCCTCGCGATGCGCAAGCTCGGCGCGAAGGACCGCACCGAGCTTGTCTACCGGGCCGGCGCCCAGGGACTGCTGTAGCGGGATCCTGCCCGACTGGGCAGGGGCCCCTGTCCGTACGGTTCATCTTTCTGGCCCGACTGGTCGTGCATTTCCGCTGGCCGGCGGAGTGACGGGCGGCCGGTGCGGGCCTAGCGTGGGCCTGATGCGAACGAATGCAGAAGGAGGCACGCCATGCCAGGAAACCGGGCCGTCGCCTACATCGAGCCGGGGCATGTGGAAGTCGAGACGATCGACTACCCGAAGCTGGAGCTGCAGGACGGGCCGGGCGTCAACCCGGCGAACGTCGGCCGGAAGGTCCCGCACGGAGTGATCCTCAGG
>Ga0066790_10001101_pt1 | contig 11191 bp, 10 predicted proteins | sample OrgsoiDNA2013050_FD_70963 | JGI IMG/M metagenome (GOLD analysis project Ga0066790, IMG submission 70963) | Permafrost soil microbial communities from the Arctic, to analyse light accelerated degradation of dissolved organic matter (DOM) -... | ecosystem: Environmental > Terrestrial > Soil >...
CCCGCCGCCTCGGCCTGCCGGGTCAGCTCGACCGTCTCGGCCAGGCTCTGGCCGCCGGTGGCCGCGACGACGGGCAGGCGGCCGGCGGAGGCCTGGACGGCGACCCGGATGAGCTCGGCGCGCTCGCTCACGGTGAGACTGGACGGCTCGCCGGACGTGCCGGTGACCACTACTCCGTGACTGCCACCCGTTGCCTGCCGGTTGACCAGGCGCGCGTACGTCTCGTAATCGACCTTGAGGTCCTCGTCGAACGGCGTGACCAGCGGCACGAACGAGCCGCGCAGCGCGGCGCTCATATCCCCTCGCGGTTCGTCGACCAGCCGGTGTGCGAGCCGATCAGCACCGGTGGGCGCTTCATGTCCTCCTGCCACAGGAGGGAGTCCATGGACAGGTTGAGCGGACTGTCCTGCACGGTCAGCTCGTAGACGTCGGCGTCGCCAGAGGCGTGGTTGTGCACGGCCCAGCCCGGCGCCGACAGCATCAGGTCCCCCGCCTTCCACGGGTAGACCTTGCCACCGACGACCGAGCGGCCCTCACCCCGGAAGTAATAGTTGATCGCGGCCGCGGTGTGCCGGTGCGGCCGGTCGACGATGCCGGCCGGCCGGATCGTCATGGTCGCGAAGAAGTTGTGTGTCGTGCCGTTCGTGCGCCCGGTGGCCGGGTTGTACAGGAGGTAGAGGCGGCGGCCGCGGTAACTCGGGCCGAGGGCGTGCAGCTTGTCCAGCTCCCTTTTCACGTCCGGCCACGGCCACATCAGCGCGGCCGACTCCTGTACCGGCGGGCTGATCAGCCGCTCGTACGACATGAGCTGCTCGCCGCTCCGGGCCCCGGCCAGCGGCATGGCGTCGCTGAACGGGTTCTTGATGGTGTCCTCGTCACGTTGCAGTTCCTGCGGCAGCGCCTCGCTCGGCGAATCGTCAACGTAGTGGATGTTCAGCTTCTCCAGCAGCGCCGCGTTGGAGTAGACCAGCCGGACCTGGACGTCGCGGGTGTCGTTGGCGTGCACGTACGGCGCCATCGACGGGGTGTTCCACACGTCGTAGGTGCCGAACTTGCGTTCCCGGCCGTCGATCGCCACGCGCCCGGCGCCAGAAATGCAGAAGACCACCTGGGAGGAGTTGTGCCGGATCGGGCTGGTGCGCTCGCCGGGGTTGAGTACCTCGAGGCTGAGCTGGATGCCGGGGGCCAGCCCCAGACCGGCACCCTTCGACATCGGGTGCACGATCAGTGACCGGCGGCGGCCGCCGGCCGGGCGCGGCAGTGCGGCCAGCCGGGCGATCTCGGCGTCGATGTCTTCCTGGGGGATGACGATCGAGGGCCACAGGTCATCGAGCTTGGGCGCCGAAACGCCTGTGACGTCGACGAATGCGGCCTTCTGACCGTCGCTCTCGGCCGTCATGGTGTCCTCCGGCCCAGCGCCAGGCGGGCTGCTCCCCGGCGAAGCCGGGATGAAGCCCCTTCAGCAGAAGTTACTTCTGCATACTAGACCGCTGGCCGGCGGCGCGTCTATCCCCGTTGGGTGAGGTTGGCCTGACCGGCACGAGCACCTGGCAACGATGTCTGCACCGCGCCCCGGCGCACGGGCTCAGGCCCCGGGATGCAGCAGGCCGACGGCCAGCCGTTCGCCCGGATGCGGCTTCACCCCGGACGGCGCCAGGGTAATACCGTCCGGGCGCACCGCCGGAGCGGGAAGTTCTTCGCCGCGCTGCGCCGCCTGCAGCAGGCGATACATCCGCTGCTGGATGTTCCGGTAGAAGCGCTGCTGAGTCCAGCGCCCGAACACGCCAAAGCCCCAGCGCACGAACGGATTGGGGATACCGGACCGCCGCGAGTAGCCGGTGACCCGGAAGGCCACCTGGCCGGTGGCCAGGTTCTTGATCACTTCGTAGGTCAGCCGGCCCTGCTCGAGATGACCCTGCAGCGTCTGGTAGCACCAGCCCCATACCCGTTCGGGACCGTGTTCGGTATCCCGCGTCTGGTCGAACACCCCGGTGACCCGCACCCCGAGATAGAAACGGAGGAACAGGAAACGGCCCTCCAGCAGCATGTCCCGGCCGAGCAGATCGCGGTCACTGCGGTACACACCGCGCAGGATGTGAGCGTCGGCGAACTCGTACTGGCTGACCAGACGGCACGCCGTCGCCCAGGGACCGCCCGGGACGGGCTCCCCGGCCGGTTCGCGGCCGATGAGCACAGCGCCGGAGTCAACGTGCCAGTGCCCCTCGGCCCGGCCATCCTCAGGCGCCCGGGCCGGATCGTAATTGATCGCACGATGGCGAAGCTCATCCAGCGCGGCGGTCCCGTCAACCGGGCCGAACAGCCATTCGCGCACTACTCAGCTTCCTGCAGAGTGTCCCCGATCAGCCAGAACATCGGCGGCCAGAGGCCCACGAACAGCGCACGCCGTTCCGCGTTGCCGCGCTCATCCTGGTCGACGGTCTTGGCGCGGATCCAGAGGCCGATGCACAGCCCGATCGCCGCGAGCGACGTCGCGTGCAGATACGAACCGCGTACCCCGGCCCGCCACTTCTGCATTCGCACCGCTGCCCTGGCCGGCGGCCGGCCGCGGGGCGGGATCACCATCCGCACCCGCTGGGTGCCCTGGGACCGCAAGCAAGCGGCCAGTAGCGGCAACGTCCGGGCCTAGCCGGGACTCTGGCCGGCGGCCCGGGTCCTGAGCTCGCGTTCCACCATCGCGACCAGGTCCGGGTGGGCGCCGAGGCCGCGCAGGATATCCGCCGGGATGCCCAGCTGACGGGCGGCCTCCGCCACCACGGGCTGGAGCAGGCCCAGGGCGTGGGCCAGCGTCTCGTCCCGCGCGTACGTCGGCGGCAGGTCGTCGAGGGAGACCTCAGCCGGCCGCCGGAACACGCCGTCCGGTCCGGGGAGCCACGCCGCGTGCCCGGCGGCGGCGCCGATCGCCGACTTGACGCATCCCAGCGCGGAATCGGCGAACGACGGGCGGATGGCCTTCTCGACCACCCCGGCGACGAGCCCCCGGTGCGGGCCGAGCAGCACGTTCCAGACGTATTCGGACCGCGCATGGGTCGGGTGGTCCAGCGCGAACTCCAGCCCGTCGATCTCCGCGGCCGGGTCGAACCCGTCGAGGCCGCGTTCCTGCCGGGCGAATTCGTCAACGAGGACGACGTGCCCGAGCTGGCCCGGAGGCCGCGCGCGCACCTCAACGGCCGCGCGCACACCCATCTCGCGCAGTTGCACGAGCCACGGGCCGTACGCGTCGCCGGCGAACCAGACGTCCGGGTTCCCGTCGAAGTAGCTCTCCAGTTCCTTGCTGCGCTGGTAGAGCGCCGGGGGCGGCGCGAGTCGCTGGCCGCCCGTGGCGGCGTTCTCGCCGATGAGGAACGGGGTACGCTGCAGCCGGTCGAGAAGGCGTGGCCGCTGGCCGGCCGTCGCCTCATCCAGCGCCCGGACGACGCATTCACAATCCGTCTCGTGCTGAGCCAGGTCCAGATCGGCGAGCTCCAGGTCGTTGTACCGGGGCAGGACGATCTCCAGGACCTCGGCCACCACGTCCGGCTCGGTCAGGTTCAGCGCGTCCAGGAACGGACGGGCCACGGGCGAGCCCGCGATGGCGCGCCGGACGGTGGGCAACCGGGTAACGGCGGTACCCGGGAGGTACACGGCGGGGTGGCCGAGGGCGTCGAAGGGCGGGACGTGGCGGCCGTCCTGGAGGCGGATGATCGGCCGGGTCCGGGCCGGGCCGGGCGTATCGCCGGCGAATCCGGCTTGCCACAACGCGGAGGACTGGTAGAGGAACGCATAAAAATGCGTGATCCACCCGTCGGACTGCGCGGCCAGGAAATCCGGGGTGACTCTTCCGACCACATCCGCGGGCGTCACCTCGCCGACGCCGATCTCGTCCCGGAGGTATCGCCACAGCAGCGGGGTCAGGTCGGGCGTGATGGACGGGTGCACGAAGAACAGCGGCCCATCGGCACCGCAGAGCGCACCGAGCTGATCAGGGCCGAGAAGCTCGTCCAGCCCGGCACCGCGGGCCAGCTTCAGCCCGGCCGCGGCGCGGTAGCCGCCCGCGACGGGAATGAGCTCCTCGCGGGCCAGCGTCTCGCGTACCGCCTCGAACAGCGGGCGGAACATCGAGCCCGGCGGGAAGCGGCCCGCATCCAGCGGCAGGGCCCCCAGCGCGGCGGGCGTGAGAGTGCCCTCCGCCCGCAGTTCCGGCAGCACACCGGCCAGCAGCGTGGCGGTCTGGCGGACCAGGGCCTGGTTCGACGGATCGTGCTCCGGGACGTTGTCGCGGGCCGGTGTCGTCCGGTACGGGCCCTGGATCAGGAAGCCGAGAAAGGTCTCCTTCTCCGTGGGGAAGAACACGGTGAGCGGGGACCGGCCGCACCCCTCGATCCGGCGCTCGCCGGGTATGCCGCCGAGGCGGAAGGCGGCCTCGACGCGCTGTGCGGGATGGCCCAGGTCATCGAGCTGACGATGCCAGACGAGCCACTCTTCGTCCGGCCGCTTACGGCCCGCGGACAGGATGACGTGACGGCGCGTTCCGGTCCGCCGCGAGGTCCGGCGCTCCATAACCGATCCCGCGACCTGAACGCCGCCGGAGCGCAGGCAGGTGATGTTCGCCAGGAACAGCAAGGTGCCCGGCTCGATGGCGTCCAGCGCCGCGGCGATCTCCCGCACGGCGGCCTCCGCGGGCACCGTCTCGTGATCGAAGGGGAAGACGAACAAGGTGCCGGCCGTGCCGTCATCGAGCGGGTCCACGGCGTGCGGCCGGACGTATCTCTCGATCCGGAAATGCTCGCCCGCGCTGTAGATACGCGGCGACCGGGTGTAGGCGTACACCGACTTGAAGCCGATGCCGAACTGCCCGATCGTGGTCAGGTCACCGGACTTCTCGCTGGCACCGACCCCGCAGAGGCCGCGGACGTCGGCTTCGGTGAAGGGCCGGCCATCATGGCGTACCTCCAGGCGATCCTCGAAGAGCTCGAAGGCCAGCTCGGTCGCGCCGGCGTCCTCCGCGTTCTGGATCAGCTCGAAGATGAAGTGCGTGCGCTCGCTGTAAAGCTGCCCGAGCAGATCCAGCACCGCGGTGTCCCAGCCATACCGGGCGATGTTCTCGTCGCGGATCTGCTCGTAGTCCGCTGACAAGGGCATCCCTCCCGGCCTCTGGCCGCGGATGAGGATTCCGCGGCCGCGATTGCACCCTAACGCGTATCTCAGACCGCACTGGGCCGGGCGGGGTGTATCACTGACCGGCGCCCAGATCTCCGATAATCGGAGGAGACCGCGGGGAGTCGCGCCCATCGACCGTCGGCACGGAACCGGCCAGCGGACTGCCCCGTTCTCACCGTGAGGGCGAGCGACGCGTCGAGGGGGACAGCACCTGTGCCGGCCAAGGAGGTCCCCGTTCCGTCCGGTGAATCCGTGGGCCGCCGGCCGTCCCGGTGGGCCCGCGAGGGCGGTGGGGGGCGCCGGGCGCGCCGGGCCCGGTGCTGGTGCCGCGCCCTGAGCGTGCTGGCCGCCGTCGTCATCGTGGCGGCCGCGGCAACGGCCCGGCTGTTCGTCTGGCCCGACCGGGGCATGCCCGCGAAGGTGAGCGCCATTGTGTCGCTGGACCGGCCCGGGGGCACGCTCAGCGCCGCCCTGCGCCTGGCGGCGCAGCACCGGGCGCAGTATCTGGTGATCTCGCTGGGCACGCCCGAATCCGGCTACGGCTGCCCGCGGCCGATCGCGCGGGTGAAACTGATCTGCTTCAACCCAGCGCCAGCCACCACCCAGGGCGAAGCGCAGTTTGTCGGCCGGCTGGCCCGGAAGTACCACTGGGACTCGGTCGCGGTGGTGACGATCACCCCCCAGGACTCCCGCGCCCGGCTGCGTGTGGAACGCTGCTTCGCCGGCCCCGTCTACGTCGTGACCACGCCCATCTCGCTGGTCTCCTGGCCCTATCAGATTGCCTACGAGTGGGGCGCCCTGGCCAAGGCCCTGCTCCTCCAGCGCGCCTGCGGGCAGGCGGCGGCGAGCACGACCACGCCGCGGGTGCCGGCCGGGTTATGTATCAGGCGCGCCTTCCGCGTTCTCTTCATATACATGACCTATGGCAAGGGCGGCCCGTCCCGCCCGGAAATCTGGCGGTGACGGCGTGCTGCCCCTGCATCTGGCCCAGCCCCGGGACAGGGCGCTGTCCGTGCTCGTCATCGGCGCGCATCCCGACGACATCGAGATCGGGGCGGGCGGGGCGCTCCTCAGCCTGGCGGCGGAACAGCCGGGCTTGCAGGCCTGCTACGTCGTGCTGACCGGCACCCCCGATCGCCAGCAGGAGGCGCGCAACGCGGCCAGGGCTTTCCTGCCCGGCGCCGACCTCACCACCGAACTGCTCGGCCTGCCCGAAGGCCGGCTCCCCTCGGTGTGGGACCAGGTGAAGGAGGCCCTCGAGGCGGTGGCGCGTGTGTGCTCGCCGGACCTCATCCTCGCGCCGTCACGCGACGACGCCCACCAGGATCACCGGACCATCGCCGAGATCGTCCCCACCGTCTTCCGTGACGGGCTCTACCTCGGCTACGAGATCCCCAAGTGGGACGGGGACCTCAGCCGCCCCACGATGTACGTTCCGCTGCCGGCCAGTACGGCCCGCCGCAAGGCGGAACTGCTGCACAAGTGCTTCCCCTCCCAGCAGCACCGCGACTGGTGGGATGACGAAGTCTTCCTGGGCCTGGCCCGCCTGCGGGGCATGGAGTGCCGTGCCCCCTACGCCGAGGCGTTCCACTGCGCCAAGACCGTGATCCAGCTCGCGGCGGACCGGAGCGGTGACCGCACGGCAAGCGGCGGAGTGTAATCGCCCGCCGGCTGAAGGTGAAAGGTGATCCCGGTTGTATCAGGACAGGGGCGTCCGGGGTCCTCTGACTTGTAGGCGGCCATTGCGCCACTCGCTACGACTCGTTCCGGAACTGGGGGGCCAGTTGATGAGAATTCTTGTTACCGCTGAACATTCTGGTATCGGCACCGTCATGATGCTGAGGCGTCAGGCGGCGGAAAGCAGGGCCGGAAGACGATGACGACAGCACCCCGGCTGACGATCGGCCTCCCGGTCTACAACGGCGAAAATTACCTGGCTGAGTCCCTGGATTCGCTGCTGGGCCAGACGTATGAAGACTTTGAGCTCATCATTTCTGATAACGCCTCAACCGACGGCACGGACGGCATCTGCCGTCGCTACGAGCGGCAGGATTCCCGGATTCGTTATGTCCGCCAGCCGCGCAACATCGGGTGCGCACCGAACCACAACTTCATCGTCGGCGAGGCGCGCGGCGAGTTCATCAAATGGGCGTCACACGACGACCTCTACGCGCGCGACCTGATGGAGCGCTGTGTGGACGCGCTCGACGCGTACCCGCACGTCGTGCTGGCCCACGCCTGGACCGCCATGATCGACGGGTCGGGCGCGGTCACGGAGGCGATCGAGTACCCCCTCGCGACGGCGTCCCGGTCGGCTCCGCAGCGCTTCCGTAGCATGCTGTTCGACGACGGCGGCGACGACACCGGCGGCGTCATCCGGGCCGAGGTCCTGCGCCAGACGTCACTGCTCGGCAGTTTCCATCACGCGGACCGGACCATCACCACCGAACTCGCGCTGCACGGCCCGTTCTACCAGGTGCCGGGGTGGCTGTACTTCCGCCGCGACCACCCGGAGCGGGCGGAGCGGGCATGCCCGACCGTGCGCAGCAGGTGCGCGAACCTGGATCCCCGCCGGGCAGACCGGCTCCGTCACCCGGTGGCCCGCCTGTACGGCGAGTACATCTGGGGGTACGTCGCGGCGATCCGGAATGCTCCACTGCCGACCGCCGAGCGGCGTGAGTGCTACCGCTACCTGGCTCAGTGGGTGACCAGCCGCGTTGTCCCGGGACGCACCGAGCAGACCGGGAAGCCCGCCGGGCAGCACCATGAGGCCGGGGCGCTGGTCTCGGTCACCGCCGCCGTCGCCGGCCAGGAAAGCAGAAGGTCGTGAGCCCTCGCGGTCCCCGCGCCCGGCGGGGCAGGCCACCCGGCACCGCCCCCCGGGTGGGGCTCTTCGGGCTCCTGGGGTCGGGCAACATCGGCAACGACGCCTCGATGGAGGTGGTGCTGCGGTACCTGCGCGCGGCTCACCCCGACGCCATCGTGGATGCGATGTGCCGGGGGCCGGAGGAGATCAAGGCGAAGTTCGGCATCGACGCCGTCCCGCTGCTCTGGTCCCAGAAGTATGCGGGGCGTGTGCCGGGCGTGGCCGCGAAGGCGGTCAAGCTGCTGGGTAAGGGAGCCGACGCCTTTCACACCGCATCCTGGGTCCGCCGGCACGACGCGGTGATCGTCCCCGGGATGGGCGCCCTGGAGGCGAGCCTGCCGCTGCGGCCATGGCAGACGCCGTACGCGATGTTCCTGCTCTGCGCGTCGGGGCGAATAGCCGGAACGAAAGTGGCGATGGTCAGCGTCGGCGCCAACATGATCAAGCCGCGGATGACTCGCTGGCTGTTCAATCTGGCCGCCCGGAACGCCTTCTACCGCTCCTACCGCGACCAGCAGTCCTGCGACGCGATGCGCCAGCGGGGCCTCGACACCTCAACGGACCACGTTTATCCCGACCTCGTCTTTGCCTTGCCGGCACCGCCCTTCGAGCCCGGCGACCCGCAGACTGTGGGCCTGGGCGTGATGGCGTACTACGGCACCAACGACGACCGTCAGCAGGCCGACGAGATTCACGCCGCCTACGTCGCGAAGATGCAGCGCTTCACCCGGTGGCTGGTCGACAACAACCGGAAGGTCCGGCTGTTCGTGGGCGACAGCCAATGGGACGACAGCGTCGTGCAGAAGATCGTGGCGGACGTACGGGAATACCGGCCCGACCTTGACCAGACGTGGGTGGTCGCGGAGCGCGTCACCTCATTCGCGGATCTCACCCGGGCGATGAAGCCCGCCAGCATCGTCGTCGCCACCCGCTACCACAATGTGATGTGCGCGCTGAAGCTGGAAAAGCCCGTCATATCGATCGGCTACGCCGCGAAGAACGCCGCTATCATGGCGGACGCCGGACTGGCCGATTTCTGCCAGCACACTAACTCGCTAGACGTTGACCGGCTGATCCAGCAGTTCACGGAGCTGGAAAGCCGGCCGGACCAGGTCAGGAAGACAATAAGAGAGCGCAACGCGGAGAACGCGCGGCTACTCGACCAGCAGTTCGCGAAGTTGTCCGCGCTGCTCTTCCCGGCATCCGGAGCGCGAACGGCCCCGGGGCGCGAGGACGCCCCCGCGGGCGCCCGCTGACGACCCCGCGGGCGCCCGCTGACGACCCCGAACGTGCGCTCCGGCGACTGCCGGTCTATCCCGAGTTCGCCATGGCCTGGAGGAAGACGTAAATGAACGACTCGATCGAGCGTACCGGTGCAGGCTCCGAGGACAGCTCGGGGACGGCCACCAGGTACTACAAAAAAGACTTCTGGAGCGAAGAGAACCTCAAGTACAGCCGACCGCACTTCCGGCTGGAGAAGTCCGCCCGTATCATCAGCAATCTGGCCCGGGGACGAGAGCGGAGCCTGCTCGACGTCGGGTGCGGGCCGGCTGCCCTGATGCACCTGCTGCCGCCAAATATCCGTTACCACGGAATTGATATATCAATTCCCGTCCCCGGGCCGAATCTGATCGAATCTGACTTTCTCTCGTCACCCATCGGATTTAACGGCAAGAAATTCGACATTGTCCTCGCGCAGGGCGTCTTCGAGTACATGGGGGAATTTCAGCGCCAGAAATTCGCCGAGATAGCCGGGCTGCTGAACGTGGACGGCACCTTCGTGCTGTCGTACGTCAACTTCGGCCACCGGGAAAAGAGCATCTACTGGCCCTACAACAATATGCAGCCTTTCGGGGACTTCCGTAAGGATCTGACGCGATATTTCACCATCAAAAGGTTCTTCCCGACCTCGCATAACTGGAAGCATTCTGAGCCCAATCGCAGGCTCGTCAAGGTCGTCAATATGCATCTCAACGCAAATATCCCGGTGATCAGCCCGCGGCTGGCCGTGGAATACTTCCTCATCTGCTCGCCGCACGACACGCGACGGCCCGCCGGCCGGTCCTGACGGGAGTCATGGTGGAGGTTTGCCCCGTTCCGCGCATCGCCGGCGCGCTGCTGTTCAAGCCGGCGCCGCACGTGGACGAACGCGGTTTTTTCTGCCGGACCTTCGACGTGGAGGTAACGCGCGCGGCGGGCATTGACCCAGCCGGGTTCGCCCAGGACAGCCTCTCCCGCTCGGCCCGCGGGGTGATCCGGGGGATGCACCTGCGGAGCGGGGACGGCGAAGCGAAGCTCGTCCGCTGCTCCTACGGTGCGATCTTCGACGTCGTGGTCGATCTCAGGGCCGGCTCGCCGACCTACCGCAACTGGGAAAGCTTCGAACTGCGCGACGACGAGCAGGTGTCGCTCTACATTCCGGCAGGCTGCGCGCACGGGTTCCAGGCCCTCACCGATCCCGCCGACGTTTCCTACCGCATCGACCGCCCGCACGACCCCGCGGAGGACGTGTCGATCGCCTTCGACGATCCCGATCTGGCCATCCCGTGGCCGCTTCCGGCGGCCATGATGTCGCAGCGGGACCGGGTCGCACCAGCACTGGCGACCGCGATAAAGCCGCTGGTCTAACCCGCTGGTCCAACCCGCTGGTCCAACTGGCCGGTCTAACCCGCCGGTCTAACTGGCGGGCGCGGGCGGCGCGGCACCGGCGGGCCGGGCCAGGCCGGACCGTTCCGGATCCCAGATCATCCAGGGGCAGTTGCCCCGGTGGTACATCTCTTCCAGCTGCGCGCGTTCCTTCACCGTGTCCGCGGGTGACCAGTAGCCCTTATACGGGTAGGCCAGCGCCTTGCCCTGCGGGACGAGCCGCCGCATGACCGCGTCCTCGACCAGGTCTTCGCCCTCGTTGAGGGAATCAAAGATCTCCGGCCGGAGCAGGAAGTAGCCGCCGTTCTCCCACTGGCGCAGATCCCGCATGGGCGTCACCTGCGTGATCAGCCCGTTGTCGCCGATGTCGACGACGTGGTGCGAGGACTGGGGCGGTACGGCGAGCAAGCTGGCCACCGCGCTGCTGCTCTCGAAACGCTGGATCATGTCGGGCAGCGGCGCATCCGTGAGGACGTCGGCGTAGTTGGCCATGAACATTTCGTCGCCGTCGACGAAGCGGCG
>Ga0066790_10001103_pt1 | contig 11176 bp, 8 predicted proteins | sample OrgsoiDNA2013050_FD_70963 | JGI IMG/M metagenome (GOLD analysis project Ga0066790, IMG submission 70963) | Permafrost soil microbial communities from the Arctic, to analyse light accelerated degradation of dissolved organic matter (DOM) -... | ecosystem: Environmental > Terrestrial > Soil >...
GAGCCGCTCGGCGTGGTCGGGCAGATCATCCCGTTCAACTTCCCGATTCTGATGGCGGCGTGGAAGATCGCGCCCGCCCTGGCGGCGGGCAACTGCACGGTGCTGAAGCCGGCCAGCCCCACGCCGTGGTCGATCCTGAAGCTGGCCGAAGTGGTCGGCGACATCCTCCCGCCGGGCGTGCTGAACGTCGTCAATGGACCGGGCGCCGAGATCGGCAAGGCGCTGGCCTCGAACAAGCGGATCGCCAAGATCGCGTTCACCGGTGAGACGGTGACCGGGCGCCTGATCATGTCCTACGCGGCGCAGAACCTGATCCCCTCGACCACGGAGCTGGGCGGGAAGTCCCCGAACATCTTCTTCGAGGACGTGACGGCCGCCGACGACGCCTTCCTCGACAAGGCGATCGAGGGACTCGTGCTGTACGCCTTCAACAAGGGCGAGGTCTGCACCTGCCCGTCGCGGGCGCTGATCCACGAGTCGATCTACGACGAGTTCATGGGGCGTTGCTTGGAGCGCATCCGCGCGATCAAGCAGGGCAATCCGCTCGACCTGTCGACAATGATGGGCCCGCAGGTGTCCGTGGCGCAGCTCGAGAAGATCGAGAGCTACGTCAAGATCGGGCGCGATGAGGGCGCCGAGGTCCTGATCGGCGGCGGTCGCCCAGCGGTCGCGTCCGAGCTCGAGGACGGCTACTACTACGAGCCGACTGTGCTGAAGGGCCACAACAAGATGCGGGTCTTCCAGGAGGAGATCTTCGGCCCGGTGCTCGCGGTGACGACGTTCCGAGACGAGGCCGAGGCGCTCGAGATCGCCAACGACACGCCGTACGGGCTCGGCGCCGGAGTGTGGACGCGGGACGGCAGCCGCGCGTTCCGGATGGGACGCGCGATCAAGGCCGGCCGCGTGTGGACCAACTGCTACCACCAGTACCCAGCCCACGCCGCGTTCGGCGGCTACAAGAACTCGGGCGTCGGCCGTGAGAACCATCGCATGATGCTCGACCACTACTCGCAGACGAAGTGTCTGCTGGTCAGCTACGACCAGAACCCGATGGGGTTCTTCTAGGAACATGACCCGCCCAGTCACTGCTACTCCGGCGGCGCTCGAGGTGATCACTCGCCTCGAGGCCGCCCACGGGCCGCTCGTCTTCCACCAGTCGGGGGGGTGCTGTGACGGCACCTCCCCGATGTGCCTGCTCGACGGCGAGCTTCCGCAGGGACCCAGCGACCTGCACCTGGGAGACATCGGCGGCGCCCCGTTCTACGTCGACGCCGACCAGTTCGAGCGCTGGGGCCGTCCCGAGTTCCTGATCGACGTCAGGCCAGGAGCGGCGGACGGGTTCTCGCTCGAGGGCACCGTGCAGGTGCATTTCGTCACCCGCACGCCTTAGCACTCCCTTGGCGGCAGGCTGAGTCAGGCCCCGAGCAGGTCCCGGCGCCGGAAGACTGCCAGCGCGACGAGCGCGCAAACGGCGCCGATGGCCACCATCACGATCGCCGCCACGACCCGGAAGGACTGCGTCGGCACGAGCCCGACGTGGGCGAAGGGGGTCACGTCGACGAGCCAGGTGGGCGCCCCCAGCAGCGACCCGAACAGCTGCCACAGGAACGCGACGGTGACCAGCCCGTAGGCGAGCCCCGCGCTGGCCCGCGGCACGACGGCGTAGGCCAGGGCCGCGATCCCCAGGAACAGCAGCCCCACGGGCAGGCAGTTGGCGCCGGCCTCGAGCATCCGCGCCAGCGAGATGCTGACGCCCGCCGACGTGGCACCCGCCCAGGCGAACAGACCGGCGGCGAGGGCGACCGCCACGGCGCCACCGGCGGCCAGGACCAGGCGCCCGCCCAGCCACCGCCGGCGGCCGACCGGCATCGCCAGCAGCGTCTCGAGCCGCTGCTCGGCCTCCTCGTGCCGCGCGGCGCCGATCTGCGCGCAGCCGAACAGGCTCACGGCCAGGACGAAGAAGATGAACACGAACGCGAGATAGCCGCTGGGCGTCAGGATCGAGCCCGAGCCGAGCTTCTCGATCTGCTGCTGCAGGCTCTTCGAGATGCCGGCGGCGGAGACGCTCTTGGCCACCACTCCGAGGATGAAGGCGAAGGCACCGACCCCGCCCAGCCACACGAGCAGGCTGGCGCGCTCGCCGCGCAGGGCCTGCGCGAGCGGAGAGGAAAGCAGACCCAGGCGCGGCTCGGAGCTGTCCCGGGCCGGGAGCACGCCGGTGCCGATGTCGCGGCACCGGGCGATCCACGCCGCGCCCGCCAGCAGCGGCACGGTGGCGGCGATCGGAAGCAGCAGCACGGCCGGACGGGCGCCCGTGAACGGACGCAGCTCCTCCACCCAGCCCAGCGGCGTCAGGTAGCGCAGCCAGCCGGCGCTCGAGGTGTCGGCGATCACCCGGAGCACGAGGGCCAGCGCGACGAACGCACCCCCGAGCTCGAGCGCCATCCGGCGCGTGGGCGCGAGCTGGCTCGCCACCGCCCCCACGCCGACGAACACCGGCATCACCGACGCCGTGGCCAGGGCGAGGTAGGCCGACGGGCCGGCCGGGAGCCCAGCCAGGACCGAGCCCAGGAACTCCGCCAGCCACAGGATCACGATCCCGGCCGCGATCGCCACGAGCCCCGCCAGGTACGCCGTCCGCCGGCTCACGATCCCGGCCAGCACGAGCTCCATCCTGCCTGTGTCCTCCTCGGTCCGCATCGCCCGGACGGCCGCCATCAGTCCCCACACCGCGGCGAAGATGGCCAGCGTCCCGCCCACCCGCCAGGCGCTGTAGCCGCCGACCGTGAGCAGGTCGAACGGCTCGCCGTAGAAGAGGCGGATCGCCTTGTTGCCGGCGAAGCTGTGGGCGAAGGCCAGCCGGTCGGCGACCGTGGGGTAGGTGTGGCGGTAGCTGACCGGCTGGATGTAGGTGATCACGGCGAACAGGTACGCAAACGCGACCGTGCGCACGCGGGCGTCGCGGAACGCCCGCCGCGCCAGCGCGCGGGCGGGCCCGAGTCCCACGCCGCCGGTCGCGGACGGAGTGCTCGGCTCCGAGACGGAGGGACTAACCGCCGACATGCCCGTCGGAGCCGTCGTAGTGGTGCAGGAAGATCTCCTCCAGCGATGGCTCGCGGCTGGTCAGCGTGGCGACGGGATGCTGCGCGAGAGCGGCGATCAGCGGGCCGATGCTGCCGGTGACCTCGAAGCGCAGCGCGTTGGCTCCGCCCGGCGCCGCCTTCACGCCCGGCAGCGGCCCCAGCTCCGGCGCCGGGCCGGCGAACGTGACCTCGACCGTCTGCGCGCTGAGGTGGCGCAGCTCGTCCAGCGTCCCCTCGTCGACCAGCTTCCCGCGCCTGAGGATCCCGACCCGGTCACACAGCGCCTCCACCTCGCTGAGGATGTGGGAGGAGAGAAAGACGGCCTGCCCCCGCTCCTTGGCCTCCTGCACGCACTCGCGGAAGGCCACCTCCATCAGCGGATCGAGGCCGCTCGTGGGCTCATCGAGCAGCAGCAGGTTCGCCCTCGTGGCCAGCGCGGCGACCAGCTGCACCTTCTGGCGGTTGCCCTTTGACAGGGCCCGGATCTTCTTGTTGGTGTCGACCTGGAAGCGCTTGACCAGCTGGTCGCGATAGGCGACATCGGTACCGCCGTGCAGGCGAGCGAGGAACTCGAACGTCTCGGCGCTGGTCATCGCCGGCCACAGGAACGGCTCCCCGGCGACATAGGCCACGCGCCGGTGCGCGTTGACCGGATCCCGCCAGGCATCGACCGCGAACAGCTCCGCGCGCCCGGCGGTGGGGCGGTGCAGGCCCAGGAGCAGGCGAATCGTGGTCGTCTTGCCGGCGCCGTTGGGCCCCAGGTAGCCGTACACCTCGCCGGCGGCCACGCGAAGGTCGAGGCCGTCGAGCGCGACGGTCTCCCCGTAGCGCTTGGTCAGCCCCTCGGTGCTGATCGCGTGCGGAGTTGAGGTCATCGCTCGGTTCCTTTGCTCGCGCGCGGGTGGCGCGCATCCGACCAGCTGACGAGGCTGCCGGCCTGGATGTGACGGGCCGGCCGGGCCCGGACGCCCCTCACCTTAGCCCACGTGAGGGACCGCGATCCGTCTCTCAGATGGGTGTCAAACACGGTCTGGTACGTGGTAGTACGCCGCAGATCTCGCTCGGAGAACGGCTGATGGCGATTTGACGGCCGTATCCGAAGATCTTTCTCATGACGACTCTCGACCTGGCTCGGACCCAGTTCGGCGTCACGACGCTCTTTCACTTCATCTTCGTGCCGATGTCGATTGGGTTGGCGGTGTTCGTCGCCATCTGTCAGACGCTGCACTACCGGACGGGGCGCGAGGTCTACCTTCGCATGACCCGCTTCTGGGGCAAGTTCCTGCCGGCTCTCGCCCAGGCTCCATCTGGCCACGATCTGGGCTACGGCGATCGGCACCATGATCTCCGCCTACTTCATCCTCGCGGCCAACTCGTGGATGCAGCATCCCGTCGGCTACGTGGTCAACCACGCGACCCATCGCGCCGAGCTCAAGGACATCTTCTCGGTGCTGACCAACTCGACCGTGCTGCTGGCCTTCCCGCACACGATCTTCGGCGCCTTCGCCACCGCCTCGATGCTGGTGATCGGCATCTGCGCCTTCCAGCTGCTGCGCAAGCGAGGCGGCGATGTCGTCTCCCGTTCGCTGCGCCTGGCGCTCCCGATCGGCACCGTGGCCGTGATCCTGACCATGGTCTTCGGGCACTTCCAGGGCATCCTCATGGAGCAGCAGCAGCCGATGAAGATGGCGGCCGCCGAGGTGCTCTACCACACCAAGAAGGGCGCCAGCTTCTCGATCTTCGCCACCGGCGACTTCACCCGCTTCCCGGGCCACCTGAGCAGCGACCTGCGGATCCCGCATGCGCTCTCGATCCTCGCCACGGCGACCTGGAACGGCACGGTCGACGGGATCGACCAGATCCAGGCGGCCGAGGTCAAGAAGTACGGTCCCGGCAACTACACCCCGATCCTCGGCGTGACCTACTGGACCTTCCGGCTGATGATCGGCGCCGGCACCCTGATGCTGCTGCTGACCCTGGCCGGCATGGTCCTCGTGCGCCGCAAGAAGATGGATGGCGCGCGATGGTTCCAGCGCCTGGCCATCATCGCCATCTTCCTGCCCATCCTGGCCAACTGGACGGGTTGGATCTTCACCGAGATGGGCCGCCAGCCCTGGGTCGTCTACGGCCTGCTCAGGACCTCCAACGCCCGCTCACCCAACGTCGGCCTGGGCGATCTGATCATCACCCTGACCGGCTACATCGTCCTCTACGGCATCCTGATCGCGATCGGCGGCTGGCTGATGTTCCGCGAGATCAAGCACGGTCCCGAGCCGCCACCGCCTCCGCCCGGAGAAGCGGTGCCCGACGAGCTCCCGCTGGCGCCGAATCCCGACCTCGTCCTCTCCTACTAGCGAAACCGACATGCACACAGATCCTGACTTCCTCCAGACCCTGTGGTTCATACTCATCGGCGTGCTGTTGGTGGGCTTCTTCATCCTCGAAGGCTTCGACTTCGGCGTCGGCATGCTGGTCCGCGGCCTCGGCCGGGACAAGGCTGAGCGGCGCGCCCTGATTCACACCATCGGACCGGTGTGGGACGGCAACGAGGTGTGGCTCCTGACCGCCGGCGGCGCCACCTTCGCCGCCTTCTCCGGCTGGTACGCCACCACCTTCTCGGGCTTCTACCTGGCCCTGTTCTTGGTCCTGGCCGCGCTGATCGTGCGTGGCGTCTCGTTCGAGTTCTGGGGCAAGGTGCAGTCCAATCGCTGGAGTAGCGCCTGGGAATGGGCGCTGTGCATCTCCAGCGGCGTGGCGGCGCTGCTGTTCGGCGTGGCCTGGGCGAACTTCGTCCACGGCGTGCCGATGGGCCCCAACCACGTCATCCACGCCTCGCTGCTCGACCTCCTGCATCCCTACGCGCTGCTCGGCGGGCTGGTGACGGTGTCGCTGTTCCTCAGCCACGGCGCCTACTTCCTGACCTTGCGGACCAAGGGCGAGCTCGCGCAGCGCGCCGCCCTGGTGGCCCACCGGGTGGCTCCGGTCGCGGCCGTGCTGACGGTCGGATTCCTGGTCTGGACCGCGGCCGACCAGTCCTGGGACGCGGTCGTGGTGGTGCTGGCGATCCTGGCGGCCGCGGCGGCGGTCCTGATCCCGGTGGCGCTCGACCGCTCCCCCACCCGCGCCTTCGCCGGCAGCTGCGTGGCGATCGCGCTGCTGTTCGTGGTCCTGCTCGCGGCGCTGTTCCCCAACGCGGTGCCCTCGAGCACCAACCACGCCTACGACCTGACCCTGGTCGCCGCCTCCTCCACGTCCTACACGCTGACGGTGATGACGGTCGTGGCGGTAATCTTCGTCCCGATCGTGCTTGCCTACCAGGCATGGACGTACTGGGTCTTCCGCCACCGCCTCGGTCGCGACGACTTCGAGGGGCCGGCCACGCCGATCGCGGTGATCGAGCACAAGCTCGGCAACGGCGGGCCAGCCACCACCGGCGCACAGCCACCGACCGTCGTCTGACGTGGCCGCGCCGGTCGACCGCCGACTCGTCCGCGAGAGCCGCGCCGCACGGGCGCACCTCGCCGCGGCCTCGGTGCTCGGGGTCCTCAGCGCCGGCCTGATCCTCGCCCAGGCGGTGCTGCTGGCCACGCTGATCGCGCGTTCGGCGATGCATCGCGTGCCGCTCTCGAGCCTGAAGGGCGAGCTGATCGCGCTGGCCGCCGTGCTGGCCGCGCGCGCCGCGGTCACCGCCGGCTTCGAGCTCTCGGGGCGCCTCGGCGCCACCCGGGTGATGTCCGATCTGCGCTGCCGCCTGGCTCGGCGCCTGCTGCTGGCCTCCCCGGGCGAACGCCCCTCGGGCGAGCGCACCGGCGAGCTGGCCGCCGCTGCGGTCCAGGGCGTCGATGCCCTCGAGGCCTACTTCGCCGGCTATCTCCCGCAACTGGTGCTGGCCACGGTCGTGCCGGCCGCCGTGCTCGTGTTCGTTCTCACGGTCGATCCTGTCACAGCCGTGATCCTCGCCGTCACGGTGCCGATCCTGATCGTGTTCATGATCCTGATCGGCAAGGGCGCGCAGGCGTCCACCAACAAGCGCTGGCAGGCGCTGTCGCTGCTGAGCGCCCACTTCCTCGACGTGCTGCGCGGACTGCCGACGCTGCGGGCCTACCGGCGCGAGCGCGCCCAGGAGGAGGCCCTGGCCGAGGTCGGCGAGCGCTACCGCGCCGAGACGATGGCCACGCTGCGGATCGCCTTTCTCTCCGCCCTGGTGCTGGAGCTGTGCGCGATGATCGGGACCGCGATGGTCGCGGCCACGATCGGGGTCCAGCTGGTCGGCGGCTCGCTCACGCTCGCGGCCGGCCTGACCGTGCTGTTGCTGGCCCCCGAGCTCTACGGCCCGCTGCGGCAGGTCGGGCAGCAGTTCCACGCCAGCGCCGACGGCGTGGCCGCGTCGGAGCGCATCTTCGCCGCGCTCGATGAGCCGGTCACGGTGGCCGCCCCCAGCGACCCCCTCCCCCTCCCCGATCCCGGCCGCGAGATCGTGCGCCTGCGGGCGGTCACGTACGAGTACCCCACGCGCCCCGGCGCCGTGCTCGAGGCCGTCAACCTCGAGCTGGCCGCGGGCCGGATCACCGCGCTCGTCGGCCCGAGCGGCGGGGGCAAGAGCACGATCGCCCGGCTGCTGCTCCGGCTCGCCGACCCCGTCTCGGGCAGGGTCACCTGCGGCGAGACCGACCTGCGCGACGTGGACCTCGACTCCTGGCGGCGCCAGATCGCCTGGGTGCCGCAGCGGCCGAAGCTGTTCAGCGGGACCGTGGCCGACAACATCCGGCTGGCCGCCCCGGACGCCGACGAGGCCGCCGTGCGGGCCGCCGTCGCCGCCGCCGGCGCCACCGAGCTGGTGGCCGGACTCCCGGACGCCCTCGACACGATGGTGGGCGAGAACGCCCGCCGGCTCTCGGCCGGGCAGCGCCAGCGGATCGCGCTGGCCCGGGCTTTTCTCTCCGACGCCCCGCTGCTGGTGCTCGACGAGCCCACCTCGCACCTGGACGAGGCCAGCGCCGAGGCGGTCGGCGAGATGATCGAGCGTCTCGCCCGCGGCCGCACCACGCTGCTGATCGTCCACCACGAGTCGCTGGCCCGCCGCGCCGACACGGTCCTCGAGGTCAGCGGCGGCCACGTCGCTGGAGGGAGCGCTCCGACCCCGCCGCTGGTGGTGCTGGCGGCATGAGGGCGCTGCTGAGGATGTCCTGGCCGGGCCGGGGCGAGCGCGGGCGCCTGGCGCTGTCGGTGGCGCTGGCCGCGGGAGCCACCGGCGCATCGATCGCCCTGCTGGCGACCTCCGGCTACCTTATCTCCCGGGCGGCGCAGCGGCCGCTGATCATCTCGCTGATGGTCACGATCGTCGCGGTCCGGGCGTTCGGGATCTCCAGGGCCGTGCTCCGCTACGGCGAGCGCCTGGCCTCGCATGACCTCGCGCTGCGGCGGCTCGCCCGCCTGCGCTCGCACTTCTACGAGCGCCTCGCGCCGCTCGTGCCCGGTCGGGTCGGCGGCCGCAGCCGCGGCGACCTGATGGCCCGCTTCGTCGGCGACGTCGACACGCTCCAGGACAGCTATCTGCGGGTGATCATCCCCACCCTGGTGGCCGTCGTCGTGATCTTCGGCGCCAGCGTGGCCGCCTGGCTGATGCTGCCCGCGGCCGGGGCGATCCTGGTCTGCGCGCTGGCGCTGGGCGCGACCCTGTCGCCGTGGGCGAGCGCCCGCATCGCCGCCACGGCCGGCCGCCGCCAGGCGCCGGTGCGGGCGCGGCTGACCGGACAGCTGGTGGAGGCGATCGACGGCTCGGCCGAGCTGGCGGTGACCGGGCGCGCTCCCGAGCACGTCTGCAGGCTGATCGCCACCGACACCCGGCTGGCCTCGCTGGGGCGCAGCGACGCCCGCGCCGGCGCGCTGGCCACCGGCCTCGGCGCACTGGTCTCGGCCGCGGGGCTGCTCGCGGTGCTGGTGGTGGGGATCTCGGCGGTGCACTCGGGCGCGCTCCCCAGCGTGCTGCTGGGCGCGCTTGCGTTCCTGTTCCTGGCCGCCGGCGAGGCCGTGGTGCCGCTGCCCGCCGCGGCGCGCCGGCTGCGCTCGTGCGTGGCGGCCGCGACCCGCCTGGAGGAGATCACCGACCAGGAGCCCGCGGTCGTCGATCCGCCCTCGCCGCGCCGGCCGCTGGGCGGCGGGACGCTGGCCCTGGACGGGGTGAGCATGCGCTACGGCGAGGAGTCGCATCTGGTCCTCGAGCGCGCCGACCTGGAGCTGGTGCCCGGGGAGCATGTGGCGCTCGTCGGCCCCAGCGGCATCGGGAAGACGACCCTGGCCGAGCTGCTCGTGCGCTTCCTCGACCCGACCGAGGGCCGCGTCACACTCGACGGCATCGACGTCCGCGAGCTGGCCCAGGACGACCTGCGCCGCGAGGTGCTGCTGTGCGGCCAGGATGCCCACCTGTTCAACACCACGGTGCGCGAGAACCTGCTGATCGCGGACCGCGATGCGACGCCCGAGCAGCTGTGGTCGGTCCTCGGCGACGTCGAGCTCGACGAGTGGGCCGAGCGGCTCCCCGAGCAGCTCGACACGCTCGTGGGCGAGGAGGGCGCGCTGCTGTCCGGCGGCCAGCGACAGCGTCTGGCGCTGGCTCGCGCGCTGCTGTCAGAATCACGCTTCTTGATCCTCGACGAGCCCACAGTCCACCTCGACGCGCCGCTGGCCGCTCGGGTGATGAAGGCGATCCAGGAGCGGACCCGAGGCCGCTCGCTGCTGGTCATCACCCACGCCAGCGAGCACCTCGACGGCTTCGATCGCGCGGGCCGGCTGCACGCGGGCCGGCTCGAGACCGAACCCGTGCCGGCCGGATCGCGATGATCCTGATCTGCTACGACGGATCGCCCGACTCCAAGACGGCGATCAAGCTGGCCGGGGACCTGCTCGGCGACCACCCGGCGGCCGTGCTCACCGTCTGGGAGCCGTTCATGGAGGTGATGGCGCGCAGCCCCTCGGGCTTCGGGATGGCGCCGGGGATGGTCGACGTGGGGGAGATCGACAGCGCCAACGAGAAGAGCGCGCACGCGCGGGCCGAGGAGGGCGTCAAGCTCGCGGGCGAAGCTGGGCTCAACGCTCAGCCCCGCTGCCGCAGGCAGGTCACCACCGTCGCCGACGCGATCCTCGCCGAGGCCAACGAGGTCGGGGCCGACGCGATCGTGTGCGGTTCGCGCGGCCTCACCGGGATCAAGTCGATCCTGCTCGGCAGTGTCTCCCACGCCGTGATCCAGCACGCCGACCGGCCGGTGATCGTGGTGCCGTCGGCTGAGGTGGCCGCGGCTCGGGCGCACCGGCACCACTGAGGGTTCTCGGGCGCCACGGGCCGGGAGGCCCCGGGGGCCGACGCGTCTGATGTGTCGGAAAACTCGCGGCTCGTTCGTATCAGTCGTTGACACCCAATCCTGAGTCTGGAGCGTCGATGAGTCACGAGCATGAGCATTGGGAGAACGATGAGGTCGCCCGTCGGCTGCGCGCAGAGAAGCCGCGCCTCGACGGCTTCGAGCTCGATCGGATCAAGACCACGGTAATGTCACGCCTGCGCTCCTCAGGCCGGCGCTCCTCGGCCCCGCAGCGCTCGGCCGGGCGGTCGCGCATCCTGGTGGCGCTGCTCACCTGCGGGATCATGGTCGGAGGCGCCGCGGGAACGATCGCGGCCTCTGGCAACTCTTCTCACGGCTCGGGCGCCGCTCAATCGCAGTACCGGCCACCGAAATGCAACCCTCATCACGAGGACTGCGTATGCCCCAGTACCTCGATCCGGACCGGTCGCGATGAGTGCCGGTGCCCCGCGGGCACGTCCTTCGCCGAGGGCACGAACGACTGCCGATGCCCCGATGGAAGCCGCCTGAACGCGCACGGCAGGTGCGACAAGATCATCCCGCCGCCGCCGCCGCCAAGGCGACGGAGACACCACCCGAGACACCACGTCATCCATTCGGCGCCGCTACATCCGAGCCAACTGGCCGGCAGGGGCGCTTGAGCTGACCGAACCAGCGGCGCCGCGAACCAGCGGCGCCGCTGGCCGGCCTGCGAGAATAGTTGCGGATGAAACCGCTGGGCAAGGGGGCGTTTGAACG
>Ga0066790_10001106_pt1 | contig 11161 bp, 10 predicted proteins | sample OrgsoiDNA2013050_FD_70963 | JGI IMG/M metagenome (GOLD analysis project Ga0066790, IMG submission 70963) | Permafrost soil microbial communities from the Arctic, to analyse light accelerated degradation of dissolved organic matter (DOM) -... | ecosystem: Environmental > Terrestrial > Soil >...
TTGCTTGGGTTGCTCAGGCTTCACCTACCAAACCTCGTATCTCTCGGTTCGCTGCCTTGAAACTCCATGCTGCGTAGGCATCACTTCCAAGGAAGGTGGTTCGGCGACAGAGTCAACGTTTGTATTAAGCCATGTAAGAAATCAGCGTCAATCATAGGAATTGATGGTTCACAACCTGGAGAATCCGCTCCCTACCTGTCTTCTTCCATCGCCATCTTGTAAATTGGCATCCTTCCGCTCGGCCTCGTGGGCGCTACAGGCATAAATACCTAAAGGCTCAGGTCATGACTCACTCCTTTCAAGCGAGTTCGGCTTGTTCCTGTCAGTCACATCGTTTTTGGATGACGCCAACGTCTGTTCAAGCTCCTCCTTCACCTGTCGCTCCATCTGCATATAGTGCTCCGGGGCAGGAAACGTCCCGCTTTCGACGTCCCACACGAACGCATTGACCGCTTTGGTGACCTCGCGTCCCATGTCGACATATCGCCTTGAGAACCTTCCGGTGAAGGCATCGAACAATCCAATCATGTCATGTAAGAGCAATACCTGGCCATCAACATGAGGACCTGAGCCAAACCCACATACAGGAACCTTGGCTCGCTCGGTGATCATGGCCGCAAGATCCGCAGGGACGGCTTCGAGAACAAGCATGCAGATGCCTGCGTCTTCCAGGATTTTGGCATCTTCTACAAGACGCAACGCTGCGTTCACGTCCTGGCCAGGAGCCTGAAAGCCTCCGAGCATGGTCATCGCCTGCGGAGTAAATCCAATGTGGCCGACCACTGGAATCGATGCATTCACCAATGCCTTGATGACATCAGCTCGATTCTTCCCTCCCTCAAGTTTCACCGCGTCGCAGCCGCATTCCGCCATGAAACGCCCCGCGTTCCGAATCGCATCCGGCATGGTGACTTCATAGGTCAGAAACGGCAAATCTCCAATGAGAAATGTGTTGGGCGCGCCCTTTCGGACCGCCAACGTGTGCGGAATCATGAGTTCCATGGTCACCGGCAACAGCGACTGGTAGCCAAACATTGTCATCCCAATGGAATCACCGACGAGGATGCAGTCGATGTTTCCAGCTTCCGCCAATTTCGCGAAAGGGTAGTCATAGGCTGTAAGTATCGTGATTTTGTGACGATCCGCTTTCTTTGCGACAAGCGTTTGGATGGTAACTTTGTCCATGGTTGAACCTCTCTCCAGGTTTTTTCTACAAGATCTCATACACATAATAGACAGGACCGTTCGCTAAGCGGTGTCCGGTGCCGATCGTGATAATCCTATTGAGCCACATGTATTTCTGCGAACCAGTTTCGAATAAGGGCGTGATGCGAAAGTAGTACTCAGTTGGTTCCACTGCATCGCCGCGTGCAAGCCGGTCCATCACATCCTTAGGTCCGTGTCGAAATCCGCCATACCTCATGAAGATCAGATCGCCATCATCCGTCTCCAACGTCGTCCTGACATCAATCTGCGCCACTCCATCTGGGCGCACGAGCATGCAATCGCTGTCGCCAGGGAGCACTCTTCCGCGCAGCTTTGGTCCTTCGAACGCTCCTCCCTCGATAGGTATAATCCGCCGGTACCCCGATGGTACCGTCCCAATTTCCTGGGGTGAGGACACTCGCCCGGTGAGTGTGAACAGCAGCTCTGACCTCAACGGAATGATCTGATTCATGTTCATGCTGTAATTTCTCCTTTCCTCTTCTCTAGTATTAAGAAGCCGCGAATGTGCCCATAGACGTACAGATGATCACGCATAGCTTTCGCGCATCGAGAACAATCTCGAGGATTAGCTCAGACAACAAACCAATCATCATTCCCTGCCGACCACGTCCCAGTCCGTTTTTCCCTTGGCCGCCCAACGCACGCCAGTCACAGGGGTCTGAATTTTGCGTTTGTCATGAGACGGAAACCGAAGCACGCCCTTGTGTGGTGTGAGCGAACGGGTCCTGCCACAGTCAGGACATTCAATCAGAGACACTCCACTGTCGGCAAAACGTTGGAGATCGATGGAAACCACCCCAGGAAACATGCATTTGGGTGATTTGCTCGTTTGCACCTGTTCTCCCACCGTTCCTCCCGTTTCCGTCGTGTTCTGCTGCCTCCCGGCCTGCACAACTTCCTGTTCTGGTTCCGTCCCGCTCCCATTCCCTTGCTCTGTGGACTCCGATGGAGGGGCTTCGATGTTTGGTCCTGCTCCATCAATGATCCGAAGCGTGTCACGGCGCAGCACGAGGAGGGAAGCGGCTTTCTCTAGTATCTCGGCCTTCACATCCGTTTCCCCGGCCTGATAGCTCCATTCCAGAGCAGTGGTCACGAGCTTCATCAGGTAATCCATCGTCACCCGGCCAGAATTGGTCGGATCAAGAACGGACTGCGTGAGCCAGGTGTAGATGGAGCCTCCCCATTGGCGCAAGTTGAGCTGCGGAAAGAGTTCACGGTACACCTTTTCCAGGGCGACCAGGATCTCGCGCACTTCTTCGCTGGTGTGTCCTACCACCCGACAGAACGGATATGTTAATACTAGTTTCACTCAGTGTACCATAATCCCTTCTCTGTAGGACTCTCGTACTGTTTTCTGTTCTTCTGTTTACAACATCCCTCTATTGCTCTATGCTAGCAACACTTCAACAGAGGCAAAAGAGGGGATATATCCATGGCCACAATCGTACCACAGGAACGAGAACTCGCGCCAATCTCACGCATTCAACGTATCGCAGGCAAACCGGACGACCCTTACGAAGTCATTTTCCTCAACCGAGAAGGCCGGATCATTGTTCCATTGACGGAATGGTATCGCCTACGCAAGAGCCAAGGACCGCTTAGCACCCGCGAAACCTATCTCTTTTGCTTGCTGCCCTTCTTCACCTTCTTGACCGAGCGCGGAGGAACCTGGAACGCACCCCCAGAACAACTGCGAACGATCTTGATTGAGTTTCATCGTGACCGCTTAGGTTGCCTCGTTCATCCGGGAAGGGATCGCGAAGGGATTGAGGTCATCCCGACGCGTGATACCCCCGTCTGTGAGAGTACTCTGCGCGTCATCCGCGCTGCTTTACGTGATTTCTATCTGGTGATGAAAGATGAAGGACTCTACCCCTTTCCCAATCCGCTTTCCTCTGAGACGCTCCTTGCCCTCAAGCGGGAACAGATGCAGGCACTCGCCAATCGTGGCGCTCCCGATCACGCTGGCATTCGAGCAGAAACGCGTGCGCAATCCCGACGACGACCGACAGCGTTTCTGCGCCATTCTGATGCGAAAAGCTGGGAGCCAGACCTGCGGAAAGAACTTGCTGACGTGCGAGAAGGTATCCATACGGTGCTCGATGCCATGCTTGATAGCAAGAAGGTCTCTCCACGAGAGAAAGCAATCCTCGAACTCCTGCAAAACACCGGAGCCAGGCTCCACGAGATCGTCCTGATGACCGTTGGCGGCTACAGAAATGAAGGGATTGCTGGCCAGGCACAGGTGGTGAACAAAGGAAGCATGTGGCGAGAAATCAAAACCATTTATTTTGGGCATAATCCCAAGGTTGAGCAAGCCCTCAATACCTACATGAAGCAGATCCGTCCATTGCATGATCAACACAAACGAAGAAAGCTGTCTCAAGTGGCCGACCAGGAGGCATTGTTTCTTACTGAACGGGGAACGCCGTATTCTACGAGGGCGTTTTACTGGCACTGGTACAAGCATTACGAGCAATTTCGGAGTCACTGTCCGGTCCCATTCTCTCCACATGACATTCGTCACCTGTTCATTAGCGAATATCTCATCAGGCTCAAGAGTGCCTGTGGGGCCGGGACTGACCAGTTTGACTCTGAGAAATATCTACGAGAACGGGAAGCTTTCGGGAGTCTGGTGATGGGCTGGAGTAGCATCCACACGATCAATATCTACGATCATACGCGTTCTGGGGAGGGAGCCTTGTCCTTACTTGCTACGTATCAGAAAGATCTTTCACAACGGCATTCCATTCCTGATCTTGTCATCGACGATCAGCGCCAGAGCCGCCAGGAGAACGTTTCTCTTCCTCTGAGCGAGCCAGTTGTTGTTCATCCGCACGAGGGAACCGTCTGGTTGCACGACGCGGAGACGTTGGCCTGGATCAAGAAGATGCAGCAACAGAAAGGAGCTGCGCAATGATGGTGAACGTAACCACTCCTGATGTTGTGAAAGACCAAGCACCTCCAAAACGCCTCACCTTCAACAATCCAACTCAGCGCGAAGAACATATTCGCGCATTTCGGAGATTTCTCCCCACATTGCTCCAGGATGCCCCCGATATTGATTGGGATCGGTTACCAAGTCCGGTCATGGGATATCTCATCAGCCATCTTGCAGATCACCCTGACCTGATTCCCATTACGTTTGCTGTTGGTTGTGCCTTGCATGCGATGAAAGAAAGCTCATTGTACACAAGTTGTCGCTGTGTTACCAGCCTTGTACAGCGTTTACGTCTGCGGTATGGTGTGAGCCAGCTTGAACAATTAGGAACACGCGACATCTGGGACCAATTTGTCGCAGGACGTACCCTTGCTCCTGGCGAAGCAGATATGCTGATGATCTACAATACCTTTGCCTCAATGCACGTGCCTGCTCATCTTGAGGGACTCAAGGTTCGAGATCGCCTTGTTTGGCAACCGTATGCCTTGCCGCCACTTCCCACAGGATTTCTGGAAAAGTATGGAATCTTTAAGCACACCAGAGCAGGGCAGATACAACGGCGCAAAGAGCAATCGGATGTCCTGACGCCTCTCTTCCCGTTGTTGGTTGAAATTGCACAGCTTCGTAAGCAAGAAGCAGAGCGCTTGATCAAAGCCTTTCGTCATCAGCGTGAACGTGCTCTTGCAGGGGAAATCGGACTGCCCTATCACTTTCAGTACACGGATTCCCGGTTTACTGTTTCTCGGGATGTTCCTACTATCTCTTCAATCGACGTAGTCAAACAAGAGGTGACCCTTTCACTGACCCTCTGGGACCGTATGAGTTGGGTCAAAGCCCACCCTGAGCGCTATGCGTCCCGCACACAGCAAAGATCGCGACAACAAGTGGAGGCGTACGCACCAGAACGCAATGTGTACTTTTTGCAGTACACAGGAAAAACGGAGCATTTACTCTGGTGTGGTGACCTCCTTGCGAACTGGCGGTTGTGCAAAGGTGCATCCAGCGAGGCCATACAGGCAGAAAATCCTGATGCTCAATCTCAGCTTTCCTCCTTCCAGAAACGTTCTTACCTCCAAGTGCCGCCGCTTCACACCCTGGATCAAATGGATGAGGCTCTGCGCCGGGTCTTCGAGCAGTGGGGACTCATTGGTCCGACCGTGTTAGGGTATTGCAGCGCTGGCCTTTGTGTGCGTCCTGACAATCGTGCTCTTTGCCTGGGATGTCCGTTCCTCGTTCCTCACTACAGCAACCTGCGGAACGCGCTAGCCTGGCGAAAATTGCTCATGCTCCAGGCGAAGTTACATGATGAGCACGGACACCACATTGATGCCCAGCAGGCCCGGCAAATGATTCAATACCTGGACGACACGATTGCCATCATGCGGGTACAGATCGAAACGAGAATCGATGGCGGCTATCTGCCTTTTGCAGATACGCTTCCACCACCAGCCGACGAGGAAGGAGATGAAGCATGAGTGAACAACGCTCTTCAGATGAAGAACGTTACGCCCATTTGCGGGCGAACGCGACTTCCCAAAAACAGGGAACAGTAGATCGCCTCAGCAGGGCCATCGCAACACTTGAGGCAGAAGGACGCCCGGTGAACACCTTTACGATCAAGGAAGTGAGTGGCCTCGACTACATGGCCTACTATCGCAATGCTGAAGCCCTTGCCTTGTTTCGCACACACAGTACACACCTGCGGAAAGAGCGAGAAAAGGAGCGGGCGAAGCGGCGTCGGTCAAGACACGAGCAGTCAAAGCAAGAGGAAGCCATTCACGAAGTCCAGGTCGAACCTCGTGATCGACTGCTCAACTACAAAAAGCCAGAACTGGTTGCGAAACTCCGAGCCGCACAAGCTGAGCGAGAACAAATGGAACAACGCTATCACGCGCTTCTGCAAGAACACATGCAGTGTGGTCTCACCATTACACGGCTGGAAGCACAACAGGCCGAGTTCCAGGCGTTCATGGAACGATTTCGATCCTCATTGAGGCAGGAAGAATATGATTCTCATTCTTGAGATCGTTGCAAGGAAACCCATATGAACAGACATATTCTCAAGCTCTTGAGCTTATTGCATCATGACAGGCAGATCCGGCAGAGAGCTCATTCACAGCAACAGGCTTCGCTCAAGACACCTGCAGAATGGTCTGCTTACTGGCACTCACAAGGCCAGATGTGGCGGACGGAGCCAGAGATTGATACAAGGCGCCAGCAAGAACTGAGTAAGCATCGAGCTATTGTCCCAGATATCGAAAAAGGCATCTATTCTTTCAAAGGGATGATACTCACTCGTGCCGATGTGGAATGGCTGCTGGCAACGCATGAGAACGGACGAGGTCCTGTAAATTGGATCGATGAACATGAACATGAGCGGAAAGGATTGGATCTGCGCGGTGCCAACCTGCGTCAAGTGGATCTCAGTCTTCTCCCCTTAGCACGTCTACGCGGTGGACTGGCTTGGGATGAACACAATGATCATACCACTGGTGAGCAATACAGCATGGCAGCCGTGCATCTAGAAGGAGCTAGACTCTATGGAGCGCACCTCGAGGGGGTCCGCTTAAACAAGTGCATATCTAGAAGGAGCCGATCTCGGCTATGCGCACTTGGAGAGAGCTGATCTCATCAAGATACATCTAGAAGGAGCTAACCTCAAAGGGGCATTTCTGACGGAAGCCGACCTCAGCTATGGATATCTGACGAGAGCCGATCTTAGCAAGACTCGTTTGGGAGGAGGGTATATGAAAAACGTCATGCTGAGCGATGAAAAGCGCGTAGGCCCTCGACTGGTTGACATACGCTGGGGAGATATCAATCTTGCGGTTGTGAACTGGACCCAGTTGGACATACTCGGTGAGGAGCATGAAGCTCGACAGACCAAGCAATACTATGTAATCGAGGGGGAGGGACAGATACGAAAGCGTGTTGATAAGTACGAGGCACACCAGGCCAAGCAATATGTCGAGGAAGTAAAAGATAGGGCCACACGGCTAAATGAGTATGAGACAGCTGTTCGAGCGAATCGTCAGCTTGCTATTGCCCTTCAGAACCACGCACTCAATGAAGACGCAACACACTTTGCCTACCGTGCCCAAGTTCTTCAGCGCAAGGTGCTGTGGATGCAGCGAGAGATCGGACGTTGGCTCTTTTCTCTGCTACTGGCTCTACTTGCCGGATATGGCTACCGGATGTGGCGTATTCTTGCAGCATATATGCTCGTCGTCTCCGTGTGTACGATCGCCTACTTCGTTTTGGGCATGTTCTACGAGCCTCATTTGTCCTTCCTTGATGCCACGTTGACTAGTATCACGGCCTTCCATGGGCGTGTCTTTTCAGAACCCTTCTCGCGTCCGGGAGAGCCTCAACTCTGGATCACGGCCTTTGAGGCCGTAATGGGCCTCGTCATTGAAAGCGTCTTCATTGCTATGCTCGTCCAGAAGTTCTTTGGGAAGTGATTGCTGTGACATGAGGGAGACAGCGGTTCTGCTGTAACACTAATTGCAGTAAGCACAACGAAGTCACATGGATGTTCAAAACAGACGAATGAAAACAGGGAGTGATCGCTCAATATGAAAGGAAACTAAGGACAGAGACATGAACTAGAAGAAAGGCTGCAACGCATCGAGCCGACGACGCCATTGGAGCCAGGTAGGCTCAGGTTGGTCTAATGTCACCTTCAAGGGAATCGTGTTGCCACGTCCAGCCGCAACCAGACACAACCCAAGCGGATGATTGTATTGCAACTGCCCCTGGTCGGTCACTTCCTTGAGAAACATCAGATGAGGCATGGAGAGATCATGGGCATCATCCACAATGAGGCACTCGGTCCCATATTGGTGGAAGTGTCCCATGAGTTTGGGCTTGCGGGTGCTCCAATGCCCTCGCAGCGGAAGTCCTAACGCCGTGTAGAATTGGTCCCCTAATGCCTGCTCATCGTCATTGTTTTTCGGAGCCACGACCGCGAGAACGGATCGTCCGCCCGTCGTTTTTTGCAGATCGCGTATGCTCATGGTCTTGCCAGCGCCCGGATCAGCAACAATCACATGCTAGGTACGATTATCCAAAGCGGAACGCAGCATTGCCTGCAACCTTCGAGCGAAGGCGGTCTCGATGAACACGTTCTTTCTGAAGGGGGAATGCGTCATAGTTACGGCTCCTCTTGCATTGTACGAACAGGTAAAACACGAACTGGACGATCAGGTTCGGCATCTGGAGTAGCCTTCGGGAGCTTTGGTGGGGCAAGTTTCTTGGCCTCGATGACTGCTAATTGCTCTGAAACGATGGCCGGATGAATGTCCTGGCGTTGGCGATCCCATTGACGGGCCTGTTCACTTGTGCGAATCTCTGTGCTTCGGCGTTTGCGTGCTGACCCCGCTTCGTCCTGAATACGAGCACGAACGGGCAGTCCTTGTTCACGGGCGATGCTGGCCTGTTCCTCATCGTGTTTGCGCATGGCTCTGGCTTCCCACTCGCTCACGCGGCCCCCCATCAATTGTGGGCAGTAGGCTTCCCCAACATATTCACCCTCGACAAAAATATACAGGACGCCCACATCGCGGCGGTCGTAATACAGGTCGAACTCACGGCCCCGAAGCCGTGAGAGGAGTCCTGGACAGACATACCAGCGACCCTGAAACGAGAGTCGGTTGCCGTTTTGCACACGATATCCATGATGGGGCGTCTTGCGATTCACCGCTTTCATGAGCAGCAGCTTCAAATCATCGGGTGAACCCAGATACTGTGGCACCCCGGATGCCACCACCGCCTGTTCCCACAACACGTAACGGCGTTGTTGTCGTAGGGTATCGAAGTCGCGTTGGTAATCATCAACGATGGCCTGATAGAAACAGCGCTCCAGTTCTTCCAGCGTCATGCCTCCCGCTTGCGCCGCTGTTTCGGCATCGTGGACGCCGTACGACGAGTTGGGGAGTCTCTTTTCAAAACGTTGGGTCATCCACCGAAAGAGCGATTCGACCGTTCCTTTTGCTGATGGAGCGTACGGCGGGGCCTGTTCAGTAATGATCCCCAACCGATCTACGAGCACTTGTCGCGCCAGCTCGGAGGTAAAGATCTTGCCCCTGTCATGAAAGATAATCGCTGGCTTGCCAAAACAGGGCCAGGAATGCTCACATCCATTGATTCCGACCAAGTGCTCTTTTCGTTCCAGGCTGACCTTGACCAGGCGCATATAGTCCTCTTCCTTGAATGGCCCTAACGCCAGGACCGCGCCGAGGATGGCTGCCGTTTTGACACAGATGAGCACCGCTGCATGCACACGACTGGCCACCGTCTCACCAGAGGGAGTGACGACATACAGATCCATCGTATGCTCATCGACCTGAGTCAGCAGAGCTGGAGCCGGAATGGAGAGCACAAAGGACTCGGCAGATTCACGGGAACGTGGAACTGATTTGGCCCCTTCGCGCATCGCCACCAGTTCCGGCTCCATCTTCAAGTGCTGCACGGCTGTACGCACTTGTTTGTAGGAGGGAAGCTTGACCGGCTTGCCCTGACCCTTTGATAAGCGTGCCGCCACTTGTTGCATTTCGGTATGCTCCCGGATCGCGGTCATGGACAGCCGTGTGGGAAGCAAAAACAGCCGACGGATACACTCAGCGAAGGCGGGGTGAAGCTGCGTCACACCACGATAGCTGCCATGAGGCACGCAGGCAATCTGACCGAGTTGCCTCGTCCGTCTCACCAATCGCCCCAGCGTCGAACGGGGGATGCCTGACCCTATCGAGACACTGGTTTGGGTGGCTCCGGCTAGCACCAGTTCCACGGCTCGCAGATTGCGGTGAAATTGCTCTCGTACGGGTTCTGGAAGCGTAGAGGCATCAAACGTTGGACCAGGGATCAGCGGAGCCGTCTGGAGGGGAACGGCTGGCTGGATGGCTTCTGGTTCAGGCAGAAGCGTATCTGGGAGCGGTGAGGGCACCAGAGGTGGAGCATCAGGCGGAAGCAGGCCCAGGGGAAGCGTGCGAGAAAGCGTGAACTGCTCCAGATCGACCAGCAGATGTCCCTGCGCCGCCGCATCTGCCACCAGTTTCCAGATCGCTGCTTCCACCAGATCGATGGGAAACTGATGTGAAAGTCTGCCCGCCACTTCTGCGACCTCGGCTATTTCTCCCCAAGGCCAGACCTCCGGCAAGACGGCGGCTATGTCAGGAAATGCGGGAAACGTTTTGCGCCTGGCGTGCAAGAAGACCAAGTTGTAGTGGTGACGTTTGGAAAGTCGGCGTTCGGTGCCAATCCAGAAGGTACCTTGTTGCAGGTGTACGAGCCTTCGTGCAGCCTCGGCTTTGGCAAGGTTACGATCCCCTCGTTTGTCATCCTCCATGCCTGCTTCAGCGATGAACGGTTTTCCGTTTGTGAATGTTCCCACCACATCGGGCAGATACTGATGGGGCTGGTTCTCAAACGTGTAGCCAATAGCGAACGGTGCGTGTTGTGGGATCGGCAATCGGTAGGTTGTGGCAAACTGTGGGCCAATATCGCCACGCGTGTAGCTGGCAACCAGGGGGTGATATTCAAGCCACAAAAGGAGACGTTCTTCGAGCTGGCTGCAAAACGGCTGTCTGATCACGGTGTCCGTTTTGAGACTCGGAACCCACCCTGAAATGGAGCGGCCTGCTATTTTGAACAGATCAATGCCTTCGCTTGCCGGTGCGACCATCAGCATTTCTCCTGGAAAACCGAACTGTGGGAGCGTGCCACGGAAAGTACCGTCTCTCGACGCACGCACATCATTTACACGTTTCAGAAGCAGTATACCAGATGTGGAGCGATTTTCCCAGGAACCTTTGTCCCAATGCTCACGTTGGAGGGCAAGTGCTTATGTTGGAGGGCTAAACCTGCTCACTTGGGGGATCTGGCACACTTTAGGTGATGCCAACCAGTGAATTTATTGAGAGCGTAGCACATGTGAACAGGCTCTTTCAGCTATTCTACAATGCATGCAGGACACGTTGACGCAACAAGGGGAAT
>Ga0066790_10001107_pt1 | contig 11160 bp, 12 predicted proteins | sample OrgsoiDNA2013050_FD_70963 | JGI IMG/M metagenome (GOLD analysis project Ga0066790, IMG submission 70963) | Permafrost soil microbial communities from the Arctic, to analyse light accelerated degradation of dissolved organic matter (DOM) -... | ecosystem: Environmental > Terrestrial > Soil >...
CTACCTGGGCTCGATCTCCAGCGGCGTCAACGGCGGCCAGAACGTGCTCAACGCCGTGGCCGCCGCGGTCATCGGCGGGACGAGCCTGTTCGGCGGCCGGGGCAAGATGATGGATGCCCTGCTCGGCGGCCTGGTCGTGGGCGTGATCGCCAACGGCCTGCAGCTGCTGGGCTTGTCCGCGTCCGCCCAGCTGATGTGGACGGCGCTGGTGCTGCTGGCGGCCGTCACCGTCGACGCCCTCACTCGCCGGGGCCGCAGCACCGCCTGACGGTCCTGGTCCCGCGAGTTGCAGGACGGCACAAGGGAGCGGCGCCCGCGCGGGCGCCGCTCCCTTGCGTTCGCACCGGGCGGCCGAAAGCGCGGAATACGGTGCATGGCACACTGGTTACCTAGTTAGGCGTGCTCCGGGGTCGGTGAAACTCCGAGCCGGCGGTGACAGTCCGCGACCTGGCCGAGGCCATCGGCTAGCTGATCCGGTGAAATTCCGGGACCGACGGTTAAAGTCCGGATGGGAGGCAGCACGCGCGCGGCAGGGCCCGTCCCGGACGATCCGGGGTCTGGGCAGTGCGTGCCGCGCTGCGCTCTCGCGCACCCCCGGAGCCTGAGGACAGTGAGGCTCCGGAGGAGGACAGGTTGTTCACCGGAATCGTGGAAGAGCTGGGCGAGGTTGTCGCGATCGAGCGCGGCGGCGACTCGGCCCGGCTGACGGTGCGCGGACCGGAAGTGACCGCGACGGCCAGGCGCGGCGATTCAATCGCCATTAACGGGGTCTGCCTGACGGTCACGCTGATCAGCGACGGCGAGTTCACCGCGGATGTGATGGGGGAGACCCTGGACCGCTCCAGCCTGGGCGGCCTGGCCCCCGGGGCGCCGGTCAACCTAGAGCGGCCGATGCGGCCCGACGGCCGTCTGGGCGGTCATATCGTGCAGGGCCATGTGGACGGGACCGGCGTCATCACCGCGCGGCGGCCGTCCGACAGCTGGGAGGTCGTGCGTATTTCGGTACCCGCCCAACTGTCCCGTTACGTCATAGAAAAAGGTTCTGTGGCGGTCGACGGCGTGAGCCTCACCGTGTCGGCGCTGAGTCCGGCGCACGAGGGCGGCGCTGATCCGTGGATCGAGGTCAGCCTGATCCCGGAGACCCTGGCGCGGACCACGCTCGGCAGCAAGCAGCCCGGCGAGACGGTCAACCTGGAAGTCGACATGATTGCCAAGTATGTGGAGCGACTGCTCGCCGGGAGGCAGCTGTGACCAGGTCGGAGATAGCGCCGCAGGTTCCGGGGCCGGCGGCGGTCGCCGTCGGCCTGGACGATGTCGAGCGCGCGGTGCAGGACATCCGGGCCGGCCGGGCCGTCATCGTGGTGGACGACGCCAGCCGGGAGAACGAGGGCGACATCATCTTCGCCGCCAGCAAGGCCACGCCCGAGCTGCTGGCCTTCACCATCCGCTATGCCCGCGGCCTGATCTGCGTGCCCATGCTCGGCAGGGACCTGGACCGGCTGCGGGTCCCGCCGATGACGTCGGATAACCAGGAGCACATGGGCACCGCCTTCACGATCAGCGTGGACGCCCGGCACGGCATCACGACGGGGATCTCGGCCGCCGACCGGGCCCGGACCATCCGGACCCTGGCGGACTCGGCGACCAAGTCCTCTGAGATCGTCCGGCCGGGCCACATCTTCCCGCTGCGCTACACCGAGGGCGGAGTGCTGCGCCGGCCCGGGCACACTGAGGCCGCCGTCGACCTCGCCCGGCTGGCCGGCCTGACTCCGGCCGGAGTGGTGGCGGAGATCGTCAACGACGACGGCACCATGGCCCGGCTGCCCCAGCTGCGTGCCTTCGCCGACGAGCACGGCCTGGCGCTCGTCACCATCGCGCAGCTCATCGAGCACCGCAGGCGCGTCGAGCGGATGGTCAGCCGGGTAGCGGAGACGAGGATCCCCAACCAGTTCGGACAGTGGCGCGGCCTTGGCTACCTGAACTCGGTCGACGGGATCGAGCACCTGGCCCTGGTGCTGGGCGACCTGACGGCGCCGGGTGAGGATGTACTGGTCCGGATGCACTCCGAGTGCCTGACCGGTGACGTGTTCGGCTCGCGCCGTTGCGACTGCGGCGAGCAGCTGGAGGCGGCGATGGCCACGATCGCGGCCGAGGGCCGGGGCGTCGTGCTGTACCTGCGCGGCCACGAGGGCCGGGGCATCGGCCTGCTCAGCAAGCTGCGCGCCTACCAGCTGCAGGACGCCGGGGCCGACACGGTGGACGCCAACCTTGATCTCGGCCTGCCGGTCGATGCCCGCGAGTACTCGACGGGCGCGCAGATGCTCGCCGACCTGGGTGTCGAGTCGTTCCGGCTGCTCACCAACAACCCGGCCAAGGTCCAAGGGCTGTCCGGCTTCGGCATCAAGGTGACCGGGCGGGTGGCGCTGCCCGTGGCGCCGACGGCCGACAACCTGCGGTACCTGATCGCCAAGCGCGACCGGCTAGGTCACCAGCTCGAGCTCCCGGCGGGCGCGGATCTGCCGGCCGGTACTGAGCTGCCGGCCGGCGTTCAGTGAGCGGCGCCGGGCGGCCCGGGGGCCCCGTCGTGGACGCCGCCGGGCTCAGCCTGGCCATTGTGGCGACCCGCTGGCATGCCGAGGTAACCGACGTGCTGGTGGAGCGGGCGCTGGCGGCGGCGCGCGCCTGCGCCGTGCCGGACCCGCTCGTGGTGCGAGTGCCCGGCGCGGTCGAGCTGCCGGTGGTGGCCGCCGAGTTGGCCCGCCAGCACGACGCGGTCGCCTGCCTGGGCGCCGTCATCCGCGGCGGGACGCCGCACTTCGAGTACGTCTGCGACGCGGTGACCTACGGCCTGGCGCGGGTCGCGCTCGATACCGCGACGCCGGTCGGCAATGGCGTGCTGACCTGTGACGACATCAAGCAGGCCCAGGACCGGAGCGGCGCCGAGGGCAGCTCGGAGGACAAGGGCTGGCAGGCCGTGCTGGCCGCCCTGGAGACGGCGCTCGTCCTCCGCGGCCTGCGCCAGCAGCCGGTGTAAACGGGCGTCCTGGCCTGGGCCGCCCGATCCGGCGGCCCCCTCAGCCGTCACCAGTTCCGGGCGGGACTATCCACTCGGCCGCCTGGCCGGTGAGCTTCGCGATGCGCTCGTAGTCGCCGTCATAGTGCAGCACCGTCAGCGCGTACCGCTCGGCGGTCGCGGCGATCAGCAGGTCCGGGATCGACACCGATCGGTGCTGAGCGCGCTGGGCGAGCAGACCCTGGACCTCGATGGCCCGCTGGGCGATCTCGTCGGTCATCGGGAAGTACTCGAAGGCCGCCCGCTGAGCCGCGAAGTGCTCGTGCTCAGCTCCCGTCCGAGCACTGTAAAGGATCTCCAGATCGATCACCGGGCAGGTTCCGACGAGGCCTCGATCAACGTAAGGACTGAAGGCATTCCGCACGGCCGGGTGCCTGAGCCGAGCCCAGACGCTCTTGTCGGGGAGGTAACGCGCTACCGCCATGCCCCGGCCATGACGTCCGGGTCGGCAAGGTCGGGAAGCGCTCCACCGGCCAGTTCGTCCACATGGCGACGGCGGAGTTCTTCCTGCACTACGCGGCGGAGCGCCTCGTTCACCGTGTCCTTCTTCGTAGCGGTTCCGAGGATGCCCGCTGCCCTGGCCAGCAACTCCTGATCCAGGTCAATCTGCGTAGTGGACATGTTCCTCCCTGGGCTTGTCCATCAGATCTTAACAACTGAGTATAAGTATCGACGCTCTCTCTGTATATCGCTGTCCCGCTCGCGAGGTGGGACGGTTTCGCCCCGAGCCGGCTAGCCGCGCGGCCAGGCCAGCACGGGGCCTCTGGCCCGGAGCAGGACGCGGGCGCCCGGCGCGAGCTGCGGGCCGCCGGCCGTCCGGACGATGATCTCGGGGACTCCGGCGTCATCCGACGGCTGCACCCGGAGCACCGCGTCGTGGCCGTAGTAGTGGCAGGCGAGCACCCGGCCGGGCACGCAGCCGCGGTCGGCACCGTGCCCGGCACCGCGGTCAGTGCCGTTCGCGGCGTGCTCCTGCACCGCCTCCAGCTGCTCGGGGCGGACGAGCACGGTGACCGGCCCCGCCTCCAGGCCCGGTCCGGCCGCGGCCTCGAGGGCAAGCTCGCCGAAGATGGTTCGCACGGTGCGGTCGCCGTTCGCCGCGCCGCTGGTCACGACCTGGCCCTCCAGCAGGTTCGCGTCACCGATGAAGCCGGCCAGCTGCGGGTCGGCCGGGCGGATGTAGAGATCCTGCGGCGCCGCGCACTGGGCAATCCGGCCATCCCGCAGCACGGCCACGCGGTCGGCCATCGACAGGGCCTCGTCCTGGTCGTGGGTGACCAGGACGGCGGTGGTGCCCGCGGCCCGGAAGATCTCCTGCACATCGGCCCGGACGCTCGCCCGCAGGTGCGCGTCGAGCGCCGCGAACGGCTCGTCCAGCAGGACGACGGCCGGCTGGATGGCCAGCGCCCTGGCCAGGGCGACTCGCTGCTGCTGGCCGCCGGACAGCTGGTGCGGGTAGCGCTTGCCCAGGCCGGCGAGGCCGACGGAGTCCAGCAGCGCTTCGATGCGCGGCCCGCGCCGCTCGCGGGCCCGCAGGCCGAAGCCGACGTTGGCCGCGACGGTCAGGTGCGGGAAGAGGCTGCCCTCCTGCGGCACGTAGCCGATCCGCCGCCGCTCGGGCGGCACGTGCGCGCCCGGCCCGTCGACCACAGTGCCGCCGATCGTCACGGTCCCCGCGTCGGCCTGGTCGAACCCGGCCAGGACCCGCAGCAGCGTTGTCTTGCCGCTGCCCGAGGGCCCGAGGATCGCGGTCAGCGAGCCCGCCGGGACGGTCAGGTCCATCCCGGCCAGGACTGGGTGGCTGCCAAATGCCTTGGACAGCCCCGTTACGGTCAGCTCGGTCACGTAGCTATCATCGCGTGCTAGCCGAGCGGTCGAAGAAGCGGCCGAGTACATAGCTCGGCACGGCCGCGATGGCGATCATGACCAGGGCGAACGGCGCCGCCTGAGCGTAGGAGTTGTCGCTCTCGTACTGCCAGAACTGGGTCGCCAGGGTCTGCACGCCCGTCGGGATCAAGAGCAGCGTGGCGGTGAGCTCGGTCACGACCGACAGGAATACCAGGCAGAACGACGCCGTCAGGCCCGGGCCGGCGAGCCGAAGCGTGACCCGCCGCAAGGTGGCGAGCCGGGACAGGCCCAGGGAGCGCGACACCTCGTCCAGGCTGGCCGGCGCGCGGGCGACGGCCGCCTTCACCCCGACCAGCGCGAGCGGGAAGAACATGATGGCGTAGCAGATCACCAGCAGCGGCGCGGTCTGGTACCCGCGCCCGGCCGCGTAGTGCTCGGTGAAGTAGGCCAGCGCGAAGCCGATGACGGCGCCGGGCATCGCGAGCACTAGGTAGGTGCTGCGCTCCAGGAAGTGCCGGGCGGTGCCGGTGTGCCGGATCGCCAGCAGTGCGACCGGCAGGGCCGCCGCGGTATCGATGACGCCGGCGCCGACGCCGTAACCGGCCGTGTGCGCGATGGCGTCCAGCATGGAGACGCTGCCGCCGGTCACCGACGCGATGCCGCCCTCGAAGATCCAGTAGACGCTGGCGTAGATCGGCACGCCGAGCGCGAGCATGACCAGCGCGAAGACTCCGGCCACGGCCGGCCAGGCAGCCCTGCCCAGCGCCAGCGGCGCGCTGACCCGCTGCGTGCCCGCGCCCGTCCTGGCCACCCGGCCGCGGCCCCGCGCCAGGCCCTCGCCGCCGAGCACCAGCAGGCTGAGCCCGACCAGGACCAGGGACAGGGCGCACGCCGCGGGGACACTGAAGGAGAGGTTGAACTCGGTGAAGATCTCGGTGGTGAAGGTCTGGTAGCCCAGCAGCTCGAACGCGCCGTACTCGGCCAGCAGGACCAGTGCCACCAGCAGGCAGCCGCCCAGGATCGCGCCGCGGGCCTGGCCGAGGGTAATCCGGATGAAGGTGGCGACCCGGCCGGTGCCCAGGCTCCTGGCCACCTCCTCCTGGCCGGGGTCGGCGGATCGGAGGCTGGCGGCGACCGGCAGGTAGACCAGCGGGTAAACGGCCAGCGTCATGACCAGGACGGCGCCGCGGAAGCCGTGCACCCAGGTCCACAGCGACGCCCAGCCGAAGCTGACGACGAAGTCGGGGATCGCCAGCGGGACGACCAGCAGGACGGCCCAGATGCGCCGGCCAGGCAGGTTCGTCCGCTCCACCAGCCAGGCCGCCGCCGTGCCGATGATCGCGCACAGCGCCGTGACGGCGAGGGTGAGCTGAACGGTGTTCCACAGCAGCTCGCCGGTCAGCGGCCGGGCGATCAGCCCGGCCACCTTGTGCACTCCGGCGCCGCTGGTCTCGATGAGCAGGAAGACCAGCGGCAGCGCGAGCAGCGCGGCGATGCCGAGGCTCACCGCGGTCAGCGCGACCGGGCGGCGGGCCCGCCGCGGCCGGGCCGTGACCGGCCGCAGGACTGTGCTGGTCACAGCAGGCCAGCCTGGCGCATCAGGTCGATTGCCGTGGTGCCAGTGCCCAGCTGGCCCACGGTGATCGGGTAGGGCTGGAGCTGGCGCAGCGGTGTCTCCGGGGCCAGGGTGGTGACCCCGGGGGCAAGCGGGTACTCGAAGCTGATCGACTCGCCGGGACCGGTGCCGGGGTGGGCGATGATGTCCTGTCCCTTCTTGCTCACCAGGAAGGCCAGGAACCGCTGCGCCTGCGCCTGGTGCTTGCTCGACTTGAGCACTGCCGCTCCGGAGACATCGACGACGTAGCCAGGATCGCGCGGAGCGAGGTGAGTGATCTGCGCTTTCAGGTGGCCGGCTCCGACCTCGGCACGCATCCGGTACCAGTAGTACTGATTAACGAGGCCGAACGCAACGGCGCCCTGATTGACCTCGGAGACGACCGTTTCGCTGTCGGAGTAGATGTGCCCGGCGGCGTTCGACTTGATCGCGCCGAGCCAGCTCAGCGTGGCGGCCTTGCCGTAGGCCTTGTCGTAGGCGGTGACGACAGGCTGGAAGTCGGTCTCCTGCGGCGCGATCGCGAGCTTGCCCTTGTACTTGGGCTCAGCGAACTGGCTGATCCTGGTCGGCAGCTGGCTGGCCGAGATGAGGCCCGGACTGTACACGACGACGCTGACGCGCGCTGAGATGCCCACCCAGCGGCCGGTCGGGGAGTTGTACTTGCCGGGGGTCTGGCTCAGGGTGGCCTTGCTGACCGGCGCGAGCAGGCCCTTGCCCGCGAGGCTCTCCAGCGGCGGGGTGTTCTCGGTGTAGAGCAGGTCGGCCGGCGAGTTAGCCCCCTCGGTGGCGATCTGGTCGGTCAGCGCGTCCTCGCCGTCGCTGCGGATCGCCACCTTAATCCCGGTCTGCCGCTCAAACGCGGCGACCAGGTTCTGTGCCGTTTGCACGTGCTGGCCGCTGTAGAGGGTCAGCGTGGCCGAGCCGGACGAGCCAGCGGCACCGCATGCCGCCAGCGCGGCACAGGCCAGCAGGGCGGCAGCGACGGGCCCTAGCCAGTGCCTGGTGACGCCGTGCCTGGTGACGCCGTGCCTGGTGACGCCGTGCCGCATGGCCCCCTGCTTCATGATGCTGCTCCCGGGCAGATCGCATTGATTCTCTTGGTGGCCGCCGCGGCCGCACTGGCCGCCGCGCTGCTCTCCCCGTTGCTGGCGAAGAGCTGCTGGTAGGCAGCGTCGAGGTGGCCAATCTCTGTCTTGAGGCGCTTGTCGGCCGCGTGAATCTGGCGAAGCGGCAGGATCTGGGCCTCCGCGTAGCCGGCCGGGTCGGCATCGGGATCCGGGCCGTCCGCCAGCACGGCCCGGACCTGCTGGCAGGTCTTCTTCGTGGCCGCCGCCGAGTCGGTCGCCGACCCGCCGCAGGCCGACAGCAGCAGGGCCATGGCCAGGCCAGCCGGCGCGGTCATGGCCAGCGCCGCTGCCGCGGGATGCCGCGCGCGGGTCCGGTTCGGGGTGTCCTGCCGGTGCCGCACCGGGACCTGGCCGGGTCGAGTGGTCATCCGTTCCTTTTCATCGGGGCGAGCCGCGGGAGCGACAATAGCTTAGGCTTACCTAACATCGCGCCGCTTAGGCTAACCTAACAACCTGAACGTCGGCCACGGGGGTCCGGGTTCAGGCCGGCGCCGCGGTGGCGCTGAGCGAGGCACATCGCGGGGCGCGCTCCTGGCCGGCCCGCTGCGGCGCAGCTTGCGGCGCATGCGATTTGCAGCCGGGCCACGTACGCTAGCTGGAAAGATCCGCTCAACACGGGCCCGCTCAACACGGGCCATGGTCATCCGGCTCCGCCAAGCACGGGCCTGGCCCACGCGGGCCTCGCCCAACTCTGAGGTGATCGGGTAGTGCGCGACATCCTGGACATGGTCTCCAAGTGGTGGGACGCCGACGAGTCGTTCGGCCTGGCGACCGTGGTGCGCACGTTCAGCAGCGCGCCGCGGGAGCCGGGCGCGGCCATGGCGGTCTCTCCTGCGGGCGAGGTGGTGGGCAGTGTATCGGGCGGCTGCGTCGAGGGCGCCGTCTATGAGCTGGCAGGCGAGGTCAGGGCCAGCGGGCAGGCCGTGCTGCAACGCTACGGGATCAGCGACGACACCGCCTTCTCGGTCGGCCTGACCTGCGGCGGGATCATCGACATCTTCGTCGAGCCGGTCAGCCGGGAGTCCTTCCCCGACCTCGGGGAGATCGCCGCGGCGGTGAACTCGGGAACGCCGGTCGCGGTCGCGACCGTGATCGCCGGACCGGGCCAGGTCGGTGCCAGGCGGCTGATCTGGAGTGACGGCGACCGAGGTTCCGCCGGATCGCTTGGCTCCGGTGACCGGCTGGACCAGGCTGTCGATGACGACGCCCGGGGCATGCTGGCGCAAGGGCTCACCGGGGTCCGCCAGTATGGCCCCGACGGCGAGCGGCGGCGCGACGATCTCTCAGTATTCGTCCAGTCCTGCACGCCGCCGCCGCAGATGCTGGTATTCGGCGCGATCGACTTTGCGGCCGCGGTCGCCAGGGCCGGGAAGTTCCTCGGGTACCGGGTGACGGTGTGTGACGCCCGGCCCGTATTCGCGACGGCGTCACGGTTCCCGGATGCCGACGAGGTGGTGACCGACTGGCCGCACCGGTACCTGGCGGGGATCAGCACCGATTCCCGGACGGTCATCTGCGTGCTGACCCACGACCCCAAGTTCGATGTTCCGCTGCTCGAGGTGGCGCTGCGCCGCCCCGCCGCTTACATCGGGGCGATGGGCAGCAGGCGGACGCACGAGGACCGGCTGGCCCGGCTGCGCGAGGCGGGCATGACCGACGCCGAACTGGCCCGACTCCGGTCGCCGATCGGGCTTGACCTCGGAGCTCGCACGCCGGAGGAGACGGCCGTGGCGATCGCGGCTGAGCTGATTCAGCTGCGCTGGGGTGGCTCCGGACAGCCGCTGACGACGACTTCCGGCCGGATCCACCATGAGCGGCTCACGGAAGGCCTGGCCCGCTGAACACGCGGTCATCTTCGTAGGCTGGGCGAATGACAGCTCACGTCGCCGGGATCCTGCTTGCCGCTGGGGCGGGCAGCAGGCTCGGCCGACCCAAGGCCCTGATCGACGTCGGCGGACGGCCGCTGGCCGACCGGGGCGTCGCACTGCTGCGTGCGGGCGGTGCCGCACCGGTCATCGTGGTGACCGGCGCCACCGCGGTCGACCTGGCCGGCGTGATCACCGTGCACAACCCGCGCTGGCCCACCGGCATGGGCTCGTCGCTGGCCGTCGGCCTGGAAACGGTGCCCGACCAGTGCTCCGCCGCGGTCGTCGCGCTGGTGGACCAGCCGCTGGTCGGCGCGCAGGCGGTTCGCCGGCTGATCGCCGCGCACACGGCCGGGGCGAGCGTCGCGGTAGCCGCCTACGCGGGGCAGCCGCGCAACCCGGTGCTGCTGGGCCGGGAGCACTGGCCGCAGGTCGTTGCGCTCGCGGCCGGAGATTCGGGCGCCCGGCAGTTCCTGCGCGCCCATCCGGACCTCATCACGCTGGTCGAATGCGGCGACACCGGCCGCCCGGACGATATTGACACCAGCGCCGACCTGGATCGGGTTGCCGGTCTGCTGGCGTCGGAAGGGACCGTCCCGGCTCAGGAGTGACGGACCTGGATTCCCCAGCTGTGCGTGACGCTCTCGCCAGGCGCCAGCGTCAGCACGTCAGTGCCGGTCACGAAGGCGTTGGGCGGGCAGGTCATCGGCTCGATCGCCAGCGCCCGCCGCCGGCGGCCGGCCTCCAGCGCGTCACCGCTGAACACCTGGAGCCAGTGATAGCCCTCCCCGGCCCAGAATGTGAGCTCTGTGCCCGGCCCGGCCAGCGTGGCCCAGGCCCGGCCCGCCGGATCCCGGCTCAGCCCGGTCAGGGCATGGTCGAGGCTAGTGTCGCCGATGGCCCGCGCCGTGCGGAAGTCGAACGGCGTCCCGCTGACGTCCTGCGGGTCACCGACGGGGATGCCGCGGTCGTCGGCGGCGAGCCAGCACGACGCGGGCAGCTGCAGCTCGCAGCCGTCGATCTGCGGCGGACCGGCGGTCAGGTACGGATGGGAGCCCGTGCCGTAGGGCGCGGGCCGGGATCCGGCATTGCGCGCCGTCACCGACACCGTCAGTCCGTCGCCGGCCGACAGCCGGTAGCTCGCCGTCAGCTCCAGGCAGAACGGGTAGCCGGGATGGGCATGTAGCACATACCGCAGGTCCACGCGGCTGGCATCGTGCGCGCCGAGCACCCAGTTGGCCCACCGGGTCACGCCATGGATGGCGTTCCCGGCCGTCGGCTCGCTCAGGTCGAGCTGATACGTCGCGCCCGCAAAGGAGTAACGGCCCCGGTCGATGCGGTTGGGCCACGGAACGAGGAGCTCGCCTGACCCGGCGGGGGGCGCCTCGTCGGCCTCGTACTCGCTGATGGCCGGGCGATCCTGGAAGCTCAGCCGCCGCAGGCCCGCGCCGAGCTCGGTGACGGTAGCGCGGTACTCCCCTGCGGCGATGTCATATTGCGTGCCGGTCAGCGGTACCGCGGTCAGCTCGGTCATCGTGCCTTTTCCTGCGAGCGTGGCAGCCGCCACGCGGCTGGTGGGGCGGCCGGAGAAGGAGTGTGCCGACGGGGCTGCTTGGGGAGCGGGGGACCTTC
>Ga0066790_10001109_pt1 | contig 11149 bp, 10 predicted proteins | sample OrgsoiDNA2013050_FD_70963 | JGI IMG/M metagenome (GOLD analysis project Ga0066790, IMG submission 70963) | Permafrost soil microbial communities from the Arctic, to analyse light accelerated degradation of dissolved organic matter (DOM) -... | ecosystem: Environmental > Terrestrial > Soil >...
GTATTGAGCCGGTTGACGGCCCGGATCTGCTCGCGGCGATCGCCGATGCCCTGGACCTCTCGCTCACCGACCTGACGGCGGGCGCGCCGCCAGCCGGCCGGGGCGGCCGGAACGGCCGGAACGGCCAGAACGGCCGAGGCGGCAGTGCCGACGGGTTACGGGTGATCCTGGCCGGCGCGCACTCGCTCTGCGCGATGCTCGGGGATAAGCCCGCCCCGTCCTTCGGCTGGCTCCGGGCGCGAACCGCCCGGGCCTGCGCGCTCGCCCGGGCCTGTCATTACGGCGAGCTCACCGGCGTGCTCGCGGACCTGCTGCCCAGCCTCGAGGCCGCAGTCCGAAAATTCCCCGAGGCCGACCAGCCCGACGTCTACGAGCTGCTGGCCGTGGCCTATCAGGCCTGCTCAGCGGCGCTGGCCAGGCTGGGCGAGGCGGAGGCCGCCTGGATCGCCGCCGACCGCGCGATGGCGGCCGCCGAGCGAGCCGGCAACCTCCTGCTGATGGCCGGCCGCCGCCTACGGTCAGCTGGCCCGGGCCCGTCACCTGGCTCGGCAGCTTGGCTCGCAGCGGGCCGGCGGTGCGCCCGAGTTCGGTCCGGGCTACGTCGCGCTCTACGAGATCGCGGTCAGCGTCGACCTAGGCGATGCCGGGCACGCGCTGCGGGTGGCCGCCGCGGCGGACACGACGGGCCTGTCGCCCGGACGGCAGGCCCGGATGCTCATCGATGTAGCTCGGGCCTTCGCGCTGCGCGAGCAGGTCGACGAGGCCGCCGACGCGCTGACCCGGGCCGAGGCCATCGGCGCGGGTTATGTCCGCGACAGCGACCGAGCTCGCCGCGTCATCGCCGAGCTGCTGGCGGCGGGTGACCGGGTGCCTACCGCGCTGGCGGATCTGGCGGCCCGGCTGGACGGGGGGCCTGGCTGATCAGGGCTTCCCAGTCGGCCAGCGGTCCCAGGTGGCGCAGCTTGTCCCGGCTGATGACCGAGCGGACGGCGTGCACCTGGCCGTCGGCGATATCGAGTGCGACGACGGTGATCAGAGCGCCGTCGGAGTCGAGGAAGAGCGCGCCGGGCTGACCGTTGACCTGCGCCGGGCGTATCACCGCCCGGGCAGAGCGGGCCTGCCGCCCAAGGCCGATGAGCAGTCGGCCGACGCGGTCGCGGCCGGCGATCGGGCGCCGCCACGAACGCCGCATGCCGCCGCCGTCACCGTAGACCGTGACATCAGCCGCCAGCATCGAGACCAGGCCGTCCAGGTCGCCGTCGCCGACCGCCGCGAAGAACCGGCGGGCGAGTTCCTCGCGCTTGCCGCGCGATGCCTCATACCGCGGGCGCTGCTCGCTGACATGCTGCCGGGCGCGGCTCGCGAGCTGACGGCAGTTGTCCTGCGTCCGGCCCACGATCCGGGCCGTCTCGTCGTATCCGTAGCCGAAGACGTCGTGCAGCAGGAATACCGCCCGTTCGACCGGCGACAAGCGCTCCAGCACCAGGAGGAACGCCATGGACAGGGAGTCGGCCCGCTCGGCCTGGTCGGCCGGGTCCTCGGCGAGCTGAGCCGCGGCGACCTGGGTCGGGGCGAGCCGGGCGTGGGGGAGGCCGCCGGCCGGCCCGGTCAGGAGCGGCTCGGGCAGCCACTCGCCCACGTATGCCTCGCGCCGGACCCGCGCCGAGCGGCAGTGGTCGATGCACAGCCGGGTCGTGATCGCCGACAGGTAAGCCTTGGGTGACTCCGGCTCGCCGGCGCCTGAATCGCCGGCGCCTGAATCGCCCGTGCTGGTGAGGGCGCGGTGGTAACGCAGGAACGCCTCCTGCACGATGTCCTCGGCGTCGCTGACGCTGCCGATCATCCGGTAGGCGATCGCGAACATGAGCGGCCGCAGGCGCTGGTAAGCCGCGCTGCTGGCGTCCCGGTTCCCCATGCCGCCCTCCTGCCCGCCTGATTCGGATTCTGAACTCTCAGACGAGACAGCGGGTCCCGCCGTGACACAGCCTGCCTAGCCGGGCTCGTCGCGCGCGGGCTCGTCGGGTGCGAACTCGGCGCGTACGCCGAGCAGCCGGACCGGACGGCGGCTGGTAAAGCGGCCGAGTGCGGCGAGCGCGCCCGCCTCGATGCCGGCCGGGTCCATGGTCGGCTCGGCTAGCGCCTGGCCGCGGGTGTAGGTCAGGAACGGCGCGTACCGCACCTTCACCACGACGCGGGCGACCGGCCGCTGCTCCGCGGCCACGTCGAGGGCGACTAGCTGGGCGAGGCGGCTGATCTCGGAGCTGACCCGTTCCCAGATATCGATGTTTTCCTGGTAGGTCGTCTCGCGGCCGTGCCCGCGGGCCTGGTAAGGCTCGTCGGTGACCGCCGCGGCGGACAGGCCGCGGGCGGTCTGCACGAGCCACGGCCCGGTCGCCGGGCCGAAGCTGGCCGCCAGTGCCCGCGGATCGGCGGCCGCCAGGGCGGTCACGGTCTCGATGCCCAGCCTGGCCAGCTTCTGCGCCGTCTTGCGCCCGATGCCCCACAGCGCGTCGGTCGGGCGGCTGCCGAGCACCTCGAACCAGTTCTCGTCGGTCAGCCGGAAGATCCCGGCGGGCTTGCCGAAGCCGGTGGCCAGCTTGGCCTGCAGCCGGTTGCGCCCGATGCCGACCGAGCAGTCGAGCCCGGTGGCCGCCTTGATCGTGTCCTGTATCTGGCGGCCTGCCGACTCCGGATCGCCCGAGTCCACGGCGACGAACGCCTCGTCCCAGCCCATTACCTCCACGACGTAGCCGAGCCCGCGCAGCGCCGTCAGCACCGCGTCCGACGCCGCTTCGTACGCGGCCCGGTCCACCGGGAGGAACACCGCGTCGGGGATCCGCCGGGCCGCGGTCCGCAGCGGCAGCCCGGAGTGCACGCCGAGCCGGCGCGCCTCGTAGGAGGCGGTTGCCACGACGCCGCGCTTGGACGGGTCGCCGTCGCCGCCGACGATGACCAGTCGGCCGCGCAGTTCGGGCCGTCGCCGGATCTCGACAGCCACGATGAACTGGTCGAGGTCCATGTGCAGTACCCAGCCGGTCACGCTTCAGTGTCGCAGGCGTGAGCATGCCCGCCCCGGCCGATGCTCGCCCCGGTCCCTGCTGACCGGGCCTGCTGCGGGCTCAGGCGGCTGGCCGCCGTGGCCACCATAGGAGACCGGACCTGACCCCGATCACAATGCCGACGGCGGTGCAGGCCAGCGCAGGCACGTACACCCAGTCGTTGACAAAGGTTATGACGTGCAGCTGCCCCGCTGGCCAGTGGCGCTGGCGCGCGAAGATGCTGATGAACTGCGATGACAGCATCAGCAGCGTGCTCACTGCGATCCAGGGGAGAGAGCTGTTGTCCCGTCGCAGCCGATACCCGTACCTTCCAGGACCGGGCGGGTGGCGAGCAGGTAGATGGCGAACGCCAGCGCGGCTAGAAAGGCGAGGGGCGCTGTGACGATGGCGATGAGCGTTGCGGCCGCCTTGAGCGTGTCAATGACGGCGTTCCCCCCCGCGTTGCGATGAGCCCCCGCCATGTCCCGACTGTAACCTGGGCAAGACCGGGCGAACTAGGCCCGAGATGCGGAGAAGCCCTACTCGGGCGCCATGGTGGCCGTGTCCTAGCGCGCGCAGGGCGGAAGTTGATGGCCCTGCCGGTGCCGCCAGGCGAGTGCCGCGGTTACGGCGGCGATCGGGACCGCACCGGCTAGCATCGGAGCGCGGATTCCGGCGGCAGCGGCAAGGCCGCCGCCCGCGATCGCGCCCAGCGCCTCGGCGCCGCGGGTGACGGTGCCGTACAGGCTGGTGACCCGGCCCAGGAGCTCGTCCGGTACCTGCCGCTGCCGCATGGTGACGGCCGTCATGTTGAGCAGGGCCCACGCTGCGCTGCTAGCGAAGAGCATCGCCGCCGAGATGATGACGCTGCCGCTGAGGCCGAGCCCCGCCTGGGTGACGGCCATGACCAGTCCGGCACCCACCAGCGACCGCCAGGGGCCAAGCCGCCGGGTAAGGGATGCGCCGATACCGCCGGTGATGATCCCGCCGAGCGCGGCGACGGCCAGCAGCAGGCCGTAGGCGCCCGGCCGCTGGTGCAGGACCTGGACCACGTACAGGACGAGCACCGCGAACCAGGCGGCGTCCATCATGCTCAGCACGCCAGCGAAGATCGTGACGTCCCTGATGTCGGCGTGCCGCCGCAGCCAGCGCAGGCCCTCGGCGAGGTCATGCCGCACGGACGCCAGCCGCCCCGCGTCCTGGCTTTCGTGCTCCCTTGGCGGCGGCCCGAACACGCTGGGAAGCGTCAGCAGAAGCAGCATGGCAATGCCCAGCGTGCCGGTGTTCACCGCGAACGGCAGGACCGCGGCCAGGCCGAACAGCCAGCCGCCAGCGGCAGGCCCGGCCAGCTCGTTACCCACGATCTGACCGGCGGTGACCCGGCCATTGGCCTGGTCCAGGTCAGCGGGCTTCACCAGCCGCGGCACGCAGGTCACCGCGGCGGTGTCACGCAGCGCCGAGCCGACTCCGGTTACGAATGCCGTCAGGTAGATCAGCAGGAGCCCGGCGCTACGCACGAAGATCGCCGCCACCAGGGCCGCGATGATGACGGCCCGCGCGATATCCACGATCAGCATCAGCCGGCGCCGGTCAGTGCGGTCAACGATGACACCCAGGCCGCCGCCCAGCAGCAGCCACGGCAGGCCTTGCACGGCAGTGACAGCCGCTACCGCAACAGGCGAGCGGGTTATCTGGGCCGCCAGCAGCGGGAACGCCGCGAGCCGGACGCCGTCACCGAAGTCGGAGAGAAAACCGGACAGCCAGTACCGGAAGAACGGCGTCCGCATCCCGCTAGCAAACGCGACCATCCCCGCATCATGCCGGACCACGACTGGTCGAGGTCCAGTACCCAGCTGACCATCACTTCAGTGTCCCAGGCGGGACTCTCCCCGCTGCGTCCAGCGCTCCCGTGCCGACCACTCCCAAGGATTCGGCGCCTGCGAGGAAGACAGCAATTACTGGGTTCCTTCCTGGTCCGCCAGTCCGTAAACTGTGGAAAGGCCCATCAAGCGACCGATGACCTGGCTGGAGCGGTGATGTCTACGTTCATCGAGGTCGTCGCCTGGGTGATCATTGGCTATGCAGCGCTACCCCTCGCGATCACGCTGCTCGACTTCGCGACGGGCCTCCAGGTCAAGGACATGCGACATGGCCGGGCCAAGACCATGAGCGAAGAGTGGCCGGACCTACGCCTCTTTTTGCCAGTCCTCGCCGTCGGGGTGTCGCTGCTTGCGCTTCAGTGGAACCCTGACACGGCTAAGTGGTGGCTCGCACAGAGTCCGCTATTCGCAATCGGGGCTCTGTATCTGGCCGCCTGGCTCAGGTCCTGCATAAGACGCGGGCCAGGCATGCTAGCGGATAAGTCGGACCTCAGCTCCAGCCTGGTTGTCGTCGCGATCGGGGTGTCGCTGCTTGCGCTTCAGTGGAATACCGATACGGCCAAGTGGTGGCTAGCCCACATTCCTCTATTCGCGGTCGTGGTTGTGCATCTCGCCTCGTGGATCAGGTCCCGGGTAATACGCGGGCCGGGCAAGCCATCGGCTGAACCTTCCTGACGCCTGTCCTGGCCGTCAGCCGATGACGGGACGGCGTGCACATTGTGCAGCGGCAGCCCGCTGTGTACGGATTACTTACCGGGCCGCCGAGTCCGCGCGCTTCGTAGGAGGCGCTGGCGACGACGCCGCGCTTGGTCGGGTCGCCGTCACCGCCGATGATGACCGGACGGCCGCGCAGCTCAGGTCGGCGCAGGACCTCTACCGCCACGATGAACTGGTCGAGGTCCATGTACAGCACCCATCGGGCCACACTTCAGTGTCGCAGGCAGAAGTCCTCCAGTCGCAGCCGACGCTCGCCCCCGCGACCTTGGCTAGGCCTGCCTGAGGGCTCCGGCTCGGGCGGTCTGGTCGCAGGTTCCGAGCTGTGATGCAGGCGCCAGCCAAGGGGCCGACACCGAGTGATCGGACTGCTCATCTGACAGGTCCGGGGTGTCCCGTCTCCTCGCTTTCGATTGTCCGGATCGCGGCCACCGCGTCCAGGGCGGCCCGGCGGGCCGTCGCATGCGATCGGCTACGCCGACCCTGGACCCGGCAGCCACTCACCTGGGATCTGGCGCCTACGAGGAGGACGGGGGAAGATTTGCAAGCAGGGGATCAGGGGTTGGAGCCTCTTGGCTACCCACCCTTAGCATGCTCATCATGAGCGATCACTGTCACTAGCGAGCCCCTGCGGCAGCCGAGCTTGGCAGCTCAGACGAGGTGACCAACGGGCCGTAGGCTCCAGCATCGTCTGACATATTGTGTATCATCTAGCAGTGGGCATTAGAAACTATCTGATTGAAGGCGTTTCCGGCACCGGCAAAACTTCGGCCTGCAAAGAATTGCAGCGGCGCGGCTATCATGCCATTAACGGTGACAATGAATTGGCTTATCAAGGCGATCCGGAAACTGGTAAGCCGGCGGATGGCGGCACGCACGAGCACCACGTTTGGCATGTAGATAAAGTAAAAGCCATAGTCGCCAACCAGGATGAGGCGGTAACATTTTTCTGCGGTGGCTCTAGGAATTTTTCAAAATTCATAGATCTATTTGACGGCGTTTTTGTCCTTGAAGTCGACCTCGACACATTGAACCGGCGGATTGACGAGCGATGCCGACTGGACCCAGATGACTGGGGCGGAAAACCAAGCGAACGGGAACTCATTGCGCGAACGCATCAAACGAAAGAAGACATTCCGAAAAACGGTATTATAATCGACGCCACCGCGCCCCTCGCGCGCGTCGTTGATGAGATCCTTCGTCAATGTCCGCGAGCCGGGAAAGACGCCGTGCATCGCAACCGGTGAGTACCTGACAGCAGCGTTGACAGCAACGTCTTCCCGCAACGGCCCAATCTGGCACCTGGCCACCACCGCGAACAGTGAGGCAAGGACGTCTCACCTCGCCTGCGACTTGAGCTGATAAGGAATGAGGTCGATGGTTCAAATCCACCCAGCTCGCTCAACCCAACAACTGACAGTCAGTTCCGGCAACAGCGCTGAGCCGAGTGAGCGTCCCCGGTGTGCATGTCTGCTCGTGCGCAGGCGGGAGCAAAGCATGCCTGCCTGCTGTGGGACGCGCGCCGGATAGCCAGGCATCATGGCGGGATGCGACGGCCGGTCAGCATCCAGAAGGTAGCGGTAGGAGGCGACATCTACGTGGGATGCTGGTCGCCGTGACCGGATCAGCACCAGCGTGGCGTACGGCCCTGGGCGAGCTGCCCATTGTCCGACGTGGCAGATGGGCTGTCGGCGGAAGCGCCTCCCTCGCCCTCCATGGATTGCCGGTCGATCCTAGGGACCTGGATCTCCTGGTTGATCACGTAGCCGCGGCCGAGCTGGTCGACGGGCTGCGCGCCGCCGTGGTGAGCGACGAGGCCCGCTGGGATCGTGGCGACGTGCGCGCCGTCCGCAGGGCCCTCGCCGTGGTCCACGGCGTCGAGGTCGAGATCTTGGAGGGCGTAGAGGCTGTAGGCCCAATGGGCGACGTGGTGGTCGCCACTCCGGACCTGGACCATGTGGACCGAATCATCGTCAGTGGCCGGCGGATCCCCGTGCTGCCATTGTCGACCATCCAGGTCCTGCTCAAAGCGACTGGCAACCGGGAGCGAGCAGCGATGGTCGCCAAGGTGCTGGGTGGGGGGCCGCTGCCTGGGCGCAAGATTCGATTCGGTTTGGAGCCGCCGGACGGGCCAGGACATCACCGTGTCTGACATCGCAGCCGCGGCCTTCGTCACCGTCCGCGCCGTGCAACTACCCCCGGCAAGACCTCGGCACCTATCAGGAGGACGGGGAGGGAGCGAGCGCACCGTTCTGATCTACGGATCAGAAGACCGAGGTTACGGAGCAGGGCAGATGCCCCGGCGAGGTCTCCGGCCAGTGCAGCGGCAGCCCGGAGCGCACGCCGTGCCGGCGGCCACGCGCCGGTCTCGCAGGCGTAGGCTCACCGGGCGTGGCAGGACGTGGCACCAGGGCAACTGAGCTGCTATCGCGGCTGGGGATCGCGCATTCCGTGCACCGTTATGAGCACGACCCCCAGCGCGGGTCCTACGGCCTGGAGGCCAGCGCCGCCCTGGGGGTGCAGCCCGAGCGCGTGTTCAAGACGCTGATCGCTGACGTGGACGAGCACCTGACCGTCGCCGTGGTCCCGGTGGCGGGCAGTCTCGACCTCAAGGCCCTGGCCAGCGCGGCCGGCGGTAAGAAGGCCCGGCTGGCCGATCCCGTCGCCGCCGAGCGGGCCACGGGTTACGTGACCGGCGGGATCTCGCCCCTCGGCCAGCGCAGACCGCTGCCGGTGGTGATCGACGCGACGGCGCTGGACTTCGACTCCATCTTCTGCAGCGCGGGGCAGCGCGGCGTCGAGATCGAGATCGCCCCCGGCGACCTCATCCGGGCCGCCGGGGCGGCGGTCGCCCCGATTGCCCGGTCCTAGTACCTGCCGCGCCAGCGCCACGTCAGCGGGCGCGCGTCGGGGTCGTAGATCGTCCGGTACAGCGGGCTGGCCCACAGCCGGGTGAGCCGGCTCGTCGGGGTGGTCTGCAGCGGCCGTAGCCGGCCCGGCGGGCGCGGGCCGACGCGCCCGGCGTCATACCAGCCCTGCAGCGTGGCGGCAGACCGGGCGAACGCCTCGAACGTCTCCGCCGGGCCGGTCGCCTTCAGCTTGTGATCGAGGTGCTCGCGGGCCAGCGCGAGCCTGAGCTCGCGGGCGTACCGGCGCGCGCCGTCGCGGGTCAGCGTGGTGTCCCAGACGGCCACGCTGAGCTCGGAGTCGTGAGTCCAGGACCGGCGGTTGAAATTATCCGATCCGACCGAGGCCCACTCGTCGTCGATGACGCAGACCTTGGCGTGCACGTAGACGGGCGTGCCGGCCTCGTTCTCCACGCCGTAGACCGCGACGCGGCCCGGCGCGGCGGCGCGGATAACCGACAGCGCGTAGTCCCGGCCGACGAGGTTGGGCGTCATGGAGAGCTTGCCGTCCTGGTCGGGGTAATGCGGAAGGACCGCCACCAGGTGCAGGTCCGGCTGGCGTCGCAGCGCCGCCGCGATCTTGTCGCCCACCTCCCGCGACCAGAGGTACTGGTCCTCCAGGTAAATCAGGTGACGAGCACGGCTCAGCGCCTTGCCGTAACCGCGGGCCACGCTGCGCTCCCCGTGGCGGGCGAACGGGTACCCGCCCGCGCGCCGGCCGTACGTCCGCAGCAGCTGCACCGCGTGCGGGCCCGCCGGCGGCGGCGGCGGAAGCGGCGGGGGCAAGGGCTCGGGACGTCGGTCCGCGCCGCGCCGGCGGTCGGCGAGCAGCCGGATCGGGCTGCGGCTGAGGGCCTGCGGATCCTCCCATCGCTCGCGGAACACCGTTTCCACGTCGCTGACCGCGGGCCCCGACACCGCCACCTGTGCGTCATGCCACGGTGGCCGGTCGCCGTAGACCGCCGCCATCGGCTGCCGCTGCGGGTCGCCGTGGTGCGAGGCGTCGTCGCGGCGGCTGTGGCACAGGTCGATGCCGCCGACGTAGGCGACGTCCAGTTCCGGGCGGCCAGGGTGGCGCAGCACGACGAACTTCTGGTGGTGCGAGCCGCCCATGCGTACCCGCATGTCCAGCAGGCAGCAGCCGCCCGCCCGGTTGACCTCCTCGTCCAGGTGGCGGTTCTCCCGCGCCGAGAATCCCACGTCATCCCAGTGCGAACGCCACACCAGGCCGTGGACCAGCACGCCACGTCTCGCCGCCCGGCTCAGTACCTGGCCCACCTCGGTGTCCGGCGTGCCGCCCAGCCGCTGGTCGGGGTCGCCTCGCCAGTCGACGAACAGCAGCAGGTCGCCGCGGCGCATCCGCTCGACCGAGCGGGTCAGCTCGGCGAAGTACGTCGCGCCGTGAATCAGCGGCCGCACGAGATTGCCCCGTGACCATGCCTCGCCCGGCGGATGCGGGTCGTCGAGCACCGTCGAGTCGTTTCCCCGCTCGGCCGCCGTCAGGAACCAGTCAGCAGGCCCATGCGCAGCTGGAGCGCTCATGAACAGTCCTGTCCCCGTGCTTGGTGTGCTGTGTCGTCGTGGTGATCCGCAGTTGCAACTGCCCGCCGGGCAGCCAGTTATGCCCAGCTGGCGGGTCGGGGTCGGCGGGATTACGCGGTCCCGGGATACTCGGACCGGCGTCATTGCGCCGAACCCGGCCTGGTAGGTGTCCGGGCCTAGCCAGGGCTGGTGTGGGTGATCCGCCCTTTTCTCAGCGCTATGGCCTGCTGCCGCTGTCGAAGAGGCCGTTCTTCACATCGGTGATGAAGACCCGCCATTGCTGAGGAGGAATCAGCACGCGCTCGTCCGGCCGATCAGCGCTGCGAACCGCGATCATCTCGCCGACTGTCGACACTTCGACGCCTGCGCCGCTCTCGCACGAAACGCTATGCCGCCACTCAGTCGGCTCTGGCCTCGCCACTGCGTCCTCCGAGAGTTGATCTGCGGCCCTTGATGCAGGAAGACAGTATTGCAGGAAGCACGTGGCCATCTGCAGGCTTGTGCTGGTTCGCGGGACACGAGAAACATAAGTGATAAATGTTTCCTGTGATATGAGTGAGGACACCCGGTGGTGCAGATACTCGATGATGACACTGGCACCGTTGTGAGTTATGACTACTTCGATAACGGGCCCAGGAGAGCGATTGAGGCTGTAACGCGGCTGGCGGGTGTCTGGTGTCAATGATGCGTATCCGCGTAGTGCGTCACGGTGCTTTGAGCGGCGGCAGGAGCTTCCTGAGCAGGTTCGCCCGGTAGACAAGGACGTACCAGTTCGCCACCCGGTAGGTGGCCGATGGCTTACCGAAGGACCGCTTCAGCGCGTACCTGGAGAAAATTCCGCGCGCGTCGGCGATCACGAATCTCGCGTCGTACCGGGACGGGTCATACCACAGGGCGTTCGTCTCCCAGTACGGCTCGTGGGCTTTCCACCCGGCAGGGCTGATCGTCTGGTGCAGGTCAATCGCGCGGATCCGGACCTTGTCGCCTGACTGCACGGAGATGACCGAGGCGTCCCAGTACCCGGCGACGCCGTAGCTGAGCCCGTGCGCTTCGAGCCACGCGGTGAGCG
>Ga0066790_10001111_pt1 | contig 11133 bp, 4 predicted proteins | sample OrgsoiDNA2013050_FD_70963 | JGI IMG/M metagenome (GOLD analysis project Ga0066790, IMG submission 70963) | Permafrost soil microbial communities from the Arctic, to analyse light accelerated degradation of dissolved organic matter (DOM) -... | ecosystem: Environmental > Terrestrial > Soil >...
CCATCTGAACGGCCCGCAGGACGCGTTCGTCGCGCGCCTGAACACTGTCGCCGTCACCGGCCAGAACTCGGTCGCATCGTGGGCGGTTTACTTCGGCGGAACCGGCACCGATCAGGGCACTGGGGTCGCACTGGATGCCAACGAGAACGTCTATGTCGCCGGCGACACGAACTCAACCGACCTGCAGGTCGACAAACCTCTCGCCGCGAATACAACCAATCGCGGCGGCTTCGACGCCTTCGTCACCCAACTTGCCACAGCCTCCAGCCTTGTCGTTACCGGCCAGCTCCAGGCCGGCCCCGGCCAGACCTACATCGCTGCCGGTAGCCAGGCTACTTTCACCTATACCGTGACCAACAATGGCCCCGATTTGGCGACGAACATCACGGTGACCGATGACATCAGTCCAACGACGACCGTGATCCCGGTGACCTTCGTTTCGGCCAGTGCCACCTCGGGAACCTGCAGCGGCGGTTCGACCTCCACTAGCGTGTCCTGCTTTATCCAGTCGCTCCAGTCCGGTTCAACTGCCACGGTCACGATTGTGTTGACACCCACTCCCAACTCCGACGGAGGCGCGGCCACATTCAACGGCGGCAAAGTAGTGGCGAACTCGCCCAACAACATCACTCCGAACCAGGCGTCGGTCTCGGCGAAGATGTCAGACTTCAGTATCCAGGTTTCTCCCAGTAGCGTGAGTGTACCCGTGGCTGGCGCAACGGCGCCCTACCAGGTGAAGTTGACCCCGAACCCGGTCTATGCCAGCAAGATCTCCCTGACATGCTCCGGAGCCCCCACGGGCGCGGCGTGCAGCTTCTCTCCCGCTTCGGTCACGTTAAACGGACCCACGGCGCCAAGCCTGAACATCACCACCACGGCGCGCCCCGTAACCCTGCCCGCAGTCAGCCTGTTCAGCCTGCGCTTCCTTGGCCTCTGGTTGCCGGTTCCGGGATTGGCTCTGATCGGCATCGGCATGGGACGTGACCGCCGTCGCCGCCGCATGTTAGGTCTGTTCCTGCTTTGTCTGGTCTCCGCGCTGATCCTGTTGCAGCCCGCATGCAGCGGCGGCAGCAACTTGCAGCCACCTCCCGCCGGAACTCCCGCCGGAACGTACCCCATCACCGTCACCGCGACCTCAGGTAGCGACAGTAAGAGCGCCGCCATCAGCCTGGTGGTCCCGTAGAAAGTAGAAAGCGGATTCGACTCGCCGCGGTGACGTGTGCGAGACACCGAAGGGAACTGCTACACAACTGCCGGAACAACCGTGGAAGAGCGGCGCTTCAGCGCCGCATCAGCGGGCAGAATGATTCGGGCTTTAGCCCCCGTGGATGCCTTCCTGCCGCTCAGCGAATACGGCCACGAGGGCTAAAGCCCAAATCTGTTCGTTCGCCTTTCGCGGCGCTGAAAGCGCCGCTCTTCCACGGTTGTGCATGCCTAAAAGCGAAACGCCCTGCCGCGAAGGCAGGGCGTTCAACTTTCAGCGAAAAAGGGAAATGCTATCTTCGCTGCCCCGGCCCTTTGCTCTCATCGCTGGCGATCACGCCGTCCTTGATGTGAATCACGCGATGCGCGTACTCCGCGATGTCGCCTTCGTGGGTGACCAGGATGATCGTGTTTCCCTCGGCTTGCAGGCGATCAAACAGCGCCATAATCTCAATACCGGTCTGCGAGTCCAGGTTGCCCGTAGGTTCGTCGGCCAGGATGATCGAAGGTTTGTTCACCAGCGCTCGAGCGATCGCAACACGCTGCCGCTGGCCGCCGGACAGTTCGTTCGGCTTATGGCTCATGCGGGATTCCATGCCCACCGCCGCCAGAGCGCCCTTGGCGCGCTCCATGCGCTCTTCGGTCGGAATGCCGGCATAGATCAGCGGCAACTCAACGTTGTGCAGTGCCGTGGCGCGAGCCAGCAGGTTGAAGGTCTGGAAGACGAATCCGATTTCCTTGTTGCGGATGCGCGCCAGTTCGTCGTCGTCGAGTTCGCTGACCAACTGGCCGTTCAGCCAGTACTTTCCCTTGGACGGCGTGTCCAGGCAGCCGATGAGGTTCATCAGCGTCGACTTGCCGGAGCCCGAGGGCCCCATGATGGCGACGTACTCGTTGCGCCGAATGCGCAAGTTGATGCCACGCAGGGCATGCACCTGCTGCTCGGAGCCCATGTCATAAGTCTTCCAGAGATCTTCGGCCGCGATCATGCACGATTCGGGCGGCGCCAAGGTCGCGGTGTTCGGCATACTGAGAACTTCTGCGGTTGCCATTTTTCTCTCCTGCTCCGATGCCACTGAGCTCTCCTCGGTACTGTTAACTTCAGTTCGTTAACTTTCGGGGTTCAGTATTTTGCTGCTTCGGGCTCTATTATCTGAGACCACGCTTGGGACCACGACAATGAGACGACTCGTTTTCCTTTGGACGCGCCAACACAGTGAACGTTATGTTGATTCGTCTTCTTTCTTGGGCACCGTATTGTCGATCTTCACGCTGCTGCCGGGACGCAGAGTTCGCAGGACTTTGTAGCTCCCCGTGATCACTTCGTCCCCTTCTTTCACCCCATCCAACACTTCGATGTCGGTTGTGCCCGTGATTCCGGTACTGACTGGAACGAACGTCGCTTTCTTGTTACGGACCACGAAAACACCCTGCACGTCGTCTGCTTTCTTCGTCTTGGATGCAGACTCCGCCGGAGCAGGTGTCGCCGCGTGAACCGATCCCGGCGCATTATTCTGCTGGTCGATCTGATCTTTGCTGCGCAGCGTCAGGGCCTGGATCGGTATTGACAGCGCGCCAGCCCGGGTCGCAGTGGTCACCTTTGCCGTCGTCGACAATCCGGGCCGCAGATCCTTCGGCGGATCGGTCAAGGTCACAACCACTTTGAAATCTTTAGCCTCTTCGCTGGCCGTGGTCGACTGCGAAGTAGACACGCCGCTCGACCGCACGATCGCGTTGTCCCCGATCTCAGAAACCGTCCCATGAAAAATCTTCTTCGGAATCGCGTCGATCGTGACCTCGGCTGACTGTCCCAGATGCACGTTCACAATATCGGTCTCGTCCACTTTCACTTCCGCGGTAATCACCGACATGTCGGCAATCGTCATCAGCGTGCTGCCCAGCGCGTTCTGGATTCCGATGACCACCGACTCGCCCTCGCGCACCGGCAGGTTCGTCACGACGCCGTCGTAAGGCGCGCTGTACGTCGTCTTCAGCAATACATCGCTCACTCGCGTCAGAGTGGCGCGCGCCTGCGATGTGTGCTTGCCCGCGGAGTCGTTCTGTGCCTTGGCTTGCGCCAACCGCGCCTGAGCTTGCACCAAGCCCGAATCAGCCGTAGCCCAAGCGTTCTTGCGCATGTCGAAGTCAGATTTTGCGATCAGCCCGTCTTTGAACAGGTTCTGCGCTCGGTCCCAGTCCTGCTTGTTGCGTTCGTAGTCGGCCTGCGCTCGCACCAGGTCGGCCTCCGCTGTTTTCATCGCCGCCTCAGCGGCAATCGCATCGGTCTCAGCCGCCTGCACTGAGGCCTGATTCGCCGTCACGTCCGCCGCCGACTGCACGTTCTCCAGCTGCGCCAGCAATTGACCCTTCTTCACCTGATCGCCCTCCTTCACATAAAGGTGGGTGATCTTTCCATAGGCGTTGGCGCCGATGTTGACGTAGGTCTTCGGCTTAATCTCGCCGGATGCGCTGACCACGGTGGTCAGATCCTGGCGCTGTACTTTGCCGGTCTGCACCGTGACTAGATTCTTGCTGCTCTGGCGAACGGTGATGCCGACAAACACTGCGAGCACAACCACGACGCCCACGCCAATCGCAATTTTTTTCCAAGGTTTCATGATTCCCGTCACGATCCGGGCTTATTTCTCCTGATCGACGAATGCAGGCCAACCCTTAATATCGACCCACTTGCAGGGATGGTCCTGTGCTGCGGCGCTAAGGTGACGGACACACACCCTCTGTTACGGTCCTGTCGCGAAGAAAGTTCCCCGATCAGGAATGTAAAAAGGTGGGCCGAAACCCATTACGTTGGAGAGGTGCAGCGACTGCCCCCGGACGCAAACATTATAGCCTGTCCATCGTAGCCCGTTCATCAAAACGCCACGCCACCGATTTGATAACCGGTCCGGGCAACTCGCCCCTTGGACCATGCTTCTAACGTAGACGGTTGTGGTTTTCGGCGTTCTCAGGGCACGACTTAACCTTGCTTTCACACAACAGTAGGGCCTAGAATAGATAGACGACGGTCGTCTGCAGGAGTCCCTCTCATGGTCCGGGTTACTTCGTTTCGATATCAAGCCGTTCTAAGAATTTTGCTGGTTTCCCTGGGTTTGGCGGCATCCGCTTCCCTGGCTCAGGACTCTCAAGCGAAAGACAGCCAAAAGCCTGCCGACACCGTCAACGCTGCCCAGGGCCAGCCCGTCGATGCCGTCGACCCCCTGAAGCGACCCCTCGACTCCAAGAAGCGCAAGCAGCAGCAAAAAGACTTTTCCAAGGAAATTAAAGGCTCCTACAAGAAGTGGCTCGACGAGGACGTGATCTGGATTATCTCTGACGAAGAACGCGCTGCCTTCAAACAGCTCTCGAACGACGAAGAGCGCGACAACTTTATTGAAGCCTTCTGGCAGCGTCGCGATCCCACCCCTGACACCGAAGAGAACGAGTACAAAGAGGAGCACTACCAGCGCATCGCCTACTCCAACGAGCATTTCGCCGCCGGCGTCCCCGGCTGGCGCACCGATCGCGGCCGTATGTACATCATGTACGGTAAGGCGGATGAAATCGAGTCGCATCCCTCCGGTGGAACCTACGAACGCCCCATCGATGAAGGCGGCGGTGAGACTTCGACTTTCCCCTTTGAAACCTGGCGCTACCGCTACCTGGAAGGCATTGGCCAGGAAATCATCATCGAGTTCGTCGACACCTGCATGTGCGGCGAATATCACATGACCATGGACCGCTCCGAAAAAGACGCCCTGCTTTACACCCCGAACGCCGGCCTGACTTTCTGGGAACAGATGGGGATGGGAACCAAGGCGAACCGCTTTACGGGTGGCGGCCCGGAGCGTCTGGGCAATGGGCCTGAGGGCAGTATGCAGCAGGCCAAGCAGTTTGACCGCCTGGAGCAGTTCGCCAAATTGCAGGCTGCGCCTCCGGTCAAGTTCACGGATCTGCTGGAAGAGGTGAACTCCAAAGTCATCCTGAACCCGATGCCCTTCGACGTGCGTGCCGACTTTGTGAAGGTCACCAATGACACGGTTCTGGTTCCCGTGACCGTGCAGATGAGGAACCGCGATATCACCTTCGTCAACAAAGACGGCGTGCAGCGCGGCACGGTCAACATTCTCGGCCGCCTGTCGAGTCTGACCGGCAAGATTGTGCAGACGTTTGAGGACACCGTGCAGGTCGATGTTCCCGCCGAACTCCTGCCGCGTACCGCCGAGAACGCTTCGGTCTACTGGAAGGCGCTTCCTCTGCGTCCCGGCCGCTACAAGCTGTACATTGCGGTGAAGGACGTGAACGGCGACCGCAAGGGCGTGTGGACTCGCGGTCTGGTCGTGCCTGAGTTCTCCGAAGACAAGTTGGCGACGTCCTCATTGATCGTCGCCGACCAGATGGAGCAGGTTCCGACCAAGGTAATCGGCACGGGAAGCTTCGTGATCGGCACCACCAAGGTTCGTCCCCGCGTGGCCGCCGCCAATGGCAAGCCGGCGTTGTTCAAAAAAGATAAAGATCAGAAGCTGAATTTCTGGATGCAGGTCTATAATCTCGGCGTGGACGAGAAGACGCACAAGCCTTCCGCCACGTTCGAATACAACATCACCAATCTGGCAACCAACAAGTCGGTGATTCAGAAGACTGAAACCACTGATACGATGGGCAACGTGGGCGATCAGGTGACGCTCCAGAAATCGATCGTAGCTGCCAACCTGCAGCCCGGCACCTACAAGATCGAAATCAAGGTGAACGACAACGTCTCCAAGCAGACGGTTGATCCTTCGGCGACCTTTGCAGTAGAGTAACTCCCTGCATTTTCTCCCCCAGGGGGTGGGGTGGAGTGAGACTGCGCAACTTCGGAATCTGGGCGATTCTTGCCGGGCCAATCCTTTTGGGATTGTCGCTCCCCGCCACGGCTGCGGAAAGGCCGGGCGCGATCTCAGGCTACGTGCGCAACATCGGCGGCGACCCGCAAATGGGCGCGGTGGTCGAGATTCTCGGCGCCGCCAATCGTGCCCTCACCGTCTTTACTGACGGCGCGGGTTTCTACTCCGCGGACGGCTTACTTCCCGGCCTCTATACCCTCAAGGTCACCGCGCCATCCTTCCTGCCCGCGCTGCGCGAGAAGGTCGGCATCCACGCCGGTACCAGCATCAACGTCAATGTCACGCTGAAAACTTTGCTGGGAGTGATGCAACTCGGCCCCATCCGCACAGTTCCCGACGATGACGACTGGAAGTGGACGCTGCGCTCGGTCGCCAACCGCCCGATCCTTCGCATCTTTGACGACCCAGCCGTGGCGGCCGAAAAACAGAATCACGATCTACGCGGCACACTGTCGTTCTTCAGCGGATCGGCCGCCGAAGGTTACGGCAGTGGCTCCGACATGAGCACCGCCTTCACCCTCGAGCGCTCCGTCTTCGCCGACAGCCGCGTCAACTTCAGCGGCAACCTGGGCTACGGAGTCGGCATGCCTGCGGCAGCTGTGCGGGCCTCCTATTCGCATCGTCTATCCGATGGCTCGGAGCCCACGCTGGGCCTGACCATGCGGCGCTTTGCCGCCTCCGATCCCAATCTGCACAACGCTGCGTTGCAGGCCGTGGCGCTTTCGGCAAGCGACGACTTCTCCGTCGGCGATGTGCTGGAATTCAAATTCGGCAGCGAGCTTCAGACCATCCAGTTCATGGGACGCGTCACCGCCTTCCGCCCCCACGGCTCCGCCGATCTGCATCTTTCGCCTGACACCGTGGTTGAATACAGCTACGCCACGTCGCGCCCGAATCTGCGCGGTGAGGCCGAAAAAGGTTTCGACTCCTCGCCCGCCGATTTCAGCGAATCCGATCCTCGCGTCAGCCTTCTGAACTACGCAACGAAGGTCGAGCGCGCGCACCATCAAGAGGTGAGCGTCTCGCACCGCATGGGCAAGAACAGCCTGCAGGTGGCCGCATTCTCCGATCGCGTCGCGGATCCATCCTTGACCGGAATCGGCGAAGTCTCTTCCGTAGGCGGATTCCTGCTGCCCGACCTTTCTTCCGGCACCTTCAGCTATGCCGGCAACAATCTGGACACGCACGGCATGCGCGTGGTGCTCGAACACAAGTTCTCCTCCGACCTGGCCGCCACAGTCGACTACGCCTTCGGCGGCGTGCTCGACTTGGCGAAGCCTGACGTCACGTTGCAGCAAGCCCAGCAATACATCGGCACCCAGCATCGACATTCCGTCGCCGCCAAGTTCAGCGGCACCGCCCCGCGCACCCACACCCGCTGGATCGCTTCCTACCGCTGGATCAACGGTCCCGCGATCACTCCGGTCGACATGTATAACTCGTCCCCCGGCCAGAGCGACCCGTTCCTGAACGTCTTCGTCCGCCAGCCCATCCCCAATATGGGATTCCTGAACGGCCACATGGAAGCCATCATCGACCTGCGCAACCTCTTGGCCCAAGGCTACGTCCCCGTCATTGGCCAGGACGGCCAAACGGTATATCTAGTCCAGTCCGCCCGCTCCGTCCGCGGCGGCGTGGCATTCACGTTCTAAAATCTCCCCCCCAACCTACAAGTCCACCCTGTTTCATCGCCGCCCCATTTGCCCATCTTCCCGAACTCGCACCTCACGCCTGAAGCCAGATGTCGGAAGCCACACTCCCCGAGGCCAAACGCCCGATGCCCGAGGCCCGCCGCCTGAAGCCCCCGTGCCTTATTTGTAAAATCTATCGCTCCCATCAATAACTCAATGGTTGACTGTAGGGGTCGATTTTGGGTAAGGTTCAGTGGCGTAACCTTTGCGGGCGAGGCGGCGCAACTTGTTCGTATGCAAGGAATTGCAAGGGTTCTAAGCCGTTACTGAAGTAACCGATTCTCCCCGCAGAGCAACCGTAACTCCTCCAATAACTCATCCGTTTCAAGGAGCTCTCATGAGATCGCGCACAATCCTGATTTTCACCCTTCTGGCCGGACTTCTGGCGACAGCAAGCCTGTCGGCCCAGACCTTCCGCGGCACCATCCTCGGAACCGTAACCGACCCCTCCGGCGCCGTCCTCCCCGGAGCCAAGGTGACCGTCAAGAACACCGGCACAGGATTAGAGCGCACCACCGAAACCAGCGCGGACGGCAGCTACTCAGTGCCGGAGCTGCCGATTGGGACCTATACGGTGACGGTGACCCAGACTGGCTTTCAGACATTCTTAGCCACCGGCGTGACGGTAGACGTTTCTACCGAACGCCGGGTTGACGCGGGAATGAAGACCGGTCAGGTTTCCAGCACGGTGGAAGTCTCCGCTGACACGCTGCCTTTGATCGAGACCACGACAAATGATCTTGGCGGTGTGCTTACGCAAGACAACGTTAAGGACTTGCCAGTCAACGGCCGCGACTACACCAAGTTGATCTTCCTGAACCCCGGCGTCGCTGGGTCGCCTGACCAAATTTCGGATTCTCCCGGTTCTTTCGGTGAGTTTTCGATGAACGGATCCCGTGGCCGCTCGAACAACTATCTGCTTGATGGCACGGACATGAATGACGGCTACCGCAACGACCCAGCCATCAACCAGGCAGGCGTCTTCGGAACTCCCTCGGCGATTCTGCCGATCGACGCGATTTCCGACATGGCTGTCCTCTCCAACTTCCAGCCGGAATACGGGCGCAACGGTGGTGCCATCGTCAACATTGTAACGAAGAGCGGCACGAACGCCCTGCATGGGGGCTTGTTCGAATACTTTAGGAACGACGCATTGGATGCCCGCAACTCTTTCGATCCCACCTCCGCTCCGAAAGCGCCGTTCCACAACAACCAGTTCGGCGGTTCCATCGGCGGCCCAATCGTAAAGGACAAGACCTTCTTCTACCTGGACTACGAAGGGCAGCGGGAGAACGTAGGTGTAGTTAGTCTGGCGTGCGTTCCCACCCTGGAACAGATTGCGGGAGCGCAAACCAGCATCGTTAGCGGCGGCGGGACGGTCAGCCCTGTTGGTCAGGCGATCGTCAACTTCTATCCGCACGATGCCGCCAACTACATCTCGGGCGTCACGTCGAACGATTCAGGGTGCTTCAACGGAAGTGGGAACTACGCTTCCGACTACGCCGCGATTGCGCCGTCGTTCAACAACCTAAGCAGTGTGATCGCCAAAATCGACCAAAGATTAAACGGCAGCAACAGTATCAGCGGACGTTATTTCTTCGGCGACAGCACGCAGCAATTTCCGCTGGCGTTGAATGCCTCGGGCGGGCAGTTGCCCGGTTTCGACACGGTTACTCCGACTCGTGTGCAGCTCGTCTCCCTCTCTCTAGTCAGCGTTCTCTCGCCGACCAAGGTGAACGAACTGCGGTACGGCTGGAACCGATTTGCGGAGGGCTTTTTCCCACAGGATGCCAATTTTGATCCGAGCTCCGTTGGGTTCTGCAATGTTACGACCAGCGCCGCAGACTGCCACTCCTCGGGACTGCCCATCATTCTTCTCTCCCCGACCCCAACCGGGGCGTCTGGATTTTTCGCTCAGATTGGCGCCACTTCGGGCGATCCGCGCAGCCGCATCGATACCAACAGTCAGGTTAACGACAGCTTGAGCTGGAAGATGAATAAGCATGAATTCAAGTTCGGCGGGGAGTTCAACCGTACCAGCGTGCATCAACAGTTCGACAAGTATTCCCGCGGTCGCGTACGCTTCAACGACCTCGAAAGCCTGCTCCAGATGATTCCGCAGGAAGGTGACTTCGGTCTTTTTAACTACACCGGAGATACGCGGCGGCACACCTACCAGAACGGCGTCGGATTCTATGCGCAGGATTCCTACCACGTAGCTCCGCGCGTCGTCCTCAATTACGGTGTTCGTTACGACTACTTCGGGGTTGTGGCGGAGAAGAGCCATCTATTCTCCGACTTCATTCCCACGTCGGCCACCGATGGCACTCTGCAGATGGTTGGCCCCGGAGGACTCTCCGGACTCTACAACCCGGACAAAAAGAATTTCTCGCCCCGCGCCAGCATTGCGTGGGATGTGACTGGCAAAGGCAAAACTGTTCTGCGTGCCGGCTATGGCCTGTTCTTTGACGCCTTCTCGCAGGACATGATGCTGGGCCACCTGCCCTATCCGACCTTCTTCGCTCCCGGACCGGCCTACAACAACATCGGGCCTGACCCGGTGCAGATGGCGAACCTCAATCCTGCAGCTGTCGATGGTAATGGCGTGTATCAATCCGGAGTGCCGCTTTACGGCACTCCAGGTTGCGGCGTCGAGTGCGACATTTTCTCTTTCGATCGCAACATCAAGACGCCCTACATCGAAAACTACAATTTCAATGTGCAGCACCAGTTCTCGAATAATGTCACGCTGCAGGTTGGCTATGTCGGATCGCAGGGGCACCGTTTGTTCCGCTTCTTCGATATCAACCAGCCCTCGCAGGCGGTCATCACCGCTTCCGATCTGGGTTGCGACTGCATCAACGACGTCAGCGTGCCGCGCAATTTCCCGAGCGCTGGATCGAACTATGGTGCCTTCTATATTTTCCAGGAGAACTCCACCGGCAAGTCGAACTACAACTCGCTGCAAGCCAGCCTGCACGTCGTGAACTATCACGGTCTAATGTCGATCGTGAACTACGTATGGTCGAAGTCTCTGGACAATTCGAGCGACGGCGAAGACTTTGTCGTCAACGCCGCGCAGCCACAAGACAGCACACAGCCCCAGCGCGAATACGGACCGTCGAACTTCAATCTCACGCACCGTTTCGTGTGGGTCCTGGGGTATGAAGTTCCGAAAATGAGTGGCAGCATGCAGAAGCTGAAAAACGGCTGGGGCGTTGATAGCACAGCGAACCTGCAGAGCGGGCAGCCCTTCACGCTCAACTACAACTTTGAAGACGACTACAGCGGCGGCGGCGACGGATTCGATCGCCCCGATTTGGTTGGCCCGATTGTTTACCACAAGCATAATCCGG
>Ga0066790_10001112_pt1 | contig 11127 bp, 7 predicted proteins | sample OrgsoiDNA2013050_FD_70963 | JGI IMG/M metagenome (GOLD analysis project Ga0066790, IMG submission 70963) | Permafrost soil microbial communities from the Arctic, to analyse light accelerated degradation of dissolved organic matter (DOM) -... | ecosystem: Environmental > Terrestrial > Soil >...
CCATGATTTGCGAACTCACGGGCATGGAAGTGGCCAATGCTTCCATGTACGACGGTTCGACTGCCGCCGCCGAGGCTGTGATGATGGCGGTGCGCCTGACCGGCCGGCGCTCGGTGATCATCGCGCGGAGTGTGCATCCGGAATATCGCGAAGTGCTGACTACTTACGCGCATCACCAGAACTTGCCGCTCTCAACCTGCCCGTTTAAGGCTGATGGCCGGCTGAATCTGGAAGAGCTGGAGAAATCCATCACGCCGGACACGGCCTGCGTCCTGATTCAATCGCCAAATTTCTTCGGGACGATTGAGGACGCCTCGGCCATCGCCGACATCGCGCACAAGAAAGGCGCGATGCTGGTGGTGTCGATCGCCGAAGCAGTTTCGCTGGGCATCGTCGAACCTCCACGTCAGGCTGACGTGATCGCGATGGAAGCGCAATCCTTTGGTGTGCCCCTAGGTTTCGGCGGACCCTACTGCGGCGTGATCGCGACTCGCGAACAGTTTGTCCGCCAGATGCCCGGCCGCCTGGCCGGCCAGACGACGGACCGCAACGGCAAACGCGGCTTCGTTCTGACCCTGGCCACGCGCGAGCAGCACATCCGGCGCGAGAAGGCTACGTCGAACATCTGCACCAACCAGGCCCTGGTGGCATTGATGGTCAATATCTTCATGACCATTTATGGCAAAGTCGGGCTAAAGGAGCTGGCCAAGCAAAATCTGGCCAAGGCCGCTTACGCCGCCTCTCAATTCAGCAAGCATGCCAAAATCCTCTTCCCGGGTTCACCACGTTTCAACGAATTCGTAGTCCAGACCAGCGAAGATCCCTATGCCATCAACAGCCGCATCCTGGGACACAAAATCGTGGGCGGACTTCCGTTGAAAAAGTTTTACCCCGAGCTGGGCAACGCCGCGCTATGGTGCTGTACCGAGCTCACCACGCGCAGCGCGATTGACACCGCCGTCGGGCTGGTCGCCGAGAGTGAGCACTCCGTGAGCGCCGCGAAACAAGAACCGGACGCGCAGGAGGTGGCACGGTGAAGCACATGACGCGCAAGGCCACCCGCCACGTCAATCAGAACGAAGGCCTCATCTTCGAGAAGTCGTCTCCCGGAAAAGCCGCATGGAAGCTGCCCCCGCTCGATGTTCCCGAGGTGGATACGGCGGCGCTGCTTGGACCCTCGGAAAGAAAAGATCTGGGCAACATGCCCGAAGTCAGCGAAATCGAAATCATCCGTCACTTCACCCGGCTGTCCACGTGGAACTACGCCATTGATCTCGGCATGTATCCGCTCGGTTCATGCACGATGAAGTACAACCCACGGGTGAATGAATTGGTGGTGCGCCTCGAGGGCCTGGCCAACGGGCACCCTTATCAGCCCGAGCGGATTTCGCAGGGCGCTCTGCGCATTATCAAAACCTTGAGCGAGTGTCTCCTCGAAATTACCGGCATGGACGCTATCACCCTGCAACCCGCCGCCGGAGCGCACGGCGAGCTCACGGGACTGCTCATGGTCCGGGCCTATCACGAGTCAAAGGGCGCTCCTCGCAAGAAGATTCTGATCCCTGATTCCGCGCACGGTACGAATCCGGCGACGGCGGCCATGGTTGGCTACGCGGTGGAGAATTTGAAATCGAATTCCCAGGGCATGGTGGATGTGGCCGCGCTGGCATCGCAAATGAATGAAGATGTCGCCGCGCTCATGCTCACCAATCCCAACACCTTGGGAGTGTTCGAGCAAGAGATCCACAAGATCGCAGAGATCATGCATGCCAAGGGCGGCCTGCTCTACATGGACGGGGCCAACATGAATGCTCTGGTGGGCAAAGTCCGCCCCGGCGACTTCGGCGTCGACGTGATGCACCTTAATCTGCACAAGACTTTCTCCACACCTCATGGTGGCGGCGGTCCAGGCTCTGGCCCCGTGGCCGTCAAACAGAAGCTCGAACCATTCCTGCCCACGCCCGTGCCGGTTACCAAGCCCGACGGCACACTGGGCTTCGAATATAACCGGCCGCAATCGGTCGGCCGGGTGCGCGCTTTCTACGGCAATTTCGGAATGTTCGTCCGCGCCCTGGCTTATATTCTGGCCAACGGTCCCGACGGATTGCGCCAAACCACCGAAGACGCCGTGCTCAACGCCAACTACATTCGCAAGGGACTGGAAGGCGTGTACGATCTGCCCTATTCCACGCCCAGCATGCACGAAGTGGTTTTTAGCGACAAGCTGCAAGCCAAAAAAGGCGTGAAGACGATGGACATCGCCAAGCGCCTGATCGACTACGGATTCCATCCTTACACGACCGCTTTTCCGCTGATCGTGCCCGGCGCGCTGATGATCGAACCGACGGAGAGCGAGCCCAAGGAAGAGCTGGATCTGTTCGTCGAAGCCATGAAGTCGATCGCGGAAGAGGTTGAGGAGGATCCGCAAACCGTGCTGGACGCGCCCCACTCCACTCGCGTGTCCCGGTTGGACGAAACTGCTGCCGCCCGCAAGCCTGTGCTCAGGTGGAAACCGGGAATCTAACCACTGAGGACACAGAGGACACAGAGGGTGGTTTGCCTTGTACCATGCGGCGAATTCCGTCGCGCAGATGCACCACGTTAAAGTTGATCAGCAGGCCAACGTTCTTCCCGCTCAGTTTGAGGTAAGTGATCACTTGTGCCAGATGAACGGGATGAATGGCGTCCACTGCCTTGATTTCGATAACAACCGTGTTTTCGACAAGAATGTCAATTCTGAAACCAAAGGTCCATCCTCTCGCCGTCGTAGTTCACCGGTAAAGGAAGCTGCGTGGCTGTTCGAAAGCCGCGCTTCCTCAATTCGTGTACTAGGCAAGCCTGATAAACGCTCTCCAGCAATCCAGGTCCAAGCGCTGTATGGACTTTCATCGCCGAATCAACAACTGCACCGCTGATCTCATTGAAGTGCATGCACTCTGTGTTTTCTGTGGTTCCACTAAAAATGCTGTGGAGCGTCTGTGACGTTCGTCACATGACAAAAAGGGTGCAGTGGAGGCAGAACCTCTGTGTCCTCCGTGTCCTCTGTGGTTAAATCCAAGACATTGCCAGGAAAGCCGATTGTCGTGCCCCAGAAACCAGGCCTTTTCTCGTCACCCGAAAAGCGCAACGTAATTTTGTGCCTCCTGCTAGTGGTCGCCACGCTGGCCCTCTACAATCCGGTCAACCGTCACCCTTTCGTCAATTACGACGACGACCGCTACGTTACCGAGAACCCTCACGTCCGCAGCGGCCTGACCTGGGACACAATTTCCTGGGCCTTCACCGCCAGGGAGCAGGGAAACTGGCATCCTATTACCTGGCTGTCACATGCGCTCGACTATCAGTTGTTTCAGCAGAATCCTACCGGACACCACTTCACCAGCCTGCTGATTCACGCCGCCAATGCCGTCCTTCTATTCTTGCTACTGATGTATGCCACCGGCCGAATCGGGCCGAGCTTGTTGGTCGCGGCGCTGTTTGCACTTCATCCCATCAATGTTGAATCGGTAGCCTGGGTGGCGGAGCGCAAAAATGTCCTCAGCACCTTCTTTTTTTTCGGCGCGCTCATCGCCTACTGTTGGTATGCGCGGAAACCAGGCTGGCTGCGATACCTGGCGTTTGCCGCCTTGTTCGCTTTAGGACTGATGTCGAAGCCGATGGTGATCACTCTCCCGTTTGTACTCTTGTTGCTCGACTACTGGCCGCTGGGAAGGGTTCGGGGAAGTCCGGCCGGCGCGCTTTGGATTCCGCAAGCGCCGCTGTCCAGGCTGCTCATGGAGAAACTGCCTCTGCTCGCTCTTTCCGCCGCCAGCGCAGCAATCACGATGCAGGCGCAGCAGGCTGGTGGGGCCGTGCGTTCCACCGCACAATTCTCTCTGGGCGTGCGTCTGGAAAATGCCGTGGTGGCCTACGCCACTTACCTATGGAAAATGATCTGGCCGGCACACCTCGCGCCACTCTATCCTCATCCGGGGGATTCGCTGGCAGTCTGGCAGGTGGCGATATCCGCAATGGTGCTGTTGGTGGTGACTGGTGTGGTGATGAGGTTCCGCTCCCGGCGATATCTGCTGACTGGCTGGCTGTGGTTTCTGGGGACTCTGGTGCCGGTGATCGGACTGGTGCAAGTCGGTGACCAGGCCATGGCCGACCGTTACGCCTACATACCGCTGGTTGGGATTTTCATAATGATCGCGTGGGGAGCCGCGGACCTCGCCGATTCACGCCAGATGGGTTTTGGCGGACGCATGATTCCGGCGGCATGCGTTCTGCTCGCTATATGTTTCGCCACAAGTCGGCAACTCTCCTACTGGTCGAGCAACTACGATCTCTGGACGCACGCGCTCGCGGTGACCGATAGAAATTTTATCGCGCAGAACAATCTGGGCGGGGCGCTACTGCTGCTGGGTAAGCCTGATGAAGCTTATTCACATTTTCAGGCCGCGGCTGAGATCAATCCCAACGATCCCATGAGTCACTCCAACCTGGGCGCTTATCTTCAGGAACACGGAAAACTGTCAGAGGCGATGGCGCAGTACGATCGCACCATCAGTCTCACTTCCGATGCCGGGTTGCTGGCGGCAACCTACTCCAACCTGGGCGCAGCCTATCGCAAGCTCGGAGAAGACGAGAAAGCCCGCGACAGCTATGACCAGGCTCTGCGATTGAATCCCAATCAGTCCAGCGCTTATCTGGGGCTGGGTGAATTGCTGGAAAAACAGAACCAGTTGGACGATGCCATCCACAATTATTCAAAAGCGGTCGAGCTGCGTCCGACGGATGTGGGGTTCCTGCTTTTGGGGCATGCTCTCGAGCATGCCGGGCGTCGCCCGGAAGCGCTAGCTGCCTACCAGGGTGCGTTGAAGCTCTCACCCGACATGCCTGACGCTCGGCATGCGGTGGATGCGCTCTCCGCAAATCCGCGCTGAGCGCACCGCACGCCCTCCAATTCTCTATCTACTTTTTCTGGCTGATGTCCACCGAAGCGCGCGTCTTCTCCCAATCCAGGTGCATGGCGCAAGTCGATCCGGTCTGATCGAAGCTGATGGTGAAATTCTCCACCGGCGAGGGCAATTGCGAAACGCTCATATCCACGCGACCAAAGTCATCCCCCTGGCCTGGATACGGAATGCCCCACTCCCCAGTCTTCTTGCTGATGATCAGGACCCACTTGTCGGCGTTAGGGAGGGCAAAGATGGTGTAGCTTCCGGCGGGAACGTCCTTGCCTCCGACGTTGAGGTTCGTGTCTGTGACCAGCGTGGTGGCATCGTTCGCTCCAGCCCGCCACACCTCGCCGTAAGGCACCAGTCCACCAAATATCTTGCGGCCTTTCATGCGCGGGCTGGAGTAATCCGACTTGACGGTCTTGCCGTCCGTAAACTTGCATTGGGCCTGGGCCGCGGGGCTGGGACGTTTGCTCGCATCCTGGGCACAGGCCAACAGGGCAAAGACAGGCAACAAGAGAACGACGAGTGCGGTACGTATTTTCATAGATATCTCCTTAGAGAAGCGCCAGCAGTTGGCAATTAGCAATTGGCAATTGGGACTGGCGTCTCGCGCCGGTGAAGATCGGGCCAAATGCCAAGTGCTAATTGCCAATCGCTAGTTCTTTGACGTAACTCAGAAAACTTGGACAGCGGACGTTCGCAATTATGCGCCACGTAACCCAGCCGATACAATCAAGCCATGCCGGTATTCGACGAAAAGCAGGAAGAACTGGAACACTACGAAACCATGATGGGGGTTCCGCGCGGCCGCCTGGCTGTGACCATGGACATGATTACCGACGCCATGGCGCTGGTGGGTCAGCACGGGGTCTACTGCCAGAGCCAGCGCTGGCCGGGCAAGCCGGTTCTGGACATCCAGTTGGTGATGAAGGGCCTCACCGACGCGAAAGAGCTGATCCAGAGCGTGATGGCGGAGTTGCAACAGCAGCCGCAAAAAACTACCTGAAGTTCGAAACATCGGTAGTCTCCGGCGGCTTCCACCTTGCGAGCTAATTCTGGCGCGCCAGCTTCTGATCGAAAAACTTCGCCATCAGTTCGAGACACTCCTTGGTTTCAGGCAACTGGTAGTGATACCAGAAGGCGTGCGGCAAGGCCTCGAACACAACCAACTGGGCATCAATGCCTGCGCCAAGCAATGCGCGATGGAACAGGGCAGTATCGCTGAGCAGTAAATCGCGGGTGCTGGTGACCAGCAGGGTCGGAGGCATTCCTCTAAGGTCTGCGAACAGAGGAGACAAGACCGGGTCCTTGCGATCGGTTGTCCCCGGATAAGGATCGTCGGGCGCGCGCCTGGGGTCGAGTGGCTGCAATTCACCTGTAAACCCGTCCAGAGCGAAAATCTGCCGCGAGTCACTGGGACGGCTGAAGTCGGTGAGCACGGAAAATGCGCCGAGCGCCGCCGGAAGCGGCAGTCCCAATTGCTTGAGGCGAACGGCTACCTCGCAAGTCAGAATGGCCCCCGCGGACGTACCGAAGATTCCGATGCCGCGCGGATTGTAGGTTTTCAGCAATTCACGGTAGACGGCGACCACGTCATCCACCGCAGCCGGAAAAGGGTTCTCCGGCGCCAGCCGGTAATACACCGACACGACTTTAATCTTGGCCAGGTTCGCGATGGGGATGCCCTCGATGAGCGATCCCGAGTCGGACACAAATCCTCCGCCGTGCAGGTTGATCAGCACGCGGCCCCGGTTCGCATCCGGCATCGCCAGTGGGGTAATGACATCGGTGCGAACCCCCGCGATGCTGGTCTCGTCGACGTTGACCGGATAGAGCCTGCGCGCCTCGGTGGACCCCCACTTGCGCCAGGCATCCGTGGCGACCCGCCTTTCAGCCAGAGTCTGCGGCTGCGATTTCTTCCTGGCGAGTGAGGCCAGCCACTCCTGCGCTTCCGGGCTAACGGTCGATGGCATGGGAACCACGCGGATCACATGCGCTGTGCCGTCAGCGTCAAAGCTGGCAGAGTCGGCCGGTGGAGTTGAGTCGGACTGCGCAGTTCCTCGCAAGCAGAGCGCAAACCCGACCGCCGCGACGTAACAAACACTGGGCAATTTCATGTTGATATTTGTAGCAGACGGCGGAGAAGAGTGAAAAGGAGGTCTCGCCGATCACCGGACGCTGCCGAGTGAGATATCTCGGGAGGCACGACTTCAGTCGTGCCATAAAGCCTACAGCTTTCGTTGTCCTAGGCCGCGCAGTGCCGTGATTTCAAAATCCCCAAAAGAATTGTCATTCCGAAACGCCGCATTGCTGCGCGAGAAGTCTGCAGATTCGCTGGCAGCAAACAGATTCCTCGCCGATAGACCCGGCTTCGGAATGACAAGGGGCTGCTTTTGAAACACTACCTAAGCCAGCGTGTACTTGCCCCGCTCAATCACCTTCTGTGCGATCTGTTGCCGCAATTCAATCGTGTTGAACGGTTCATGCTTCACCAGGCGCCGCAGAATCGCGAGCTGCGTGCGCAACATATCTCCCTCGGCCACCGCTGCAATGATCTCCTTCGCGGCTGCTTCGATCTTGTCCATGGCTTGCGAGAGGTACACCCGCGTCATTGCGACCGCAGTCGCGGCTGCTGCCTCGCCCTTCTGCTGGACCATCTTCTGTGCTCGCAGCACGGCCGACTCCATGGCGTAGGTTTCGATCACTATATCGGCGATCGCTCCCATCACTTCCTGTTGGTCCTGTATGGCCTGCATGTATTTTTGCGTGGCAGCCCCGGCGGCAAACAGGCCCAGTTTCTTCGCCTGCGACACCAGTTTGCGTTCTTCCGCCAGCGGACCTTCCATCTCTTCGCCAACGCTGGGCCCGGCGAGCACTTCGTCCATCAGTTTCTTGATCGCGGGCATCAGCGGCAACTGTCCCGACATGGCGCGTTTGAGAAGAAAGCCGGTGATGATCAGCCGGTTGATTTCATTGGTACCTTCGAAGATGCGGTTGATGCGGGCGTCGCGATAAGCGCGCTCGGCCGGATACTCTTCGACGAAGCCATAGCCGCCGTAGATCTGGACGGTTTCGTCCGTCACATAGTCGATCATCTCCGAACCCCAGACCTTGAGGATGGAGCATTCCACCGCGTACTCCTCGATCGCCTTGCGCGTCTCTTTGGCAGCCTCGGCGCGGGTCTTGTCCACCTCATTGAGCGCCACATCCATCATGCCCACGGTGCGATAGACGAGCGCCTCACCGACATAGATCAGGGTCGCCATGTTCGCCAGTTTCTCGCGCACCAGACCGAAGTCCGAGATCACTTTATTGAACGCTTTGCGCTGTTTGGCATAAGCGATCGCATTCTCCAGCGACACGCGGGCTCCGCCCACGCACATTGCGCCCAGCTTGAAGCGCCCCACATTGAGGATATTAAAAGCGATGATGTGACCCTTGCCGATTTCCCCCAGCAGGTTCTCCACCGGAACTTTGCAATCGCTAAGAATCAACGGGCAGGTGGAAGATCCACGGATTCCCATCTTGTGCTCTTCCCCGCCAACCGAGAATCCTGGAAAAGTCTTCTCGACCAGAAACGCACTGAACTTTTCGCCATCCACTTTGGCAAACACGGTGAACAGGTCGGCAAATCCTGCATTTGTGATCCACATCTTCTCGCCGTTGAGGATGTAGTGTTTTCCATCGGACGAGAGTTGAGCGCGAGTGCGGCAGTTCAGGGCGTCGGAACCGGAGGAGGCCTCCGACAAGGCATACGCTCCCACGATTTCCCCGGCGGCGAGCCGCGGCAGATATTTCTTCTTCTGCTCTTCCGTGCCGAAATAAACGATAGGCAGCGTGCCGATACCGGAATGCGCGCCCCAGGTGGTGGCGAAGCCAGCGTACTTCGCAATGTGATCGGCGATCACCGCGGCGGTGACTTTGTCCATTTCGAGGCCGCCGTAGGCTTCAGGGATTTCGACCGCACTCAGTCCCAGGTCGCCAGCCTTCTTCAACAAATCGCGAGAGATGGAGAAGTCCTTGTGCTCCATCTTTTCGGCGTTGGGCAGAATCTCCTTGACCGCGAACTCCTCCGCGGTCTGCCCGATCAGCTGATGCTGCTCGGTAAAGTCTTCAGGAGTGAAAACTTCGTCAAGCTGGCGTTCTTCGAGCAGAAAACTGCCGCCAGAGATTTTGGTGCTGGGAATTGCGGAAATCGTAGCCATGGTCGCTCCTAAGAAGCTAAATCCAACACTGAGCCGCGGATACGCGGAGGAAATCAACTACCTTGATTGTACTTTGTGCCAGATAACGGAACAGATTAGTTTGTATAAGCAAACAGGGGTTGAAGTCACTAAGGTTCTCTTTGTGACTCTCTGTCTCTGTGGTCAATTCAGATTTTCAAATATGCCGGCCGCGCCCATGCCTCCGCCGACGCACATTGTTACCATCCCGTAGCGCGCGTTGCGCCGCTTCAGTTCGCGGATGATGGTGGCGGTCAGCTTCGCCCCGGTGCATCCCAGCGGATGTCCCAGAGCAATCGCTCCGCCGTTCGGATTCACCCGCTCCGGATCGAGCCCGCCTTCTTTGATCACAGCCAGCGACTGCGCCGCGAAAGCCTCGTTCAGTTCGATCACGTCCATGTCGGAAAGCTTAAGCTCCGCCATCTTCAGCGCCTTGGGAATGGCAAATACCGGGCCCAGTCCCATTTCTTCGGGCTTGTATCCGGCGGTGGCAAAAGAAAGGTAACGGACCAGGGGCCTGATTCCGAGCGCCGCGGCGCGTTCCGCGGACATGACCACCGTAGCGGCCGCTCCGTCGGAAGTTTGCGACGAGTTTCCCGCAGTCACAGTTCCCTGAGCATGGAAAACCGGCCTGAGGGCGAGCAGAGCTTCGAGGGAAGTGTCAGCCCGCGGGCCTTCGTCCACCTTGAATACAATTTCCTGCCGCTTCGGTTTCGAACCGTTGGGCGTGGTGAAACTCACGTTCACCGGTACGGTCTCATCGGCAAACTTCCCCGCCTGGATCGCGGCCAGCGCCTTCTGATGGCTGCGCAGCGAAAACTCGTCTGCCGCCTGCCGCGTAATGCCGAAGCGCTGCGCCAATCTTTCCGCGGTCAGGCCCATGGTGAGATACGCGTCGGGATAGTGGTCGATCAGCCATGGATTCGGCGATATCTTGTGCCCGCCCATGGGAATCATGGACATCGATTCCGTTCCGCCGGCCACAATGATCTCGGCGCCACCGCTCATGATGCGCTCCGCCGCCATGGCAATCGCCTGCAGCCCTGACGAGCAGAAGCGATTGATGGTGATCGCCGAAACTTCGACCGGCAATCCGGCCCGCAGCGCGGCGATGCGGGCAACGTTCATCCCTTGTTCGGCCTCAGGCGTGGCACAGCCCAGAATCACGTCTTCAATTTCTTTGGCGTCCACCTGCGGCACGCGTTCGAGCGCGCCCTTGATGGCGATGGCGGCCAGTTCATCGGGACGAGTAGCGCGCAGTGTTCCTTTAAACGCGCGTCCTACAGGAGTGCGAACGGAGGAGACAATAACTACTTCTCTCATAGCAATTTCCAGCGGATGATGTAAACGAGTCTACACCCAGACATCCACCAAATATTAGATGCTTGCAATGGCTAGGTCGGCCCAGACGTCTTCTTCAGGGCGGGCGAGCAAAGCTCGCCACTGCGGACTGCGTCCGCCAGACCGCCGAGGACACCTGCCCCTGCGTAAAACTCAGTTTCGCAGCGTCTTTCCGGTTTTCAGCGTGTACTGAATCCGTTCCTGGGTCTTCCTCTCGCCGCATAGTGACTTAAACGCCTCGCGCTCCAGATCCAGAATGTACTGTTCGCTCACCGGCGTGCCCGAGGTCACATTGCCGCAGCACAACACTTCCGCGACCTTGGTGGCGATCTTCACTTCGTGGTCAGAGATGTATTCGCCCTGCCGCATGATGTGCACCCCCAGCCTGAGCGCCGCCAGTATGTTCTCACCCGGTGCAGGGATATCAGTCCGCGGCTGCGGCGGCTCATATCCAGAGCGGACAAACTCCACAGCGCGGGCCTTGGCGTCGGCCAGCACGCGCTCGCGGTTCATCGTTATGACATCAGACTCATGCAGGAAACCAAGTCCGCGCGCTTCGTGTGCGGAAGTCGCAACCTTGCCGGTAGCGATGGTCTCGAAAGCTTTTTTCATGGCCTCTA
>Ga0066790_10001113_pt1 | contig 11112 bp, 13 predicted proteins | sample OrgsoiDNA2013050_FD_70963 | JGI IMG/M metagenome (GOLD analysis project Ga0066790, IMG submission 70963) | Permafrost soil microbial communities from the Arctic, to analyse light accelerated degradation of dissolved organic matter (DOM) -... | ecosystem: Environmental > Terrestrial > Soil >...
TACTGCCATGCTGTCGCGGACACCGATACAGCCACCTGCGAGGCGGGCGGTCTCGATGCACTGCCCGTTGCTCATACTGTAGGAGCTCTTGCGCCAGCTCCCGCCGGGATTACACTCATCCGCATTGTCCGATGATGGCATTTTATCGCCCATATATACCCCTTTGTTCCCATGCAAAGAAGGTGTACTTATCTAATGGTCACGTTACCACTGCCGAGCATCGCAGCTATGTTAACTCCACACTTGCATAGCGGTTGTCAAGATCCGTTCTCGGCTTTCCTCGGGAGAGAGGGATTCCTCTTTGAGATGGGTGAAAGCGAGCCTGAACTGGTGAGTGTCAGTATCGCCATCGACGTATAGCTGGTTGACTAGGTGTTCCAGTCCAACTACGTCATGCAGCATAGTCTCGTGGGCTTTGCCAAACTGGAAAATTGAAAAGGAGTCCAGCGCGAGCCCATGACTTATCTTGAGTGGCCGGATCCGAATCGTGACGTTTGGGAACTCGGAGAAATCTGCTAGCCGCTCAAGTTGTGCGCGCATCACCGATCCGTCGCCGCGCTGCCGGTGCAGGACAGACTCATCGAGAAGCGCCGTATATTCCAGCGGTTCATCTCGAGTCAGCCGCTGCTGCCGAATGAGGCGGGTCTCCAGACGTCGCTCGATTGCTCTGGGAGAGATGGTTGCCACCTCTTGGTAGCCAGCCAGAACTTCTCGTGCGTACCGCTCAGTCTGGAGGAGGCCGGGAACCACATTAATCTGCCATTCCAGGATTGACGTGGCCTCAGCCTCTAGGCCGATATACGCCAGATGCCCTTCGGTCAGGACATCCGAGTATGCCTCCCACCAGCCCTTGCGGGTGGCTTCCTCGGCGAGCGCCAGCAACTGCTCGCGGTGGCTGCCCTCGACTCCGTAGCACTCCAGGAGCCTCGCGACATCGTCGGGCTTAAGACCGCCCTGCGCCAGCTCGTAGCGGCTTATCTTGGCTTTCGACCAGCCGAGGGCCTTCCCGATGTCCTCGGCAGTCTTTCCCGTGCTCGTACGGAGACGACGAAGCTCGGCGGCAAGACGCCGACGCTGGACCGTCGGGCTGCCGGAGGTAGGCATCTAGGTACTCCGTTGCTCGGGTGAACCGCGTGACAAGTGTGCCATATGGGGAAACGCTGGCGGGCGGCGCATCAAGCTTCTCCGAAAGATTTCCGCCTCGACTCTTGATGAGAGTCTCAAGAGGTCAGTGTCCTTGCAACTGTCCGTGATCACGAGAAATGGCCCGGACTCCTTGTCCCGTTCTGATCGATGCATAGACCAGTGGCCATGAGCGGCGGTGCGCCTGAGTCGCGGCAGATCTGACGCTAGATCGACCCGTGGTCACGAGCGGTTTGGTGCCGCATCTGCCGCACCTTTCCGGTGCCGGCCCCATGCGACAGCCGGAACGCCCGATGGTGTCCGGCATGCCCGATAAAAAACACGACGGCAGCCTTACCCGCCGCTCCGTCGTCGGCTACACCACCGCCCGCAAGCCAGGCTCACCAGCCACCCCGAAAGCCCCGGCACGATGATCCGCGCGGGGTGGCGGCGCCCCCGCCTGCTCGTTCCGCGCGAGCTGGAAGAATGCGGCTTCGGTGTCATCGACTGGCGTGCCCTGCCCAGCCTGGTCGCTATCGAACTGCTGCGCGCCGCCGACCGGATCGCCCGCGACGGCCACGCCGTCGCCTTTACCGGGCGTCCGTACCGGACCGGCCCCGAGCTGACCGTCGACCGCCGCCCCACTGTGGTCCGCTATCTCAGCGGCCAGCCAAGCCCGGCGCCCACACTGGAAACAGCCAGCCAGCTCCTCATCACCACCCTGAACGGACTGGCCAGCAGTGCATGCCACATCGCGGTCGTATCCGGGCAGCCCGAGCTCAGCCAGCAGGACGCAGCCGAAGCCGTCAGCAGATGGCAGACCACCCTGCGCCCCGGCGGCGAGCGTCCCAGCGTCGACATCTACGGCCACGACTGGACCCTCCACTCGTGATCGCCCTGAACCAGGCTCCGCCGCCCCGGCAACTGCCGGAACCGCTGGCCAGGCTGTAAGGCCGGGAGACTGAACTAGAGGCCCTGGACGCGATACGGACCGGCGGCGGGTCCGGGCCGGTGACGGCGAGGCCTTGATGCCCTTGACGATCCCGAACCGGATCAGCCCACCCACCTGCCGTGACCTTGCGTCACAAATACGTCGTCTCCGCCCCGGCGATAAGGGAATATGAGTCCGTGACCTTAGGGGCAAACGATGGGGTATGGCAGAAGCTAGGCGAGGCTCTCGACCGCGCGCACGCGGGATCGGGGGCGTATCCCGTCCTGGCCACCGCGCATCCGGTGTTCCTGGCCGTCGAGCAGGCAGGTATCCGGTGGCGGGTTCTGGGGTCGGCCAGCCCGACCCCGCAGGAGGCCCGCGATGAGCTCGCGCATCAGTTCCTCATGCGCGCCGCCCAGGCCGAGCCCGAAAGCCCCGTCCAGAAGAGCTATCGCAAGGCCGCTGATCTGCTGGACCGGGAACGCCACGACGAGATCCGCGCCGGGGGCGGCTACTTCCGCGTCGCGCGCATTGAGCAGGTAGTACGGCGGGGGCCGAACGGTCCGGAACCTCCTCGCCCCGCCGACACCAGCCGCTCACCGCATGGTAAGGCAAGCTCCTCAGAGGAATTCCTCGACGAGGTTGGCCGCGACCTCGGGCTTGAGGCGATGGCCCTGAAAGCCGACGTCGCGAACGCCGTCACCAAGGCCGGCGCCCTGCCGCCCGAGAACATCGCCGACGAGCAGCGCGGTCACCAGGCCTACCCGGACGCGGTGCTTCTCGGCACCTGGTTCACCATCGGTGAGCAGGTCGAGGGCGACTGGAAGGCCTTCACGGTGACGGAGTACCGCACTCCCGCCGGGGCCCGCATATCCCTGCTCCGCTATTTCCGCGACTACGTGCCCAGATTCGAGCAACCCGGCCCGGATGCATGCGCCGCGTACGCTCTCGCGGCCGACACGATGGAGCGGGACCAGCTCGACGAGATCACGGCCAACGGGCGCCGTTTCCGCATTACCCGCGTCGAGCGCCTGGCCCGCATGCGCGGAGGCCTCCCCGAACCGCCCCGGCCATCGGACTTCGATCCCTATCCGCCGCCAGCAGCATAGATACGCCGTCACAGGCCCTACTCCGGCTCACGCTCGTTCGTGAGTCGTCGGCCATGATCGCGAAGCGGTATTGATGTGCCGCCCCAGAGGTCGCCTCTGGGGCGGCACGATCAGATTCTGGTGTTCACCAAGGTGAGGGCGCCCAGCCGAGCAACGGGCTAAACCATCCGGTGATCGGTGAGATGCCGATCATGCCTCCGCGGGCGCTTGTCGAGACGACGGTACCGTTGCCCAGACTGATTGCCACGTGCCCCGAGGCACTGGTCTTATAGAAGACGAGTGTGCCGCGGGGGGCGGCGGTCGAGTTCGGGTGCTGTGCGCGGTGCTGCCAGTCGATGTATGCCGTGGCGTATTGGCCGGAAGTGCCGAAGGAGTTTTCGACTGCTCTTTCGCAGTCCCCCTCGTATGCCGTGGAGCCCGTATGGTTGTAAAACCACTGGATTGCCCGCTCGGTGTCGCTGTTGGTGGCGAACACTGCCCCACTGTTGCCGTACTGCACGACGTTGCCGTCGTTTTGTACTGCGAGGGAGTCGGCGCTGCCCGAGCCGACCTCACCGGTTGCGAACGGTACCCCGTTGGCGGAGGTGTACATAACCAAGTTGCCGTCGGTCTGCATAACGAGTCGGTTGCTGGAGCCCGATCCTGGAGTGTTGCTGCTCCACATGGGTCCGGACGGCCCGTATTCCACGAGGTTCCCGTCCGTTTGCATCTGCAGGCTGTACGTGCCGTTGGATGAGACCAGCGAGTTGCCAGCGGTCAGCGTCTGGCCGGTGTTCAGGACCGACGGGGGCTGGCTCGCGCTCGCCGGGCCGGCCAGGACTGCGGCTGAGCCGGCGGTTAGCGCCGTGGCCAGGATCGCTGTAGCGCTGACCCGCCATCGCAGAGTGCGCCGGTACCAGTGCCCGGAGGGTGAAACGGCGCGCGTGGCGACGGCTGATATACCGTCGCCGGTTGGGCTGGAGCTGATCATTTACTTTCCCTTCTCGATTTCAGGTAAGGGTTGGAAAGGCGAGTTGGTGCTGCACGGTCCTTAGCGGGAATCCTGTTCACGTTTCTGAGCCGGGTCTTATTGCCGCGCGTACATGGTGACCCAGTCGATCTGGACGTTGCCCGCTGCAGAGTTAGTCGGGCCGCTGGGTGTGGTCTCGGTCTGCAGTGTCCAGCGCATGGGTGTGTCTGGTATGACGGCAGTGTTCGTGTCGTTTCCGACGACTGTCCCGTCGAGGGTGTATGTGACCGAGGTGGGAGTCCATTCGATGACGGCTGTATGCCAATTGTTGTATGTGACATTTGTCGAATACGCTTCTTGCGCTTGCGGGTTTCCCCGGTGGTGCATGAACGCATCGATATCGCCGTCGAGGTTGCCTTCTGGGAAGTCGATTTCGCCTTCCTGCCAATTGCTGGTATCGGGCCACAGCAGCCAGGCCGTCTTGTAGCCGGGTACTGGGTCGGCACGGAACCGGACTGCGTAACGCCCGTAGGTCTGCCCCTGGTAGGCGCCCTGGCCGGGGATGATGGGGGTGGGCGCCGAGACCAGGTGAACGCCGTTCTCGGTATGCAGGTTCATCGTCATCACGCCGTTGGCGATGCTGATGACTTTGGCCGGATCGTAGGTACCGTGGCCGGACGTGTCGGAAAAGCCGCTGTATGCGGTCCATTTACTCGCGACGGCGGACGGGAAACTGCCGAGCGGGACGGGGGTCGTGAAGTTGTCGGTGAAGATCTGATGCCAGCCGGGCAGGTCGCCGACAGGCATGGGTTCGCCAGACGGATCGACCTGGGAAGCGGGGACATGCCACAGTTGTGCGGGGCCGCCGTCGCAGGACCACAGTTGCACCGGGTTTCCGTTACCGGTCAGGCCCCCCGTATCGTCCAAGCATTTACCGCCCATCCCGGTGATCGGCCCCGTCGGTGCCGCTGCCGTGACCGATGTTGCTATCTGCCGCGCCGTGATTGCGGGCTGTACAGTACCGCGCGGCACGAACGCCATAGCGCTGGCCATTGCCATAACGGCCACGGCGGTCAGAACTTCGACGATCATGGCAGCACTCTTATGCCGTTTCACCATATTTATAACATTTAGCCTCATTCGACCGTTTTCCTTCCTGAGGCCGGGCACGGGCCGGCCGATGCTGGTAGCGCATCAACTGTCGATTCGCGGCCGTATCATCGGCAATGGGATAACGGTCCTCGTAACGTTTCACCTGTTCCGGGCGGCCCATAAACTGGATTGTGAAACGTTCCGCACATCCTGATGGAGGCACTCCCTGTGGGTGGCACCACGAGTCGGCGACGCCGTCCCGGCCGCCTTTCCGACCTTCCCAGCACCCTGCCGCCAGCGCGGGCGGCCCTGGCGGTGGAAATGCGCAGCGGCCGTGATAAGTCCAACCTGAGCCTGGCCGCATTGGCGCGGCATACCTACTCCTCGAAGGCATCGGTCAGCCGTTGGCTGAACGGCCATGGCCTGCCCAGCCAGGAACAAGCCAACCGCTGGGCCGAGATATGCGGCACCGACCAGGACACCATGAACCGCCTGTGGGCCGCCACCGCGGAACCAGCAGAGGAAGATCACCTGTCACCTCAGCCGGAATCTGAAAATTCGGCCCGTCTGTTCGCACCGGACACCGGAACGCCGGAAGTTGCGGCAGCCGATGAAGCCTTCACGCCTACTTCGGTGGCACCCGCCGCGGCCACGCGCCTTCGCCGCCGCCGGACAGTTCCTCTCGTTGCCGCGATCGCCGGGGTGATAGGCGCCCTGGGGGCAGGCGCATTAATTCTGCACCTTCATCAAGCGGCGGCGTGCCATGCCGCCGACCCGGTCGTGCTGCAGATACCGGCGGAGACGGGAACCTCCGTGGGAATCACCACAGAAGCCATATGCAGTCTCGATCCGGATAGAACGTATCTGGTCATGGAGAAAGTTCCCGACGTTGATCCTGCAAATCCGCATCCCGCCTGGTACATCAAAGCGCAACTCCCGCACCTAGATGCCAACCAGACGAGCCCCCAGAATTTCGATATCAGAGAACCAGTCGGCACCATGGCGCAATTTTATGTGATAAGCGTCGACAATGGCGGTCTTCAGGCTCTCAGCCAGAACCAGGTAGTCGACAACGGAATTCTGCAGCTACCAGTAGGAACCCGCAGGGAATCCATCATCAGCTGGCACCTCAAGGGATGGTAGCCATCCTCATTCACCTTCAGGACGTCGCCATGCAGCGGGACAACCACCGCAGGCAGCAGCGATGGCCTGCATAGAACGCTCCCTCGTGTTATATACCACGTGAGCTGACTGATCACGTGGTGTAACACCGCCTCCAGTTCTCGCCGTGTCCACGACAGTCAGGTCGGGAATCAACACTCGGCTCTCGACCTAGGTCTGGACTGGCGGCCTGATCGCGGCCCGTGACCGTCCACCGAGTCTGGGCGCCCTGACCCGCCGTTACGTGCGCCAACGGTTACTCGGTGCTGGGCCAGCAGTGACGTCCAGATTGGGGATTCTGTGCGGCGGCTACGGCGTGCGATCGGGGACCTTGGTCGCTGGTCCGCTGTCGGGCAACGCCATCTATGTGGGCCTCTAGCCTTTTACGTACGCGGCCTTCTCGGTTATCTTGCCGTTCTGGACGGTGAAGACGTCGATGCCTCGCACGTGGCCGTCGTGCCAGTCATATCGCCAGCGCTGTACGACACGGTTGCCCGCGGTGAACGAATCCTCGACGGTGAACCGGCTTGTCGCATCGTCGAAGATCGGCTTCCAGGCCGCGGTGATGGCCGCGTGGCCGACGTGGCGCTGGCCGTCCGGTGCCGGTGACGTCGCCTCGAACACGCAATCGTCACTGGTCAGGGCCAGCGCCGCCGCGAGATCGTGGTCGAGCCAGGCAGCGTTGAACTCGCGGACGATGGTGGCTGCGTCCTCGAGCCTGGGCTGGCTCGCGGCCTTCATGCCAGCGCGGGCTCGGCGTCTTGCAGCCCACCGCGGAGCATCTCCCGGAGCTCGGGCGTGTTCTGGTGGCCATGCTTGGCGACGGCATGCGCGGCCGCGGCGTCGAGGACCTCTTCCTCGCCGCCGGCGATGGTGAGCGTGCAGCCGATCTCGTTGGGCACCTGGCGGCAGTCGATCATCTTTCGGGCCATGACGGTCTCCCCTCCAATTGAGCCGGGACCGATCCCGGCCGTGTTCCTGACTTGCGTTTCCTGACTTGCGTGCGCCCGGCTACCTGGCGTAGGTGCCCGCGCCGAACCAGTCGATGGTGACGACCGGCTCGTCGCCGACGACCCAGGCGTCGTGGCCGCTGGGCAGTGCGGTTACGTCTCCGGGGCCGGCGATGAACTCGGCGCCGTCGTCCATCCGGATCGCCAGCTGCCCGCTGATGTGGTACTGGAAGTGCGGCGCCTCACAGCTCGCGGTGCCGGCGATCGGCTTCACGTCGTTCGACCAGCGCCAGCCGGGCTGGAAGACCAGCCGGCCGATCTGCCCGCCGCCAACGTTCAGGATCTCGGCGCGGCCGTGCGGGAACTCGCGGGTCTCATCGGGTGCCTGGAAGCTCTTGTGCTCTGTTTTGTCCATGTCGCCCTCCGGCGTTGCAGGATGGCTCCGGTACACTTACTTACCGATAGGTCAGATTCTGACTTACTAATAGGTCAGGCGTCAAGAACTATGGAGGATTTTTATGGTCGCCGGGCGCGTGCGCGATGATGCTGGCACCTCCTCGCGGATCCTGGACGTGGCCGAGCGGCTGGTCCAGACCTGCGGGTTCAACGGCTTCAGCTACGCCGACATCGCAGCCGAGCTGCAGATCAGCAAGGCCGCCCTGCACTACCACTTCGCCAGCAAGGCCGCCCTCGGCGAGGCGCTCATCGCCCGTTACGCCAACCGTTTCATAGGAGCCCTCGCGAGTCTGGACACCGCGGACGGCACGGCCCGCGCCAAGCTGGACTCTTACGCGGGCCTGTATCTGCAGGTGCTGCGCAGCCACAAGATGTGCCTGTGCGGCATGCTCGCAGCGGAGTACCAGACCCTCCCGCAGCCGATGCAAGACGCGGTTATCAGGTTCTTCGACCAGAACGAGAGCTGGCTGGAAAACGTCCTGGCGCAGGGCCGGGCCGACGGCAGCCTGCACTTCGCCGGGTCCGCGCGGGACACCGCCCGCATGATCGTGGCGAGCCTGGAAGGGGCGATGCTCGTCGCCCGCCCCTACGGCGACATCACGCGTTTCCAGGCCGCAGCGGCCAACCTGCTGGCCGGCCTGACACCTGCAGCCAGCGAGCCGGCGCTGTCAAGCCCAGACCCGGCCACGGCCCAGCCACCTAGCCACCCGACTCCAGCCGCTGCCGAGCGCTGACTCGCTGCGGTCGGGTCGAATGCATAACTGGCCGATCTGGCAGCCTGCACCGCCAACCCAGCCCCGCTGACCACCTCTACCTATTCGGCGTTATGGGTGTGCTACAGCTCTGCGAGAGCGGCACGCGTCTAAGGTTCGCTCATTTCGCCGCAGCCGGAGCGCTATCTGCCTGATGTCTGAACGGTTCCAGGCCGCGGATGCGGCGCGGGTCGTGCGTTCTCAGGGCACTGCCCGGGAGGCGTCGCTGGGTGGTCTGGCCCTGACCAGACGGGCGAGCATGCCAAGGTCCGCGTTCGAGCCGTGCTGGCCGACGGAGCGAAGTGAGCGGCGTGATACTCGCTGGCCGGAGGCGATAACTCTGGCGGCGGCGGTATAGGCCTCCGAAGGCCGCATCCGGGCCGGAGGACGCGCGTTAAGGACGCCCACGGGAGGCCACGGGGACTCCCGCGTGACCCGGGGGCCGTCGTGGTGCTGAACGAGAGCCGCTTCAGGGCTGGAGTCTGACCAGGCGGGGGCTACGCGCACATTGGGACCAGGCTGGTCCAGGCCAGAGGAGTCTGTCAGGCATCGCCCGGCCAGCTTGTAATCGCTGGTCTGCAGGGCCGCGAACTGAGCCTGTGCGCCGGTGAGTGAGGCGTCGCTGCGCAGCAGGTGTGCCAGCGCGGATCCTATGCCGAGGACCAGGACGGGCAGGCAGGCCACGACGGTCGTGACCTCCCACGGCGCTCTGGTGACTCCGGCCTGCGTGAGCAAGTGGTAGGCGACCTGCCCGGCCATGCCGAGGACCAGGGCGGCGATGGCGGAGCAGCGGGCGAACCGTCGGGTCCGGTCGCTGACGACGGGGTTGCTGGTCAGCCATACGCGCAGCGCGAACGCGGCGTAGGCCTCGACCCCGATCGGCAAGGTGACGGCCGTGTCAACGTGCAGGGAGTCCCAGATGCCGGGCAGTGGCCGGATCTCCCCGAATCCGGTCATCTGGCCGATCCCGACCCAGCCGGACCACACGGCCACCGCGGCCGGGGCGGCGAGGACCAGCAGTGGCCACGCCGAGATCGGTCCGCGGCGCCGGGGAACCGCAGCGGACCGGCCCGCACTCGGGTCCGGCGCTGGTCCGTGCCGGTCCCTGGTCCGGTCCGCGGACCGGCCGGACTCATCGGGACCGTTGGCCGGGTGACCTGGGGCCGCATCACGGTCGGCCGCTGCCTCGCTTGGCTGGGCAGGACCAGGATCGGTGATGAGGTGGGAGGCGGTGCTCGTCATGGCCGGTTCCCTCCGTGCTGGCCGCTCAGTAGATGTCGCCGCGGCGGCGCTTGGCCTGGACAGCACGCTGGACCTGCAGATCGGCCCCGTAGCGGTCCAGCATGGACCGGTCGGCCCAGCCCATCAGCCGCATCAGGTCCCCCTCGGCCCCGCCGCCGTCCAGCCAGTCGTGGGCGAAGGTGTGCCGGAACTGATGCGGGTGCACTGCCGGGTCGTACCCGGCTTCGGCGGCCCGCCGCTGCAGCATCCGGTACAGCCCAGACCCGGTGATCGCTCCTCGGTTCCGGGTCCCCAGCCACAGCCCCGGCGAGGCCGCCTGCCGGTGCCCCCGCCGGACCCGCAGATACGCCACCAGCGCCCGGGCCGTCGCCGGGGCCAGCGGCACAATCCGCCCCTCCATGGACCCGCGAGCCCCCTTCAAGGGCACCACCCGCACGAACGGCTGCGCGATCACATCCACCGGCAGATCAGCCGTCTGCTGCTGGACCAGCTCCGTACGCCGTACCCCCTCGGTCAGCATCCGGATCATCGCGTGATCCCGCGCGTCCTCAAAGCCGCGTGCCCGCCCGTTCCCGGTCACCTCCAGCAGGTCGGTGATGAACTGCCCGGCCAGGGTGGACGGCCGGGTCTTAGCCGGGGAGTAGCGCTGCAGGTCGTCCGTATACGGGTGCGGGTGATCATGGTCACGTTCCAGCCAGCTGAACAGGTGCCGCAGATTCCGCTGCTTGGTGTTGGTCCCGCCCTGCCCATGCGCCGCGAAATAGGCGGCGAAGAACCGGTTCAGCGTCTTCGTGTCGCACGCGCTGAAGTCCTCCTCGATGCCCTCGGCGGTCATCCAGGCATCCAGCGCGATCGCCGCGTCGGCGTAGGCGGAGATCGTATCGGCCTGGAACGGCCGCCCGTTCCGGTTGGTCCGCGTCCCGAGCCAATCCCGGAACTCGCTGATCATCAGCCGCCGCAGCTGGCCCGCGGTCAGCTCCGGCGCCCGCTCCGCCTCAAGCCGCACCGGGCCGGCGAACGGGCCCGGCTCCTCATCGAAACTGAACGGCGGCAGCTCGCTGACGACCCGCAGCGGGCTCTTCCGCCCCGTCCCGCGCGCCCCCGCACGGGACCCGGAAGGGTCCTGCGAACGTTCTCGTGAAGTGGTGGTTGCTGGCATGCTGGCGCTCCTCCGTCCTGGGAGCTGCGCACACTTTGAAGCCGCCAGGCTATGTGCGCAGCACCGGGATGCTTGACCACAGCACCTGGCCGGACGAAGCCCTGAACGGAGAAACCGCAGGTCAGGGCAGAAAAAAGTGCCCCCAGTAGGATTCGAACCTACGCACACGGCTCCGGAGGCCGCCCCTGC
>Ga0066790_10001114_pt1 | contig 11111 bp, 8 predicted proteins | sample OrgsoiDNA2013050_FD_70963 | JGI IMG/M metagenome (GOLD analysis project Ga0066790, IMG submission 70963) | Permafrost soil microbial communities from the Arctic, to analyse light accelerated degradation of dissolved organic matter (DOM) -... | ecosystem: Environmental > Terrestrial > Soil >...
CCAGCACGGCGTGCGGGATCCCGGCCCGCCTGGCCTCATAGGCCGTCAGGCGGGATCCCTGCAGCAGCGGCCTGGTCTCGTCGACCCATAGCTGGGCGAGCCGCCCCGCCCGGTGCGCGGCCAGGATCACCGCGAACGCCGTGCCGTCCCCGGCCGAGACGAGCCGGCCGGTGTTGCAGTGGGTCAGGATCCGGGCGCCAGGCGGCACCAGCTCGAGCCCGTGGGCGGCCATGGCCGCGCTGGCCGAAGCGTCCGCCGTGGCGATCGCCCGGGCCTCCGCGAGAGCGGCCCGGGCCGCTGGCTGCCCCGGCTCGGTACCGGTCATGCCGCAGGCGTCGGAACCAGGCTCGCGGCCAGCGGGCGGCAGTGCACGCTCGTAGGCGGCCAGCGCCCGGCCGACACCCCAGGCCAGGTTCACCGCGGTCGGCCTGGCCCGGGAGATCGCCGCCACCGCCGCGCGCACGTCATCGCCGCGCGCCGCCGCCAGGGCCACTCCGTAGGCGCCGGCCAGGCCCAGCAGCGGCGCCCCCCGCACGGCCAGCCGGCTGATCGCATCCACCAGGGCGGGGACATCGGTGCAGGTGACGACCGCCTCCTGCATCGGGAGCCTGGTCTGATCCAGCAGCTCGATCGCGGGGCCAGCCGGCGGACTCACCCAGCGGAGCACGGGAATAGTCACAGCCTGAGTCTGCTCGCCCGGCCGCCCCGGCGCGACCCTGCCGCTCAGGCCACGCCGCTCGCGCCGTCGCTCCCGGCCCGGATCGGCTCCCATGACCCCCGCGCCCGCCAGGGTCATGGCGGCGGCTGGCTCCCTGGCGCCCTCCGGCATGCCCACCGCGTGCTGCCTCCCGTGCCGCACCCGCACTGCCCCAGCCCCGCACTGCCCCAGCCCCGTGCCGTGCTGCCCCGTGCCGTGCTGCCCCGCGCTAGCCCGGCCAGTCTCGCGACGTTCCCCTAGCGTGACGGCGGACAGCCAGCGGGTCAAGCCCGGGCCCCGAGGCCGGCGGTCAGCGCGCACCAGGTCAATTCGTAACATCGCTTGAGCCGGCCCGGCGCCCCTCGTCGTGGAAGTATTAGGGCCGGATCGCGGCGCCGCCGGGTCGGCCCGAACGGACGGCGGGCACGCGGCAGCCGCCAGGGAGCGCAGATGACCGACAACACGCCCCGGGAGGGCGCGCCGGACCAGCCAGGCACGGGTCCGGAGGACCAGCCAGACACACGTCCGGCGGACCAGCCAGGCGTCCCGCCCCCCTCGTACGGCCAGCCGGGACCAGCCCAGCCGCCGCCCCCTTACGGCCAGCCGCCGCCTTCTTGGGGTCAGCAGCCCGGCTACGGCCAGCCCGGATATGGCCAGCCGCCCACGTATGGCCAGCCCCCCGGATACGGGCAGCCCCCCGGATACGGGCAGCAGCCGCCTCCCCGGGGGCAGCCGCCGGGCTACGGGCAGCCGCCGGGCTACCCCCAGCCCCCGGGGTACGGGCCGGGCGGCTGGAACACCGTCGGCGCCCCGCAGCCGGGTGGGATCCCGCTGCGGCCGCTTGGCCTGGGCGACATCCTGAACGGCGCCGTGACCGCTATCCGCCGCAACCCGGCCGCGACGGTGGGCCTGGCCGCCATCGTCCTGGGCATCTCGGGGATCGTGACCACCGCCGTGGCGCTCGCCTTTCACGGCAACCTCACCAACGCCGAGACCGGCCTGGCCGCCGGATCGGTTGACGTCAATAACCTGCAGAACTCGCTGGCTTCCCTCGGCTTGATCTTCGCGGTGTCGGCCGTCGTCGGGCTGATCGCGCTGGTCGTCCTGACCGGCATGCTGACGGCCGTGATCGGGCGCGGCGTCCTGGGCCAGCGGGTCAGCATCGGCCTGGCCTGGCACCTGCTCCGGCCACGGCTGGCCGCCGTCTTCGGCGTGACCTTGCTGACCTGGCTGATCCTCGCGATCTTGTGGATCCCGTACGCGATCATCCTGACCATCTTCCTCGTCGCGCATCTCACCACGCTGGCGCTGATATTCGGGATCATCGGGTTCCTGGCCATGGTCGCGGCCGAGATCTTCCTCTGGGTGCGCTTCAGCCTCGCCGCGCCCGTGGTCGTGCTGGAGCAGCTCGGGCCCGTCGCGGCGCTGCGGCGGTCCTGGCAGCTTGCCTCGCGCAGCTTCTGGCGGCTGTTCGGGATCTTCTTGCTGACCGTCATCATCGTGGGCGTGGCCGGGTTGATCCTGCAGATCCCGTTCGACATCGTGAAGACGGTGGTCGGCGGCGGGTTCGGCAGTATCAGCGCCGCTACCTCCGTCGCGGCCATCGTCGTCAGCGGCATCGGGAGCATCGTGGTGGGCGCGATCACGCGGCCCGTGCTAGCCGGGGTGACGGTCCTGCTGTACGTGGACATGCGGATGCGCAAGGAGGGGCTCGACCTGGTCCTGCGGGACGCCGCGCAGAATCAGCAGATGACCGGCGAGGAGTTCGCGGGGCTCTGGCGCGCGAGGGCGCCCGGTCAGGGCACCCCGACCGCCGTCCCGCCCGCGTCGTGGTGATCGCGTCCGCCACCAGCCCCGGCCCAGCGTCGTGAACGTGCGATCGCTGCGGAAACAGCGACACCAGCTGCACGTCCATGACGTTCGGAGGCCCGCGTGATGGGGATCGGGCGCGGGCCCGCGCAGCAGCTGGCCCGGCGCGAGCTGGCCAGGTCCATCTACCGGCCTTCACTGTGGCACCGGATCCTGAGCGCGATCAACCGGTGGCTGAACTCGGTCCTCGGATCGGCGGGACCGGGGCACGCGGCCTGGTGGACGCTCATCGTGCTCATCGCCGTTGGCGCGGGGATAGTCCTCGGCGTGATCGCCTGGATCGGCCCGGCCCGGCGAGCCCGGCGCCGCCGGCCAGCCGCCGTCCTGGCCGGCGGCCAGCTCACGGCCCGGGAGCACCGCCAGAACGCCGAGCGGCTGGCCGCCAGCGGCGATGTCGCGGGCGCCATCATCGAGCGCGTGCGGGCCATCGCAGTGGAGCTGGAGTCGCGCGGCATCCTGGTACCGCGGCCCGGCCGGACGGCCACTGAGCTGGCGGCCGAGGCCGCCGGGGCGCTGCCGGGCAGCGGCCCGGCACTGCGCGAAGCGGCCCGGCTGTTCGACGACGTTCGCTACGGCGGCCGGGCCGGAACGCTCGCGGGCTACCAGCGGGTCGCGGACCTGGACACGAGCCTGGCGGCGGCGCGGGCCCCATCCGTCGCCGCAGCCAGCCCAGCGAGCGTCCCGAGCGGCGGCGCGGCCGAGGCGGGACCGCCGGCATGAGCCCGACCGCCCCGCAGACCGCGGCGGGCAGCACCGCTCCGAGCAGCACCGCTCCGAGCAGCACCGCAGCGGGGCACGCGGGCAGCGCTAAGCCGGGTAATACCGGAGCTGGTAGCAGCGCGGCGGGCCCGACGGCCGCAGACCGGTGGCGCCAGTTGCGAGTCCCGGTCGCGATCATCGTCTTCGTGCTGCTGGCCGGGACGGCCATCGCGCTGCTGCAGCCGGGGCCGGCCGTGACCGGTTATCTCAGCCCGGACGGCACCGGGGCCGGCGGCAGCCACGCCCTCGCCGACATCCTGACCGCACGCGGCCATAGCGTGCGGACCGTTACTACGGTCGAGGCGGCGGTCGCGGATGCCGGGCCGGGCACGACGCTCATGATCACCAGCCCGTACCTGCTGACCGCCGGCGAGCTGCACGCTCTGGGACGGACGCCGGCCAGCCTCGTGATCGCCGAGCCCGACGCGGATGCGCTGGCCGCGCTGGCCCCTCGGGTCACGCAGGGCGCCAGCACTCCCGTCCGCCCGCTGCCGCCGGCCTGCACGCTGCGCGCCGCCACCCTGGCCGGCCCGGCCGACCTGGGCGGCCTCGGCTTGCGGGTCCGGCCGGGCACGCCGGGGGCGGCGCGGTGCTACCGCACGGGCGGGCTGGCCACGCTGGTCCAGCTCAGGTCCGGGAGTTACCTGGTCACCGTACTGAGCTCGGGCGATCCGCTGACCAACGCCTACCTGGCCCGGCAGGGCAACGCGGCCCTGGCCATCAACCTGCTGAGCGCCGGCGGCCAGGTCGTCTGGCTGGTGCCCTCGTTCCCGTCCAGCGTGGCGCCGGCGGGCGGCTCCCGGTCCTTCGCCAGCCTGGTGCCGCTCGCCGCCTACCTGGTGGCGATCCAGCTCGGCGTGGCCTTGCTGCTGACGGCACTGTGGCGGGCGCGCAGGCTTGGCCCGCTCGTCACCGAGCGGCTGCCGGTGGTGGTCCGGGCGTCGGAGACGGTCGAGGGCCACGCGCGGCTGTACCAGTCCCGGCGGGCCCGGGGCCGGGTGGCCACAGCGCTCCGGGCCGGCGCGGCGGCCCGGCTGACCCCGGCGATCGGGCTGCCGCCGGCGGCTACGCCCGCCGCCGTGACCGCGGCGCTGGCCGCCAGGTCCACACTGGACGAGGCCCGGGTCGCGGACCTGCTGTATGGGCAGGCGCCCGGCACCGACACGGCGCTCATCAGGCTGGCCAGTGATCTGGACGCCCTCGAGGAAGAGGTACGCAGGCAGTGAACGTCGAATACCCGGCCGGCGCGGCGGGCAGCCTGACGGCAGGTAGCTCAGCGGCGGGCGCCTCGGCAGCGGGCGGCGCGGCGGCAGGTGGCGCGGCGGCTCGGCGCGACCTGCGGGCGCCGCTGGGCGAGGTGCGAGCCGAGGTCGGCAAGGCCGTGGTCGGGCAGGACCAGGTGGTGAGCGGGCTGGTCATCGCCCTGCTCTGCCAGGGGCACGTGCTGCTGGAAGGGGTGCCGGGGGTGGCCAAGACGCTGCTGGTCCGGGCCCTGGCCGCGACGCTGAGCCTGGACAGCAAGCGGGTGCAGTTCACGCCGGACCTGATGCCCGGCGATGTCACCGGATCGCTGATCTACGATGCGCGGACGGCGCAGTTCGAGTTCCGGAAGGGACCGGTCTTCACGAACCTGCTGCTCGCCGACGAGATCAACCGGACGCCGCCGAAGACCCAGGCGGCGCTGCTGGAGGCCATGGAGGAGCGGCAAGTCTCGGTCGAGGGAACGCCCCGGCCGCTGCCGGTTCCGTTCCTGGTCGCGGCCACCCAGAACCCGGTGGAGTACGAGGGCACGTACCCGCTGCCCGAGGCCCAGCTGGACAGGTTCCTGCTTAAGCTCACGGTGGCGCTGCCTGAGCGCGCGGACGAGATCGGGATTCTCACCCGTCATGCGGCCGGGTTTGACCCGCGTGACCTGCAGGCCGCAGGCCTGCGCCAGGTCGCGGGAGCCGATGACCTGGCCGCGGCCCGGCAGGCGGTGGCCCAGGTCCGCGTCGCGGCCGAGATCACCGGCTACATCGTCGACATCTGCCGCGCCACGAGGCAGTCCGCCTCGCTGCAGCTCGGCGTGTCACCGCGCGGCGCCACGGCGCTGCTGGCCACCAGCCGCGCCTGGGCGTGGCTGTCGGGCCGGGACTACGTGACGCCCGATGACGTCAAGACCCTGGCCCGGCCGACGTTCCGGCACCGGCTGCAGCTGCGTCCCGAGGCGGAGCTGGAGGGGACGACCCCGGACGGGGTCCTGGAGGGCGTGCTCGCTTCCGTGCCGGTGCCGAGGTGAGCGGGACGCGATGGCGCTGACGGGGCGCGCGGCCGTCGCGGCGCTGATCGGCACCCTGGCCGCGCTGGCCTTCCGCAGCGTCGCCGCACTCCTGGTGGTCGACGGCCTGATCCTGCTCGGGATCGCAGCGGACTGCGTCCTGGCCGCGGGCGTCCGGCAGCTGCGCGCGGCCCGGTCGGGTGACACCAGGATTCTGCTGGGCCAGCAGGGCACGGTCACGCTGACCGTCGCTAACCCGGGCCGGCGGGCGCTGCGGGGGGTGGTGCGCGACGCCTGGCCGCCGAGCGCGGGAGCGCGGCCCGGCCGGTCGCGGGTCTTCGTCCCGGGCGGCGGCCAGGTCACCCTGACCACCACGCTGCTGCCGGAGCGCCGGGGTGACCGGCCCGGCGGGCTGGTGACGGTCCGCTCGCTCGGGCCGCTGCGGCTGGCCGGCCGGCAGGGGAACCTGCGGGCACCGTGGTCGGTGCGGGTCCTGCCGCCGTTCCTCAGCCGCCGGCATCTCCCGGAGAAGCTGGCCCAGCTGCGGCTGCTCGACGGCCAGCACCGCAGCATGGTGCGCGGCCAGGGCACAGAGTTTGACTCGCTGCGCGAGTACGTGGTGGGCGATGACGTGCGCTCCATCGACTGGCGCTCGTCCGCCCGGCGGACCGAGGTGATGGTAGCGACCTGGCGGCCCGAGCGCGACCGGCGGATCGTCATCGTCCTGGACACCGGCCGCACCTCAGCCGGCCGGGTGGCGGGCATACCCCGGCTGGACGCGTCCATGGACGCCGCGCTGCTGCTGGCGGCGCTGGCCTCGCGGGCCGGCGACCGGGTGGACCTGCTCGCAGTGGACCGCCAGGTCCGGGCCCGGGTGATCGGCGCCGGCCGGGGCGGCCTGCTGGCCGCGCTCACCGGGGCGATGGCCGTGCTGGACGCCGAGCTCACCGAGCCGGACTACGGGCTGATGGCCAGCGCGGTGCTGGCCACCGCCCGGCAGCGCTGCCTGGTGGTGCTGCTCACCGACCTGAACCCGGCCGCGCTCAGCGAGGGGCTGCTGCCCAGGATCGCATTGCTCGCCGCCCGGCACCGGCTGCTGATCGGGGCGGTCGCCGATCCGGCGGTGGCGCAGATGGCCGTCGGGCGGGGCGACGCCCAGGCGGTCTACGAGGCCGGGGCGGCGGCCAGGGCCCAGGCCGGGCGGGCCGCGATCTCCGCCCGGCTGCGCCGCCGCGGGGTGGAGATCGTGGACGCCCCGCCGGACCGCCTGCCCCCTGCTCTCGCCGACGCCTACCTGCGCCTGAAGGCGGCCGGGCAGCTCTGACGCAGCCGCCCCGTCGCCGCTGGGCCAGGGCGCTAGCCGGTGACCGGCGCGAAGTCCGGTGCCTCCTCGATGTCGGCGGAAAGGCCAGCCGCGGCGGCCCGGCGGCCGAGGATCAGCACGTAGCTGAGGAACGCCAGCTCCGCGCAGGCCCCGATCAGGATGCGCCCCCACGTCGGCAGGTGCGAGGGCGTCACGAAGGCCTCGATCACCCCGGAGACGAGCAGGACGACGATCATGCCCAGCGCAATGGTGATCGTCGCCCGGCCCTCCTCGGCCAGCGCGCGGCCCCGGGGCCTCGGGCCGGGGTCGATGATGGCCCAGCCCAGCCGCAGCCCGGCCGCGGCGGCGAGGAACACGGCCGACAGTTCCAGCATCCCGTGCGGCAGCAGGAGGCCGAAGAACTCGGCGGCCTTGCCGTGCCCGATCATCAGCCCGCCGTCGACCCCGAGGTTCAGCGCGTTGTCCAGCAGGACGAACAGGGTCGGCAGGCCAAGCAGCACGCCGAAGATGAGCGCCTCGGCGGCCACCCAGACGTTGTTGGTCCACACCCTGAAGGCGAACGCCGACGCGGCGTACTGGGAGTAATAGTCGCGGAACTGATGATTGACCAGGCTGGCTGCCGCCGACCGGGACAGCAGGCTGGCCTGCACGGCCGGTGACCTGGCGATCCACCAGCCGGATATCAGGGCGAGGGCCAGTGATGCCACGGCGGTTCCCAGCCACCACCAGCGGACCCGGTAGGCCATGGCCGGGAAGGAGACGACCGCGAAGGCGCCGACGCTGCGCCAGGCCGGGGTATGCGCCCCGCTGATCGCCGCCCGCGCCCTGGCCAGCTGGGTCGACAGCCGGGCGGTCAGCGCCGGGTCATGCCCGGCGCTGCGCAGCTCCGACAGGTGCGTCGTGGCGCGCTGGTAGGTGCTGACCAGCTCGTCGACCTCGTCGCCGGTCAGCCGGCGGCGACGCCGCACCAGGCGGTCCAGACGGTCCCATTCGGCCTGGTGGGCTGCGACGAACGCGTCTACGTCCACGCCAGCACACTACTGGTGGCAGGCGGGCAGCTGGCTGGCGATTCCGGCGGCGAAGACGAGCCGCCGGTCCTGATCACCTGGCCGTGGCCCGAGGCCGCCGCCACCGTGACCGACGTGCTCGGCCGCACCAGCGAGCTCCGAGCCCGGGGCGGCCAGCTCCAGTTGCCGGTCTGCCTCACCCCGATCTTCGTCAGGCAGGCGCCAGGAAGGCCCGGAGCGCCGCGATGAGCATCTGCGAGTCGGCGGCGCCGCAGAGCTCCCGCGCCGAGTGCATGGCCAGCGACGGGTTGCCCACGTCGACGGTTGGTATGGCCAGTCCCGCGGCCACCATCGGCCCGATCGTCGACCCGCTGCGCACGCCGTTGCGGTTGACGAAGTACTGCACCGGCACCCCGGCCTGCTCGGCGGCGAGCAGGAACGCGGCGTGGGTCAGGGCATCGGTGCCATAGAGCACATTCGCGCTGACCTTCACGACCGGGCCGCCGCCGAGGACGATCAGGTGCTCCGGCTCGTGCCTGTCCACATAGCTGGGATGCGTGGCGTGGGTCATGTCCGCCGAGACGTGGCGGGATTCCCCGAGCGCGCGCAGGAAGTCCTCGCGCGTCCCCCCGCGGGCCAGCACCGTGCGCTCCAGCTGCCGGCCCAGCCAGGCACCCCGTGCCCCGGTCGCGGACATGCTGCCGATCTCCTCATGGTCGAAGAGCACCAGCGCGCTGACGTGCCCCGCCGCCGGGGACGCCGCCTGCGCCGCCAGCGCCGCGAGGGCCGCGTGCGCGCAGGCCAGGTCGTCCAGCCTGGCCGAGCTCACGAACTCCTCGCTGACCCCGGCCAGGGTGCCGCCGGCCAGGTCGTAGGTGACCACGTCGTGGCTGAGCACATCGCCCGGCGAGACGGCCAGCTCCGCGGCGAGAAAGCGGGTGAACCCGCCCGGATCCGGGGCTCCGAGTGACCAGATCGGAGCCAGGTGCTGCTGCGGGTCCAGCCGCAGCCCGTTGGTGCTCAGGTCGCGGTCGAGGTGAATCGCCAGCTGCGGCACCCGCAGCACGGGCCGGTGCACGCGCACCAGCCGGGACTGCAGGCCGCCCGGCGTCCGCAGGACGACGCGGCCGGCCAGGCCGAGGTCACGGTCGAGCCAGGAATTGAGCAGCGGCCCGCCGTAGATCTCTACGCCGAGCTGGCGCACGCCGGCCCGGCCGGTGTCCGGGCGCGGCTTGACCCGGAGCGTCGGGCTATCAGTGTGCGCGCCCAGCAGCCGGAACGGCGCCTGCGGCGCGCTGCCCGCCGGAACGACCCAGGCGAACAGGGAACCGCCGTCCACGGCGACATAACGCCCGTCGCCCGAGGGCCAGTCGCCAGTCAGCGGAACCTCGGTGAAGCCGGCCCCGGTCAGCCGGCCGAGGGCCTGCGCGACGGCGTGGTAGGGGGACGGCGACGCGTCGACAAACTCGATCAGGTCCAGGGCGATGTCGCGGGCGGTGCCGTCACGGGCGGTGGTCACCGGTACATCATGGCCCGGGCGCCAGCGGCGATAACCCGCCGCCGGGCTTCGGTAGCCTTGGCCCCGGACCGCGCCGGTGGCGCGGACCGGCGGGAGGCACCCGGTGACTGAGGTAGTGACTGGCGAGGCGGTGGTCCTGGATGTCCCCTGCGCCCGCTTTCCCAGCCGCATGGCGGCCCTGCTGATCGACTTGCTCATCCAGATCGCGGTGCTGATCGGCGCGATAATCGCGGTCGGCCAGGCGGCAGGCCACCTCAGCGCGGCCGCGATGGGCGGGATCTTCGTGAGCTGCTACGTCGTGATCGTGGTCGGCTACAGCGCCATCTTCGAGACGCTGACCCGGGGCAAGACGCCCGGCAAGATGGTCTTCGGGCTGCGCGTCATCAGCGATGACGGCGGCCCGGTCCGGTTCCGCCAGGCGCTGGTCCGGGCGCTCACCGGCGCCGTCGAGATCTGGAGCGTGCTGGGAGCGCCGATCGGGCTGATTCTCTCGATCGTGTCGGTCAAGGGGAAGCGGCTCGGCGACATGTTCGCCGGCACCTACGTCATCCAGGAGCGGGCGCCGCGCCGCCCGGAACTGCCGCCGGTGTTCGCCGTGGTGCCGCCGCCGTTGCTGGGCTGGGCGCAGGTGGCCCAGACTTCCCGGCTGTCCGATCAGAGCGCCGAGGCGGCCGGCAGCTATCTGCGCCGGTTCTACGAGCTCACGCCCGCCGCGCGCGAGGACCTGGGACTGCGGATCGCCTCGGCGGTGGTGACGCAGGTCAGCCCGCCCCCGCCGCCGGGAACGCCGCCGGCCGCGTACCTGGCGGCGGTGCTGGCCGTCCGGCGGCAGCACGAGCAGGCCCGGCTCGCTCGCCAGCAGCCCGAGCCGGGGGCCGCGGCGGCTGCGCCACCCGGTTACCCAGCCGTCCCGCCGCCCGCTCAGGCAGCCGCACCGCTGCCCGGCGGGGACGGGTGGGCCGCCCCCGGCGACGGCCCGGCCCGCCCCGCCGCCGAGACTGGCGCCGCGCCGAGCCCCGGCACCGGGCCGGACCCGGACGCGGGCAGCCGGGACATCCCGAGCTACGGCGGGTTTGCCCCGCCGGCCTGATCGGCGGGCCGGCGGGCCGCTGCGTCTAGGAGGGAGCGTTATCACTCAAGAACGGGGTCATCAGGTCGCTGGTCGCCGCCGTGGCCACCGCCAGCGCGACGGCCGCCGGGATATCGTGCGCCACGTAGTGCTGACGGCCGGCCGCGGTCGTGGCGGCCAGCGATACCAGGCCCTGGCGGCGCTGGAACCAGCTCTGGTGGACCCGCCAGCCGATAATGCCGTCGGTCGACAGGACGCTGCGCCGCCGGACCAGGCTGCCGGTCCGGGTGATCAGCCAGCCGCCGGCCAGCCGGTGACCCAGGCTCCGGTACCGGTCAGCTGCCAGCGCCGCGGCCAGAGGCAGCGTGGCCAGGGCCGCCCGCCAGGGCCAGGCCGGCGCGTGCCCGGTGGCCCAGGCCGCCGCGAGCACCGCGGCCAGCCCGGCAACGGCGCCGGCCGACCGGATATAACGGCGTGTCCGGGCCGCGGCCCCATGCCGGACCAGAGCACCGGTGAGGTAATCGACCGGGACGCTCAGGACGGCAGCGGCGACATTGCTGGCGACCGCCCGCGGGGCCGGCGGCAGCAGCAGCGAGCCGCCGTGCTCGGC
>Ga0066790_10001115_pt1 | contig 11111 bp, 10 predicted proteins | sample OrgsoiDNA2013050_FD_70963 | JGI IMG/M metagenome (GOLD analysis project Ga0066790, IMG submission 70963) | Permafrost soil microbial communities from the Arctic, to analyse light accelerated degradation of dissolved organic matter (DOM) -... | ecosystem: Environmental > Terrestrial > Soil >...
GAGCGAGTACGGCGCTGCCTGGCCGGACTCACCGATATCCAGCGCGAGTCGATCACCCTGGCCTATTACGGCGGGCACAGCTACCGCCAGGTCGCCGGGTTGCTTAACGTCACGCTCGGCGCCATAAAAACGAGGATCCGGGACGGCCTGATCCGGATGCGCGATTGCCTGGGGGTGAGCTAATGAGGCTCCTCCGTCATGACTTGCACTCCCTGACCGGTGCCTACGCGCTCGACGCCCTCGAGGGAGGGGCCGAGTTCGAGCGGTTCACCCGGCACCTGAGCCGGTGCCCGTCCTGCGCCAGCGAGGTCCGCGGGTTCCGCGAAGTGGCCACCTCGCTGGCCTTCGCCACCGCCACCGATCCGCCGCCCGAGCTGCGCGCCCAGGTGCTGACGGCCGCCACGGGCGTCCGTCAGCTTCCGCCTGAGGTCAAGACCCACGCCCGGCCGCGCCGCGCCCGAGTCTGGGTGCCATGGGTGCCGTGGCTCTCCGGGGCTATCGCGACCGCCGGAATCGCGGTCGCGGTGGTTTTCGGCTTGGCGCAGGCCCACACCCAGCAGGAACTGAACCAGGCCCGAGCTCAGAACCAGGCCATCGCGCTGGTCTTGTCGGCGCCGCAAGTCAAGCTGCTTACCCACACGACGACCGCGGGCGGCGTGGCCACCGTGGTCCTGGCCGCCGATCTGCATAAGCTGGTGGTCACCACGAGCGGGCTGCCTGCGTTGCCCGCGGGGAAGGTCTACCAGCTCTGGTTCATCGGCCCGAAGAACATCGTGTCAGCGGGCCTGCTGCCCTCGGCCACCTCCGGCCAGACCGCGCCCGTGCTGGCGTCCGGGCTCGTGCACGGCGACAAGCTCGGCCTCACCGTCGAGCCTGCCCCGGGAAGCACCCAGCCCACCACCACGCCCATCTTGGACCTGGCCCTGCCCGCCTAAGCCGGAGGCATCCGCGGAGCGTCGTACCCCTGGGTACTGCGAGTGTCCCGTGGTGCGGCTCTCCCGGCAAAGATTGTGGTGGATCCGGGCTCCGCGGCTGAGCCTCCCCAGCCGGGTGTCCTATCAGGCGTAGGGCGTCGGCGGGCACCGGAGGATGGTCACGTCTGGAGACGGGCCAAGCTCTACCGGCCCGAACTCCCGCTCATCCTTCCAGAACAGCTCTATGACACGGCCAGCCAGCTTGCCGCCGACGTCCGGGCGCTCGCCGACGCGGGCCCGGTCCAGGCCTCTGACCTCGCGCTAGCGGTGGCGGACCGGTTCTCCGCCCTACAGGAAGGCATCACCTCCGCCCAGGCGATAACGTGCGGTCCCAGCGTCCCCAAGGTCGGGGACGACAGGTTGTGGGAATCGCTCCGTGGCCCCCTGCGCCGGACAGGAACGCAACTCACCGGCGCGGGGACGCACCTGGTCACAACCGCAGACTGATTGGCCCCGGCCAGCGGCAGCTGGTGACCTGACCGCCGGTGATCACGGCGGTGGCGGCGGCATGGTGCTCGTCGCGCCAGATCGTGTACTGCCCGGCGGTCAGGCTCGGGTAGACCGCCGCGTACGTGGTCGCGTTCGCCATCGGCCGCTGCCGAACCTGGGAGTGCGTCCGATGCGCACCGGGCTCATCGTCCCGGCTGATCTCGATCTCCACGCCGTCCAGCTCGGCCGGCGTGTACAGGATCAGGGCGCCGACGTCAGCGCCGAGATCTAGGACGACGGTGCCGGGGCCGGTAGGACCGGCCGCTCTCTCGGTCATGCTGCACTCCTTCGCTGCACAAGAACCATAAGCACCACGCAAATCAGGACACCCCGGCGAGGGACACCAGACCGATGGCCTCGCCGGGGCGCCGATGCGATCTACAAGCCCGCCGGCGGGGTCGGCGGGGTGGCATCCGGGGTGTAGTAGCCGCTGTACGGAACCCCGAGGTAAGGGAACACGTCGAGATAGGGGGAGCTGACGTCGGTGGGGGTGAGCCCGTCAGTGACCGCGCCCGCGGCAGCGTCGGGCGTGTAGCTCTTGTCGACCAGTGCGTAGGTAGCTCCGGCGATCGCCCGGATTTCGACCGTGACGACGTCGTCAAACACCCGGCGCCCGTTCGGGAAGCCCGCCGCGTCGCCGCCGATCAGGCCGAGGATGTTCGGACTGCTGGTCGGCTTGATGGAGGTGTTCAGCCGCAGCATGTCGGCGAGCACCGGCCCGGTGAAGTTGGTGAATCCGGTGACGATGCCGGTGGGGATGCCGGTGAGCAGGATCGCCTCCAGGTCGGCGCGGGCCGTACCGGCCTTGTCCAGCGCGGCCAGGTTGGGGAACACGCCGGGGTACAGGACCGGCAGCAGCCCCGCCAGTTCGGGATGGGCCACGTACTGCGCGAACTGCTTGTCAGCCGAAGGCGGCAGCGAGTTCCACAGGTCCTTCTGGCCCATCGGGTTGATGACCTCGTTGAACAGCGGGTTGCCGAGCCTCGACACCTGCCGCCACGGCCCGCTGGACACGTTCTTGCCCTGGTCGGCGTCCCACATCGTGGCCGACTGGCGGTACGCCGAGGTCCACACGCCGATGGTCGGGTGGCCGTGCGTGGTCACCGCGGAGATCGGCACCTGGATCGCGATGGAGTGCACGTTCAGGTCATTGGTGTCGTTCACGCCGGGAGCCGCGGTCAGCGTGACAGGGAGCCCGAAGGTGGTATGCAGCTGCTCAAAGGGCCGCAGGTCGCCCAGGTCGAAGATCGCGCCCAGGTCGACGTAGAAGCCCTCGGCCCGCTGCCCGGCGAACACGGTTATCCCGCTGCCCAGGTGGTGGATGGCCTCAGCGGCCAGCGCCGGGTAGTTCGGCGTGGACAGCGGCCCGATGTTGCACGGCGGGCAGGCCAGGTTGCTGCCGAGGGTCTTCTGCGACGAGTCGGTCACCATGGTGACGTCGTAGAACTGGCGGCGGTTGAAGGTCGGGCTGTGAATCGACGTGATCGGGCCCGTGTTGTACAGGAAGGTGTTCTCGTCGGCCACCTCGGTGCGGAACCGGAACTCGAAGGAGAGGTCCGCCTCGCCGTTGCCGGTGTTGTCGATGTGGATCGCGTAGAGGACGTCGTCGCCGAACTCGTAGAAGTTCGGGCCGCCGGCCGGCTCCTGCAGCGGGATGTAGTTGGCGATCAGCGTGACCGTGCCGGGCTTATCCGGGCTCACAAACGCGTACACGTCGGTACTGTCGGCCACCGGGTCCTTGGAGATCTCCGGCGCCTCGCGATGCGATGACATTCAATTCCCTCACTGGATCGAAACTGGCTCGAATGGGCAGATGGCAGGTGTTAACCGATTGCCCGGGCGATCCGGGCGGCTAGGTCCTTGTCGCGCAGCCGGGTCTTGCTCGTCCCGGAGAACACCTCGATGTCGCCAGACTTGGCATCGCGCACGTGCACCATGATCGGCCCGGCGTGCGTCTGCGCCTCGGTATGACTCTCCGCCGCGGCCGGCCGGCTGGTAGCGGCAAAGGCCGGGCTCGCGGCCGTTCCGATGGCGGTGACGGCGAGGCCGGCGGCACCGGCCGTCGCTGCTCCCTGGAGCAGGGAACGGCGCGACAGGCTGCGTCCCTGGTCTGACGCACGCTTTGCATCCTGACTGGGCATGACAATCCTTTCCATGGCTGGTTGGCATGCGCGTCGCCGACGGCGAAGGCCACGCCGGACCTGTTTGACGGAATGTGATAAGGTAACTACTTAGAGTATTCAAGGCTGAGCATAGCGTCCCGGGGGTGATGCTGCTGAGTTTTGCCCGCCGACATGGCCGCAACCCCCCTGACCTGCCTGAACCGAGGCAGGATGGGCCCATGGCGACTCGGGCCCCGCGACCCTCGTCGGCCTCTGGATCTCCTGTCACGCGGTTGTTTCGCGACGGTCGGCCGTACGGATGGGTCGGCTGCAAAAAATATTCGGTAACGTTTTGGCTCTATCGGACATTAAGGAAGTATTACGGCGTTTCGGGGATAAAATTCGCCGCGCCCGGATAAGTCGCTTCCTCACGGCGCCCATCGGGCGATCAGATGGAGATAGAGGCCGAACCATGTCGACATGCCGGTCAGTATGACGATGAGGCCGACCAGCACGGAGGTTCGCAGCGGGGCGAGCAGGCGGCCCACCGGCAGCGCGAGCAGGATGGCGGGCAGCAGGAAGCGCGGCTTGGAGCCGATCCAGTTGGCGCTGGTGGTCAGGGCCATGACCACTACCACGAGCGTGTACACGTTCAGGTACACCGGGATGCGCTCGGTCAGGCTCCATAGCGCGAGCCCCGCGGCCGCGATGATGGTGAGCACGACGAGGACATCCGCCACCGAAGGCGCGTCGAGGAACGTGCCCTGAACCACCCGGAAGGTGCTCACACCCCAGTCGAACACCATGTGACAGGTGTGATTTTCGATCCAGAACCAGCCGTTGAGCCGATGCGTCGCCACGGCCACGTACCCCAGGTAACCCACCAGCCCCAGTGGAGCCAGCACCGCCGCAACCAGGGGGCGCCACCACATGCCGAACCGCTGGCCCGTCCGCGCGGCCTGGATCAGGGCGATCAGCGCCGCGACCGCGACCGCCACGACGAGCGCGGCCGCGGTGCTGCGCACGGTCCCGGCCAGCGCGGTCAGCCCCGCGGCGGTCAGCCAGCGCCGGTCGACGAGCGCGACCAGGGCCCAGACGGCCAGGGCGCAGAACAGCGCCTCCGCGTACACCATGGACAAGGCCGCCGAGCCGGGCGCCACCGCCCAGATCGCGACCATGAGCAGGCTGACGCGCGGATCGGCGGTGATTTTCAGGCCCAGGGTGCTCAGGCCCCAGGCCGCCGCCAGTCCGGCCAGGGCCGTCACGACCAGGCCTGCCGCGATCAGGCTGACGCCGGGCAGCCAGGCGATGGCGTCGATGAGCGCCGGGTACCCGGGAAACCAGGAAAATACCGAGGCATGCGCCAGCTGGCCGGCCGGATAGGTGTAGCCGTGGGCGGCGATAGCCAGGTAGTGGCCGCCGTCAGCCGATCCGAGCCAGCGCATCAGCGACCAGTGCACGATGCGGAAGTTGCCGTGCCGCAACGCCACGGCCGTGAGCGCCACGCCGGCCACCCGGATACCCGCGTAGATCAGCATGCCGATCAGCGGCAGCGGGAGCCGCGGTAGTACCGGAAGAGCCCAGCGCCGCCCCGGGCCTGCCGGATCTGGCCGGACGGGGGCCGAGACATCGTCGCTATCCGAAATTACCCCAAATCGTGACATTTGCTTACCCAGGCCGTTAGTGGATCAAGAGCCGCCGACGCGGCGGCTCGCACTTCATGAACGCATGTCACGTGAGCTTAGTGTGGCTGGCAGGTCACATCTTAGCCAGGACATAGCGGACCCATCGGGCGTGCCCCGCCCCGGCCGGCCGTCCGTCCGTTTTCAACGGCGCCCCAGGCAAAATTCTCATTTTTACCGAACGATCCGTGGTTCCACCTCCACGCCGCCGTCTTCGCCCGCGCGCCGCCGGGCCGGAATGCCCGTCGCGGCGTACCGTCTGCATGTGCTTCGCTATCGGGTGCTGATCTCCGGCCGGGTCCAGGGTGTCTTGTTCCGCGACGCCTGCCGGCGGCTGGCCGAGCAGAACGGCGTGGCCGGATGGGTACGCAACCTCCCCGACGGCCGGGTCGAAGCGGTCTTCGAGGGGCAAGATGACGATGTCCGCCACATGGTGGACTGGGCGCACCGCGGCCCCCGCCTGGCCGGAGTGAACGACATCGCCGTTCAATCCGAACCCCCAGAGGGACTCACCGCGTTCCGGGTCAAGTAGCCCATCCCAGTGATGTGACCCAGCTCATATTCTATATAACAGATCGATTTAGTATTTTTAGGCTATGACCACGACATCGATCGGTACGAAGCTCGGCCTCCGCAAGATCACCGCGCGGATCGGCGCCGAGGTCACCGGCGTCAGCCCGTCGCTTGAGCTGGACCCGGACACGGTGACCGCGGTACGCGCCGCGCTCAGCGAGCACAAGGCGCTGGTCTTCCGGGGCATCGACGTCGACGACGACGGCCAGCAGCGGTTCGCCCGCTACTTCGGCCCGCTGACCTCGGCGCATCCCACCGTGCCCGCCGTCGACGGCGAGACCAGCGTGCTCCCGGTCGGCATCGACGGCCAGCCGAGCTACTCGGTCAAGGGCGACGCCTCGCACTACACCCCGGTGGCCACTCCGGTCGCCGATGGCCGGGCCCCGCACCATGCACCTTGCCGTCGCGCTTGACGGCGCCGGCTGGCATCCCGCCGCCTGGCGCGAGCCGCGGGCCCGGCCGGCCGAGCTGCTCACCGCCCGCTACTGGGCGGATGCCGTGGCCGAGGCCGAACGCGGCTTGCTCGACTTCGTGACGATCGAGGACGGACTCAGCCTGCAGTCCTCCCGGTACGACGAGCCGGACGGGCGCACCGATCAGGTGCGCGGTCGTCTCGACGCGGTCCTGATCGCCGCCCGGGTGGCGCCGGCCACTCGTCATATCGGGCTGGTGCCGACGGTCATCGTCACCCACACCGAGCCGTTCCATGCGTCGAAGGCGATCGCGACGCTGGATTATGTCAGCGGCGGCCGGGCCGGGGTCCGGATCCGGGTGTCGGCCAGCCCGCACGAGGCCAGGCACTTTGGCCGCCGCGAGTTCCCGCCACTTGACCTGCGCAAGCGCGACGACCCGGCGGTTCAGGAGCTGGTGGCGGGATTGTTCGGCGAGGCCGCCGGCTACGTGGAGGTGATGCGGCGGCTGTGGGACAGCTGGGAGGACGACGCGGAGATCCGGGACGCCGCGACCGGCCGGTTCATCGACCGCGGCAAGCTGCACTACATCGATTTCGCCGGAGCTTACTTCAGCGTCAAGGGCCCGTCGATTACCCCGCGGCCGCCGCAGGGGCAGCCGGTCGTCAGCGCGCTCGGGCACGCGGCCGCGTCCTACCAGCTGATCGCCCAGGCGGCCGACGTCGGCTACGTGACACCGCGAGACGCCGACCATGCCCGGGCCATCGTGACCGAAATCCGCGCGGCCCAGGTCGCCGCGGGCCGCGCGCAGGACACCATCCACGTACTCGCCGACCTGGTGGTGTTCCTCGGCGAGCTCGAGCAAGCCGCGTCCAGCCGGAAGGACCGGCTGGACGAGCTGGCGGGGGAGCCGTACGCCAGCGACGCGGCCGTCTTTACCGGGACGGCCGGGCAGCTGGCGGATCTGATGCAGCAGTGGCAGCAGACCGGGCTGACCGGTTTCCGGCTACGTCCCGGTGCCATCCCCGGCGATCTCGAGGCGATCAGCCGGGCCCTGGTTCCCGAACTGCAGCGCCGTGGCGCGTTCCGCTCGGCGTATGAGCCAGGCAGCCTGCGGGGCCGGCTCGGGCTGCCCCGGCCCGCCAACCGCTATACCGCCGCTAGCTCCGGGAGCAGCCGACCGTGACCAAGCCAGTCAAGCAGGTCCATCTCGCCGCGCACTTTCCCGGCGTGAACAACACGACGGTCTGGAGCGACCCGCGCTCGGGCAGCCACATCGAGTTCAGCTCCTTCGCGCATCTGGCCCGGACGGCTGAACGCGCCAAGTTCGACTTCCTGTTCCTCGCCGAGGGCTTGCGGCTGCGGGAGCAGAACGGCGAGATTTACGACCTCGACGTGGTGGGCCGCCCGGACACCTTTACCGTCCTGGCCGCGCTCGCCGCGGTCACTGACCGGCTCGGCCTGGCCGGCACGATCAACTCCACTTTCAACGAGCCGTATGAGGTGGCGCGGCAGTTCGCCAGCCTGGACCACTTGTCCGGCGGCCGGGCCGCCTGGAACGTCGTCACTTCCTGGGACGCGTTCACCGGGGAGAACTTCAGGCGCGGCGGCTTCTTGCCGCAACACGCCAGGTACGAGCGAGCCCGTACCTTCCTGCAGGCCACCTGGGATCTGTTCGACTCCTGGCGCGGAGATGAGATCATCGCCGACCAGGCGTCCGGCCAGTTCCTCACCGAGGCCAAGGCGGGCGCGTTCGAGCACCACGACGCGCACTTCGACATCAGCGGTCAGTTCAACGTGCCGCGCAGCCCGCAGGGACGGCCGGTCATCTTCCAGGCCGGCGACTCCGAGGAGGGCCGCGAGTTCGCCGCCTCGAGCGCGGACGCGATCTTCAGCCGGCACGGCACGCTGGCCGAAGGCCAGGCGTTCTACGCCGATGTCAAGGGCCGCCTGCCCAAGTACGGCCGGACGCCAGACCAGCTGCTGATCTTGCCGGCCGCGACCTTCGTCCTCGGCGATACCGACGCCGACGCCGCTGAGCTGGCCAGGCAGGTGCGTCTTCAGCAGGTCAGCGGGCAGACCGCGATCAAGTTCCTCGAGCAGCTGTGGAACCGGGACCTGTCCGGCTATGACCCCGACGGGCCGCTGCCAGATATCGATCCCGATCCGGGCGAGAACACCATCGCCCGCGGCCGGGCCAGCGTGCGGATGTACCGTGATCCGCTGGCCACCGCGGCGCAGTGGCGGGCCAAGGCAGCGGAGCGGCGCCTGTCCATCCGTGAGCTGATCATCGAAGTCACCGGGCGGCAGACGTTCGTCGGGTCCCCGGCCACAGTCGCCGAGGCGATCAGCACATTGGTCCAGGCGGATGCCAGCGACGGATTCATCCTCGTCCCGCACATCACGCCGGGCGGCCTGGATGAGTTCGCCGACACGGTCGTGCCGCTGCTGCAGGAGCGCGGGGTCTTCCGGTCCGGCTACGAGGGGCCCACGCTGCGCGAGCACCTGGGCCTGGCGCCGCTAAAGGAGGAAACATCGCCACCATCCCGCTTACCGTGCTCGATCTCGTCCCGGTCAGCTCAGGCTCCACCGCCGCCGAGGCGCTGCGGAACAGCATCAACCTGGCCCAGGCCGCGGAACGCTTCGGCTACTCCAGATACTGGTTCGCCGAGCACCATCTCAATCCCGGCGTCGCCGGGACCTCCCCGGCCGTCGTCCTGGCTCTGACCGCGGCCGCGACCTCGGCGATCCGGATCGGATCAGGCGCGGTCCAGATGGGACACCGCACCGCGCTGTCCACGGTAGAGGAATTCGGCCTCATCGACGCACTGTATCCCGGCCGCCTCGACCTCGGCCTCGGCCGCTCCGGCGGGCGGCCGCGGTCGAGCGTACCGGCCCTGGTCGGCGCGCCCAGAAAACAAAACACCAAGATGCCGAACGGCCTGCTGATCCCGCCTAGGTTCTCCTTCGAGCACCTACTCGGCACGCCGCGTTTCCAGCTGCAGAAGACGCTGCTGCAGTTGCCCGGCGCGCAGTCCCAGGACTACACCGAGCAGGTCGGCGACATTCTCGCCCTGCTCCGCGGCACCTACCGGTCGCCCGAGGGCGTCGAGGCGCACGTCATCCCGGGGGAGGGCGCGGACGTGCAGGTGTGGATCCTGGGCAGCAGCGGCGGCGAGAGCGCCGAGGTGGCCGGGGCGAACGGCCTGCGGTTCGCCGCCAACTACCACGTCAGCCCGGCCACCGTGATCGAGGCCGCGGACGGCTACCGGGCCGCGTTCCGGCCCTCCGCCGACCTCGCCCGGCCCTATGTGAGCGTCTCCGCTGATGTGGTGGTCGCGGCGGATGAGGCCACCGCGCAGGAACTGGCCGCCGGCTACGGCCTGTGGGTCCGCAGCATCCGCTCCGGCGAGGGCGCGATCGCCTTCCCGGCCCCCGAACAGGCCCGGGCGCACGCCTGGACCGACGCCGACCGGGACCTGGTCGCCGACCGGGTGGACACCCAGTTCACCGGCTCCCCGGGACAGGTCGCCGACCAGCTCGAGCAGCTCCAGGAGGCGACCGGCGCCGACGAGCTGATCATCACCACCATCACCCACGACCACGCCGACCGCGTCCGCTCCTACGAACTCCTCGCCGCCGAGTGGAACCGCCGCCAGCGCTGACATTGGATGGATCGCCGTTGATTTAGCCTTACCGGATCCCCAGCGACAGCTCGTTCGCCAGTCCCGACTGCACCGAAGCCACCGCGCGGAACGCTTCCCTGAGATAGGAGCGGGCCAGCGGGTTCAGCGTCTTGGGATCGATGAAGTCGTCGGGGACTTCGCCGCGCCGCAGCTGCTCCACCTGGTGATCAAGGCGCAGCGAGAAGATGAACCCGAACGCCTCCGTCAACGTCCGCGCCTGCGAGCTTTCCAGCGTCCCGGCTGCCTCGGCCGCCCGCAGCCGCTCCAGCGTCAAGGCGCTCGAGCCTACCGATGCGCTCGATGCGCTTGAGTCACTCGAGGCGACCGCGACGCCTGCGGCCATCGCGGCCCAGCGAGCGAGGTCGACGATCGGGATCAGCCCGCCGTGCTTGATGTCGAGCTGCCCCCGGCGCTCGCCCGAATGCTCGACCACGAAGTCGCGCAGGAACCCGGTGGGCGGCCGGAACGACAGGGCGAACCGGGCGAGCAAGCGCAGCAGGTCCGGGTCCGGCCGGCCCCGCGCCTCCCACAGCCCGCCGGCCGCCCATCCACCCCCGCTGCTCCATACCGGGCGGCTGTCGGTGATCACTGACACCAGGATCAGCGCCTGCTGCTGGGTCGGATCCTGGCTAAGGCTGCGCACTGCCGCCCGCCACGAGGCCAGCGACCGTGCGAACTGCGGGTTGGACGCGCTCGCGCCATGGGCATCGGGCTGGATCCCGCACGCCCGCAGGCCTTCGTCCACCACCCGGGCCACCCGCGCCACGTACTCGCGCACCCCGGGCTCGTCCTGCTGCCACGCCAGCGCGCTGTCGACGTCGGAGGAAGGCACCACCTCGCGCCGCGCCAGGCTGCCGAGCGCAAACCAGGCGAACGGCGCGGGCGGGGCGCCGGCGTCCCGGACGGCCAGCTCGACCAGCCGCCGGGTCAGCGCGTCCAGCACCACCGAACGGACCGCCGCCACCTGCTCGGCCGCCGCGCGCGCATCGTGCAGGGCGATGATCATCGGGGTGAGGCCCGCCGATACGGCCGCCAGTTCCGCGGGGCTGGCCGCTAGTTCGATGGCCCGGCGCAGCAGGAAAGGCTTGCGCGCCTGCGCGGCCACCAGGTCGGCATCGTCGACCACGCCGAGGATCTCACCGGCCGGGGACAGCACCGGGATGTGGTGCACGTCGCGCTCGAGCATGTCGAGCAG
>Ga0066790_10001116_pt1 | contig 11111 bp, 10 predicted proteins | sample OrgsoiDNA2013050_FD_70963 | JGI IMG/M metagenome (GOLD analysis project Ga0066790, IMG submission 70963) | Permafrost soil microbial communities from the Arctic, to analyse light accelerated degradation of dissolved organic matter (DOM) -... | ecosystem: Environmental > Terrestrial > Soil >...
TACCGAAGGATCTGCTGAAGCGCCTGGACGCGCGAGCCGAGCAAGAGAGGCGGCCACGGGCAAACATGGTGCGGCTTCTGTTGGAGCAGGCTTTGAAAGCGAAGGGATGATCTAAATGAAAAAGCAGCGCGGGCATATTTTTCGTTCGGGTAACTCTTGGTTCCTGCGTTATCGCGATACGTTCGTAGAAGGTGGACAACTGGTGCGAAAGCAGGTGTGCCGGAAGATCGCGTCTGTCGAGCCAGAGCACGTGCGTCTAAGAAATCCTCCCGCCAGTGTGCTAGAGATGGCCGAAGAGACAATCCGTCCGATCAATACGGGAGGTTTGCAGCCGCACAAGAATGTAACACTCAGGGATTTTGTTGAGCGAGTTTACTTTGTGAACATGCAAGGTCAGAAGAGGGAATCAACATTGAAGGGATACCGTGCTCGCTGGGATTCGCAGCTTGTGGCAAGATGCGGACACGTTAGATTGAGGGAATTCGGAACACCTCACGCACAGAAGATGCTGGCCGATATCGGTCGGGCAAATCCTGAATTGAGACGCAGCACGTTGCACCATCTTCGGTCGCTCTTGTCGGCTATCTTCCGTCATGCGATTCAGCAGGGTTACCTTGTCGGAGCGAATCCGATTCGAGAAGCCAGCATCCCGCGTGCTCCCGAGGGCGAGGAAACCTACGCTTATTCGCTCCCCGAAGTGATGGCGATGTTGCGGGTGATCCCTGATCCGGCTCGGACCATCGTTGCTGTGGCAGCATTTTCGGGACTACGGCGAAGTGAAATACGCGGGCTGTTGTGGGAGCAGTACAGCGGAGATGAACTCAAGGTGACGCGATCAGTTTGGGAGTCTTTCGTAAATGAGCCTAAGACTCGGAGGAGCAAAGCTCCCGTTCCCGTGATTGAACCCCTTCGGCACATGCTGGATTTTTGCCGGTTGCAATGTGGAAATCCCACAAGCGGCGTGATGTTTGCTACGATGAAGCGAACGCCTTTGAGTTTGAATAACGTCCTCAATCGGCAGATTTTGCCTGTGCTTAATGCCTGTGCTCAATGTGGAGAGCTGGAAGATGAGCATGGCCGAAAAACACACGAGTACAAACGGAATGCGGATCGCCCTCAATGGCATGGATGGCACGCATTTCGCAGAGGGCTTGCAACGAATTTGCACGATCTGGGCGTGCCTGACAAGACGATCCAAGCGGTTTTGAGACATGCGAACGTGGCGGTAACAATGAATTCTTATGTCAAGACGTTGGACGCACAGAGCATCGCTGCAATGCAGCAACTCGAAAAGCTTGTCGATCCAAGATTGCTACAGCCTGGGGCTGTGGTAGTGTAATTGTGCAATGAGTGTGCAATAGATTGAGTGGTTGTTTCCGCCTAAGAGTAGGGAAGTGAAGTAGATGGGCGCGTAGCTCAGTTGGCAGAGCAATGCCCTTTTAAGGCATGGGTCGATGGTTCGAGTCCATCCGCGCTCACCAAATTTACCCGCAAAACAGGGCCTCCGAGAGGGGGCCTTAATCTTTTGTACGTCAACGCTACAGAAATCAGTCGCCGTCAATCGCTCGAAATGCAGCGTCACAAGCCTGATTCATTCTCTTGCATCTCCCGCACGTCGCGGCAGCGAGAATGTGCAATAAGAAAACTGCGGTCAACCTCGCTTGCGCGTCCGTCGATTGATGAGCATTCCACCAAAACCAAAACCAAGCATCGCCCCAAGCAGTGCTGCTGTGAGCGTGGTGCTGGTTGCGGAACCGGGAGTGCTCCGGGAGAACAGGGCCGCTGTGTATGCCAGTGAGAGAGTCCAAAAAGCCAGCCGGACGTACATGGGGGAATACCTCTTAGAGAGATTGTGCCACGAAGTCTCCGCCTACTGTAAAAACTTTTAGTCAGTATCCGGCTGTGTTACCAGCAACAACACCAGGCCGATGACGGTGAACATGCGGAAGGCAGCATCCTGGCCGTTCCATGCCTTTGATTGCCACATCAGAAACCATTCTCCGCCAACACTGAGGAAAGCCACGAGCCACATCAGGAGGCCGAGGGTGAGCGCCGCAATCGTGAGTTTTTTGGCCTGATTGAATACAGCGGCGGGCGCCCGCAGCGCCCGTGCCAGCCGTATCCCGCCCCACCAGGCCAACACCATGGTTGTCGATTCCCACGCGATGACCGAAAGGTAAAATACCGTGTGCCACACCGGAGAGTTCATGGCGCGCCACATCCCATGGTTGCCCGGGAAAGTGGAATCCATCATCAAAACGTGCCGGACAAGCTGGTAGTTGGAGTCGTAGTCGGTCGTATTGTTGAACACAACCAACGAATAGTACAAAGCTACTCCGAGAACCAGCAATAGCTTGGAGGCGCGCAGCGTCATGGTTTCGATTCTCCCGGGGCGGAACTCCCCGACGAAAATGTACGAAAGTAGTCGGCCAGGGCACTGAGGGTGGTGTCGTCGTATCCGGGGTTGCCGGGCATCTGGGCCTGCGGATTCTTGCTTCGAGGATCGCGCACATAGGCGGCGAAATATTCGGGTGAAGCTGTCGCCCAGGCCGAGAGCACCATCCAGGGATGTCCCGCCTTCTGCCCTCCATTGGGTCCCATGTTGTGACAGCGGAAACAGTTTTGCTGCGCGATGCGATAACCGGATTGGACGACCGGATCGGCGGCATAAAGACCGCGCGGCGCGATCGATCCGAAGACTGCCTTTTCGTCGCGGAATTCGATTCCCACCACGCCCCACGGAATTTGCGCTTCGTCATCGTGCGACAAAACCCTAGAGCTTGGCTTGAAATCAGAATGCGAAATCATGTAGGGACCCATGTCATTGCCATGGCCCTCCGCATCCTTCGGCCAGTCCGCGGGTGGTCTTCCATTTACGGTGAGTACGAGGAGGGGATTGTGCGCGTCCATGTATGTTCGCGGGTAGTGGGCGCGATACTGATCGCGGCTCAGGGCAATGACCAGATCCGAACCCTTCGCGGCGCCCAGAAGACGGACGAGTTCTTCAAGCAATACTCCGCTGATCCGGGTCGGACCAGAGAAGTTGGGGTCGCCGGTTACGGTGTAGGTCTGTTGTGGAAGAGCCAGCAACTGGTCGCGCGTAATGTAGCGGGTCGTTCCGGGAGGCAAGCCGGCGAGGTTGCCGCCCACTTCCAGGTCGGAAGGCGAGGAGCGGTCCACGTGCAACGGAACGGGAAGGACCGCAGAATTGGGGTGTCTTGGATTGGCGGTGGAGTTCTGTGCGATGCATGGCGCGAGCAGAAGAGTGGCGGCCAGCAGGCTTTGGCACAGGCGTTGCATACCGCATGTTAGCTCGGAGTCGGACGAACGCAAGCAAGAATCTCGCGTTGAAATGAGTATGCTGGACCTCATTTTTTGGACAATTGAGCCGGACCTCGTGTCGGGTCAGCTTCGTCAAACTGGTGTGCTGAATTCTTACCGCTTTACAAGTTTTTACCTGCCTTTACCGACTCTTTACCTAAGATTAGTTTCCCGGCCACTACCATGCCCAGCAGGCCATGCTCAACCGATCGCTTGCTCTTGTCTGCGGAATCATCCTCCTCATAAGTCCAAACCTTCTTGCGGCTCAAGGTGAAGGAATCGCCGCAAATCACTCAGCGACAGGTACGTCGAACACTCGCCCCAACGCCGCCACGGGTCAGGATGACGTGCTCCCACGCGTGCCTTTTCCAAGATATGACGACGGGTTGGAGGCTCTGCCTGCGCGAAAAAAATTGCAGCTCGAATCCACCGGCCAGTTCAAGGTGTTCTATCAGTTTCACTTTACGGATCACCTGAAAGACAGCGGAATCACCTTCGTTCACCACGCTGTGCCCTATGCCTCGGACCAGTACATGCAAGTCCACTACGACCACGGCACCGGTCTGGCTGCAGCGGACGTTGACGGTGACGGCCTGTACGACCTTTATTTCGTGAACCAACTCGGCGGGAACGAGCTGTGGAAAAATCTGGGCCATGGAAAATTCGAGAATATTACCGAGCAGGCCGGAATCGGCCTGAAAGATCGCGTGAGTGTGGCCGCGTCTTTTGCCGACGTAGACAATTCAGGTCACGAAGACCTCTACGTGACCACCGTCAATCAAGGAAACGTACTTTTCGAAAATGACGGCCACGGGAACTTTAAAGACATTACGCAAGAATCCGGCCTAGGCTTGGTTGCGCATTCCTCCGGGTCGGTGTTTTTCGACTATGACAACGACGGCCTGGTCGACCTGCTGGTTTGCAACGTCGGTGTGTACACCAGCGACGAAAAAGGGCCCCACGGAGAATACGTCGGACTGAAGGACGCGTTCCATGGGCATCTCCACCCGGAACGCTACGAGTATCCGGTTCTCTACAAGAACATGGGCCACTACAAGTTCAAGGATGTAACGGCTGAGGTCGGACTCAAGCCTTACGGATGGTGCGGGGATGCCACCTTCGCTGACGTAAATAGCGACGGCTGGCCGGACGTCTTTTTCTTGAACATGCAGGGAGCAAGCCACTATTTCGAGAATGTTGAAGGTAAGAAGTTTGTCGAAAAAACTCAGGAGTATTTCCCCAGAACGCCCTGGGGCAGCATGGGATTGAAGTTTTTCGACTTCGACAATGATGGCCGGATGGACCTGCTCGTTACCGACATGCACTCCGACATGATGGAGGAACAGGACCCCTATCACGAAAAAGAGAAAATCGAGCATCACCGGCCGGACAAGATGCTGGGCGGGCCGGCTGACAATTTCATCTTCGGCAACGCTTTCTATCACAACCTGGGCGCGGGCAAGTTCGAGGAAATCTCCGACAAGATCGGCGTGGAACAGCTTTGGCCCTGGGGAGTGAGCGTGGGCGACGTCAACGCGGACGGCTGGGAAGATGTTTTCATCACAGCTGGCATGAATTTTCCTTTTCGCTATGGAATCAACTCCATGCTGCTGAATAATCGCGGCGAGAAATTCCTCGATTCGGAATTTATTCTGGGGATTGAGCCGCGCCAGACGCCCTACACCCCCTGGTTTGTCATGGATTGCACCAACCACGACATGTTGCCCGACCTGGGCCTGGGCAAAGCTGTTTGCGCCGGGAAAACCAACAAATTTATCGTGACCGTGCCCAAGGCCAGCCGATCTTCCGTGATATTTGACCTTGATAATGACGGCGACCTGGATATTGTCACCAACGACTTCAATTCGGAACCCCAGGTGCTGATCAGCGACCTCTCGCAGCAGAAGGCAATCCACTGGCTCAAGGTGGTTCTGGTCGGCACAAAATCCAACCGCAACGGACTGGGCGCAACCGTCCGTCTCCTTGCGAACGGCCAGACTTCCACCCGGTACAACGATGGCAAGTCCGGCTACTTGTCGCAGAGTGTGCTGCCTCTCTACTTCGGTCTCGGCGATGCCACGAAAATAGGTTGCATCGAGGTGGATTGGCCATCGGGCCGCAAACAGATAATCACTGGCGGGCTGAGTGAGAACCAAACGTTGAAAATTACCGAACCCCCGGAATGACGCCCCCAGCGCCGTCCTCCCCTCATTCGAACGATTCGCGCGACACCACCCGGTAATGCCATGGCTCTTATTGTCCGCGGGTAGTTTCCTGATTTGAAATCAGGACGCGGGTCGGGCGAGTCGAAAGGCCGAAGTTTGTTATGATTGCGGTTCATTCCCGGCTGCAGGGTCGCAGCCGGGTGCATGGAAGTCCCCGAGATCAATCACAAAATTCTGCGTTGAGGAAACAATTATGAAGAAAATTATTGCAGGGTGCGGTTTGCTGGCCATGCTGGTTGCGCCGGCCGTGGGTCAACAGAAGGAAGCAGAGCGGGTTGCGAATGCGGGCACCGTCATCAAGGAGATCATGAATATTCCGGATGATGTCCCGCAGGACGTAATCGACAAAGCCGATTGTGTCGTGGTTTTACCTTCGGTCCTGAAACTCGCCTTCGGAATTGGAGGCAGCTATGGCCGGGGAGTGATGACCTGCCGCAGCGGGAAGGCTTTCCATGGCGCGTGGAGCGCTCCTACCATGATGGCGCTGGAAGGCGCCAGCTTCGGATTGCAACTGGGCGGGCAGGCGACTGACTTCGTGCTGTTGCTGATGAGTCCGAAATCGGCTTCCAGCATCCTGGAAAGCAAGGTGAAGTTGGGAGGCGACGTCTCGGCCGCAGCGGGACCGGTGGGACGGAATGTATCAGCCGAGACTGACGTCACGCTTCGGGCGGAAATCCTCTCTTACTCTCGAGCCCGGGGACTATTCGCGGGAATATCGCTGGCTGGGTCAACTCTTCGTCCAGACAATGACGCCAACAAAAAACTCTACGGCAAAGATGTGAGCGCCAAGGACATTGTCTTTAACAGGGCCGTTGCTGCTCCCAGGTCCGCGAGGGTTCTGCTGGCTACGCTGACCAAAAGGTCTCCCAAGAACCTGTCGAAAAACTAGCGCAGGCTAGTTCGACCTTCTCGCTTTTGGGGAGAAGGCCTGGCTCGGCTCTGAAACAGGATTTTTCCGAATTCAGTCCCAGCCAGGCGCTTCTCCGTATCGCCCCAGCTCAATCGGCTAGTCTGTCAACCCGTAGAGGCTCACTTTGGGGCGTCCCTCCCACCGGTCCTTGCCGTACCAAAGGTCCAGGCTCCGGATGATGCGCCGTTTACCCGGCAGGTCAATGACCCGGGTTTGCCCGCCGTTAGGGATGCGAGCCCGGATCGGAATCTCTTCCTTCTCGCCGTTTCCGTAGCGGACAACTACGCGTTCGAAATTAATCCCGCCCCCACTGACTCGCAACTGGATGGCGCGGTAGGCCCCGGCCGACCGGCCAACCTTGATGCTGTCGTGGTCCTGTGAGCCATCCACGTGGGCGTCTCCCAGGTATTGCCATTGCCCCCTTTGGGCATACAGAGATGTACAGAGGGCAAGAACGAACAAGAAGCTGATCGCCCATGTACTGCGGTTCTTTATCATCTTTCTATTCCTTTCTTGAATCTTCTAGTGAGGCCGAGCAGGGTTGGGAGGTGGCACGCCATAGGCGTCCGCCAACTGGCCCAGCTCGACTCTCACCTTGTTCCAGGCGGAGTTGGTGCGATCGTCGAAAGACACATCGTGAATTAATTGGTCGATTTGATCGGAGGTGCTGATTACCGATGAGAGTTCAGCGTCCGCTTTCTGATGGCTCTTGAAGTGATCCAGCATGACCTTGGTCTGGTTCTCGAAACCCTGGACCAGATTCCGGGAGTCCTTGGCCTGGCTGGTATGCCGAATCGTACTGCTTTTGACCGAGTTGTCGAACGCCGACCGGAAACGTCCGGTATCGGATTTAAGATTGTTCATCATGATCTCGATGTCTTTATCATTCACCCGCTGCGCGGATGCAAATGAAGCCCCAAGAAAAATCAAGATGGACGCAACCACTATGAACCGGTTCATGGACTGAAATCTCCTCAATTAATTACGGCGAAACCCTCGGAATTTTATTCTGGCCTCCCTCGGAAACTCAAGACAATTCAAGCTGTTGAACCTGGCTCGATGCCACCGGCTGCGATGACATCAAAATACCCGGCCAAGCTGGAAGAACCATTTGCGGTGTCCGCTATCGCCGATGCTTCCTCCGAACACCAGGGGTCCGACGGAAGTCTCGGCCAGAACTCCAAAAGCGAAATCGTTCGGAAACTTACTGGCGTCGGGGAAGCCGTACATCTTGCCAAATTCGTAAGCGGCGATGGCATAGACCTTTTTTCCCGCCAGGGGAGGCAGGGTCAGGAGATCGTGCAAATATCCGGCCCGAAAAAAATAGAACTGGTCGCCAAAAAGTTCGTTGGTGCCGTATGCGCTCAGCCGGTTCGAGCCGCCCAGGAAGAACTGCGGATAGCCGTTGCTGGATGAACCGAAAGTGGTCCCGCCTTCGCTGACCACGAACAAGGACGCAGGTTCCGTGATGGGCTTGAAGAAACCGACGCGGGCATCCGCCACCGGGAAACTATTCGTCTGCCCCGGACTGGTGTCGTACCAGCGGAAGTTCGATTCCGCGTTCACTCCGCTGCGTGGGATGACGGGGTCGTCGGTATGGTCGTAGAGCCAGCGAAAATGCGTCGCTCCGGTGCGTCCGTCGAGGGATGAAAATTCCGCCGTGCCCAGCCGCAGCCTGGCATCCAGCGTGCCCACTTCGTAACCCAAACGGATTTCGCTGAAGCGGCTGAATCCGTAGCCGATATCGCCGCCAATCTGGGTCGAGTTTAACCGGTACTCTGCGAGCGGATCGCTCTTGCGGTAGATCTTGAACGCAGAACTGCTTGCGCCCGCGTGGGGCGAAAAAAACCATCGGCTGGCCGGCGTGAATGGCCGATAGAGTTCGCTCTTTATGCCGTAGGTGTTGCCAAAAATAAAGTCCGTGCGCCATTCCGAGCGGTATCCGGCCACATCCAGGAACGTCAAGCGAGTGGCGAGAGTGAAATCTACATCGTTGCTTTCCGATCCATCCACTTCAAAGCCCAATTGCAGGGTGGGTGGAGCGTACAGCTTTTCGTGCAGTGTCACCAGCAGCCCGTCTTGACCGTCTCGTTGCGTGATCTGGTATCCCGCAGTATCGTAGCGACCGATTCCGGTCAGCCGAGTGAGCAGGCTCTCCAGTCGTTTCGTGTTAATCGGCTTTCCGGCCTGAGCCTGCAGGAATCGCCCTATATTTTCCTCGGCGACCGGACTTGCGCCCTCCACTTTCACAAATTGTGGAACCGGGATTTGGCTTTTCTCGCGCCCCTTTCGGCGTTCCATGTATTGTGCCCAGGCAGGATCGTCCAGCGCATAGGCGTCGAGCAGGCGTGATTTTTGGGCCGCCGCTTCGCCCCCTCGATCAATGATCTCTTTCGCCTTGGTGTAGTCGAGCGAGCTGAATTCCTGCAGTTCGACGTTCACCACCAGGTCCGCCCCCGCCAAGCCACGAATCTCATTGCCCGCGACCACTACATCAATCGAGCGGCCCAGAATGGTGAAGAGCGATTGAATCTTCCCGGCCTCGGCGGGCGAGGTCTGCAGATGTACGCCGATCACAATGTCGGCGCCCATGTCGCGCACCACGTCGGTCGGCAGGTTGCCGACCAGTCCGCCGTCAACGTAAACATGCTCCGCCTCCCGGATGGGAGAGAAGAGGCCAGGAATCGCCATGGTGGCGCGCATGGCGCGGGACAGCGATCCATCTTTGAACACGGCTTGTTTTCCCGTGACCAGATCGGTGGCCACGCAGCGGAAGGGAGTGGGCAGATCATCGAACGATTGCACGCCCGAATAGGCGAGCGTTTCCCGGTCGATCAGAAGACTGATCTGCTGGCCGGCGTTCAGGCCTCCGGGCAGGACCAGACCTTTGCGCAGACCCAGCAGAATCGAGTTGGGAAATGCAACCTGATCTTCCTTTCTTCGAAATGAAAGATCTTCGTAGGGCATGGATCCGCCCAGGATCACATCCCAATTCTGTGCCGCCACCAACTCGTGAAGCTGTTGCGGACTTTTGCCCGTGGCATAGAGGCCGCCCACCAGACCGCCCATGCTTGTTCCCGCCAGGTAGTCGATCGGAATGTGATGGTCTTCAAACCACTGCAGCACGCCGATATGTGCGAGTCCGAGCGCGCCTCCGCCTTCGAGCGCGACTCCAATCTTCAGCCGCGGCTTGGAGGCTGGCTTCGTTTCCTCTGCCGTCGCAGGGGTTGACGACGGGATGGGAGGGGTTGGAGCAGCAGGCGTCTCCTGCGCAGGGCAAAGAGAGAAGAATAATAAAAGGCAAATGAGGGCGTGCAGGCTGCCGCGCATGAAGAGCTCCCTTCGAATATTCGCAAGGACACAAATTATGGGTGAACACAAGTCTCGCCCAGCCTGTGAGTTCGCACAAGCCACAAAGGGCGCTCGCGCCTACATTTGGCTCTCAGACTGGTGTAAATTAGCTGGCGAATATTTTGAGAGAGTGAACTCGATGAACATGAAGACCATCCAGGGGCCGGCAATCTTTCTGGCCCAGTTTGCCGGGGACACCGCACCGTTCAACAATCTGCAGAATATCGCGCATTGGGCGAGCAGCCTGGGCTACAAAGGCGTACAGATTCCATCGTGGGATGGCCGCCTGTTCGATCTGAAGCTCGCCGCCGAGAGCAAGACCTATTGTGAAGAAGTGCTCGACACCCTGACGACGCACGGGTTGCACCTGACTGAGCTTTCCACTCATCTGCAGGGTCAGTTAGTTGCGGTGCATCCCGCATACGATTTGATGTTCGATGGATTCGCGCCGGAAGAATTCCGCGGAAACCGGCAAGCGCGGCAGGAGTGGGCCGTGGAACAGTTGCGGTTTGCCGCGAAGGCATCCGCCAACCTGGGGCTCAAGGCCCATGCAACTTTTTCCGGAGCGCTGGCCTGGCCTTACATCTATCCCTGGCCGCAACGCCCTGCCGGGTTGATCGAGACTGCCTTCGAGGAACTCTCCACTCGCTGGCTGCCTATTTTGGACGCATTTGACGAGGCAGGCGTGGATCTATGTTTCGAGATTCATCCCGGAGAAGACCTGCACGACGGCGTGACCTTCGAGATGTTCCTGGAGCGGGTCAAGAACCATCCCCGCTGCAATATGCTGTTCGATCCCAGCCATTTCGTGTTGCAGCAACTCGATTATCTGCAGTTCATTGATCTCTATCACGATCGCATCAAAATGTTTCACGTGAAGGACGCGGAGTTTCACCCGTCGGGGCGACAGGGTGTCTACGGCGGCTACCAGCCCTGGATCGAACGGGCAGGACGCTTCCGCTCGCTCGGCGATGGGCAGGTGGACTTCGCCAGTGTTTTCTCGAAACTCACGCAATACGGCTTCGACGGCTGGGCTGTCATGGAGTGGGAATGCTGTATCAAGAGCGGCGATCAGGGAGCGGCTGAGGGCGCCCCTTTCATTGCCCGCCATATGATTCAGACGGCCAGGCAATCGTTTGACGATTTCGCCGGCTCCGGGGCCGATCGCGCAGCGAATCGCCGAATGATGGGGCTGGACTAAACTCGTTAGACCTCAGGCTGAGAACTGAGAACCAGCAACTGACATCTGAAGTTAAGGACCAATCGTGAGCCTGGAAATAAAGCACGAAGATAAAAAAGGACGC
>Ga0066790_10001117_pt1 | contig 11107 bp, 9 predicted proteins | sample OrgsoiDNA2013050_FD_70963 | JGI IMG/M metagenome (GOLD analysis project Ga0066790, IMG submission 70963) | Permafrost soil microbial communities from the Arctic, to analyse light accelerated degradation of dissolved organic matter (DOM) -... | ecosystem: Environmental > Terrestrial > Soil >...
TATTGCGTATTTACAATGGCTTTCATGGTGTTTCCACTCTCTTTACGGTCTCCTTGGAACTGATCTCCTCGTGGGGTCTTTGCATCGGTCTGCGTCATAACAATGCTCCTCTTTTTACTGCTGCCAGGACACTTTACCTGTCCAGCAATATTTCCAATAAGACGTGAGCATTCTGCGAGAATGCTCACAACTCGGTCTCATAAATCCTGACCGTAGACCTCGAGCCGGAAACCCTTGATGAGGAGCCAGAATCCCAACGCCAGTTCAAAGAGTCCACCGGGGATCGAGAGAATGAGGCCGATGTGGATCCCGAAGATTTCAGCGAGGGCTCCCGCCATGAGAATTGCGTAACCAATCAAGCCCGAAATCGCCAGGAATCGGGGGATCAGCCGGGTCCGCAACAGCAGCGAACACAGGAAGAGGGCCCCAAATCCGAGCGCTGCCTCGCCGATCTGGTAAGACATGGCATTCGACTGGACCACGAGCGACCCGAGACCTTTGGCCCAACCCTCCCCGGCATGTTGGCTCAAAGGAACGATCATCAGAAGAGCGAGCACTCCGATGGTCAGAAAGACCACCTCAACAATCATGGTGGCCAAATAGGCCAGCGCGGTTCTCTTGCTGTGCTTCTCCAGGATCGGGAAGAACAGAACCGCCTTCGCCACATCCACTGGGGTGTTCAATAACATCAGAAAGGCTCCGAGGACCAGGATGGTCTGACGTGCCGAAATCGTCGAAAGAAAGTCAGGGACACCGACAACGGAAGTCACCAGTGCGAAGCCTACACCGTAAGAGACAAACCCCAACAGGAATAGCGCTCCGATCAGCCTTGAATACGTCATGCGAGATTCCGTTAACACACTCTTTTTCAACGCTTCCCCACCACCGATCGCTTCGGGTATGCTTGAACTGCTAGACGAGATGGCCTGATTCATGGCATCCTGCTTCAATTCCATGCCTATTCCGGTGGTAGTGTTGGTTGCATTCATCTTTTCTGCTCCTTTTTTGCATGCTCCTGATACGTCTTCTTGAATTCGATTTGAATACACGGTGGTCGTCATCCTATCAATTTACTGTTTGCATGTTACGCATCGGCCTGGCCGGGTTCAACACGATTGACTGAGATCAAAGGCATACCTGCATCACGCACTTTTCTGAGCAATCCATGCAACGCAGCCTGATCGACCACCGGGCCGGTTAACAGCGTCTCGCCGTTGTTTTCCAGTGCGATGGTCAGGCCCCCAAACCAGTCTGTCCATTGAGGACCCAGATGGCCCTTGATCCTGATCTGATAGATCAGTGGTTGACCTGGATCGATTTCTGAGTTCATTTCGTTTGACATGACCCTGTCTCTCTTGTGGCCGATCATCTCCGTCTATACCAGTTGCTTCATCCACAAGGAGTATAGCTCCATGACGGTATTCACACCGAGACACGAAAGTGTTGTTTGGGGTGTTGTTTTGTGGGGGACATTGAGAGAGGAGCAGTTCTAACTAAGTCTTTGGCTTGATGGATCGCTTGCGGCACACTGATGTTTCTGCTACAACAAACCCAACTCACGGGCACGTGCGACCGCTTCGGTGCGCCTTTGAACTTGTAGTTTGTCAAAGATTTTCCGATTGTGTCCTTTCACCGTGTCCAGGGCGAGGAAAAGTCGCTCGCACATCTCCTGATTCGAGAGTCCTTGCGCAAGCAGGTGGAGGACTTCTAACTCGCGTCGGCTCAATGGCTCGAACATTCGCTGAGCAGGTGGGAACAGAGAAGATGTGTCTTCGCGCTTCGGCACATCCACTTCCGCCAGCAATTTCCTTGTATAGTCCAGCAGCATCCCTCTCGCCTCTGCTGCGGACAAGAGGTGCGCCATCGGGGGATCTTCGTCGACAAAGAGACGGATGAAGCCGCCCGGCGCGGCTATCGCCAGCGCCTCACAGAGCAGTTGTACTCCCTTGTCCTTTTCGCCATTCATATGGAGAGCGAGCGCCTGGAGCACCATCACTTTAAGGCGTTCATCCGCCCAACCCTTTGCCTCCACTTGCCAACGCAATGACCCCAGCACCGCCAATGCAGTGGACGGGTCTCTCTGGGCCAGGTGTACCCGTGCCTGGCTGATGGGGAGGTCCGTGCGTCTGAGCCAGATGAGCGGCTGCTGCCAGATGGCCCTGGTGCAGCAAGACGAGCACTTGTGCGGCAGCAATATCAGGCATCCGAAACATGAAGCTATGTCGGCGCACGAACGCTTCAGCCTCATCCAAAATCGCAGCAGCGCCGGATACATCTCCCTGAACAAGCTTCAGACGGGCGAGAAACACTTCATAGGAAGCGAAGGTATCGATGCTTTCCATCTGTCGCGTCAGTTGAAGGCAGTGTTGCCCGTACTGTTGAGCGGTATCCAGGTCGTTCCATTGGTAGTAGATACGGGCCAGGCCAAGATACGCTTCACAGGCCATCGTTTGCGGCGGATCACCTGCTAATTGCAGAACGCGCTGATAGGTCCTTGTCGCCAGAGACAGCTGGTTGTCTGCTTCCTGTAATTGGCCGAGATTTAGTGTAGCCGCCATAGTGTAGATGGAATCCTTAGATGACGTACCAATAGCAATGACTTCAGTATAGGCTCGACTGGCAGCGGCACGCTCTCCCTGAAGCTGATAGGCATACCCCAGCGTCCAGGTAGTGGCAGTGCGGACAGCCAGGTTATCGGGGTGCAGATACTTCAGGGCACGACGCGACTGGGCAATGATGGTTTCTCCATCGTGCTGCATGACAGCCAACGTGGCCCGCATAGAGGCAATACGCCCTACAAGATCCTGGGTCCTGTCGTCTGGTTCGATGCCTTGCAAGGCTGCTTCAGCCGCGTGTAGTTTCTGTTCGACGGCAGTAATTTGGCCGACAAACAATAATGCCCAGGCATACATCACCCATAACGAGGGTCTGGCATCCAAGACCGTCCTGGGCAGCGACTCCAGCCAGTTCAGGACCGGGGCCACCGTGCCATGAAAGTGCAGGGGCATCCCCGCTCTTTCAATAAGGCGTTCGGCGCGCTCAACATCATTGGCGGCAGCAGCATGGTGAAACGCTTCAAGAAGGAGGCCATTGTCTTCATACCAGAGGCTGGCACGTCTGTGGAATTCGGCTACACTATCCCCTTCATCCCCTGGAGACGAGGCGGTACTCTGCTGCAGTCGCTGTCGCAATAGATCAGCGAAGAGCTGGTGATAGCGGTACCAACGCCTCTCGTTGTCCAGGGGGACGAGGAACAGGTTGGCGTGTTCGAGATATTCCAGAGTTTCTCGCCCGGAAACCGAAGGGTCCATCATCACGGCATCACACAGCGGACCCGACATCCGGTCGAGGATGGACGTGCGCAGTAAGAACGTCTGGATGCGTTCGGACTGCTGGACACCTCGCCGTATGATGCTTGAAAGGGGTGCGCACTCAAATTGGGCAAAAAACGCCTGGGCACTTGAAAATGGGAGAGAATCTGGGTACGATTGATGCATCAGCCTATCTCATCGTGCCAAGGGGGATCACACGGTGCCCAAACGCAAGCGCGTCCAGCGGGAGCACACCGAAGACTGGCAGACTATTCAACAATATACACTCTGGCCGGAGCAAACGGCTTACGAGTTGCTACGCCCTGTTGTACTTTTCGGCGATCCAGCGATTCAACGGGCACAAGAGACAGGCGAGCCACGCACCAGCCTGGAGCGCAAAGCTGATACGTTCGATGAGCAAGGCATGGTCAGCCTCTTTGCTTCCAGACCGCGCAAGCAACCGCAGGAAACCGCGCGGAGCCTGCCGCCAGATATGCGCCAGTTGATTGTTGACCTACGTGTGGAAATGCCGAACATGTCCATCCGTGAGATTGCAGAGATCTGCGACACGCGCTTTCATCGGCGTCCCTCTCATCATTCGATCAAGACCGTGTTGGCATCTGGCCCACTGCCATCTATCCAGATGCGCCGCTTCCCTCTCTTTGATGACACCCCTGATCCGGCGCAACGTCGTCACAACATTGTGCAGCTTCATGCTGAAGGATGGTCTGTCGCCTCCATCGCCGAGTATTTGGGGGTGAGTAAACAGACGGTGTACACGACGCTGAAACGCTGGTGGCAGGAAGGGGTTAAGGGACTGGATGACAAGTCGCACGCACGCAAAGCGCCAAGAAAGGTCACACTTGAAGTCGCCAATGAGATCCGCAAAAAGCAAGAGAACCCGCTCATCGGCGAATGGCGCATGCATGCCGTGTTACTCCAGGAGGGAATAAAGCTGTCTCCACGCACATGCGGGCGCATCATGGCAAAAAATCGTGCCATCTATGGATGGGATAAGCCCAAAGCCCCACCCAAGCCTAAAAAAGAGATGCCCTTTAAAGCCGCTCGGAGGCACGAATATTGGAGCATCGACATACGGTATATCGAGCATCACCAGCTTCCTGATATCAAAGGCCCAGTATATGTCATTAGCATTCTTGAGAACTTTTCGAGAATGCTGCTCGCTTCTGCCATCTCGGAAAGACAGGACACTGCCGCATATCTCCGGGTGCTTGCTAAGGCGTTGCGTAATTACGGTGCGCCAGAGGCTATTGTGACGGATAGTGGTGGGGTGTTTTATTCAAAAAGAGCAATGGCTATATATGAAGCACTGGACATCCGTAAAGAGCGGATTGAACCCAGGCAGAGCTGGCAAAATTATATAGAGGCGCATTTCGGGATAATGCGGCGTATCGCGGATTATTACTTAAATAAGGCTCCCACGCTGGATGAGATGAAGAAGGCCCATCGTAAGTTTATTCGGGATTACAATACCCAAATCCACTTTGCGCACCGGGAGCGTAATGACAATCGCCATAGTCCCCAGGATGTATTGCGTGGTGTACTGGCGCGTACTCTGCCTGCACCAACACTGGCCCGCATCTTCTTTGCGACAGAGTTTACCCGTCACCTGGATCGATCAGGATATATCCGCTTTCGTCGGTGGCGCTTCTATGCAGAATCCGGGTTAGCTAAACAGGAAGTTCAGGTCAGCTTCTACACCAGCACGCTCAAGATTGAGTATCAGGAGACAGAGCTGGCTTTCTACACGATGGAATGGGAGGATAACAAACGCATCAAAGAGGTAAAGAATCCGCGCCTAATCGAGACGGGCTATCGGTCGCCACAATTAACGTTGTGGACGCTCGGACCTGATGAATGGCTGCTTTTCTTGAAATTACCTGACTACGCAGCGCGGAAAAAGCCCCAGAGGAAGCCAGATATGATCCAACTTCCTCTGCCTGATCTCGATGAAAACCAGCGGCAGCAGGTTTCTTTATGAGTGGTGAGAACTAGCCCAAACCTTGCCGCGAGATGCGCGTACAACTCCCAGTCATGACGCGTCTTTAGAGAGACAGCATCTTCAACAACGAGTTACTTTCTTTCCAGGCTCAATTGCCATGAAACCTCGTATTGAGAGGTATTTAGTAAATAGCGTGGAATGTGCGACGATTTTAAGTCGAAACCTGGGAAATCAGCGTGAATGGTTGGAATAGAGCCGAAGCCGTTTGAATTGGACCATGACCAGGAATAGCATGCGCAACTTCCAGAGCCTGGATCCAGTTCGCCACGCTCCCGCCGGGAGGCATCACTGGAACAAGGGCGTTGAAGTGGTGGCTCGCTGCCCTTTCTGCACGTGCCATGTCGTCGGGGTTCGCCACCAAAGCGGGCCGTCCCCGTCGCTTTGGCCCCAACCCAAGACCAGACTTCAGCGGCGATTTCCATCCGGCGAGTCGCGAGATTAAGCAGGGACGTAGATCAACCTGATCACATCCTCGCCAATCCGATCATGAGTCATAAGGCGGAGCGGCGGCCGGGGTCCGGCGAAATATGGCTTGCCGTGACCAAGCACGACGGGGTGCAGGTAGATTCGATACTCATCGATCAGGCCAAGTTCGGTGAGGCTTTGCGCCAAGTCCGGGCCAGCAACTTCGATCTCCCCGTCGCGCTCGGTCTTCAGCTCGCGGATCGCGCGCTCAAGATCACCCTCAACAAGCCTGGCGTTGGGACCGACCGACTTCAACGAGCGCGAGACGACCCATTTCGGCTGGTTCCGCCACGCCGCCGCGAAGGCGTGTTCCTCTGCATCCCATTCAGGATGATCGTCATCCCAGTAACGCATGACCTCATACATTTGGCGACCGTAGACACTGCCCGCCTGCCCCTGAGCCTCCTCGATGAAGTGGCGGAAGAGCGTGGGGCTTGGCGCAAACGCCATATGGTCGACGTAGCCGTCCAGGGACTGGTTCATTCCGAACACGAGCTTAGCCATATCACTTCCTTTCTTCACGCGGCACATCCGCGCGGTTCTGATTGCGTTATGCAATCGGTTGTAAGCTAGATCGACTGATTTTATATCGCCATTGGTTTTTGGAGTGCGCATGAACGCCCCACGCTCGGGCTGCCCGATTCATCTGACTCTCGAGGCGCTGGGGGATCGCTGGAGCCTGATCGTCAACCAGCCCGGCTCGTAGACATTGCTGAGCGGTATTTGCGCCAGCTATCACCATGACATCTTTGTCACCTGCGGCTGCTTTTGCCTTCTCAATAGCACGTTCAATGCCATCGGTGATGAAGGTCAACGTCAACTTGTCGTTCTCTCCTTTGACCGCCTTTTCTGGAACAGCATGAGTCAGGACAAAGATCGGCACTTGAAATTCGTAATCCGTGACATCTCCCTCGAACATGTCGTAGGTACGTCGGCCCATCACCGCTGCACCTGTCATCTGTATTTCTTCCTGCAACATCTCTGTTCTGTGCAGCTCCTCAAGATCAGGATACAGGCGGCTTATGTCTCCATTGCGGTCATTCATAAACCCGTCCAGCGACATTGTCGTTCCGATAATAACGTTTCCCATAACACCTCCAGAGCATAAGTGGATGTTTCCTTCTCCCAATCTTACCCGTTCCCTTCGAAAAAAACTTCTCCCATCTTGCTCTTCTCTCCCTACAGTCAGCACCCATTCCCAGAAAAGGTGAGAGGCCCTCTCTCAACCTCGGCGATGACACCAACTTTTTTGCCCAATTTGAGTGCGCACCCCTTTCAAGCATCATACGGCGAGGTGTCCTTGAGAAGGGTGGGATTCTTCACAAGGCTTCACGCGCGGCGTTGAAAGTCCCATTACCTGTCGGCCTGCTCTACGCAGAGAACCAGACGGTCATGCTCGATCCCGATGCCCAGATCCAACAAGCCATCCGCTTGCTGTTTGCGACCTTCAAACGAACCGGGTCAGCCTGGGCCACCGTCAAATATTTTCGCACCCAGGGGCTCGTTTTCCCTCGCCGTGTTCGCAGCGGTCCTCATACCGGCGAACTCCTTTGGATGCCACTGCAGCACAGCACGGTGCTCAAAGTGCTTCGCAACCCGCGCTACGCTGGTGCCTTCTGTTTCGGACGAACCCAGACCCGCAAACATCCTGATGGCTCGCTCCACACCCAGGTGCTTCCCCAGGAGCAGTGGTTGTTTCTCATTCAGGAGGTGCATCCTGGCTACATCAGCTGGGAAGAGTACGAAGCCAATCTCGCCCAGTTGCGGGCCAATCGCCAAGCACACGGAGAGGATCGCCGCCACGGTCCCCCACGGGAAGGGCCAGCCTTACTGCAAGGGCTGTTACTCTGTGGATGCTGCGGTAACCGTATGACGGTCCACTACCATGATGTGAAGTCAGGCCAGCGCCTCTATCCGGAATATCTCTGTCAGAAAGAGCGGATTGAAAGAGGTGAGGACAAATACTGCCAGCGTCTGCTTGGAGCCGGTCTGGATGCGGCGATTGCTGACCTTCTCCTCGCGCAACTGACCCCTCTGGCTATCGAAACCAGCATCCAGATCCACGAGGAACTCCAGGCTCAAGTCCAAGAAGCCGGGCGTCTGCGTGTTCAGCAGGTAGAGCGTGCTCGCTACGCAGCCGAACTGGCGCAGCGCCGTTTTTTCCGGGTTGATCCTGAGAACCGCCTGGTTGCCGATGTGCTGGAAGCCGACTGGAACGCCCGCTTGCGCGAACTGGCAGAGGTCACCGAGCAGGCCGAGCGCCAACAGGAAGCCGAACAACGGAAACTGTCTGCACTCGAACAGCAGGCGATGAGGAACCTGGTGGAAGATTTCCCACGGGTGTGGAAGGATTCCCGCACCGTTGATCGAGACCGCAAGCGCATGGTTCGCTGGCTACTGGAAGATGTGACGGTGAAGAGGCAAGAAGAGGTGATCACCACTCATGTCCGCTTCAAAGGGGGAGCCACCCAAACGATCACGGTTCCTGTAGGACGCGGACGTTGCAGCTCGCCTGAACTGATCGTGCTCATTGACCAGTTGTTGGAGGATTTCACGGATGCCGAGGTGGCCGAGCAACTCAATAGACGTGGGTGGCGTACCTATGAAGGAAAGCCCTTTGCTGCTGCTCGCGTGGTCTCCTTACGACGCTATCACCAGTTAAAAACGCATGGCACCAGGCTCGCTGAGCGTGGCCTGCTCAATGTCGAGGAAGCAGCGTTGGCCTATGGGGTCTGCCGAGAAACACTCATGGCCTGGGGGCGGGCAGGACTTGTTCCCATGTATCGGATCAATGATCAAGGGACAGCAGTGTTTCCGCCGCCTGACGAGCATGCACCTCGGAAGAATGCTCACAAATTTGCAAAAACACGCTAATCATACGCAAGGAGGGCAGTATGCAATCAAATCGTTTGCAGATGGTGCATACGGCGGGGCCTGCTCCGTAATGATGCCAAGTCGATCTACCAGAACAGACCGGGCGCGTTCGGAGGTGAAGATCTTCCCGCGGTCATGAAAGATGATCGCTGGCTTCCCAAAACACGGCCAAGAATGCTCACATCCATTGATCCCAACCAGATGCTCTTTCCTTTCCACACTGAGCTTGACCAGGCGCATGTAGTCCTCTTCTTTGAATGGTCCCAAAGCCAGTACCGCGCCGAGGATGGACGCTGTTTTGACACAGATGAGCACCGCCGCATGGACGCGGCAGGGTACCGTCTCACCAGAAGGAGTGACCACGTAGAGGTCCATCGTGTGTTCATCGACCTGGGTGAGCAAAGCCGGAGCTGGAATGGAGAGCACAAAGGACTCGGCAGAGGAGCGTTCACGTGGGACGGACTTCGCCCCTTCGCGCATCGCTACCAGTTCCGGCTCCATCTTCAAGTGCTGTACGGCTGTACGTACCTGCTTGTACGAGGGGAGTTTTACGGCGGTTCCGGTGGTCTTCGACAGGTGTGCTGCTACCTGTTGCATCTGGGTATGCTCCCGGATCGCCGTCATGGACAGCCGTGTCGGGAGCAGAAACAGCCGACGGATACACTCGGCAAACGCCGGATGAAGCCGCGTTACACCACGGTAGCTTCCATGAGGCACACAGGCAATCTGACCGAGAAGCCTGGTTCGTCTGACCAATCGTCCCAACGTGGAACGGGGAATGCCCTCCTTTTCGGCGACGTGATTTTGGGTGGCCCCGGCCAACACCAGTTCCACAGCTCGCAGATTCCGATGAAATTGTTGGAGCATGGGCTCAGGCAATGTGGAGGCATCAAATGTCGGACCCGGAACAAGCTGGGGCGGTTCAGACGAGACCACTGTCACATCCTGCACAGGTTCTGGTAAAAGCGTATCTGGTAGCGGTGATGGGAGGATCGGCGCTACATCAGGTGGAAGCAGGGCCAGGGGGAGAAAATTCGAGAGCGTGAACTGCTCTAGATCGGCCAGCAGATGTCCCTGTGCGGCTGCATCTGCCACGACTTTCCAGATCGTCGCTTCTACCAGATCGGGCGGCCATTGTTGGGAGAGGCGACGTGCAATTTCCGAAACTGTGGCAACCTCTCCCCAGGGCCAGATTTCCTGCACAGCGAAGGCAATGTCGGCAAAGGCGGGAAAGGTGTTGCGCCTGGCATGCAAGTAGACCAGATTGTAGTGGCGACGCCTAGTCAGAGTGCGCTCAGTGCCAATCCAGAAGGTGCCTTGTTGGAGGCGTGCAAGCCTGCGTGCGGCATCTGCTTTGGCGAGGTTTCGATCCCCTCATTTGAGGGGTGCAAGTAACTCAAGACTAGAATCGTCTCTATTGCCGTAGCTATGATCGACCCATCTTTCATAGGAATACTGGCGCAAGTAACTCCATACTGCAACGGTTGTACCGCGCTCCTTCATAAGAAGAAAGAACCTCTTCCCCTCCACTTCTTCTTTCCCTGTAATTCTCCTATTCATAGCGCAAGTAACTCATTTATTAAACGGCTCCTAAACTTGTAGAAACTGGCTCCGGTTTCCAATCGAAGTACCGTTGTGGTCCTCGCCTCTGCCTCCCTGAACCAAGTGGAGATCAGCTTGTTGCTCAATGATGCTTTCCCTGTCCGGCTTCCACGCCCTTTTTCGGATGGTTTCATTTTTTCTTGAGCAGCAATGACCACACTCTCCTATTTTAGCAGTTCTACAAATGAGTTAGTTGCACCCCTCCTCATTTGTCATCCTCCATGCCAGCCTCGGCGATGAACGGTGTTCCGTCTGCTAACATGCCTACTGCATCGGGCAAGTAGTGATGAGGTTTGCTCTCAAACGTGTAGCCAATTGCGAACGGGGCATGTTGCGGAATCGGTAGTCGATACTTCGTGGCAAACTCCGGATCAATGTCGCCGCGTGCGTAGTTCACAACCAGGGGGTGATACTCAAGCCAGAGCAGTAAGCGTTCTTCGAGCTGGCTACAGAATGGCTGTCTGATGGCAGTGCCTGTTTTGAGGCTGGGAATCCATCCAGAAATGGAGCGGCCTGCTATTTTGAACAGATCAACGCCTTTGATTACTGATGCGACCATGAGCATCCCTGCCGATCTCTCGATGAGGTACGCAATTTACACGTTTGAGAAACAGTATACCTGATGGGGAGCGGTTTTTCCAGGAAACTTTGTACCAATGCTCACATGGGAGGGCAAGTGCTAACGTCGGAGGGCAAAACCTGCTCACTTGGAGGATCTGGCACACTTTAGGTGATGCCAACCAGTGAATTTATTGAGAGCGTAGCACATGTGAACAGGCTCTTTCAGCTATTCTACAATGCATGCAGGACACGTTGACGCAACAAGGGGAAT
>Ga0066790_10001119_pt1 | contig 11097 bp, 7 predicted proteins | sample OrgsoiDNA2013050_FD_70963 | JGI IMG/M metagenome (GOLD analysis project Ga0066790, IMG submission 70963) | Permafrost soil microbial communities from the Arctic, to analyse light accelerated degradation of dissolved organic matter (DOM) -... | ecosystem: Environmental > Terrestrial > Soil >...
GTAGTAAGCGCTCTCTCCCCCGGTATAGGGCGGGCCGAAATGGCGCGTATCGTCCCCCTTGCCGGGCATTTCGACCTTGATCACCTTCGCGCCCAGATCACCCAGCATCATAGCACAATAAGGGCCAGCGAAGACGCGCGAGAGGTCGATAACGACGATGCCTTCCAGTGCCGCATCCATATTTATAACCCTTTCCTGATAGGAACTTTTTTCAGCTAGTAATTATACCTCTGAACACGAAAATTTCGTAACTCATCAGTAGGAATAATGCCTGCCTCGATCGGCATTCACTTAGCAATGAATGGTGTAGGAACAGGCTCCCAGAGCGACCGCTTCTCGCCCTGACACATTTTTGGGGGTAGGGACCAGCTTCCAGCGCGTTCGGATTTATCATTCCTCGCCGTTGCATCTGGTTGAGCGTGGAGGAACATGATAAATCAAGGACGCCGTAATGCTGTTTAACTATTCAATCTGGATATGAATCACGCGCTCTCTTGGTGATGTGCCAGCGATCGATATCCAGGTCAATTTGTTAAACAGCATAACGTAGTCCCTAACCTCAATGAAAAGGGGTCAGAGAGAATGGGCCGCGCCATCCCTACTATTCCTAAATAGCCAGATAGTCCTGTCGTTGGCGCGTCACCAGTAGGAAAAACTGGTAGAGGGCGAAGAGTTCCAGCGCGAAGGGCAGGTAGCCAGAATAGCCCAGGAGAGGCATCTCGAAGATCTTCCAGAAGCCGACATAGGGGACGGTATAGTACCATTTGGGGAGAGCGTAGAAGTTCCACATCTCCCAGAAGAAGCCGCACCAGAGGCCCGCTAATGGCAGGACGAAGAAGCGCCAGTCCCCCACCGCGATATGCGCGATCGCCGATTTACGCCCCATAAAGTTATTGATCGGATCAAGGATCAGCACAACACAGAGCCAGACCAGGCCGAAGCAGTATTGTGGATAGATCCAGGGCAAGATAAAGCTCGCGATCCCCAATAGTTCGATGGGTAACAATACTTTGAGCGGTAAGCGTGGGCCTGGATTATCGGCTGGAAGGTGTGGGTGCAGGCCCTTGAAGCTAGAGAGCAGTTCAGCCGTTCCCATCACAGCGGGCAGCACGGTACTGAAATTGAGGGTAGCGATCAGAAAGAAGGCTAGCGGGCTGTACGGCTGATCCTCGATATAGTGCCAGTTATTGACCGCGACATTGAGTCCCTCGAAGATCCACCAGAAGATGCTGGAGACCAGGAAGAGCATGCTATAGCGCCAGCGCATGCGCAGCAAAAGGGACGTTCCGCGCCGGGCGACCACCAGGGCATCGATTATAAGAATATAGCCGAACCAGAGCGGAAAAAAGCTATAGCGGTATAAGGGGTCAATGCGCAGCCACGAGGCTGCCCAGGCGCTACAGCAGAGCGCGAGCGCAAAAAAGCCGTAAGCAGGAAAACGTTTCTTAAACACTAATTTTTATTCTCTGTATGTTCCACAACCATACGCTGTAACTGTGCAACAACGATGTTCAGATCTCCATCCAGGTAGATACCGGGTATCTGAGGCATGATATGCGAATGATGCAGGAAGGTCTGACCCCCAAAGGCGAATAGCGGGCGTGGCGTTGCCATACTCTGTACCTGTTCGCCGAGATTGATCAGGGCAGGCAGGTATTCCGGCATCGTCAGAGAGACACAGACGAGCGGGGGTGAGAGTACCTTGATCGTATTGAGCAACCCCGAGGTTTCGATGCTTTGACCCAGATAAGCGATGCGCATTCCGTAGCGGCGCAGGAAAAGGGACAGCATCAGTGCCGCGAGCTCGTGTTGCTCACCGGGCGCGCAACAGACAATCGTCGGTGGACCCTCGTGCGAACAAGGCGTCCCATGAAACAGATTTGCCAGCAGCGCGTGGAAGAAATTGCTGGCGAAATGCTCTACCGAGATGGTGATCTGTCCCTCGGCCCACAACTGCCCGATCTGCCACATGGTGGGCGTAATCAATTCCAGGCATACCTGCTCTACGGGATACATGGTCAGCACTGATCCCATCAACGTCGTCGCCGTCTGTTCATCGAGATATCGGAATGCATCGATCAGGCGCTTTTGTATCAGATCCATAGTATGCGTCGCCGGATAGCTGCTACGCGCAGATGAAGAAACGAGTTGCGACCAATCGTATAGTGTCTCCTCTTTTGCAGAAGCCAGGGCAGGCTCCTGTGGGCGCGTGGGAGACTCAAATGACTGAGAGGCAACTGGAGTCGCTGGCGGATTTTCTGCTACATTTGACAATTGCTCGTGTTCCGCGCACAGATGGTGAAAAAGGGCGATAGCCTGGCTGATTGACATGCCGGAGTCGACGCGTTCTTTCAGCCAACGGATCAGCACGATATCGCGCTCGGAGTATAAGCGATAATCGTTGCCAGCTCTTTCCGGCGAGAGAAGATCGTACCGGCGTTCCCATGCGCGCAACGTTGGCGCAGCAATCCCAGTCTGTTGCGCAACTGCCTTCGTATTGAACATAGGGGCATCTGAAAACTGTTCCAGAGCGGGCCATTCGATAGGCCCTTCGTGTACGGTCATTCTTCTCTCTCCAGTTTATCGGGCTACGCGGAAGGTCCGCCAACAATTGTGTAATCACAGTATTACGGCTTGAGCAGCATATCATACCATATCATAATTCGCTAGCTTAAGTCCAACACTTACTGCTCATCTACAAAACTATTCCCTCAGCAATTGGCTCTACAATTTGATGAAGTAGACATAACGTATATATGACGTATAGAAGAGGAGTTCCGGGTAACAGTAGTGCAATGAAGTTACGAATTGTCATAAGGTGCCTGATCGAGATGAGGAACGGAGGAGCAGTATGCCCTGCTCCTCCGTGTGCTGGAAAGTGCTCTAGCTGCTCAACGTAAAGGCGCGATCAGCCGTCAGGGGACCCTTGAAGCTAAAGGGTTTCATGCCCTTGATGGCGCTCGTATCGACCGTAACATCCAGCGTTGGAATGTAGCCACCCTGCTTCTGTACGAACAGCGTGTACGACAGATGCTTCCCATTATGTTTAACCGCGTTCGGTACATACCAGGAGAGCGTAATCGTAGCGGTGCAATTCTTTGGCGTCGCAGTCAGGCCGCCGAACATACCGCGTCCCGGCAGATCGCTGGTCGTGGCAGTAGGTCCGCTGATAGCATCAACGGACCAGGGTTTCTGGAAGCCGCGCATCCCGAGGCTATAATTGCCGCTGGGACAGTAGAGCGAGCTACTGGGCGCGCGCGAATTACATCCTGAGTAGACCGGAGTGGTGCCCCTGCCATTTCTTCCTACAACGGGGACCTGCGCTGCGCACAGAGCATGTCCACTATCGAAGCCATCGCCGCCCTGCAACTGCGAAGAACGAGGGACATAGACGCGCATATAGTCCGCGTATGTATCATAGCCGTAGACAGGTCCGGTCTGATTATAGTTAAGCGTAATCGTCAAATTGTGTGTCGCGCCGCCCTGTGCATCCAGCGCGATAGCGTCTTGCTCAGTCGTATGCACATACTGACTGGCCTTACTGATACTGATATTCGCCTGGGTCAGCACAAAGCCATCTTGCTTGCTGAATGTATCGAGGCCGCCGCTGTAGCCATAGTTAGTCAACCATTGCTCGGCAGCAGTATTGTTGAAGTAAATCTCCAGATCGCGCGATCGAAGATCCTTAGCTGCTACCTTGATAACGTTCAGCAATTGCTTCGTAGGCAAATGGCGCACGCGATCGAGCAGCATCTTGCCCAGGAGCGATGTAAAGGCTTTGCGCGCCTGGTGGCTATTGTCGTTGGACTTCTGATGCTCGATAGCGATCGCGTTATAATCCTGCTGATAGTAATGCAAGCGATCAGCCAGGTTAGCCGAAGTGATGGTTTCATTGTACTCGGCGACGTGGATAGGCCCGGTCACATCGATGATATGTCCGATAAGGGCTGGCGTAAAGGCGATATCACCATCCACAGGGCCGCCGCCCTCTTCCTGGAAGACCTGCATATTTATGCGCGCGGTGGTTGGATAATCGCCGGAGAGATTCGAATCGCGCAGGCCCCAGTTCCCAAAGTTCATCCAGCTTCGGTACTCCGGTGGTGCCTGGCGACCGAGTTCCATACCGTTGCCAGCATAATCGAGCAAGGCCACATCGCGCAAGGTAAAGGGGTCCATACGCCCATTGTTGATCGTCAGGAGACCGTACTGTCCCGTGAAGCCGCCGCCGGGGCGTAGCTCGGCATTATCCATCGTTTGCACCAGGAAGTGTCGTGGCTGGCCCACGCCCAGCAGCCAGGTCACAACGTCAACCAGGCTCTGGTTCTGGACAATCATAGTGCGGATAGTGGGTAATTGCGACATGATGCTGGTGAGCTGAGTTTTCTCTTTGGCGTTGATCGGCAGATCGTTCAATTGGACCTGGCTCATATTCTGCTGGATATCGTCAATGTAGTAGAGCGCGTGAACGATTGCTCCTTTTATCTGCGCCACATTCTGTACAGAGATGAGCGGCTGCGCTGAGTTGCTGGCGAGCGGAGAGCTATGTAGAATGCCTGACGCGATAATGCCAATACTGCTCAATTCCTGCCCCATGCGCGATACATCCAGAGCAACCTGGAGCAGGTGGCGCGCCATCACGAGCTTACCCGCGTAGCTGGGCGAGTACTGCTGGACAACCGACTGGATATCGGGCCGGTCCGCGAGCTGCTGTAGCTGCTCAAAATCGGACTCGGCAGCTTTAAGCTCGTCCCTGGCCTGCGTCAACTTAGTGGCGTTGAGTGCTGCCATCGGGTCGCTTTTCGAGATCGACAGCAGGTCTTTGACAGTGAACAGGTGATTGATACCGCTATGGGCCAGGTCGCTCACATTATTGTAGACGCCATACGCCGCCAATCCTACGCCTACAGGGAGCAACATGCCAAGCAAAATAACCGCGACAATAGCAATACTGACGACGCGCAAGAGTCTTTTTTGCTTGCCTTTATCTTGAGTATCGCGTATCCAGCGTCGCCGTATCGTGCGGCGGCGTTGCGCAATTCTTACAAGCGCACTGCGTTTCCCACGCGCAAACTTCGGCAGCAGGTGTGGTCCCGTCGCTTGAGCGGGCGTGGCTACCTCGGCGGCTGGAAGAAGCGCTACTTCAGTGCCTGTGCGTGCTGGCTCATCACTGGCAGCAGGAGTGAACGTGATCCCTTCATCCTCGTGCGGCGCTTCTTGCTCGTCGGGTATCTGCGCCTCATCAGGGGAGGGTACTGTCGCGCGTCCTTCGCTGAGTTCAGTAGGGCTTTCATCAGCCGCCGTCTCAGTCGTAGCCGCATCTGCGCGTTCCGCCTCCTCAACCTCGTTCTCCTCCTCGGCTACCTGCTGCTCAGGCTGCGCGAGAGGCGTAGATGCGGGAAGAGCAGTCTCATCGTCAGGAGTCGATGTTTGTGTTGAGGGAGTTGGCGCTGCATCGCTCGACAAAGGCGTTACATCAGGCTCAGATGGAGCTTCAGAGTGGGTCTGCCCCTCCGCGCTCTTCTCCTGTACGGAAATAGCAGCTTGATCCGCTACAGCATCGAGTCTGATCGCTGGCCGTTTCGTCGTAGTCTCAAGCTCGTTCTCTTCCTCGATGGGCTGTTCTCGGGTCTCGGTTGTGTCCTCAAGCGCGTCAGCAGCCTCGATGGGCTGTTGCACAGTCTCAAGTGCGTCAGCCTCCTCGGAAGGTTGCTCCACAGTCTCAAGTGTATCAGTAGCCTCCTCGGAAGGCTGTTCCACCAGCTCGGTCGCGGCCTCAGACGCAGTGGGCTCCTCGGAAGGCTGCTCCACAGTCTCGACGGAAGAATCCGCCTGTGGGGAAAACTCCTCATTTATGTAGTGAGAGTCAGCGGAAACGGAATTTTCGGTGGCAGGTTGGGGAGCATAGTCCTTCACCTGAACGCCTGGAAGAAGCGCGCGAAACCCCCAGGGAGTTCCATCCATATGTTGTTTCAGGCAGTCATCCGTTATTTTTTGGAACTGGCTGCTTGAAAGACGATAACGTGTCGTGATCTCCTCAACGGGTTTGTCGGTCGTGAAAAACGCAACGACAGCAGAGCGATATTTAATAAAACGCTTTTTAGCTTTAGTATTGAGCTTTGTGATGTCTACATCTTGCCACGAGGAGATATCTTGCTTACGTACCCCGGTTGTCAGGGCATTTTTTTCTCGAACTTCGAGCAATGTTCACCCCCGCCATTGCTATACATAAGATACAAAAAAGTAATGAGTCCTGGTACCAGTATGCACCCTTAAAAAATTTAACAATACCAATATAACACAGACTACATGGTTGTAACCTACGACAAACAAAAAGTCAAGCGGAATAGGATGTCGTCGATAGAGCGAAGACCGAGCATTTTTTCGGTGGCTTCTACTATACATGACGCAGTAGGAGGGAATTTGGTTGCATTTGCGTCAAAAAGGGCTAATTTTCGCCTATTTCTATGCTCGTGCGGGGCTTTTTGTTAGCTGTTGGCAGATAGGGAGACAAATTGCAGAGCGAGCACAAGTCGGGGTGTACGGGCGATCACAAGGTACCAGAGTCTCAGAAAGTTGGACGGCGGAGTATATACAAGAGAATAAAAATGGCGCAGGTATATAAATCTGTAGAAGCAGCCCGATGCGGATGCTTATACGCGTGCGGTTTCCCGTGACACTGCGGTCATTATAGCTCATTCTCATTGTGTACAAGGCAGTAGCCCAGCCTCTTGTCACTACTGATACCTGAAACTCGCTCTGAAAAAGTGTGATCGCCCAACCCCGGACTTGTGGACGCCCAGAGAATCTCCTGCTCATCACAAACAGTTACCTCACGTGATCAAGTGTCAACCCTTGCATCGTTTGTTGCATAAGGAAATGGGTAACAGCGTGAATGCTGCCGGTCTCCTTATACACAGCTATCTGGCGATCGGCACCAGTGCCGCGCGGGTCTGCGAGCAAAGAACGCAGGTAGTTTATCTCGTGGCGACTGCCCAGATCATCGAGCACATCATCCACGAAATCGAGCGTCTCGCTAATAGCATCGCGCATACTCAGACGCCGGTTTTGCACAAAATCGATCACCTCCGCGTCCAACCCATACCGCGTCACGCGCCACTTATTCTCCTCAATCAGGGAAGATGGCAGCACATGTGTCGTAATGTTACGCTTATGCAGCCAGGTCAGTTTCGCCACCAGTGCCTGATAGAGGGCTGCGATTGCCAGCGTATCCTCGAAAGTTGCGGGCATATCGCAGACACGCAACTCGACCGTAGGGAAGAAAGGGTGAGGGCGGATATCCCACCATATGCGTTTGCCATTATCGATGCAGCCGGTCTGTACGAGGCGTTCTACATAATGATCGAATTCATTAGTGGAAGCGAAGCGCGGAGGCACTCCTGTACGCGGGAAGCGCTTCCAGACAATGGAGCGATACGAGCGCGTGCCCGAATAGCGATCGCCCCAGAAGGGAGAATTGGAAGAGATTGCCAGCAGGTGAGGGAGCCACGTGCGCAACTGATTCATCAAAGGAATGGCCATCTCGTGAGTATCGATAGCAACGTGGACATGCAGGCCAAAGATCAGAATCGAGCGTCCGACATCCTGATATTCCTCCTCCAGTTCTTCATAGCGCTCACCCTGTGTGCGCGCCTGATCCTGCCAGTGTGCGTTCGGGTGTGTGCCCGCGCTCACCAGGGCCAATCCTTCCGCGTCCACCAGTTCCGCCAGTAGTCTACATAAGCGTCCAAGTTCCAGCCGTGCAGCAGGAATGTTGGCGCAGATATCCGTCACAATCTCAACCGTCGACTGTAGCATTTCAGGTTTAATACATTCACCGAGGATAGGCGTGCCTTTCTCCAGAATAGTCTGAATGTGAGAAGCGAGCTGGCCCGTATTTTTATCCACCATCTGGAACTCTTCCTCGATGCCAAGCGTGAAGCGTTGACTCATAATGGCATCCTCCTTTCACAGGGGCCGGATTTACGAATAGAAAATAGACAAAAAGTCAGTATAGGCACGCAAGGGAAAGCGAACTCCGTAAAGGTCCTTCCTAAGATGTGCAGAGAGAGTAGACACAGAGAGTTATCAGTGCAGAGAATACGTGTGATGACCGGGCCGAATTGAAGGAATGAAGGGATAGAAGCCGCCACCTGGAGAGGTTGTTGATAGAGGACCAGCGGCTCGGAGTGGTGCGCGACTGCGCCTTCAAGCATACACACACCTCGCGAGAGCGTCTTACTGCAAGAAAAGCACTAGAAACCAACCTACTATGAAGAAATTGTCAGGAATCATAGCGTACCCAAGTCAGATAGAGTATGTCAAGGGTAAAATCCGTAAAGAATGAGATGTGTATCCTGATGTGCAAAGATTGGGAGGTACCTGTGATATTTTTCACAGGCTGAATGCATGAGGTAAAAGATCAGGTACAGAGAAATCTCTGTTGGCACCATCGATATAGATCACAGCGTTGGGCGCGAGATCGGCCAACCACTGGCGACAGGCACCGCAGGGAGTTCGTTCGCCGAGAGGAGCAGTGTGGGGTGCATCGATGCAGGCAACGGCCACCTGCGTCACGGGGCCAGCCGCCGCCGAGACCGCCGCTGCGAGGGCCGAGCGCTCGGCGCACAGCGTCAGGCCATAGCTGGCGATCTCGATATTGACGCCAGTAAAGGTCTGGCCGCCCGCCACCACAGCCGCGCCCACCCGAAAATGCGAATAGGGGCAATGGGCATGTTGTGCAGCCTTACGCGCCAGTGAGAGCAGTGTCTCGCGCTCCATAAAAAAAGCTCCATAACAAATAATCTAGTAGGGATGGGTTTCTTACCAACACATTTGAGAAGAGAGATTTGTTTGGGGGTAGGGACCAGCTTCAGCGCGTCCGGATGTATCATCTCCTACCCGTTGGGCACGTTTCTCTCGTCACCAGCGAGGAGGAAAACGATACATCCGGACGCGCTAGAAGCTGGTCCCTACCCCGATCACAGAACTGATCAAACAATGTGCCGGAGAGAGAAAGGCCGGATGAGGCTTGCCCTCATCCCTACTACATCTTCTTAAATGTACAGGTTATCTTACCGAATTGCAGAGTATCGCCATCGTTGACCGGAGTCGCCTGATCCGGTTCCAGGCGTTTATTGTTAATGCGTGTTGCATTCGTACTATTCAAATCGGTCAGAGTATAAGCAGCTCCGACATGCTCAAGCGCGGCGTGGACGCGTGAAACGGTATCCGCGCCCTGGATATCGCTCAAATCAACGTCGGGCTGAAGTCCGCCCAGATCGTGGTCATAGCGGCCAACCACCGCGTGTTCGGCGCTGACCTCTATCTGCTTGCCGTCATTGAAGCGCAGCGTAGCCCAGGGCGTAGCGCTAGCAGGCGTGGGCGTCTGATTGAGCTGCAGCGGATGCGCGGGCGCGGGCGGAGGCACAGCGCCACGGGTAGTCTGCTGATGCGTCGGCGGCGTCTGAGGCGTACCGGGAGGAGTCCCCGTCTGTGCCTGAGAAGAAGGAATATAGTACTGCTTCTCCGGACGTGGTGGTGGAACGGACTTATCCTTCTTTGGCTCAGTTGACGGAGTATATGTCACCTTTGGCTGCGGCAGCACGATAGGTTCCTGCGTTGTCGGTGGCGCATAAGGCGCGGGTTCGGGCGCGGGCGTCACCTGAGCGGGCTTTGCCTCAATCGTCGGCTGCTGTGGCGGTGGCGTATAGACCGGGGTTGGTGGCTTCGGCGGTGGAGTATACGCGGGCGTCGTGGGCTGAGCAGGTGGCGGCGTATAGGCCGGAGGTTCCGGGCGTGTATACGTCACCGTCGGCTGTGGCGGAGTTGGCGGCAAGGGCCGACTCGGAGCAGCCTGTGTCTGTGAGCTTGAAAAGGTCGAAGCGCCGCACTTTGGACAGAATGACACACCGGGTTTTATCTCGTAGTTGCAGTTGGTGCAGTATTGCTTCGCCGGTGCCAGCGAGCGACCGCAGCCGGAACAGAACGTATCGCCCGCCTCGTAAGGCGTATTACAATTTGGGCAGTGCAACTGACCCGCCCGCGAGGGAGGTGGCGCTGGTGCCGTTGGTGGAACCTCCGAGACCACCACGCGTGGCGGTGGAATATACGCGGGTATCTGCTGTTGTGGTGGCATGTAGTACGGCGTCTGCTGTTGCGGCGGTGATCCCCACTGCTGCCGGGCCTGGGGTAAGAGCTGCATCGGAATAGGACCAGCCACCAGACCAGGACGTTGCTGGCGTACCAGACCATCCACCATATTGAGTACTTGATTACCCAGACTTGCCTGGCGCAGCGCGCCCACGCCAGCGGTTATAGCAAGCGGCCAGAGTACGGGTAGAGCAATAATGCCCACAGCGCCCACAGCCGCCTTATCCAACCATTTCTGCTGGCCGATCATCGCCATGGTGCCACCGGCGGATTTTTGTATAGTCACGGAGAGGGCGGCCTGCATACCAATAATGGCCTCGAAATCGCCCCCCTTCTTCAGTTGTACCAGTCTTTGCCTTTGATCGCCGAACTGTTGTGCCTGATACCCCTGTGATGCATATACATTCACAAGATCATTTGCCAGCTGTTCGACATCGATATCTTCCGAATTATAAAAGCGAGCATCCATTCGTTCATCCTCCAAAGCGGCAGTCTATTTTCATCACCGTCTGGTTCTTAATCACAGTGCATGGGATGCGCAACGCATCTTGCTGTTTTAGTGTTATCGCTCTGCATAGTGTGAGTCATTAGTAGCTTCATATGCAGCACCTGCATACATCTACGTTCGTGTAAGGGCAAGGTTGGAAGGTCGCGGTGGCCCGGCGCATACACTTGTAAAGTATATCATATCCCAGGTACAGAGAGCATCGGGCATACCAAAACATTTTAGCGCAAAGGTTGCCGTATTTTTATTCCAAAATAGGAATGTGGTAAACAAGTAAGACAAGTGGTTAAATGGCCAGGTTTTTCTCGCCTTTTCCAGTACGATGTAATATAGTGTAGCTCCCGATTTAATCTGTCCATGTAGTAGTTGTTTCTGAGGATGATGTATGCAATATTCGCTATGTAATGATAGTGTTGCCGATGATAGAAAAGATAATTTTAACA